>Ga0207933_1001101_pt1 | contig 21993 bp, 17 predicted proteins | sample NGESurdeep092012_4_FD_184488 | JGI IMG/M metagenome (GOLD analysis project Ga0207933, IMG submission 184488) | Arctic peat soil microbial communities from Barrow, Alaska - NGEE Surface sample F53-3 deep-092012 (SPAdes) | ecosystem: Environmental > Terrestrial > Soil > Wetlands > Peat ...
CCGATATAACAGAAGAAATAATATGGATACCATCTTTCACAAACTAATCGAAAGAATGGTGAAAAATAACCCAAAGAGAATTGGAGACAAAGAATAAAAAACTGGGCGGACTAAACGTATATACCTATAAGAATATTCAAGAATTGCCTGCCTTTGCCAGTAACAGGTTAGTTTACTACATTTTTAAGCATGTCGTTGAAAACGTGATTAGTTTAGCTAATAATCCAATTGCATTCCCAGGCTATCTTTCAGTTGTTTCACCAAAGGATATTCTTCTATGATTCTCAGGTATTGTTGTTTGGTGTTCAGATGTTCTTCTTTCGGCTCATTTTCACTTTCGTTGATCTCTAATTTTAGTTTGTAAATCAGAGATCGGTTATTAAAGTGTGACTGAAGATGTGTAATCAATTCTCCTCTTTCTGCTTCAATAAACCTTTGCTGTAGATTATTGTTGCAAATTATTTCAATACAGTTTTCGTCAACAATCTGGAGCCTGGCTGTTTTAAAATTTGATACAATGGGCTTCTTACTGGTGTTCATCAGTATTTCAATGTAAGAGCCCCATGCGATGTATAGCTCTTCTTCGTTCAGTTCTTTTACTAAATTATTTTTATTTTCGCTCGCTACTTTTTCCCTTATTTTTTCCAAAGATCCTAAACGGGTAAATTTTGTATTCGGCGTTGTGTGTGATACATAAGTATGATCTGTAGGCGCTTTGGGTATTTTTAGAATAGCGATTTTTTCGCTTTCAATCACCAGTTTTGCTTCATTGTTTTTTGAAGTGGAACTGTCATTTTCGGCAGCCACTTTCTTTTTGGGAAGAGTTGCTTTTGAAATATTTTCTGAAGGCAGCTTATTGGATACCGGTGAGAGCGATCTAAAGGAAACAGGTTTTACGCCGTCAACTTGTTTTTTTTTTGACAACTGTCCGTTGTTGTTATCCAGTTCAAGAGCCTGGCCCAGGTAGCAGAGTTTTATAAAAGTAAGTTCTACATGAAGTCGCTTATTCTTTGCAAGACGGTAATTAATCTCAGATTCATTTACAATGTTGAGCGCGCTTAGGATCCATGAATCGTTTATATTCGAAGCGGTTTCCAAATACCTGGATTTAAAGCCTTCTGATACTTCAAGCAGGATGGCTACTTTAGGATCTTTACTTACGAGGATATTTCTCAAAAATTCTGAAAAACCATTCAAAACTTCATCGCCTTCAAATCCTTTTCGGTTGATTTCATCATATAATAAAATCGCATCGCCGGCCTGCTGATTTTGCATGGCATCTATGATTCGGAAATAATAATCTTCATCCAGGATGTTCAGGTGTTCCAGCGTATTGGCATAAGTAAGTTCTCCATTGGTAAAGCTTACAATTTTATCCAAAATACTTAATGAATCTCTGAGGCAGCCTTCACTTTTTTGAGCGATAACGTGCAGCGCAGTTTTGTCGGCTTTTATCTTTTCCTTCTTGCATATCTCCTGTAGATGTTCTACCGTGTCATTGTTAGTGATTCTTTTGAAATCAAAAATTTGGCACCGCGACAAAATGGTAGGGAGTATCTTATGTTTCTCCGTTGTGGCAAGAATAAAAATAGCGAATGGTGGCGGCTCTTCCAGTGTTTTTAGAAATGCATTAAAAGCAGAAGCACTCAGCATGTGTACCTCGTCTACTATATACACTTTGTACTTTCCCGCCTGCGGTGCAAAGCGAACCTGGTCAACGAGTGTGCGGATATCATCCACGGAGTTGTTGCTTGCCGCATCCAGCTCGTGTATATTCAACGAAGTGCCATTGTCGAACGAAACGCAGGAGTTGCAAACGTTGCAAGCTTCCCCCTCGGGCGTACGATTTTCACAATTAATGGTTTTTGCTAGTATTCTGGCACAAGTTGTTTTACCTACGCCACGCGGTCCGCAAAAAAGAAAAGCGTGTGCAAGCTGATTGTTTTTGATCGCATTCTTTAACGTAGTAGTTATGTGAGACTGGCCCACTACAGTACTAAAATTTTGTGGCCGGTATTTGCGCGCTGAAACGATAAATTTATCCATAATGAAAGAAGACAAATTTAAGAAATAATCGCGAAGACTCCCGTTCGTTTAAATGAAAATTGCGATGATTAGTGATTTAAAATCGGGTGCCTTTTAAACTCTTTGGTTCGGTCAAAAAGATATCGGTAAGTTGCCAGCAAACGACTTTGATGTCCACCAATATTTCTAGACATATTGATTATTTTGGGATTAAAATCTCCCTGCCATTGCAGTTCCGTTTCTCTATAATTTGTTTTATGTTGGATTTCTTTAGCTCCTTCGTTAATCATGTAATAATCAATTCCCTGTCCCTGAAATTCAGGAACTACGCCAAACACGATTCCTGTAAACTTATCATTAATTCCTTTTTTCTTTAACCACAAATATCTCAATTTTTCTAGCAATCCAAACTTGCCATGAAAATATTTGAAAATCTGGTTTAATTCAGGAAGGCTAACCCAGAATGCGATAGGTTCATCATTATGATAGACAAACCAAATAAGCCGTTCATCAATAGCTGCCTTCATGCTTTGAAACATTTTTAAGGCCACTTCTTTGTTCATTTGCTTATTCCCTTCATGGCTTGCCCAAGCTTTGTTATATACAATACAAAAATCATTTGCAAATTTCTCCATGTTATTTTTCTTAATGTGTCTAACAGAGAATTCCGGAAGCGCATTATATTTTTTGCTCTGCTCAGTAAATTTTTCGCTGAGGTGTGTATCCACAGCAAGATACCAGCATACCTGGTTAAAAAAGACTTTGAAACCATAGGTTTCAAAAAGAGTTTTATAGTACGGCGGATTATAATTCATTCGATAAATCGGTGGTTTAAATCCTTCTATCACAAGGCCCCACCATGTGTCGCGTTCACCAAAATTAATAGGGCCATCCATGGCTCCCATGCCACGTTCCATCAGCCAATGTTTTGCCACATCAAACAACATGTCTGCCGCTTCCTGGTTATTAATGCATTCAAAAAAGCCAATACCCCCGGTTTTCTGTTGATCTCCTTTATTCTTGTATTTTTTATCCACAAATGCAGCTATTCGCCCGATCAGATTCCCATCTTCATCTTTTAAAAGCCAGCGAGAACATTCTCCAAAGCGGAAAGCTTTATTTTTTTCCGGATCAAAAACATCATTAATATCCTTATCTAAAGGCTGAATAAAATTAGGATCGTCTTTATATAGGAACAGGGGGACTTTTAAGAATTCTTTTGCCGATGCCTTATCTGAAACAGGGAATAGTTGCATTATAAATTAATATTAAAATTGATGAAACCCGCATTCACGAAAATGGGAAAATCAAAAATCCACTTTTTTCCCGGCTTTCCGACAATTTGAATCTAAACAATTTATAAAAAATACGGGTGTCGTTAAAATTTTTGTAATCGGATATGCAGGCATATTTCTTGTGCCAACTTAGTGATTATTCAATTAAAAAACAATTATATTATGACTAACACCAATCAAAAGCGAGTTGCCATTATCACAGAAAATGGCTTCGAAGAATCAGAACTCACAAGCCCTAAAAAGGCGATGGAAAATGCAGGAATGCATGTAGATATTATTTCTTCGAAAGAAAACAAAAAAGTAAAAGCCTGGAATCATGACCATTGGTCCGTTGAGATTCCTGTAAATGTGTCTATTAGCGACGCTAAGGTGGATGACTATGATGCCTTAATGATACCCGGCGGCGTAATGAATCCGGATAAGATGAGGGTGAATAAAGATTTTGTTGATTTTGCGAAAGCTTTTATGGAATCGGGAAAGCCTGTTGCGGCTATCTGTCACGGCCCCCAGTTATTGATAGAAACTGAAATGTTGGATGGGAAAAAGATGACCTCCTATCCGTCCATCCAGACGGACCTTGAAAATGCCGGTGCTAAATGGTATGACAAAGAAGTAGTGGTGGATCATGGATTTGTTACAAGCCGCAGCCCTAAAGACCTCGAAGCATTTAATAAAAAATTGCTGGAAGAAATCAAAAAGGGTGTGCATGAGCACGCTTAAATAGCGTTCCCCTTAAAAATCCTTTAAAAATAAATATCTCTTCACCGAAATGTGAAGAGATATTTTTCTACACTTTATGTTGTTTTTGAGGATAAATTTTCCGATCACAAATAAGAAACATCCTTATTTGTTTGTTTACTGTTAAAAAGATTTTCTTATTCGGTAAGATGATTCTATTGATATTTTTCCATTAGATCATAAAGAATTTTTTTATCAGCCTCATCCAATACATTGCTGCTGTCCTGCATTTCAAAATGACGCTTAAAGGCTACAATGGTCGCTGCAGAATCTTTGATGGAATAGCCAATGATGCGAAGCGCCTGTAAATCGTTAAAATTTGGCGGCACTACAATCATACTTGTATCGCTATACCACAATCCATAACCATTTTGAGAGAGCAATTGCCACGGAAAATTTACGTTCGGATCCTTTTTTCTTGTGGGTGCAATATCTGAATGCCCGATAAAATTTGCAGCTGGAATACGATATTTCGATTTTAGTGTATCCAATAACGTTAGTAAACTATTGATTTGTGCCGCAGGAAAAGGCTCAAAGCCATTATTGTCCAGTTCTATGCCTATGGAAGATGAATTGATATCTTTATCATTTCCCCACGAGCCGTTTCCGGCGTGCCATGCACGGAGGTAATCATTCAACATGTGATGAACAGTACCGTCTTTACAAATAACATAATGAGCGCTTACCTGTGTACGGGGAAGCGTAAAAGTGTGCAAGGTTTGATCGCAACTATTTTGAGCGGTATGATGTATGATTACAAATTCAGGTTTACGTAAGCCAAAGTTGGTAGTGCCAACCCATGTAGCACGACTTCCCTCTAACGGATACTTTTCTATTTCTTTGGCAAATGCCTTTGCCTGCTTTTTATAAACCTTATTGGTAGTTGCGTATTTATTGGAAGTGCAGGAGGCTATTATTAAAAGAAAAATTGAAAGAGAAAAAAATTTGGGCTGCATTTTTATGGTAAAGGTAATTAACCGGAATTAGTGGAACAAAATGGACGAAATTATTTTTTTTAGGAATCGGTGCGTTTAATCGACAGCAGTTAACTACTAATGAAAGCATTTCTTTAGAATAGAAATACCTTCTATTTCTTTGTTTACTATAAAAGAAAAAGCCTGCAGAAAAAATCTGCAGGCTCTCTAAAACTAAAACTTAAAACCATATTCCTGATAATCAGGCGAGCACCGTCAGATTATTAAAACCAACTTCCTGTCCATTTTTCATCTACTTTATTTCCTAATTTTATTTTTCTCCTTGCTGCTTGAGCGCGGTGCTTAAACATGGTGAAAAACATCAATGGAATAAATAAAATGGTGAGCGGCGGAATGCCTAACAATGAAATCCATTTACCACCAAACTGCCTGCGCATTGGTCGTTTCAGCCTTTCGGCTATCAGATACATGCTTGGCACCATGATCAACGTCATAAAGAAGGCAAATGCCAAACCAAAGATAATCGTCCATGCAAGTGGCTTCCAGAAAACCGCGCTATCGCCACCGAAGAAAATATGAGGATTCAGTTCGGAGAACATCGTTACAAAATTTATATTGAAACCAATTGCAAGAGGGATCAGTGCGAATATTGCTGCAAGCGCCGTGAGCAATACCGGGATGATCCTGATCTTTCCGGCTTGAATTACCGCTTCCCTCGTTTTCATTCCCCGAGATCTTAATTCGTCTGCAAAATCGATTACCAATATAGCATTCTTAACCACAATTCCCGCCAGGCCTACAATTCCGATACCAGTCATTACAACGGATATGGTCATTCCGGTAATGGAGAACCCAAGAATAACCCCGATAACACTGAACAATATCTCAGTTAAAATAATAATTGATTTACTTATCGAATTAAACTGCAATACCAATATAAGCAAAATACCCATCAACGCATACACTAATGCCTTTGCCAAAAAGGCGCCGGTTTCTGCTTGTTGCTCGCCTTCTCCCGTTTGCCTGATCGTAACGCCGGGGCCTTTTTTATTAAAATTCTGAATACCTTCTGCTATCTTCTGGTTCACTGCTGTAGGCGTATAACCCGAGAGCACATTTGAAAATAAGGTGATTACCCGCTTTACATTCTTCCTTTTGATACTTCCGTAGGTGCTTGTAAAATCTACAGTTACCAGCGAACTGATAGGGATGGATTTTACCTGACCACCGCTGGCCATATCCCTAAAAACAATATTCATGTTCAGCAAATCTGAAAGGCTTTTCCTTTGCATTTCATTATTGCGTAATTGAATTTTATATTCATCTTCACCGTCTTTTATTTTAGAAACTTCCAACCCAAATAAGGCAGTCCTTATCTGCTGGCCTATTTGCGCGGTTGATACCCCTTCAATCAGGGCGCGTTGTCGATTGATGGATAATGTTATTTCCGGATTAGTAAGGTCCACATCCTTTTTTAAATCCTCTATGCCTGGTATTTGCATACTATCTAAGTAATTTTTGAGCGCGGTAGCAGTTGAAGTCAGTTGGTCAAAATTTTCACAGGCTACTTCTATGTTAATTGGAGGATCTGTCGGAGGCCCGCTTTGCTCCTGGTCTACCGAAATTTCTGCACCAGGGAATCCCTTGGTAATAGCTCTTATCGAATCTAAATACGGAGCGGAAGAAACGCCATGCCTTTTTTCAAATTCAACAAATGAAACCTGGATTCTTCCTAAATTGGGATGAGTAGTTCTGTCGCCACTATTAGGGTCAGCGGCACCCACAGCCACGTTTGAGATCACACTTTCTACAATTGGATTCGGCTTTTTGGAAGGACCATTCAAAACATCCGTTACTCTATCTTGAATGACATTGGTTATCGAATCGGTATAATCCACGCTGGTTCCTACCGGCAGTTTAAGATATACATAGATGAAATTCGGATCTCCTTTTGGGAAAAACTCCACCTGCATGTTTCTCAAATAGAAAAATATACCAGAAGCGATCAACAATAGAAAAGTGCCGACTAATAACCATACAGGGCGCCACTTGGCCACGGCCCATCTCAGCAGTTTTTCATAATTAACCATGATGGCGGGTAACACCTTATTTTGGAATCCATGTATCCAACTGTCGAATAAATAGGTATTCAACACAACAATTATTGAAAATAATATCAATAGATTTCCAACGAACGGAACTCCAAGAATATCGAATAAAATACCTCCGCATAATGTAATTAGAAATGCCTTGCTTTTAAAGACAGCCGTTTTTTTCTTTACCGCATCATTTTCAGGGTGATTCATAAAATCAACTGCGAAAACCGGGTTCATCAAGAAGGCAACAATCAGTGAAGCAGACAATGTAAAGATGAGCATGGTGGGCAGGTATATCATAAACTTCCCGATAAGACCAGGCCAGAAAAGAAGTGGGAAAAATGGAGCTAATGTAGTGACCGTACCTGAAAATACAGGTACAAAAATTTCGCCTGCTGCCATCTTCGCGGCTTCCGTTGCCGAGACTTTTCCCTTGTTTTCCATGAAGATACGATGGGTATTTTCTATCACCACGATGGCATCATCTACTATAATACCCAAGCCAAAAAGCAGCGCAAAAAGCACAATAAAATTCAGCGTAACATTTCCGCCAACGATAACGTCAGCCGCCGGAAGAAATAGAAAGGCCACAAACATACTTAGTGGCACAGAGAGCGCTACAAAGAATGCGTTGGTAACGCCCATGAAAAACATAAGAATCAGAAGAACCAGGATGAATCCGATAACGATTGAATTAACTAGGTCATTAAAAGACGTACGGGTAGAAACGCTTTGATCGCCCGTAATAACTACATGTAAATTGGAAGGCAAAATATTACCTTTCATTTCTTCTACAGACTTTTTTACGTCATCGGAAGTCTGTATTAAATTTTCGCCTGATCTTTTAATTATGTTCAGCGTAACAACATTTTTACCATTAAGACGGGCATAGCTTTCACTGGTCTTTACCGTGTCTTTTACATTGGCAATATCCTTAAGGTAAATCGGCGCACCGGAGGTATTTCTGATAATTATTTGATCAATATCATAAGCTGTTTTAAACTGTCCTCTTATCTGTAAAGTACGCTTCATATTTCCCACATCCAAAAGACCACCGGAAATGTCCAAGTTTTCATTCTTCACAGCAGTAGCGATATCAGTAAATGTTATACCGGCGGCTTGCATTTTATAATTATCCACGTTGATCTGGAATTCCCTTTCTGGTGCTCCTACAATATCTACCCTGGTGATTTCGGGGAGTTCTTCCAATTGATCTTTGGCATCATCGGCAAATTTTTTCAAACTCATCAAATCATAATCGCCACTTATGTTTACAAACATGATGGGGAGCTCACTTAAACTCACTTCCTGTACATCGGGATCCTGGGTAAGATCAGTGGGTAAATCTTTTTTTGCTTTATCTACCGCGTCTTTTGTTTTTTGTAACGCCACTTCAGTCTTTACATCCGTTTCAAACTCTACAGTAATAGCCGAATAATCCTGGATAGAAGAACTGGTGATTTTATTAATCTTAGCGTCTGTAATACCTTTTAACTGCTTTTCTATTGGCTTGGTTACTAAGTTTTCAATGTCCTTCGGCGAATTACCCGCGTAGATGGTTTGTATGTAAATCGTTGGGATTACAATGTCCGGGAACTTTTCTTTGGGCAACGTAACAAACTGGAATATCCCTATTATAGAAACCAAAATGATGAGGAGATAAACCGGGGTTCTATTCTTTATTGCCCAGCTTGTTGGTTTAAACTCCTTATATTTTTCACTAAAATTTTCCTTGAAATTCATATAGAATAATATTGCGCTTTTTCCTAAGCATTATTAATTTGTCGTACTATTTATTCGTTGTGGTAATAGGCTGTCCATCAAATAGACCCTGGTAACCATCTGTGATTAGTTGCACGCCTGTTTGCAGTCCTTGTTTTATTTCAATACTATCGCCAGACAATTGGCCTGGAACTACGGTTACTTTTTTTGCAATCATTTTGTTACCATTCTTTTCTCCGACCAGCACAAACTTTCCATCTTGTCCTGTCTGTAAAGTATTTACGGGAATTGCAATTGAGTTTGGCGCATTATAATCCATTATGCTTACCAACGCAATTTCATTTGGACGAAGTTGTATTCCTTTTGGAACTTTTATTTGTGCAACAAACCCGCGCGTTGTTGTTCCGATAGTTTGGCTCAAAAATGAAATTTCGCTGTCGAATGATTTATTAACGTCAGGGAAATTGACTACTACTTTAGTTCCTTTGCTTACCTGTCCTGCATAATTTTCAGGGATAGTGACCGAAATTTTGAGATCAGACTCGTTTACAATTCTTATGTAACCTCCTGTCAATGGGTTGCCATTGAATGCTTCTCCTATGTGAGTCGTAATGTCATCAACGGTGCCATTTACATTGCTGTAAACATTGCTTTGATTTGCTTGCTCCTGCGCGGTATTCACCTGTGCGTGCACTGCCTTTATTTGATTCTGTAACGTTTCTACCTGGGTTTTATCCTGCAATAATTGCACTTCTGTTCCTATCTGCTGGTCCCAAAGATTTTTTTGTCTTTGATATACCGATTTCGCCAGGTTAAGCTGGGCGTTTAGACCTCCCAATTGTTCTTTGATAGCCGTCACATTTTGCTGAGCAACTGCATCATCCATTTTCAGTATCAGCTGTCCCTTGCGTATTTTATCACCTTGCTTTACGTAAATAGCCTTCACAACGCCAGGCTGCCCGGTTGGTGTTATATAAGAAACATTTTTATCATCTACACTTCCCTGTAATGTGAGGTAATGTTTAAAATCCACTGTATTCACCGGAGAGAAGGATACTAACTTAGGCTTCACATCTGAAGCGCTAGTATCAATCTTTGCGATATCTTTTTCAAGAACAGTTATATTGCTGTTCAGCTTATCTTGTTGAGCTTTTAATTTTTCCAGTTGGGCTTTTTTATCGGCCAGCGTATCTCCTTTACCGGTATTTCCACATGAGGAAATAAATGATAACAAGAGGATGACCATACTGATCGTTAATAATTTTTTCATTGTTTTAATTGTTATTTGGTACGTTGATTATTTTTATTTTATTATAATTTTCCTGCAGCCGTTAGGTAATCTATTTTAGCAATAATGGCATCATATAATGAGCTATAATAATTGTTTTGAGACATAACAAGATCGGACTGCGCAGTAGAAATTTCCTGATTGCTTCCAACTCCCTGTTCATATTTTAGTTTGGTAGAATTATAAACACTCTTTGCCAGGCCCACATTTTTTTTCTGCGAGTCCATTGTTGTTAAAGCCGTTTTCATATTAAGCCTGGATTGCGCTACATCATTATCAATAGAAGATTTTAGTTGATCCAATTGATTGTTATATTTCATTAAATTGAGCCTGGCAGTCTCGATATTTGAGTTGCGGGTACCACCATCAAAAATGGGAACTGATAAACGTAGACCTATGTATGATGAAGCGAAATAAGGTCCTTTCACAAAATCTAAACTGTTACCGAATGCATTTTGACTGTAATTTCCCACCAGGGAAAGCGAAGGCAATTTACTCAACTGGTATCTTTTCACGTTATACTTTCCGAGTTCAATAGAACTTTCTAATACTTGATATTCTTTTCTGTCTTCATAATTATAATTGCCATCAAGAATATTGGATTTTATTTCTTCGTCTGATAACGTATCGGTAAGAATAATCTCATCGTGTTGGGGAATATTCATTAAGAATTTCAGTCCCTCTTTTCCTGCGTCAATTTGATTTTGAGATTGTAATTTTTGAGTTTCCAAATTGCTCAATTGCACCTGCACCTTATCTACGTCTAATTTTTCAGCAAACCCATTCTTATAAATTTCTTTGGTATCATGAAGTAGTTTTTCATAAGTTGCAATGTTGGCATCTAATGTTCCGATTTGTCTTTTTGCTACTACAAGCTGGTAATAGACCTTATAAACATTCGTTTTTATTTGTTCCTTAGTGACATCTGCAGTCAATTCTGCATTTTTCATAGCAGTTTTTCTTGCCTGCAGGCCTACAAAAACCTGTCCATCAAATAAAATTTGATTAAGATCTATACCTCCAGCCATTGCATAATGAGAACCGAACTGAGCATAAAGAAGTCCACCAGATGGTGGCACTGTAATAGGATTTCCATCTCCATCTTTTACCTTTTCTTTTGCAAGAACTCCATAAACTGCGGGGGAAATAAAATCGCCTAAAGCCACAACAGAAACATTGGGATTATAAGTGAGGCTAGCACTTGCAGAGAGATGTGGCAATGCTTCTGCCGTATAACCTTTATTGGTTTGTTCCTGGATTTTAATATCCAGTAGAGCATTTTTTACCTGGACTGCATTTTTCATTGCATAATCCACAGCTTCTTTGGCGGTAAACCTGTACACACTATCACTGCTTGCCTGCTGTGCGTTTGCATGAACACAGTAGCTAAAGAACCAAATGCTTAAAATCATCTTAATAAATCGCCTTGTTTTCATTGTTCTACAGATTTGTTTTATTTTTTTATTTTTAAACTTTCGCTTTTATATTTTAATATCAATTTATAGCCCTTCATGCTTGCTATTCCGAATAGAAAATATTCAATCAACTGCTCATGCAGGGTTACCTGCGGGAATTTTGAACGGGGAAACAATTCTTCGTCAAACGGTAGCATCATTGTTTCCAGGCGCACCTTTGCAGCTATCTCCGGGTCAACATCGCTCCGGTAAAGTTCTTCCCTGGTTCCTCTTTCAATGTTCTCCTTTACCATTCGGAAAAGAAAATCGTACTTGAACTTTTTAAATTTTTCGAAGGTGCCTGGATGATTTCGCTGGATGTCGTACAACAAGGATGGATGCATGCTGTTAAATATTTCCTGAATCATTTCCATCGCCATAAAAATTTCATGAATCGCGTTTTCCGATCTTTTATGATAATCCTCGCAACACTGTCTGTTATGCGCCAGCAGATCCATGATCACCTGGTCTACCAATTCATTTTTGTCTGAAAAACAATGATAAATTGTTTTTTTTGATACGCCCATTTGCGAAGCGATCTCATCCATCGTTACCGATTTTACTCCGTAACGCCGATAAAGCTCATCGGCCTTGTGTTTTATTCTATCTTTTAATTCCATTTCGGCGGCAAAACTAAGGAAACTTTTTTCGTTACCAAAGTTTCCTGTAAAATATTTTTTTAAATTGTCTAATTTCAAGTATAAATGGCCGATCGCTATCTTTGAACACTTAACTATTTTAAATAATGAAAAAAACAAAAACCTATCAGAGAACAATTCAATATTTTTTGCAGGGCCTGTTGATTCTTGGTCCCGTTTCTATTACCCTCTATTTTATTTACATTGTTTTTGATAAAATTGATGGTATTCTTCGACCGGCGATCAATATTCCTGGCCTGGGGTTTATTATTATTATCGGTTTTATCATTCTTGTAGGTTATGTAAGTTCTTTTTTTGTGATGGAAAGAATGCTTTCGGTACTAGACCGGTTTTTAGAAAAAGCGCCAGGGGTTAAACTTCTATATTCATTTATTAAAGATTTTTTTGAGGCATTTGCAGGTAATAAAAAAAAATTCACCCATAATGTACTTGCCTGTGTGGACGATACTGATGTATGGCGCGTAGGATTTATAACACAGGAAGACATGAGTAGTTTTGGTATGGAAAATTATGTTGCCGTGTATTTACCCATGTCATATTCGGTTGCAGGAAACGTGTATATTGTTCCCAGGGAAAGAATAAAGCAAATGCCTCACATCAGTGCCACGCAATCCATGAAATTTGCGGTCAGCGGCGGTGTAACGCAAACGCTTACAGACGGATTTGATGACGCATTGGCCGAGGCGGCTATGCATTAAAACATAACTCATTTGAAAAAATTTCTTTTTTTTCTTTTAATTATTTCTATCAGCTATAGTGCCTTCTGTTGGGGATTTTATGCGCATAAAACAATAAACCAATACGCTGTTTTTTTGTTGCCGCCACAGATGGTAAAGTTTTACAAACCTAATATTGATTTTATTACCGAACACGCGGTGGATCCGGACAAAAGGAGGTATGCAATTGCTGGGGAAGGCGCCAGGCATTACATTGATTTAGATCATTATGGCGATTATCCATATAATGACTTGCCGCGCAAATGGAACGACGCGATTGAAAGATTCCAAAGGGATACTTTGGAACGGCACGGCATTGTTCCCTGGCACATCCAGGTAATGCTGGCGAGGCTCACCAATGCATTTAAAGAAAAGAATTATTCTTCCATTTTAAAAAATAGTGCGGAAATAGGGCATTATATCGCAGACGCGCATGTTCCTTTGCACGCAAGTGAAAACTATAATGGACAATTGACCGGTCAAAAAGGAATACATGGTTTTTGGGAAAGCAGGATACCGGAATTGCTGGCTGAGAAAAAATTTGATTTCTTTATTGGTAAAGCACAATATCTTAAGGATCCGGCGGCCTTTATTTGGGATAGGGTTTTAGAAAGCGCTAAAGCTGCTGATTCGGTACTAAAATTTGAGAAACAATTATCCGATCAATTTCGCGGAGATAAAAAATACGCCTTTGAAACCAGGAATAATAAACGCGCGCTGCAATATTCTTCCGAATATACCATTGCTTATGATAATATGCTGAATGGCATGGTAGAAAGAAGAATGAGGCAATCTATTTTTGCAGTCGCCTCGTTTTGGTTTACGGCTTGGGTAAATGCGGGTCAGCCAGATTTGTCATCAATAGCCAGTCAGTCTTTTTCAGAAAAAGATCTAAAGGAATTTGAGAAACTAAATGAGGATTGGAAAAAGGGAAACGAGGCGATAGGGAGAGAGCATGATTGAGAAATGAAGAATAAGGAATAGGAATAAAGAAAGGAAAATATATTTAATATTCAATAATCAATTTTCAATGATCAAGTGAACGGAGAAGTAATCAGATAGTAAACAAACAATTATTTGATATTTCTATTTATTATTCACAGCCCTGAAAGAACGATATATGTTAACACTGGGAGACGCCCGATGAAATAAGAAAGCAGTAAAAACGAAAATAATCAGGGATTTTATTTCTAATTTAATTTGCAAATATTTACTGGTTTAAGGTATTACAGTAAAGCAACAAATAATAAAGATTTCTATTTAGATCAAAAAATCTCAGAAACCAATAACTTTGCGGCCTTAAAAATTAATTATAATTTCTGCTTCTGACATTCGTCAAAGTTGGATGCAGAAACAACAAACATTACAATGATTCACAATTTCAACGCAGGCCCTTCTGTACTTCCGCAAAGTGTATTACAGGAAGCTTCTAAGGCAATTATCAATTTTAATAACAGTGGTTTATCTATTCTTGAAATAGGCCATCGTACACCACTTTTTGAAGCCGTAATGGACGAAGCGATTTCGTTGGTAAAAGAGTTAATGCAACTGGATAATGACCATGAAGTGTTGTTTTTGCATGGTGGCGCTACTACCCAGTTTATGCAGATTCCGATGAATTTATTAGATGATAAAGAAACTGCCGCCTATGCCGATACAGGCGTGTGGGGCACCAAAGCTATTAAAGAAGCGAGGCTTTTTGGAAATGTAGAGGTGGTATGTAGCTCTAAGGAAAGCAATTATAATTTTATTCCAAAAGATTTTGCAGTACCCAACGCGGCAAGTTATTTCCATATTACAACTAATAACACCATATACGGTACACAATGGCAGGAAATTCCGAAAGTAAGCATGCCTGTAATTGCCGATATGTCCAGTGACATATTAAGCCGGAAATTAGATTTTAATTCATTCGGTTTGATCTTCGCGGGTGCGCAAAAAAACATGGGAGCAGCTGGCGCCACATTAGTAGTAGTAAACAAACAGATATTGGGAAAATTGAAACGGAAGATTCCGGCAATTATGGATTACCAGAATCATATCAAGGCGGGTAGTATGCTTAATACACCGCCTGTTTTTGCGGTTTACGCCTCTATGCTTACGCTTCGCTGGCTCAAAGAAGTAGGCGGTGTGGAAGTCATAGAAAAAATCAATAATAAAAAAGCTGATTTGCTTTATAACACGATCGATAACAGTAATTTATTTAAGCCAACTGCCGCAAAAGAAGACCGTAGTAAAATGAATGTTTGTTTTGTAATGGAGGATGCTGAAAATGAAAAAGCATTTCTTGAATTTGCAAAGCAAAATAATATTTATGGAATCAAAGGCCACCGTTCGGTAGGTGGTTTCAGGGCCTCTATGTATAATGCTTTGCCGTTAAGCAGTGTAGAATATTTGGTTGAGAAGATGGTGGAATTTGAAAAAAAGAATTAAGGCGTGCATACTTGGTTAGCAGCCGTCTGTTAGCGTGATGCGTTCTTAAAAGACTGCATTATTCTTTGATTGAATTATATTTGCACCCCTTAAGAAATTTTATTGCCTTTCAAGGCTAAAAATTTAAAAACATGATAACAATTTCTCCTTTTAAAGCACTGAGGCCGGAGCCACAATATGCTAAACAAGTAGCCTCAAGGCCTTATGATGTATTGAATAGCAAAGAAGCCAAAGTGGAGGCTGAAGGCAATCCATATTCCTTTTTACACATTACCAAAAGCGAAATTGATTTGCCCGCTGGTATTGACATTCATAGTCAACAGGTTTATGAAAAAGCCAAAGATAATCTGGATGCATTTATAAGTCGCGCGATTCTTTTTAACGAAAGTAAGCCATGTTATTATATTTATCAGTTGACGATGGATGGAAGAACGCAGACAGGCTTAGTATGCTGTAGTTCCGTAAGAGATTATGAACAAGGCCTTATAAAGAAACATGAATTAACAAGACCGGAAAAAGAGCAGGACCGTATAAATCATATCAAAACGACGCGTGCACAAACCGGAAATGTTTTTCTTGCTTTTCGGGATATTGAAGAGTTGAATAAAATATTAGAGAAATGGGAAGCTGATAAGAGCCCTGTAAATAATTTTACTGCAGATGACGGCATACAACACACTGTTTGGGTGGTGAACGATGAAAAGGTGATCGACAGAATAACAGAAATTTTTAAATCTGAGGTGGATTTTACCTATATCGCCGATGGTCATCATCGCGTAGCTTCTGCGGCGAAAGTAAAATACCTTTTACCTGACAATGAAGAATCGGGCCATTTTCTCTCTACGCTGTTTCCTGCATCAGAATTAAAGATAATGGATTATAACAGGGTTGTAAAAGATCTGAATGGTTTATCAGAAAATGAATTTTTAGAAAAACTAAACCGGGATTTTTCAGTTACCAAAGTTTCAACGGCCTACCTGCCTGATGAGGCATATTCGTTTGGAATGTACCTGAATGGACAATGGTACCGGCTTGCCGCGTTAGAGGGAACTTTTTCTACCGATCCGGTGGGCATATTAGATGTTTCTATTTTACAGGAAAATGTATTGGAACCGATACTGGGAATAAAAGATCAACGAACCGATACGAGGATCGATTTTATCGGCGGTATCAGGGGGATGAACGAACTGGAAGAAAAAGTAAACAGTAAAGATTGGGTGGTAGCTTTCAGTATATATCCTGTCACTATTCAGCAACTATTTGATATTGCCGATAGTAACAATATCATGCCTCCTAAAAGCACATGGTTTGAGCCAAAGTTGAGAGACGGGCTTCTTACACACTTAATCTCCGAATAAATAAGAATTTTAATTTTTATTTGTTTACTGCGGAAAAGGTTTTGTGTAAATTCTGAAAACACATTTACCAGTCTATAGCTATAAATTACCAACATAGCAAGAAACCATGCAGAAATGCAATCTAACTAGCGTAAAAGTAGTTTTTAATTAACGGAATTTAAATTCGTAAACTTATATCCGATGCCTCTGATTGAGTGGAAGTATTTAGGGTGTCGGCTATCGTCTTCGAAATATTTGCGGAAGTTTAAAATAAAATTATCGACCGTGCGGGTGGTAGGATAAACATTGTATCCCCAAACGGATTGTAAAATCTTTTCTCTTGTCACTACTTCATTTTTATTTTCTATCAATAATTTTAAAAGCATCGCTTCCTTTTTGGTAAGATCAACTTTTCCGCCTGTTTTTGTGGTACTTTCCAAAGATTTAAAATTGATGATATTGGTGCCAAAGCTATATTCGTCCGCAACGGGTTCCTTAGCAGAAATCTTTTTACTTTTATTAATTAAGATGCTTACTCTTATCAGTAATTCTTCGAGGCTGAATGGCTTGGAAACGTAATCGTCTGCTCCTTTTTTGAGGCCTAATATTCTGTCTGCACTTTGATCCTTGGCACTCAACATTAGAATCGGTATTTCTGTATTGCTCAGTCGAATGTTTTCACATACTGTGATACCATCTATTTCAGGAAGCATTACATCTAGAATAATAAGATCGAAATATTCATTCCGGACGGCGTTGAGGGCTTCTTCGCCATTGTAAGCGGAAGACACATTGTATCCTTCCAGTTCAAAATTCAGTTTTAAAGTATTCTGTAAGTTTTCTTCATCTTCTACCAAAAGGATAGAGCGTTTTTTCTGTTGCATAGATGGGGAATTATTAGTTTTAAGATTTTGACGATTTAAATTCAATTTCAAAAACAGATCCGCGAGGATAATTATCTTTTACATGAATCGCTCCTTGATGTTGCTTTACAATTTCCTTTGTAAGATAAAGCCCGAGTCCTGTCCCCTTAGCCCGTGTATTCGCACCTCGAAAATATTTATCGAAAATTTTTCCTTTTTCAGCAGCATTAATTCCCTGCCCTTCATCAATTACCTGTAAAAATATCTTCCCCCTGTTTTGAAATACTTTTATCAAAACTACATTGTCTTTTGCTGAATATTTAAGAGCATTATCTAAAAGATTGTTAATCACCAATTGTAATAAAAGCTTATCGCTGGTAATCATGTTCTCGTCTTCAACGTTGACGTCGATAGTTCTGGTCGGAAATCTGGTCGTGAAATCTTCGACGGAATCATTTACAAGAATGCCAAGGTCAAATCTCTCACTAGTCAAAGTGTACCCCCCAGAATCTATTTGGCTTGTTAAGAGCATATTATTGCACAAAGTGTTAAGGCGGTTGGCTTCCTGTATGGTACTGCGTATCAACTGGTTTTTCTGATCCTCGTTGAGTTTTCTCATTTGCATGGTTTCAAGGTTCAGCCTTGTAACGGCTATAGGCGTCTTTAGCTCGTGGGTGATGGCCATCATAAAATTTGCCAATTGCTGTGACTGTCTCAATTGCCTTCTTATCAGTCTGAAAACAAGAGTAGCCCCTGCCAAAATCAATAAGAGGATAGTAGCGCTCTCTGCTGCGTATTGCGCTATTTTTCGGTCTTTAAGAGATTCTATTTCTCTTTCTTTTTGCGCACGCTGGGGATCATTTGCGCTAACAGATTGCATCCTGAAATCGTATATTTTTTTTGTCTGATTATTAAGGGAAAGGTACCAGAACATAAGTGCGGCTAGTATGTAGGCGAGCATCACCCAATAAAAAATGTAAATTAATCTTAGAGGCTGCGCCTGAAGTCTATTTTTGAAGGTTTGATAAGCCATAAATCCGGGATTTGAAATTTTTTAGCAAACCGGCCCGAGCATACAAGAGTTATTCAACCTTACATTTTCACTTTCTCTACTCGAACACCTATATTCAAAATATATTTCAGAGGGTTTTCGCGCATGATCTGCGCAATAGAAAAGGTATAATCGCCAGGTTTTTTAAAAGACAAGGGGCCTGCTGAAATATTTTTTCTTACTTCGTAAATGTCGTCCATTCCTGTTCCGCTCCATCCTCTGGAATTATTAGCTAATGGAATATTTATGTTCTGGTAATGCATCGAATCGCTCGGTGAGTCCGAACCAATCTTTAGCCAGATATTATTATAGTTGTACAGATCGGTATGTCGCAAAACGATGTAAACATTATACATCGAAGTAGTATCGTCAATATGAAAGGTAAATTTTGGTACGTTAGAGTAATACCATGTTTGAGCTGGTATGGCCGCTTGCTTTTCAAAAAGGTTGATCTTGATACAAGAAGTTATACTTATTGATATAAAAAGAATAAAGAGCGTTTTTTTCAATCGAATTTTTTTTTGTAAAATTAATTTGTTTTCATCAACATAAAAAGAAGCTACAAAATATTAAAGGTTTGTTCCTTTATTTTTTCCAGTTCATCTTTCATCAACACCACACACTTTTGGATACCCGCGTCATAAGCCTTTGATCCGGTGGTATTAATTTCACGACCAATTTCCTGGACTACAAAAGAAAGTTTTTTACCTTTTGCTCCTTCGTCATCCGCGATAATGGATAAAAGATATTCGCAATGATTTTTTAGTCTTACCTGCTCTTCTCTGATGTCAATTTTTTCAATATAATAAATCAGTTCCTGTTCCAGCCGGTTAGTGTCATAGTTTTCCTTTCCAACGTTTTCTTCCAACATTTTTACCAGTTCATTCTTCATGTTTTTTCTTCGCTCTGGTTCCAGTTTTAAAATATGCGCTTCCTGTTCATTAATATTTTTTATGCGGAGCAACAATTCTTTTTCTAATGATTTTCCTTCTTCTATCCTATGCTGAATCAATTCCTTCAAAGCCGTTTCAATTACACTTTTTAAATCGTTCCAATGGTCCTCGTTCAGTACTTCATTGCTGGGTGAAACGACTTCGGGTAATCTCAATAGTGCAGCCAATACCGAATTAGTATCAACCGATAACTCCTGCGATAGTGATTCTATTTGCAGGTAATAAGATTTGATCAGATCGGTGTTGATGACGACAGGCTTTGTGGCGCCGTTTTGTTTGATCACGATCAGGCATTCAACCGTACCGCGAAGCAACGATTCCTGTATTAGATTTCTTATGTCAAATTCGTAAGGCTTTATCAGGGCCGGTATTTTTAAATTGATGTCAAGCTGCTTGCCGTTAAGTGATTTTATTTCTACCAAATAAGTTTTATCACCGATCGTTTGTTCGGCTCTTCCGAAGCCTGTCATTGATTGTACCATCTTTAATTTATCTTTTTTGAATTTTGAGCAAGTTATACAATTCCTGCTGTGATATGGATTTCATTTCTCCTGGTTGTAATTGCGCTAATGTAACACTTTCTATTCGTGTTCTTATTAATCTTAATGTGGGGTACCCTACCTTTGCGGTCATCTTTCTTACCTGCCTGTTTTTGCCTTCTGTTAAAATTATTTTGATCCAGCTATCGGGGATGTTTTTTCTAAATCTAACTGGTGGTATTCTTTGATGTATCAAAGGTGGCGAAGGAAATTTTTCTGCTTGGCATTTTTTTGTTTGAAACATTTTACCATCGATATTTATAGCAACGCCATTTTTTAATTTGTCAATTGCCTCTTGCGAAACGAGTCCGTCTGCCTGAACCCAATATTCTCTTTCATGTCCGTTTGCTGGATTCAGTAAAAGATGATTTAGTTTTTTATCGTTAGTGAGTATGAGCAATCCTTCACTGTCATAGTCCAAACGCCCTACCGGATAAACGTTTCGGGGCACATCAAAAAAATCTTTGAGTGATTTCTTATCAGCTTCAGATGTAAACTGACAAAGCACGTGAAAAGGTTTATACGCGATAAAGTAGTTGTTCAAGAGAGGTTATTTTACTCCAATGTAAAAATTATTTTGAAACGGACGATTCACAAAAAAATAAAAAAGCCCGTCGAAAAATGCACGGGCTTTATTATATGGATGGGTTAGTAAGTACAGGAAAATAAATTTCCTTACACAATATTAAAAATAATTTTTCCTAACTAAAAAAATATTTATGATTTTTTTATCAACATTTTTAAAAGAGTTGTGGATAAGGTGGATGAAATTCATGTTTGAAAATTTTCTTTTCTTTATTTTTTTCGACTCGTGAGGACTATTTTCTATTTTTAATAATTTTCCGAATGTGCTCAAATTTAATGTGGCGTTGTGTTTCAGCAAATCTATTTATTTTCTCTTTTCGCCAATCTTATATATTATATTCTTTTCTTTCACTTTTTATAAATGCTTTTTTCATTTTTTTATTGTCTGTTATTTATTTTTTTAGATAAATATTTTTTGAAAGGATTGTTTAAAAACAAATGATTTGTATAAGAAAGCAACCTTTACCTTTGATGCTTAATGTTTTTATATGCAGTTTCCTTCGCCCGTTTCAGCCCAATGGATTGCTGATTTTATCAATGCAAAAATTTTCGGGAATGTAAATTCTTTTGCTACCGGCATCAATGAAATTCATAAAGTAAAAAAGGGAGACTTGGTTTTTGTTGACCATCCTAAATATTATGACACCTGCTTAAACAGCGCGGCCACATTCATTATTATCAATGCCGAAAAAGAAGTGCCGCCCGGAAAAACTTTATTTATTACTGAGGAACCCTTTGAAGCTTATTTGAAAATTGTAAATCATTTTAAACCTTTTATTCCTTCCAATAAAATGATAAGCGATACTGCCCATATTGGAAAAGACGCTGTGATTATGCCTAATGTTTTTCTGGGAAATAATGTGAGCATAGGAAGTAATTGTGTTATCCATCCCAACGTAAGTGTCTATGACGATACCATTATTGGCGACAATGTGGTGATACACTCCGGAACTGTAATAGGAGGCGACGCTTTTTATTATAATACAAAAAAGAACCGACAAAACTGGTATAAGAAAATGCAAAGCTGCGGTAACGTAATAATTAAAAACGATGTGGAAATAGGTGCTAACTGTACCATCGATAGAGGCGTGAGCGATTCAACAATTATTGGCAGCGGCACCAAATTGGATAATCTCATTCAGATAGGGCACGATGTAGTAATAGGAAAAAATTGTTTGATCGCGTCGCAGGTAGGTATTGCAGGGGGAACTGTCTTAGGTGACGGAGTTACATTGTGGGGGCAGGTAGGCGTAAATAAAACTCTTACAATTGGTGATAACGCGGTGGTTATGGCACAAGGAGGC
>Ga0207933_1001103_pt1 | contig 21969 bp, 21 predicted proteins | sample NGESurdeep092012_4_FD_184488 | JGI IMG/M metagenome (GOLD analysis project Ga0207933, IMG submission 184488) | Arctic peat soil microbial communities from Barrow, Alaska - NGEE Surface sample F53-3 deep-092012 (SPAdes) | ecosystem: Environmental > Terrestrial > Soil > Wetlands > Peat ...
GAAGGCCCGGGCCAACTTCGAGGGCTACTACAACAACCCCGAGGCCGACGCCGAGCGGACCCGACACGGGTGGTACTGGTCCGGCGACCTGGCCTACCGGGACGCCGAGGGCATCTTCTACTTCGCTGGGCGCACCGGCGACTGGCTGCGGGTGGACAGCGAGAACTTCGCCGCCGCCCCAGTGGAGCGCATCGTGGCCCGGTTCGAGGGGGCCAGCGGGGTGGCTGTCTACCCGGTCCCCGACCCCAGCACCGGCGACCAGGTCATGGCCGCCCTCGAGCTCGAGGCCGGGGTGGTCTTCGACCCCGGTGCCTTCGCCGCCTTCCTGGCCGCCCAGGAGGACCTGGGCACCAAGTGGGCCCCCCGGTACGTGCGGGTGGTGTCCGCCCTGCCGGTGACCGCCACCGACAAGACGGACAAGAAGCCGCTGCGGGCCCAGCGTTGGGATACCGATGACCCGGTCTGGCACCGGGTGGGCCGGAGCGACCGCTACGTGCCCCTGACTCCGGCCGACGTCGATCGCCTGGTCGACGAGTTCGCCGCCAACGGTCGGAGCGCCCTCATCGGGTGCTGAGGCGGGGCGGGCCGGCGCGGCCGATGGGTCTGGTCCCTCCCTTTACAAACTGGACATTCTATGTAAACTCCAGGGAGAAGCAGTGCACGTACTCTGGGAGAGAACATGGATCTTGGCCTGTCGAATGCCGTGGTCGTCGTGGCGGGAGGGACCACGGGGATGGGGAGGGCGGCGGCGGACTGCTTCGCCAGCGACGGAGCAAGGGTCGCAGTACTGGCCCGGACACAGAAGAAGTTGGACGAAACCGCCGAGGCGCTCCGGGCGCTGGGCTCTCCGGACGCCATCGGCCTCCGGACCGACCTGCTCGACCAGGAGTCCGTCGAGCTGGCCTTGGCCCAGGTGGGCGACCGCTGGGGTCACTGCAACGCCCTCGTCAACGCGGCAGGCCCGTTCCCTGGTGGGATCAAGTCGTTCGAGGAGTACACCGACGCCGAGTGGCTGGACGTATTGAACGGGATCACGCTGAGTTCAGTACGCACCGTCCGAGCGGCCCTGCCCCTCCTCAGGCGGGCCGAGTGGGCCCGCATCGTCAACGTGTCGGCCATGTCCACGAAACGACAGTCGGCATCGCTGGTGGCCTACACCGCGGCCAAGAATGCCCTCACCAGTCTGACCAAGAACCTGTCGATGTCCCTGGCCGGGGACGGGATCCTGGTCAACACCGTGAGCCCCGGCACCTATGTGTCCGAGTCGTTCAAGAGTGCCCTGCGGCAACTGCCCGATGTCGACGAGGAGGACCTCTACGACGTCATGCGCTATATCACCCGTGACTTTGGCCACCCGGTCCATCTGAACCGTGCCGGTGACCCCAAGGAGATCGGACCCGTGATCGCCTTCGCCGCGTCGGCCCGCAACACCTATATGACAGGGGCCAACATCAACGTCGACGGAGGGTCCGACTTCACGTAGGCCGTCCCCGACGGAGCGGACCGCTACTCGAGGAGGGAGAACCCTCCGAGCCCGCTCGAGGCCATCTCGTAGCACAGGGTGTCGTAAGGCTCGATGATCCCGTAGGTCACCTCGCCCTCGCACTCGAACCGGGCGTGATGCTGGTCGAGGCCGCAGATACGGGCACGGACCTCCGGATCGTTGACATCGTAGGTCTCACCGTTGACGACCCCGTCACCCACGTCCATCCCGTGCCAGAGGTCGCCGTCGGGAGTCCCCCCGTTGGGTCCGCCGTACATGCCGCACCGCAGGAAGGCGATCTGGTTCCCCAGCCGTTCGAAGGTCATGGTCCTCTCAGCTCCGTCGTTGAACACCAGGTCGACCTCTCCGGACACCAACAGGTGGGTGTCGGGCTCGAAACGGAGGCGGTGGCGACGGCCCCGCAGGGTGTCACTGCCCCGGCGGGGATCGCCCAGGTTGTAGAGGAGGTGGTCGCCCCACACCCCGTACTCCTCGAACTCCACCCACTCCCCCGAGTGCGGGTGCTGCTTCCCACTCCAGTGGGCGGGCCCACCGACCCCGTCCCGGGTGCCCCAGTGGTGGTCGCGGGTGCCCCGGTGGACGGCACGGTCCAGTTCGAACCGTTCACCGTGGGCTGTGACCCACCCCTCCTGCCGACCGAAGCCGTCGTAGCCGGCCACCCCGGCGAAGGGCCTGGTACCGATGAACATCCCACCGCCCATCAACCGGTACACCGGCCGCTTGGTATCGAACCACGACACGTCGAAAGCGATGCCGTACTCGTTCTCGTCCAGGACCAGGTGCCACTGGCGGAACGGCTCGACCAGCTCGAAGTGGAGCGGACCCACACCCATGTCCATTCGATTGAGCCCCAGCTTGCGGTGGGCCCGCACGGTCGTGTGCCGTCCTCGCACGTTGACGATGGCGAAGGCCTCGGCCGTGCCCAGGTTGGGGTAGATGCCCATACCGGCCACCACCAGCAGGTCGCCCGTGGTGTCCTGGCAGGTGAACCACATCCGCTCGTAGGCCTGAGGGTCGGAGGTCCACATGATCCGCACCGGGTTGGGATGGTTGTGGATCAGGAACTCGTCCAGGCCGGACATCGGGTAGTGCTCCTGGGAGGCATCAAAGGGGGCACTCATAAGGGCAGCCCGTTGACCGCTTTGATCTCCACGTACTCGTCGAGGCCGTACCGTCCCCACTCGCGACCGATCCCCGACTCCTTGAAGCCTCCGAAGGGAGCCATTGGGTCGGGAGCGTAGCCGTTGATCCCGAACGTGCCCGTGCGTACCGAGCGGGCCACGGCCAACCCCCGCTCGGGATCCGAGGTGAAGACCGATCCGGCCAGGCCGTAGCGCGAGTCGTTGGCCAAACTCACGGCGTCGGCATCATCGTCGTAGGGGATGACGCTGAGCACGGGTCCGAAGATCTCCTCTTGGGCGATGCGCATCCCGTTGTCGACGTCGGCGAAGACGGTCGGTTGGACGAACCACCCGGCGGACAGCCCGTCGGGCGCTTCCGGGCCTCCGGTGACCAGCCGTGCACCCTCGGCCCGGCCTGCCTCGATGTAGCCCCGGACCCGCTCGCGCTGCCGGCTGCTGACCAGCGGACCGATCTTGGTGTCCGGATCGTGTGGATCACCCACGGTCAGGGAGGCGGCCAGGGCTCCGATGGCGTCGACCGCTTCGGCGTAGCGCGAGCGGGGTGCCAGGATCCGGGTCTGGGCCGCGCAGGCCTGGCCGTTGTTGACGAAGGACGTGAACCGGAGGGCCTGTGCCGCGCTGGCCAGGTCGGCGTCGTCCAACAGGATGGCGGCCGACTTCCCTCCGAGTTCGAGGCTGCATCGGCGGAGGTTCCGTCCGCACTGGGCACCGATCTCGCGTCCGGCCGCCGTCGATCCGGTGAAGCTGATCTTGTCCACCCCGGGGTGCCCGGCCAGGGCCCGACCCGCCTCTACCCCGCCGGTGAGCACCGAGACGGTGCCGCGGGGAAGGTCGGCGGCCTCGAGGATCTGGGCCAGCAGCATGGCATCGAGGGACGCCTCGGGGGCGGCCTTGATCACCACGGTGCACCCCGCCAGCAGGGCCGGGGCCAGCTTCACGGCGATGAGGACCTGGGGAACGTTCCAGGCCACTATGGCCCCGACCACACCGACCGGCTCGCGCCGAACCAGGTAGTCGAGATAGCGCCCGGGTCGTCGCTCCTCCCACGGGACGGCGGCGGCCACGTCGATGCAGGAGGCCATGATGTCGAGTGGGGCACCGACCTGGCCCAGGCGGGAGAACTTGATGGGCGCACCGTTCTCGGAACTGATGGTCCGGGCCATCTCCTCAGCCCGCCCACCGAACTCGTCGATGATCCGCTGCACCGCGGCCATCCGGTCCGTCAAGGGCCGGTGGGGCCAGTCCGAACGGTCGAAGGCGTCCCGGGCCGCCGACACGGCGGCGTCGACATCGGCGGTACCGGCTTCGGGAACCCTTCCGATCACGTGCTCGGAATGGGCCTCCACCACGTCGATGGTGGTGGTGGACAGAGGGTCCACCCACTCGCCCCCGATGAACAGGCGCGACTGGTGCTGTGGTGGGTACGTCACCGGTGATCGGCGAACCAGTCGCCGCGTTCGCTTCCGGGGTCGCCCATATTACAAACCATAGTCAGTATGTAATGGTGATGTGAGACGTCGCACGTCGAATGGTCGGACCGGGGCCCGAGGAGTCGGTCGAAGCGCTCTACCTCGATCGGCGGAGTGCGAGGCCCCGGCATTGGCGTGCGTCCACCAGCCGCTTGGCTACCGGCAGAAGCCGGACGCCCTGTTTCTTTCAAGGCTCGAGGTCCTGGGGCCGGCCCTCACGCTACCGATTCATCGATCAGGCGCGGCGACACTCCTGGCCGCAGTGCAACGTGCCCTCGGATCGCTCGCCCAAGCGTCGACTGGACGGAACGCGTGTCGAAGAGTCCCGTCTTGCGCCTTTCATGGCCCCGGCCCGCTCTGTCCCCGTCGCGGCGTCGCGGCGCTATCGACCGGAGCGTGCTTGCTGTCCGTGAACCACTACGCTCCGTCACTTCCGGGGCGGTGGGGGCGAGGGCGTGCCGCACTACAGCCGGACCCACCCGAGGCTTCGAAGGTCGTTCGAGGCAATCGGAGGGCCCATCGGTGATCAGTTGCCGCGGCCAGATCAAGCTATCGACTCAACAAGTATCGTTCTACCACCGCGACGGACGGACGGAGGCCCATGAACAGTGAAGAGTTGAAGGCGATGCAGGCTCCCATCAAGGATCGCTATCGCGAGCAGCCGGAGGCTGCCCTCGTCACGCTAAAGGCGGAGGGTCGTTTGGGAAACGACCTCTCGTGCTCTGTCCAGACCGGCCAGGCGCTCACTGCCGCTGGACTGCATCCCGCCACCGGAGGCGATGGCTCCTTTGCGTGCTCGGGCGATATGTTGCTCCAAGCGCTCGCCGCATGTGCCGGAGTGACGATGCGCTCGGTGGCAACCGCGATCGGGGTCAACGCAACTGGTGTGGTTCGAGCCGAAGGCACCCTGGACTTTCGGGGCACGCTGGGCGTCGACAAGGAAGCGCCCGTCGGATTCTCCGACATCCGGCTTTCGTTCGAGCTCCAGGGCGACGCGTCGGAGGAAGAACTTGCCACGTTGCTTCGACTGACCGAGCGGTACTGCGTGGTACTCCAGACCCTTGCGAATAGCCCCAGGCTGACGGCCACGATCGCCTAACACTCGATCGATTTGATGTGCCGGCAGCCCCCGGCACATCACGGCGATTGACACGTTGAGCGCACGACTCGAGTGCCCCACAACAGTGGATGGGCGGGGGCACTTTTAGGGAGGAATGTTGACATCCGTTTGCCAGCGCGAGCGGGTCCTCGTGCTGCCATGCACCGAGATCACCGTGGACCCAGTCGGAATCTGGGCGCTTGTGGAAAACAGGCGGCGCGATATTACGCGAATGCCTTTAGCTAGGCACCAAAAGTTTCGTTGTAAGCAGTGACTTCCACCCGGGTTCTGGCTAGGTTGGCCATGCGGGCGGGCAAGTGAGCACTGGAGGCTGGGACATGAAGGGATTTAGGAACTTCCTCATGCAAGGGGAGCTGATCGTCATCGCCGTTGGCCTTGTTGTGGCGCTGGCATTCAGCACTCTCATCAAATCTTTCACTGATTCGATCATTACTCCACTGGTCAATGCTGCACAGGGGGGAGGACCGGGATCTCTCGGACTTGGATGGACGATCAATGGACAGCGCATCAACCTCGGATCGTTTATCTCGGCCATCGTCTACTTCGTAATCTTCATGGCAGTGATCTACTTCGTGTTGGTCGTGCCCTACCGTGCATACATGAAGAAGCGAGGAAACACAGTCTTCGGTCCTCCAGCGGAAACCAAGACTTGCCCGCAGTGTCTCTCCGATGACCTGCCCGTGGCTGCACTCAAATGCAGGCACTGTGCGAGCGCAGTCTCGACAACGAGCTGAATAGGTGAACCCTTTGGCGGATTTACCCTGGAGTACAGGGCCCGGGGTAGGGGGGCCACCGCGGGTGGGGATGGGCGGGCTCGTCGGGTTGGTGACACCACGTCGGTGAGTCCGGCCGACCCTTCACACTCGTCGAAATACGCAGAATTGCCTCGTTAGTGGGTCTTGGCCTGCCAACGGCCCTCGACAACTCGCCGGTCAACCCCTCGTAGTCAAGCTGCCAGGATCAGCAGGTCACACGAGTGCCTTCACGGATGGTGAGGCAACTCGGTGTCTCCCAGCACCCAATCCTTAGTCTGGTGTCAATCACCGCTCCCCGTTTCCGCCATCACTTTTTCTGATCATCTGGAACCACCGTTGCCCCTCGCTCGTAGACCTGTCAGACGGATGCCGGCAAGTAGTGCCAAAGGTCACTCATCCAAGGACCGATGCACTCGCCGGTTGCTCTCGAGGGACGAAACGAGGTCGGATCAGGGCACCGAATGCGCGTCCAGTCGTACGAATGGGTCCTTTGACTCTGTTCGGACTGCCCATAAGCCGACAGGGTGGAACTATCCAGAGTCCCGAGGAGTCCATCATGGCTACTAACGCCAGTTCACATACCGCCGAAGACACAGGCACCACAGATGGCCACGATGCGGCTGAGAAGCTGGACCGCACACTCGACCAGTGGCGTGAGCGAATTGACCAACTCAAGGTTCAGGTAGATCTGGCCACACTCGACATCCGTGAGGACCTGACGAAGCGGCTAGAGGTCATGGAGAACGTCTACCTCGCCATCCGGTCCCGCCTTTCCGATGCTCGGAATGATACGGGGAAGACCGTCACGACCTTGCGTCAGTCGGTCGACCAGCTGATGGCCGATCTTCGGCGCGCCTACGACAGCGCCGAAGCAGTCGTAAAGCGCAGCCACCAGGAGTAGCCAGTGAAGACCGGTTTCCACTCGGAACGGCTTCATCTGGCTGGCTGGCGATCCAAACAATGGCTCGCCCAACAGAAAATGCACAACAATGGTCGACTCATCCGCCGGGACAGGAGGTGGTCAGCCTTGTCTGTCAGACCCTGGTGGACACATCTGATCCGGCATTTGCCCACCCGACGAAGTTCGTTGGTCCCGTGTGCACCAAGGCGGTCGACGAATGGCTCAGCTTCGTGGCCGGGACAAGTCGGCCCGATGGCAAGACGTGGAGGCGGGTGGTGCCCTCCCCGGAGCCACTGGTCCCTATGGAGATGGCCACCATCCGGATGCTTGTTGGGAACGGCGCCATCGTGATCTGCTCTGGAGGGGGCGGCATACCAGTCAGCCGTGGTGCAGACGGCCTCCTCCACGGCGTCGAGGCGGTAATCGACAATGACCAGACCGCCGTCCTGCTGGCCCGGCAACTCGGGGCGGACGCGCTCCTCCTACTTACCAATGTGGCCAACGTCGAGACTGCTTTCGGTACCGACCAGGCCCGACCAATCTTTCATACCACTCCCTACGTCCTGAGGGCCGAGCTGCTTCCCGCTGGCTCGATGGGACCCACGGTCGATGCCGTCTGCCGGTTCGTCGAGGCCACCGGCAACCGGGCCTTCATCGGTCGACTGGACGATCCCATCGGCCTGATCGCCGGGAAGTCGGGCACCGTCATCGAACCTGCTCGAGGCTCACACCTTCCGAGCGCGCTCGTCCCGACATCATGACGCCCCACATTCACGAGGACCTCTCAACAGCCCAATCAAGGAGTCCGGCATGACCATTGCCCCAGAAGTATCAGCCCACCGGATCGTCGTAGGGATAGACGGCTCGCTGTCCTCGGTGGCCGCCCTCAACTGGGCACTCCGTCAGGCCGAATTGACTGGGGCCACGCTCGAGGCGGTCACCACGTGGGAGTGGCCCATGACTCCGGCCATCGGCATGGTCCCTCCGTCAGATTTCGACCCGAAGGAGGATGCCCGGAAGGTTCTCGACGAAGCGATTGCCTCAGCCGAACCCGGTCACGATGGTGTGTCCATCGAGTCCAAGGTCGTGGGTGGACCAGCGGGAATGGCGCTGGTCGATGCGTCACGTGGCGCTGACCTCCTTGTCGTCGGCAGTCGCGGCCATGGCGAACTGGTCAGCTTCCTGCTGGGATCGGTAAGTGAGCACTGCGTCACGCACTCCCACAGTCCGGTGCTCGTCGTTCGGGACGGAGAAGAGCCCAGTGGCGCAGACTGAGACCATGAAGGCCTGGGCCGTGGAGGCCGGGGCCCAGGGCCTGGGTACTTCAGCATTCGGGTGACCGATCAGTGCCGGATCTGCTTCCGGTGGAGCGCCACTGGGCCTCATGACGTCGAGCTCGTCGATTAGCCACTATGGAGAATTATGACCGACACCGACAACCCGATCACGTCCCCTGTCTACCCCGGAGCGATGTTGATGGAGGATCTTCTCGAGGACCTCCGGGCCACCAAATTGGCCGACCGTGCTCCTTTCATGAGTTTCTCCATTCAACGACCCCGATGGGCCAGTAGTGAAGGTTTGTGGACGGCTGACGGGGCTGCAACGTCTCATGGAGATCAGATGCAAACACTTGTTGATCACGGTCTCGGTTGGCAGACGGGTATCCGAAATGAAGAACCGCTGCCTTCAGGGACGACGGTTCGACGGTCGCCGGGTTGGTGGAGGTTATGGGACTAGGTTCGAACCCTTCGAAGCGGCTGTCGCAAGGGTGCAAAACGGGTCGAGGCCGGCTCCAATCCCTGCCTTAGGAGTTTCAGCGGGATCGGGAGAGCTCAACCTCGTGGCTGCCTATTTGAAAGTTGCCCCGCCCAGGGACTTCCGGGGGGGTGCTGTCGGAGCCCAGTCGCGACGGCCTTGCCGTCTACCATCGAGGCATGATCCGCACCCGTTTCACTGAGATGTTCGGTCTACAACACCCGGTCATGTCCGCACCGATGGCGATGCACTGTGGTGGGACTCTGGCTGCAGCGGTGTCAGCAGCAGGTGGCATGGGCTCGTTTGGCGGCATGCATGCGACCGAAGGACCGGACTGGGTGAGCGCGCAGGCTGCACTGGTGCGGGATGTGACCGATCGCCCGTTCGCCATCGGGTTTATTACTCCGTTCCTGCCCTTCGCCGAGGGCCACTTTCAGGCCGCGCTCGACGCTCGTCCTGACGCTATCGCGCTGTCATTCTCGGATCCGGGCGATTGGGCTCGCCGAGTGAAGGACGCTGGCCTACGGCTCATCTGTCAGGCCCAAAGATTCGATGACGCCGATCTCGCCGTCGAAGCGGGCGCTGACGTCCTCGTCGCTCAGGGCACTGAGGCTGGAGGGCATACGGGCACGATGAGCCTCCTCCCACTCCTCGTGGGGATCGCCGAGCGACACCCAGACGTGACGCTGCTGGCCGCGGGAGGTATGTCCAGCGGGCGCACACTGGCGGCCGCGCTGCTCGCTGGTGCAGACGGTGCCTGGCTTGGAACCGCCTTCCTCGCGACGCCAGAAGCCATCGAGGTTGGCGACGACTACAAGGCGGCGATTCTCGCGAGCGATGGAGGCGACACAGTGTTCACCCGTGCCTACGACATCGCATCGCGGCTACCGTGGCCCTCGGCCATCGGGGCGCGTGTCCAGCGCGACGCCTTTACTGAGCAGTGGGCCGAGCGCGAGCCGGATCTACGCCGGCAGGTCGACACCGCGATGCCGGGCCCGCCGGTCTACATAGGGCAGTCCGCCCGCTTCGTCGACGTTGTCCGGCCAGCTGCGGACGTCGTCCGGCTGGTGAGCAATGGAGCAGAACGAGTCCTCCGCGAACGTCCGGTTGCTCTTGTCTCGGGATGAGCCCAGACGCTGGGCCGAGGGCTCAGTCTGAAGGCGTAACTTCGGTCTTCAACAGCTCCCTGCCGCTGCCGGGAAGGTGGGGCGTCCTCAATACCTCAGCCTCAAGCCAGCAGGTTCGTTCTGCTCATTGCTCTTGAAGCCTCACGCAACATTGGCCCTCTACAGGGTCGAGCTTTGCTTCTAGCCCAGAGCCCTCGAGACAATCGACTAGTCCATGCATGATGTCGAGATTCATTCCGCAGACCAGATCGGTGTATTCGGCGGCAAGCGAATGAAATGGGCAGTTCCCCATGATGATGCCGTTCGGTTCGCGACGTGGCTCGTAACCTTGGCCTTCGAGCTCGGCGATGACAGCCTTCAGAAGTTTGGTCTGACCGGCTTTGTGCCCCGTCCGTTCCAGGATCCTCTCTGCAAAAGAACGCCCGGTCGCCTGTGCCGCGTTCCGTAGACCGCCGGCTACCGATTCGCCTTCGAGCTGGGACCGGGTGACGGCCTCAGCGAGGAGTCGACCGGCCAACTCGTAGTGACGTTCGGGAAGACTCACCGCCACTTCGCGATCCGATCGGCGGTACACCTTCGACGGACGGCCGGCTCCAGGTCCCCGACGACCCGGTGGACGTCGAAACTCGAACTCAAGCAGCTCATCGTCCACCAGTTTGTCCAGGTGGAACTTGGCCACGTGCTGGGCGACCCCTACGCCTGCAGCGGCACGTTCTCGACTGACCGGCTCGGTTTGTGACGCGACAAATTGGTAGAGATCACGGCGCACCGGCTCGGCCAACGCCGCGATGCTGGTCACCTGGGACGCGAAGTCGTCCGAAATCACCGTCGGACCGCTCTTTCTGTCGTCATCCTCGGGCACAGAGCCCCCTTTCTAACGGAGAACTTGGTTGACGAAATCCTGTTCAATGTCTATAGTCTATATTAGTATCCGATAGAAGGAACCAACCCATGGCCAGCACCATCGCTACCCACCCATCACCCTCATCGCCGGAGAAGACGGCAACCAGGTCCAGCCTTCGGCTCAATGATCCTGCCTACCAGGCATTCTGGTTGCTGCGGCTCGGCTTCTTCGTCTTGCCAGTGGTCTTTGGGATCGACAAGTTCTTCAATTGGTTGACCTTCTGGCCGAACTACCTCTGGATCGGGTTCCCACATCTCTTGAGCGTCTCGCCCCAGCACTTCATGTACTTCGTAGGAGTCGTCGAGATTGCTGCCGGAATCGGCGTTCTCCTACTTCCACGCTTCGTTGCCTATGTCATCGTTGCCTGGCTAGCCGGGATCATCACCAATCTGGTGATCATCAGTGCAGCTGCCGGGCACGTGGCCTATTGGGACATTGCCCTCCGGGACTTCGGCCTTTTGATCGGAGCACTGGCTCTGGCCCGTCTCGCGGCTTTCGTCCACCATAAGAAGGTTCAGCAGACCGGTAAGAGCGACGCGTGACACCCCATGCGACTGTCACCGGGGCCGTGGGTGTAGACCACGGTGCGGAGCCCCACGAGCACGGAGGTCTCCGAGTCGTCGGCGAAAACGAAACAATCGATATCGACGCGGCTGAGAGGGCGGTGGTCGCCCTCCTCGTCAGCCTAGGACGTGACCCGAGCTCCCCACATATGGCCGAGACGCCCCGGCGGGTGGCCCATGCGTTCGCCGAATTGTTGACCTCCGAGCCGTTCGACCTCACGACGTTTCCGAATGACGAACGCTACGACGAACTGGTGTTGGTACGACGGATTTCGTTTCGCTCTTTGTGCCAACACCATCTCCTGCCATTCCACGGCGTGGCGCACGTCGGCTATCTGCCCGCAGAGCGCATCGTCGGCCTGTCGAAGCTGGCCCGGGTCGTCCACCGGTTCGCCGCTGATCTTCAGACTCAAGAGCGCCTCACCATGCAAGTGGCCGGTTGGCTGGATGAGCAGCTTCAACCGAAAGGGGTCGGGGTAGTCATCGAAGCAAATCACATGTGCATGGCCCTGCGGGGAGTGCGCGCGGATGGTGCCCGCACCGTCACGTCGGCCCTCCACGGGCAGCTTCGTCACGACGAGCGCAGCCGCGCCGAGTTTCTCGCCCTGGTTACCGTCGGCGGCTTATCGTGAGCCCCGCAGTCGGACAGCCGACATCGCAGCGTCTCAGAGCAGCCCCGCAGGACCCCAGGGCATCTGGTTCGCGAGGCCGCGACCCCTTTGTACATCGCACGGGTCGACTGCTTGGAACGGAGTTTCGATGACTGATGCCCGCACCTTCGTGATCATCGGCGCCAGCCTGGCTGGAGCGACTGCCGCGGAGACGCTTCGCCTCGAGGGGTTTGAGGGGAGGGTTGTGCTCGTAGGGGAGGAGTCACTACGTCCCTACCAGCGGCCCCCGCTGTCCAAGGACTACCTCCGGGGAGAAGCGGGGGACGAGAAAGTCTTTCTGCATGACGAAGGCTTCTACGACGATCGGAACATCGAGCTGCGCCTCTCCACTCCGGTCCGAGCCGTCGAGGTCCAGAGTCGGGAGGTCGTCCTCGGCTCGGGCGAGCGTGTTGGGTATGACGCCGCCTTGATCGCCACCGGGGCAGCACCCAGGCGGCTGTCGGTGCCCGGCTCCGATCTGCCCGGCGTCCACTACCTGCGGAACCTCGAGGACGCTGACCTTCTCCGAGAGGCCATTCAAAACGGCGGTCGGGTGGTGGTGGTCGGTGGGGGCTGGATCGGCTGTGAGGTGGCGGCCTCAGCCCGTCAGTTGGGCGCCGAGGTCGCCCTGGTAGAGGCAGGCCAGTACCCGCTGCAACGGGTCCTTGGCGCTGAGCTAGGTCGGTTCTACCGAAACGTTCACGCCGAGCACGGTATCGAACTGCACCTCGGTGTGACTGTGGAGTCACTGCACGGCGGAACGACCGTAGGGGAGCTCTGCCTATCCGATGGCGAGTCATTGTCGGCGGACGTGGTGGTGGTCGGCGTCGGTGTCGCCCCTCGTGTCGAACTCGCCGAAGCAGCTGGTCTGGTCCTGGACAATGGGATCGTCACCGACGAGCACCTCGCGACGAGCGTCCCGGGTGTCTTTGCCGCCGGGGACGTGTCCAGTGCCTGGCATCCCGTGCTCGGCCGCCACATCCGTCTCGAGCACTGGTCCTCGGCGCTCAACCAGGGCCCGGTGGCGGCCAAAAACATGCTCGGCGTCCCGACCCCCTATACGCGCATCCCCTACTTCTTCTCCGATCAGTACGAGATCGGCATGGAGTACACCGGTCTGGGCAGCGACGCGGACGAGGTCGTCTTCCGAGGCGATCCGGACAGCCACGAATTCATTGCCTTCTGGGTGAGGGACGGTCGAGTGGCCGCGGGGATGAATGTGAACGTCTGGGACGTGGCCGAGCCCATCGCCGCTCTCATTGCCGCTGGAAACCCGGTCGGCGCCGCAGTCTTGGCCGACCCCGACGTGGACTTGGCCGGCCTGGCCGAGTGATCGAGCTACCAGCACTACCAGGAGCAGACGCCGCAGTGTAAGGCATCGAACCAGGCCCGCTGCCGGGCCGCAGAAGGGATCACCATGACCAAGCTCGAACACCTCTACCAGGACTATGGTCAAAGTCCCTGGCTCGACGATCTGACCCGTACGTATCTGCGCGACGGGACGATGGCGCGCATGGTGGCTGCAGGCATCCGTGGTGTCACCGCCAACCCAACCATCTTCGCCAAGGCCATCGAGGGATCGTCTGCCTACGACCACCAGTTCGGATCACTGATCGCCGCGGGACGGTCAGTGGTCGACGCGTATTGGCAGCTCGCGATCGACGACACCATCGACACGCTCAGGGTGCTGCGACCGGTTTTCGAGGAGAGCGGTGGTACCGATGGCTTCGTCTCTCTCGAAGTCGCCCCCGAACTCGCCCACGATACCGAAGGCACCATCACGGCAGCCAGAGACCTCCACCAGCGCATCTCGCTCCCCAACCTGTTGGTCAAGATACCCGCCACCCGCGATGGAGTACCGGCCATCGGGTCCATCATCTCCGAAGGGCGAAGCATCAACGTCACCCTCATCTTCTCGTTGCCCCGCTACGCCGAGGTGATCGAGGCGTACGTTTCGGGTCTCGAGGCGTTCGTCAGTCAAGGCGGTGACCCGAGCCGCGTCCACAGCGTCGCCTCCTTCTTCGTCAGCCGGGTCGACACCGAGGTCGACCACCTCCTCGACTCCGTTGGTACGGACGAAGCTCTCCGTTTGAAGGGTCATTCGGCCATCGCCCAGGCCAAACTCGCCTACCAGCTCTTCGCTGCCTCCTTCTCCGGTCCGCGCTGGGAAACACTCGCCGCCCTCGGAGCCCACGTCCAACGGCCGCTTTGGGCGTCGACCTCTACCAAGGACCCGTCGTATCCGGACACGCTGTACGTGGACAACCTGATAGGCCCGGACACCGTGAACACCCTGCCCGCGACGACGATCGCCGCCCTCGAGGACCACGGCACGCTCCTCCGCACCATCGACACCGGAGTCGACCAGGCGCGTCAGGTGATGGACCGTCTTCGTGCTGTCGGGATCGACATGAACGACGTCGGCCTCACCTTGGAGGAGAGGGGTGTGGCCAGCTTCCATGAGTCCTTCGCCGGAGTCCTCGAGGCCCTCGATGCGAAAGCTCAGCGATTGGCGTCTCACTGACATGGACTGGTCCGGCTGGGCGTTGTTCGGGCTGATTGCGACCGCCGCCCTTACCGCTGTCATGATCGCCGCCCAACTGGCTGGTCTTACCCGCCTCGATCTACCGCTGCTCCTCGGTACCCTCGTTACCGAGAACCCCGACTGGGCCCGCGTGGCTGGATTCTTCATCCACCTTGGTATCGGAGAGGGCTTTGCCCTCGGTTACGCCGCAACCTTCGCCTTGCTCGATACAGCCACGTGGTGGCTAGGGGCACTGCTGGGCCTGTTGCAAGCCGCCGTGGCCCTCACCGTGTTGGTCCCCCTGATGTCCGGCGTCCATCCCCGCATTGCCTCATCTCGCGCCGGGCCCTCGTCCACCGCGGTGCTCGAACCTCCCGGCCTGCTCGGCCTCAACTACGGCGTTCAGACGCCGATCGTGGTCATTGCCGCACATCTCGTCTACGGAATGGCTCTCGGTGTGCTTCTGACGGCGCACTGAAATGCGTCTACCGCAGGTCGCGCTGGCCATTTCGACCCCGATGACGACGCCCGGGCCTGCTGACTACGTTGACGGGGCACTCCCACAGATGAGTGAGTACGGACTGATCGGTGATACCCGAACGGCGGCTCTCGTGTCGTCCGGAGGCGCAATCGACTGGATGTGCGTCCCCCGGTTCGACGGCGAGCCCCTGTTCGGACGCCTGGTCGGCGGGCCGCCGGCGGGCACGTTCCGGATCGGTCCGTCGGAGTGCAACCAGCCGAGTTCCCGTCGTTGCTACCATCCCGGTTCGGCCACCTTGGCGACGACCTGGGACAGCCAGCGCGGTCGCCTTGTCCTCACTGAAGGCATGGTGGCCGAACTTGGTGGTCGACTCCTGCCGTCGACCCTTCTCGTGCGCCGGCTGTCCGCGGAAGGCGGACCCACTCCCGCCATCATCGAGTTCGACCCCCGCTTGGGCCCGGCGCACCGGGCACCGCGAGTTCGCAGTCGCCGAGGGGTCCTGGTGTGTGAGTGGGGTTCACTCGCAGTGGGCATCCAGGCCACCCACGGCCTGTCCATCGAACCGGGCCGCCCAGTCGAGTTGACCGTGGAACCGGGGCGTCCGGTGACCATCGTCCTCGCGGTGGCCGACCACGAGCCATTGGTCGAAATCGATCCGGAGGTCGCATGGGAACTGCTCATCGAGGACCAGCTCCGTTGGCAGGCGTGGTCGGGCGGTATCCCACATGATCTGCCCCACCGGGACGCGGTGGTCCGCAGCCTGGTGACCCTCCGACTCCTCACCTACTCGCCATCAGGTGCACCGGTGGCTGCTCCGACCACCTCCCTGCCTGAACTGCCAGGTGGCGGTCGAAACTGGGACTACCGCTTCGCCTGGCCCCGGGACGCCAGCATCGGTATCGGCGCCTTCCTCGGCGCCGGCAAGACCGACGAGGCCCGACTGTTCATGGCGTGGCTGCTCCATGCCAGCCGGCTTGACCGGCCTCGACTGCCCGTCCTGTTGACCCTCTACGGCAGGCACCCTCGTCCTGAGCGAGAGCTCGAAGGCTGGCCCGGCTACGGCGACAGTGAGCCCGTGAGGGTCGGCAATGGGGCAGCCGACCAGCACCAACTGGACGGCTACGGGTGGGTGATCGACGCTGCATGGCTTCTGACTCAATCGGGACACCAGCTTTACTCGGAGACCTGGCGGGCCATGCGTGGATTCGCCGATTGCGTCGCTCGACGCTGGACAGAGCCTGATGCGGGCATCTGGGAGATCCGGGGCGACACTGCCTTTCACGTGCACTCCAAACTCATGGGCTGGCTCGCACTCGACCGGGCGCTCCGAATGGCCGATTACCTCAGGTCTTCTCCCCGACAGCTTCACCGATGGAAAGCCAATCGTGACGCGATTGCCGACGAGGTGATCCGGTTGGGTTTCGACCGAGCACGGGGCACATACACGCGTTCATACGGATCAGCGGACCTTGATGCCGCCTTGCTCGTCCTGCCTCTCTTGGACCTCGAGCCACCTGACTCACCTCGTGTCCGGGGCACCATCGATGCCATCCGAAATGAGCTCGGTGCCGGAGGCCCCCTGCTCTACCGCTATCCACCCGGTCAAGACGGACTCGAAGGCACCGAGGGTGCGTTCGTGCCTTGCTCCTTTTGGTTGGTTCAAGCATTGGCCAAGACGGGACGGGAGGATGAGGCATCTCACGTCATGGAGCAGTTGGTGGCGCTTGCCACCCCGCTCGGACTGTACGGCGAAGAGTTGGATCCGGGCACAGGACGCCACTTGGGCAACTTCCCACAAGCCCTCAGCCATGCCGCCCTCGTGCAGGCTGCGCTTGCCCTCCATGACGCTCCGAGTTGAGAACGTTCGAGAGTGTCGTCGCCACATCCAACGCTCTCGGGGTGGCGTGCCGTCACTCGTGGAACGAGCGATCACCGGTCTCCACCGATGAACAGAGTGACTGGGTCGTCCGAGCTCTTCTGTGGCCACAATCAGCCTGTCCGCCATCGCCCCGAAATGTTGCTACGTAGCTCCTCCCGGGACACTGAGCGAGGATCTGCGGAACTTCGAAGTCGGTCTCCTCGACTGGGCAGAGACTCGGGAGCCGGTGCTCCTTGAGACAGCCTTGTCTGTTGCGCCCGAGCTCGTCTCCGTACGCTTCGGTGACCAGTGGTCTATCGAGTCAGGGGCGCAGGGCTGATAACGCCGCCCAAAGCCTCCAATGTGAAATAGGCCCACCCGGTTCGAGTCTTCCCGGGGGTTCGAACTTCGTCATGCGCTTGGTCCGCAAATGCCAACCAAACGCTGCCTCTGATCAGGGCAAACGTTGTATTTTCCGACAACGGGCGGAGGTGATGGGACTCGCACCCTCGGCCTCTACATTGCGAACGTATCCTGGGCACCCACCGTCAACAGGATTTCGGACATAAGAGCAGCTCACAGGGGATGTACGAAGTCCATGGAGGGGCACCCGATGGGACCCCAAGGGCAGCAGTTGAGTCCTGTTGAGTCCTAGTTTGGAGAACGTGCTGTCGGCGGCATTTCCGTCACGACTCGGACTCGCGGTTTGAGCCGGCCAAACATGAGGCAAGATGGACCGATCGCACAGCCGATGACCTCGCTACTCGCCGAAATACGCAATTGCACCATCTGTTCGGAGCAGATGGCGCTCCCTCCTCGCCCGGTTCTCCAACTGCATCGGCAAGCACGGATTCTCTTGGTCAGTCAGGCGCCTGGCCGCAAAGTGCACGAGTCGGGCGTTCCTTTCGCCGATGCCAGTGGCGACCGTCTCCGCGCGTGGATGGGGATCTCGGGCGACGATTTCTACGACGCGCGTAACGTTGCGATACTGCCAATGGGATTCTGCTTTCCTGGAGCCGGCAAGTCGGGAGACCTTCCGCCACGCCCTGAATGTGCGGTCACGTGGAGGGAGAAGGCTCTCAGGCAGCTGTCCAACGTACGGCTGACGCTTGTCATTGGTGAGTACGCCCAGACGTACCACATGCCCGATGCCGGACCTTCGGTCACCGCACGGGTCGCAGCCTGGCGGCACTATTGGCCAGAATTGGTCCCACTCCCACACCCAAGTCCGCGGAACAACATGTGGCTACGCCGCAATCCGTGGTTCGAGCGGGACCTCATTCCCCGACTCCAAGAACAGGTCGCCCGCGTGCTGGCCTGAGTCCGGTCGCACCTGCGATCATTGTCCTCACGGATCATCACGCTTTTGAGAGTCGGTCGCTCGCGAAATTGGTTCGGAGGTTTCCCGTCTGTAGCCCCCCTCGGCAAATTCCAGCCATGGCATTCCGAAGCGAATACGCTGCCGTCGGGTCAAGACCAGCGCTGAAGGGGAGATCGACCTAAGGATGCTGTGACTGCTGAAGCCCGTAGGGAATTGCCATCCGAACCTTCGATGTCGTCGGCTTGAGGAGAGGTCATGTCCAATTCAGCTAAAGCTCAGATCATGGACGGGACGACGCTTGCGCGCAGACTCCTCGATGAGACGTCCGAGCGTTCTCATCGTTTCGCTCGGGAGGCCGCGCGTCCACCCTGCCTCGCTGCCGTGCTGGTTGGTGAGGATCCCGCGTCGATCAGGTACGTGAAGATGAAGAGGTCGCGGTGCGAGGAAGCCGGACTTGCCTCAAGGCTGATCCACCTACCGACAACTTCAACCACCGCTCAAGTTGTCGGGGCTGTCACGGAATTGTCAGCGGACACCACTGTCGACGGCATCCTCCTGCAACATCCGGTCCCACCACACATCGACGAACGATCATCATACGAGGCGATCGTGCCGGAGAAGGATGTTGACGGAGTGACCGCACATTCGTTCGCGGCCATGGCACTGGGGCTCCCGGGTTTTGCATCCTGTGCACCCGCTGGGATTGTCCGTCTCTTGGATGAATACGATATCGACCCCACAGGGTTGCATGCCGTGGTCATCGGCCACAGTGCGGTCCTGGGTAAGCCCATGGGGATGCTCCTCCTCGAGCGTGGCGCGACCGTGACCTTTTGCCAGTCCCACTCTCGCGACCTGCCGGCGATCGTCCGGTCGGCCGACCTCGTCGTAGCGGCCGTTGGTCAACCGAACTTTGTGGCAGGAGGCTGGCTGAAGCCCGGTGTCGTAGTCATCGACGCTGGTTATTTCCAGGGGGCCACGGGGGACGTGAACTTCAGGGAGGCCCTTCCCATCGCCAGCTTCATCACTCCGGTACCCGGGGGTGTCGGACCAATGACGATTGCCCTTCTCTTGGAACAGACAGTTGTCGCAGCCGAACGGCGAATGCTGAGGTTGACTGACTAACCGCTTGGGCCCTGCCGACCCGAACGACCCCTACGACAGTTGCGAGTCGACGAGTATGCGTCGGGCGAAATGCACGACGAGGACTCGAGGACGGCGAACGCACCATTCGTCGGCCGACGTGCCGGCCGGGACCCCCGAACCTTCAAGGCCCGACGTTTCATCTGAACTTCGGTCGGGCCACTGACACCCATGGAGCGCCTGCACCTTCGTCGAGCAGGCACCCACTGGCACAACCGGCCGAACTCGGAAAATCCAGAAATCTCTTTATTCTAGCTTCTACTAGTGAAATACTTGAGTCGTGGATCGCTCGCTCGACATCGACACCAGATCGCTCGTCACTCCGGCCACGTCCGGCCGCAAGACCCGCGACGTCCCGAAGCGTAAGCCTCCACGCTGGGAGAACGCTCAGGTGGCCGAGATCATCGAAGAGGCGCCGGATGCCGTGACCCTGCGGCTCCGACTCGAGGAGTCCGCTGGCTTTCTCCCCGGCCAGTACTTCAACGTACGTCTGGCGGTACCCGGCCGACCCGGCCTCGTTCAGCGTGCCTACTCGATTGCCTCTCCACCGGTACCGGATCCCTCGATTATCGATCTCGGAGTGCGCGAAGTCTCCGACGGGCTGATCTCGCCACGTCTGGTCCGGGATCTATCCCCGGGCGATCGAATCGAAGTGCGGGGCCCAGTCGGGCGGTTCACCTGGACGGCAGATGACGGCGGACCGGTCCTCTTGATCGGAGCGGGCAGCGGAGTCGTCCCCCTCATGAGCATGATCCGCTACGGGGCCGCGGCAGATCTTGCCATTCCCATGCGTCTGGTGTGCTCGTCGAGCAACTTCGACTACGCGTTCTACCACCGTGACCTGGCTGATCTGGTCGCCCGGCACTCGTGGCTGGAGGTCGTCCACACCTTCACCCGGGATCCGAACGATCCCCGGGCGAGGCATCATCGCCGCATCGACAGGGCCATGGTGGCCGAGGCAGTGGCGGGACAGTTCCCGAGGCATACCTACATCTGTGGCCCGCCGGCGATGGTCGAGGGCGCCCAGGGGTGGCTGACCGAACTTGGCGTCGATCCTGAACATGTCCAGGTCGAGAAGTACGACTGAACCTGGCCGGCCGCTCCCGACGGTCGGAGCGCTGTGATGGGAGGCGGTCAACTTGTTCGCCGTCCACCCCGTCACGGCAGCGAGGGTCCATGTGTCTCGGTCGGCTCCCCCACCACTCCGTCCGCTACCTCCTCGACCCGCAGGAGGTCACGGCAGGCTTCACGCCGATGTCAGGTCGCGCAGAGCCTTTGGATGAGAGGATCGAGGTTTGGTCCCACGTGGCCGGATCTCGAACGCGCAGACATAGGCGCCCGCTACTTTGTGAGCGACCCGAGTCACTTCCGCCTCCGGGAGAATCTCCTGCATGAATTCTAGCTCGGTGGCGCACGCCGGACCGAAGCGGGAGGCCACCGCCCAGATGGCACAGCTGTGGAGCGTGAGTCGATAGCTGTCGTCGGGCAACTTGTCGACGCCGGCCATGTATCCCTCGCTGTCGAGGATCTCGTCCAGGCCGGCCACCTTCTCGTCGAGCGTCTTGCCTATCAACTGATCCTGGCACTGCTCGACCCGCCGTTGCCGGCGTCGCTCGAAGACGCGCGAGACCAACTCGGGGTCCTCGGCCTGGAGGTGGTCGAGAAGCTCGACCGAGAGGTCAACAGCCGACCGCCCGGCAAACAGGGATTCGCCCAACTCGGTGCCGTGGTAGAGATCGACCGGCCGTCCCGACCGTCCTCGTTCTTGACGCGAGGCGACGAACCCGCCGGATTTGAGCGCGGCCAAATGCTGGCGGACAGCGCTCGGGGTAGTGCCCACCGCCTCCGCCACCGCGTCGGCTGACGCCTCGCCACGACGCTTCACGGCGACGAGGACGTGCAGCTGGGCCGACGACAGTTCGACTGAGTCCACAGAAACGCTGTCCATGCGTAAAGGCTACTCCTCCGCAGCGCTCTATCATTAGTTTTACAAGGCTATACTTGCATAAGTGACATCACATTACGACTTCCGGTTACCGGCAACGACCCGCCAGCGGGAACGGCCGCCGGTCGGCAAGGAGACACCGATGGGCTTCCTCATGGCCGCCCGGCACAGCTCGATGGATGAGGCCGAGAACGGACAGCGGAGTTCGGCCCGAGTCCCGCGGCCTCCCCGGTGTCCGCCACGGGTCGCTTCTAACGGCAGAACAAGCTCACCGATGCATCCGCCATCCCCCGGCACTGAGGAGTGCCCCGGTTGGAAGGCAACGCCATGACCGGCGTGTCGGACGACGTCCGGGAGCTGGTTGGCCAGGAGTACCAGTACGGGTTCTCCACCGACCTCGACACCGACGTGGTGCCCAAGGGTCTGAGCGAGGACGTCATCCGGCTGATCTCGGCCAAGAAGCACGAGCCGGACTGGCTCCTCGAGTGGCGCCTGCGGGCGTACCGGCATTGGATCACGCTGGAGGAGCCCCACTGGCAGAACGTCCACTACGGGCCCATCGATTACCAGGACATCATCTACTACGCCGCCCCCAAGCCGAAGCCACAACTGGCGAGCCTCGACGAGGTGGACTCTGAGCTGCGGACCATGTTCGACAAACTCGGGATCTCACTCGCCGAGCAAGAGCGGCTCAGCGGCGTGGCGGTGGATGCCATCGTCGACTCGGTATCAGTGGCCACGACGTTCAAGCAGAAGCTGGCCGATGTGGGCGTCATCTTCTGCTCGTTCTCTGAAGCGGTGCAGAACCAC
>Ga0207933_1001104_pt1 | contig 21957 bp, 14 predicted proteins | sample NGESurdeep092012_4_FD_184488 | JGI IMG/M metagenome (GOLD analysis project Ga0207933, IMG submission 184488) | Arctic peat soil microbial communities from Barrow, Alaska - NGEE Surface sample F53-3 deep-092012 (SPAdes) | ecosystem: Environmental > Terrestrial > Soil > Wetlands > Peat ...
CGCGATCCAGAAGTCCTTCGGTGGCTCGAACATTCTGGGGCTGCTGAACCTGTTCTCCGGGGGCAGTCTGTCGCGGCTCGCGCTGTTCGCGCTGGGCATCATGCCCTACATCACCTCCTCGATCATCCTGCAGCTGCTGCAGGTGGCGGTACCGTCGCTGGAGAAGCTGTCGAAGGAAGGCGAGGTCGGGCAGGCGCGGATCACGCAGTACACCCGCTACCTGACCGTCGGTCTCGCCTTCGCGCAGTCGATCGGCTACGTCTTCCTGTTCCACTCGCTGCAGGCCAAATCGGGCGAATCGGTGATCACGCACTTCGACGCGCCGCACATCTTCCTGATCGTGATCTGCCTGACGGCCGGCTGCGTGATGCTGATGTGGATCGGCGAGCTGATCACCCAGCGCGGCATCGGCAACGGCATCTCGCTGCTGATCTTCGCGTCGATCGTCTCGCGCCTGCCGACGGGCATCCAGACCTGGTGGGACACGAACGACCAGGTCTTCAAGGTGATGATGCCGTTCCTCGTGCTGGCGATCGTGGCCGGGATCGTGTTCGTGCAAGAGGGCCAGCGCAGGATCCCCGTGCAGTACGCAAAGCGCGTGATCGGACGGCGGATGACCGAGGGCGGGCAGACCTACCTGCCGCTGCGCGTGAACATGGCCGGGGTGATCCCGGTGATCTTCGCCGCCAGCATCATGGCCTTCCCGCCGACCGTCGGGCAGCTCGTGAAAACCCACTGGGGACAGTCGCTCTCGGACTTCTTCTCTCCCAATAGCTGGCATTACGTGGTCGGGGAGTCGATCTTCATCGTGATCTTCACCTACTTCTACACCGCCGTCACGTTCAATCCCGTCGATCAGGCGGACAACCTGAAGAAGTACGGCGGCTTCATCCCGGGCGTCAGGCCGGGACGCCCGACGGCTGAATTCCTCGACCGGATCCTCGCGCGTCTGACCTTCCCCGGCGCGCTCTTCCTGGCCGCCGTCGCGGCGCTGCCGACGATCCTGATCGCGCGCACCCACCAGAACATCCAGCTGGGCGGCACCTCGATCCTGATCGTGATCGGCGTCGCCCTCGAAACGATGAAGCAATTGGAGGCGCAGCTGATGATGCGGAGCTATGAGGGCTTTCTCAAGTAGTTGGGGGAGGTCGGGAGGGGGACCTGTCCCTCTCCCGTTGAGAGATGAAGCAATTGGAGGCGCAGCTGATGATGCGGAGCTATGAGGGCTTCCTCAAGTAGAACCGCTTCGGTTTGTCGTTAGGGGGTAGGCTGGAAACGTGTCGGAGCTGAATCTAATCCTGCTCGGCCCGCCGGGCGCGGGCAAGGGGACGCAGGCCGAGCGCCTGCGCGAGGACTTCTCATTGCCCCACATCTCCGCCGGGGACATGCTCCGCGCCCAGGTGGCCGATGGCACCGAGCTCGGGCTGAAGGCCAAGCAGTACATGGACGCGGGCGAGCTCGTGCCCGACGAGGTGATCGTCGGCATGATCATCGACCGCGTCGGCGGCGACGACGCCCGCGACGGGTTTCTGCTCGACGGCTTCCCCCGCAACGAGGAGCAGGCAGACGCGCTCGCCAAGGCGCTACAGGGTCTCGATCGGCGCCTTACCGCCGCGCTGTTGATCGAGGCGCCGGACGAGGAGGTCGTGCGCCGCCTCGCCGGACGCCGGATGTGCGTGAAGAATCCCAGCCACATCTACCACGTCGACTTCGACCCGCCCAAGCACGAGGGCGTCTGCGACCAGGACGGGGCGCGCTTGATCCAGCGCGAGGACGACGCCGAGGAGACGATTCACAACCGCCTCGTCGTCTACCACGAGCAGACCGCGCCGCTGGTCGACTACTACGAGCGCGTTGGTCTGCTGCGCCGCTTCGACGGGCGCCGCAGCGCCGACGAGGTGCACGCCCACATCCGCGCAGCGCTAGCGACCCTGCGCCTCGAGGAAAACCTCTGACGAATGGCCGAGGCTCCGCTCGCGAGCCCTGCCGCAGCTAAGCTCCGCCGGTGATCATCAAGAAGAGTCCCGAGGAGATCGAGAAGATGGCGCGCGCGGGCCTGGTTCTTGCCGCGACGCTGGACCTGATGGAGGGCAAGATCCGCCCCGGCGTGAGCACCGGCGAGCTCGACCGGGCGGCTGAGCGGTACATACGCTCGCGCGGCGCGGAGCCGACGTTCAAGGGCTATCGCGGCTTCCCCGGCTCGATCTGCGCCTCGCCGAACGCGATGATCGTGCACGGGATCCCCGGGCCTTACAAGCTGAAGCGCGGCGACATCATCTCGATTGACGTCGGTGTGACGCTCGACGGATGGGTCGCGGACGCCGCGCGCACGTTCGCGGTGGAGGAGGTGAGCGCGCAGGCTCAGAACCTGCTGAGCGCGACCGAGGAGTCGCTGCACGTCGGCGTGGCGCAGTGCCGCGCGGGCAATCGGCTGGGCGACGTCTCGAGCGCGATCCAGCGTGTGGCGGAGGGCGCCGGGCTGTCGGTCGTGCGCTCGCTCGTCGGGCACGGAGTCGGGCGCAGCATGCACGAGGATCCGCAGGTCCCCAACTACGGCAAGCCCAGGAAGGGGCCGTTGCTGGAGGAGGGCATGGTGCTCGCGATCGAGCCGATGACGACCGCGGGGCGTCCCGCGGTGCGCGTGGCGGGTGACGGCTGGGCGATCTTCTCCCAGGACTCCTCCCCGGCGGCCCACTTCGAGTTCACGGTCGCGATCACAGCCGCCGGGCCGAGGATCCTGACCCCGTGGCAGCTCCCGCCGGACGCACGGGTCGCCGAGCCAGTGGCCGCTGGGGCTGCGGGCGCCGGTGCTGGTGCGGGCGCGGGCGCTGGCGCTGGCGCTGGTGCTGGTGCGGGCGCGGGCGCGGGCGCGGGCTGATCGAAGTTGCTACCATCCGGAGTCCTGCTCAAACGCGAGGTGCTCTGCGCGCGTGAGGGCATCTCCACGACCCGGTAGCGGCAGCCATCACGGCGGCCAGAGCCGAGCCGCCGGAATAAGCCGCCGAAAGGGATCATGAAGGTAAGACCGTCGGTCAAGCCGATGTGCGAGAAGTGCAAGATCATCCGCCGCCATGGAGCGGTGCTGGTCATCTGTCAGAACAAGCGCCACAAGCAGCGGCAGGGCTAGCGCATGGCACGAATCGCTGGCGTAAACCTGCCCCTGAACAAGCGCGCGGAGATCGGCCTGACCTACATCTTCGGAATCGGGCGGTCGCAGTCGAACAAGCTGCTCGCCGAAACGGGGGTCAGTCCCGACACCTATATACGCGACCTGACCGAGGATGAGGTTTCCAAGCTGCGCGACGCGATCGACCAGACGTTGACCGTCGAGGGAGATCTGCGACGCGAGCAGTCCCAAGACATCAAGCGCCTGCAGGAGATCGGCTGCTATCGCGGTCTGCGCCACCGGCGCGGCCTGCCGGTGAGGGGGCAGAAGACGAAGACCAACGCACGCACGCGCAAGGGCCCCAAGCGGATGCAGGTCGCCGGGAAGAAGAAAGCGGGTAAGAAGTAATGCCTCCCGCACCCAAACGACCCGGCCGTGGCCGGCGCAAGCCGAAGAAGAACATCCCGATCGGGCAGGCGCACATCAAGACCTCTTTCAACAACACGATCGTTTCGCTGACGGACACCACAGGCAACGTGATCGCCTGGGAGTCGGCCGGTGGCGCCGGCTTCAAGGGCTCGCGCAAGTCGACTCCGTTCGCCGCGCAGGTGACGGCCGACGCGGCCGCGCGGAAGGGCCTCGAGCAGGGGCTGCAGAAGGTCGAGGTCTACGTCAAGGGCCCGGGCTCGGGCCGCGAGACGGCGATCCGCTCGCTGCAGGCTGCTGGGCTCGAGGTCACCGGAGTCAAGGACGTGACCCCCCAGGCGCACAACGGTTGCCGCCCCCGCAAGCGACGGAGAGTCTAGAAAATGGCAAGAGATACGGGCCCGCAGTGTAAGCAGTGCCGCCGCGAGGGGCAGAAGCTGTTCCTCAAGGGCGAGCGCTGCTTGACCGACAAGTGTGGCGTCGAGCGACGCTCCTATCCGCCGGGCGAGCACGGTCGCGGCCGGCAGAAACAGAGCGAGTACCGCTTGCAGCTGCGCGAGAAGCAGAAGGCGCGACGCTACTACGGCGTGCTCGAGAAGCAGTTCCACGGTTACTACGAGAAGGCCTCGCGCCAGCCGGGCATCACCGGCGAGAACCTGCTCGCGCTGCTGGAGTGCCGGCTGGACAACGTGCTGGTGAGGTTGGGCTTCGCGGCCTCGCGCCGCCAGGCGCGGCAGCTGATCAGGCACGGTCACTGGACCGTGAACGGCCGCCGGGTGAACATCCCCTCGTATCAGGTCCGCGCGGGCGAGGTGATCGCGATCAAGGCCGATACTCCGGCCACGCAGGTGGTGCGCGACGCGACCGAGCTCACCGGACAGATTCCCGCATGGCTGCAGGCCGACCACGAGTCGCTTACCGCCAAGGTGCTGCGCAAGCCGGAGCGACGCGAGGTCGCCGCGCCGGTGCAGGAGCAGCTCATCATCGAGCTGTACTCGAAGTAAAGGAAAAGCTTTTGCCCCACGCCCGCGCCGCCAAAGGGGTGGCGTAGGCGCTTTTAGAGCCGGCGTCCAGGGCGACGCCGGTGCGACACCAAAACGACGTTAGGACTCTGATGCTCGATTTCCAAATTCCCCGGATCACAAGCGAGTCCGTGGAGCAGAACCGTGGCACGTTCACGATTGAGCCGCTCGACCGCGGCTTCGGTTACACGTTCGGCAACTCGCTGCGCCGCGTGCTGCTCTCCTCCCTGGCAGGCGCGGCCGTCACAAGCGTGCGCATCGAGGGGGTCGCGCACGAGTTCTCCACGATCACGGGCGTCAAGGAGGACGTGACGGACATCGTGCTGAACCTGAAGGGCATCGTCTGCCGGATGCACTCCGACGCGAGTGAGGTCGAGGCGCCGCTGGTCGTTACCGGGCCGGGGGAGATCACCGCGAAGGACATCGACCTGCCCGCGGGCGTCGAGATCCTCAACCCCGAGGTGCACATCGCGACGCTGGAGAAGAAAACGAAGCTCGAGCTGTATATGACGATCGGCCGTGGCCGCGGGTATCGCCCGGCCGAGGAGAACAAGTCCGCCGACCAGCCGATCGGGGTGATCCCGATCGACTCGATCTTCTCGCCGGTGCGGCGGGTGGCCTACGCGGTCGAGGGTGCGCGCGTCGGGCAGAAGACCGACTTCGACAAGCTCACGCTCGACATCGAGACGGACAGCTCGATCGATCCGCAGGCGGCGTTGCGCGAGGCGGCCGAGCTGTTGATCAGCCAGCTCGCGATCTTCACCGACGCCGATCGGATTCAGGAGCTGCGCGCGGTGCCGGGCGGTCAGCTCGACGGCCACGGCCTCGCGGTCGGCGGTGGCGCGGGCGGCGCGGGCGGGGCTCAATCGGCCCTGCAGGGCGAGGAGTGGAGCATCCTGATCGAGGAGCTCGAGCTCGGCGTGCGCTCTTACAATTGCCTGAAGCGGGCCGGCATCCAGACCGTCGGCGATCTGATCTCGAAGTCCGAGGCCGAGTTGAACGCGATCCCGAACTTCGGCAAAAAGTCGATCGACGAGGTCATCGAAACGCTCCACTCGCGCGGACTGGATCTACGCCAAGATTGACGCATCTCTCCAGATATGTGTCAAGAGTGCGCACAGATTGAAACAAGACTGTGACCGCCGGGGAATTGATGCTCTACTTTGGAGAGTGCGTGACACTATAGTTATACGCACTCTCCAAAGTGTTCAATACATCCCCGCCCAGTCACAATTTCGTCGCATTTGCAAGCACACTTTCGGCACACCCCCATCACAAATCCGTCACAAATCCGTCACAAATCCGTCACATTTCGCTTCGACCCATCAGAAAGCTAGACTGCACGCGACGATGAGACATCAGAAGACCAAAAACAAGCTCAGCCGCTCGAGCGCGCACCGTAAGTCGCTGTTGATGAACCTCAGCAAGGAGATCATCGAGCACGAGCGCATCAAGACGACGCAGGCGAAGGCGAAGGCCGTCAAGCCGGAGATCGAGCAGCTGATCACGCTGGCCAAGCGCGGCGACCTGCACGCGCGCAGGCAGGCGCTGTCGACGCTCGCGCAGGACAAGTTCGCGGTACACAAGCTGTTCGAGGAGGTCGCGCCCCGCTACGCCGACAGGCCCGGTGGCTACACGCGCATCCTGAAGCTCGGCCCGCGCAAAAGCGACTCCACCGAGATGGTCTTCATCGAGCTCGTCTAGCGGCCCGCTGGCACGGCGCCAGGCTGCGTCCTTACCGATCGTGAATCAGATGTGATCCCCGATCGGCCAGCACACGTGCCGAGCACGCTACGCTCACTGCGTCCTTGCCTGGCTTGGCCATCGAGCCGCTAGACAGGTTGGGGATGGTCACCAAGCTCACGATCGAGTACGACGGGACCGACTTCGCCGGCTGGGCGCGTCAGCCCGGCGAGCGGACGGTGCAGGAGGAGTTGGAGCGGGCGCTGCGGAAGGTACTCGGGGAGACCGACCAGGCCGGCGCGCCGCTGAAGCTGACGGTGGCCGGGCGCACCGATCGCGGCGTGCACGCGTGGGCGCAGGTCGCGAGCTACGCCCACGAGGCGGTCGATCCGCTGCGGCTGAACGGGCTGCTCGACGACGACATCGCGGTGCTCTCCGCCGAGCCGATGGCGGAGGCATTCGACGCGCGACGCGACGCGACGGGAAGGACCTACTGCTACCGCGTGCTCGCGCGTCGCAGCCGCGGCGTGTTCGAGCGCGGACGCGCCTGCTGGTGGCCGGGGTCGCTCGACCGCGAGGCGCTCGCCGAGTGCGCCGCGGCGATCCCGGGCAAGCACGATTTCACGGCGTTCACGCCACGCGAGACCGAGCATTCGTGGTTTCACTGCGACGTGCGGCGCGCGGAATGGCTGGCGAAGGGGACGGATGGGGCAGAGGGGGCAGAGGGAGACCTGCTGGAGTTCTGGATCGAGGCGGACATGTTCCTCAGGCACATGAACCGCGTGCTCGTGGGAACGATGCTCGACGTCGCGAGCGGCCGGCGGACCGCCGAGGAGTTCGAAGGCCTGCTCGAGGGCCGCCCCCGCGCCGAGGCGGGCAGGACCGCGCCCGCGCACGGGCTGGCGCTGGCGTCGGTGGCGTATCCAGGTGACGGGTAGCCGGATCGTCCTCGCGTGCTCGAACCGCCGTCACGAAGGTCGTGCCGACTTGCCTCACCGCGCAAATATGTAGAGATGAGTAGGGTTAATCCTCGCCATGTGCCGCCCCTTGATTTCGCTGCCGTTCGCGGCGCTGTTGATGAGTATCGCTCTCGCCTGGGGTATCGCACTGATGGCGCCGACGGGAGCGTCGGCCCTCAGCATCGCCCCGAAAGCGGCCGTGGAAGGCAAAACGGACTGCACGCCGGGCAAGGAATGCGTCACCACGCAGCCGTCGACGCCCGCCTGGCTGACGCTCGCCGGCGGCGAAACAATGCTCACCCAGCAGAGCCTCGAAGGGATCGCGGCCGACGAGTACGGGTCGAGCGCGGAAGCCGACACGACGCTCTACGGCTCGGTGACGCCCTACACCTCCGCGCCGGCGATCTCGGGCGAAGTCGTCGGCAGCACCCTCGCGAACCTCGACGGCACCGAAGAACCCGGCGATACCTACGCCGTCGTCCTGCGCTCCGACCGCACGCTGGAGGTGCTGGGCCCGCAGAAGGACGGCTACCAGTTCGCGGCGTCCGCCACGGTGCCGGCGACGGGAACGCTCGTCGGGGTGGTCGCGCTCGCGGCCCCGCCCGGCAGCAGCGGCGTGGCCGAGAAGATCGTCGTCGCGACCAGCGCCGGCTTCTACGTCTACGCCTGGAGCAGCGAACCACCGACGCTGACGCCCGAATCGAGCACGCCCAGCAAGACGCTGGAAGGCGAAGAGAACTCCGGCGATGTCGGGCTGAGCGGCGACCCGGCCATCACGTGTGAGTCGGGAGGCCTGTTCAAACCGAACCCGGGGGAATGCTCCTCGCTCTATACAGGCGCCTACAAGTTCGCCGTCCCGGAAGGCCAGCGGCTGCTCGGCGTCTATCAGGCGCCGCCGGGCAAGGGGGAATACGACGGCGCGAGCACGAGCTTCGCGATCGCCTACACGACCACCACCGGCGACTCCTATGCGGTCGCGGTCTTCGCCTACGAGCCCGGCGGGCACCTGCACCTGATCGACCACGTCGGAGAAGGGTTCCCGGCCGCCGAAGAGGGCCCGCTCGAGGTTCGCTACGCGACGGCCGGCAAGTTTCTGCACCTGGCCACGCTCGCGCAGTCGCCGATCGAAGCCACGCCGAGCCTCGAGGTGATGACTCAGTACAACAAGATCCCCGATACGGGCGGCTTTGTGTACAGCACCTCGGGTAACGCCTCCGCGCTCTGCTCCGCGCCCGAAGCCGGCGGTCTCGGCACGCTCGCGGTCGCCGCGGTCGCCCAGGAACCGGGAGAAGGCGGCAGCCCACCCGACAGCCCCGGCCTCTACAGCGGCGCCTCGCTGTGCGCCTCGCTCGTCGGACACCAGGTCCAGTACCGACTTCAGCGCAGCGATCAGGGCGGGCACTCCCTGGTGGGCAGGGCGGAGGAAGAGACCGACGTGCTCTCGATCTCCAAAGCCGGCGAGTTCGAAGCGCCGGCGGGCAGCACGATCAAGGCGATCGACGGCGCCGTCGACTTTCCCTGCGACGAGTACCTCAGCCAGTTCGCGGTCCACCCGACCCCGGACGGCTTTCCCGCCCTGAACGGCAAACCGGGCTATTGCGGGCCGGTGACCGAAGATCACGGGAAGGCGCCCTACGACCCGGCGGTGGGCGCGGCCGGGATGCTCGCCGCCCAGATCCAGTACATCGCCGAAGACGGCGAAGGCGCCAAGTCGCTGCGCGAGCACAGCGTCTCCTACGAGCCGGAAGCGCTCGAGGGAACCGTCGACGAAATGACCACCGAATCCAAGAATCCCTTCAGCGAATACGACGAGCTGCTGGCGCGGCTGCCGCACGCCACGAGCTCGGATCTGGAGACGCTCCCGCTCGATCCCGGCGGGATCTCCTGGAGCGGCCATCTGATCCTCAACTCCTCCCACGAAGTGCTCAAAGCCGCCGGCACCTCCAGCCCGCTGCCGATCGCCGTGATGGCCGCGCCCCCGTACTACTCCGGCGCCGAACAGCAGGTCAGTCCGACCACGACGGGCTTCACGACCGGCTCGTGCAACGGCAGCGGCAGCGAACAGGGCAACATGGTGGGGGCCTTCGCGGGGGTCGATGCGCAGTGGGGGAACGACAGCTATGAGATCGAGGCGCTCGCCAAGGTCCAGGCATCCTGGACGCAGTCGACCGAGATCGAAAACTGTCAGAGCTTCGGTCAGAACTTCATCGCCGGCAACTTCGGCAACAACTTCGTGGCCGACAACTCGCTGCTGTTCCGCGTCGACACCGGCAAAGACACCTATCTCGACCTGGCCAAGAACTCGCTCGGCGTCGGCGTCACCAGCGCATGCGACTCGGGCCATCTGAGCGAGTGCGATGCCCTGTTCAATCCCGAAGGCTCGCAGTACGCGCTGCAGACGGTCAGCCAGCTCAAGCATCCCCAGCCCAACGATTTCTATGCCACCGACGACGAACAGCTGAAGAGGCAGTACGGCGCCGCGCTCGAAGAGTCGCTCCCGCACCCGGGCGACCCCGTCAGCTACCCGGCGCTGACCACCGGGGAGCCGAGCGGCTGCGCCGGGCAGCCGAGCGGCGAAGGCAGCGGCAATCCCGGGATCGTCGACGTCAACCCGTTCGTCGCGCCGGCGCCGGCGCCGGCGCCGAACCTGCTCGAGGCTCCACAGGCCAGCGAGGTCAATCCGGCCTCCGACGGCGAGGAGGGCGGCACGAGCTCGACGCTCGCATTCAACTCCGCGAAAGAAACGACCTCCTCGGCAGAATTCAGCCTCGGCGCCGAAGTCTCGGCGAAGATCCTCTACGCCAAGTTCGGCGCCGAATACTCGCACTCCTGGGGAACCAGCATGACCCAATCGTTCCAGTCGGGGACCGAATTCAGCGGCGGCGTATTCGACTTCAACGGCTTCTACAACCCATACAGCTACCGGTTGTACGAGTGCAAGGGCGGGCTGCAGACCACGCCGCCGTTCGCCGGTGGGCCGACGGCCACCACGCCGGTGTTCCTCGTCAACTACATGACCGAGCAGTCCGCCGACGGGCTGCCGCTGAACTTCGCGGCGCCATCGCTGCCGGAAGGCACCGTCGAACAGGAATACAGCGGCAAGGTGTTCGCCTCCGGCGGCGTTCCGGGCTACACCTACAGGCTCACCGGCGGCGCGCTGCCGCCCGGGCTCAGCTTCGACGACGCCACGGGCGAGATCGGCGGGACCCCGACCGAAGCGGGCACGTTCGAATTCACGGTCCAGGCCGAAGACACCGCCGCCAACCGGGCGACCCAGCACGACTCGATCACGATCGCCCCGGCGCTCAGCGTCGAAAACCCGCTGGCGGAAGGCGCGGTCGGGGTGCCCTACGAACAGTCGCTCGGCGCCCAGGGCGGCGCGCCGCCCTACACCTACCTGCTGACCTCCTCCGGCGAAGTCCCGCCGGGCCTCGGGATCGACAACACCGCGGGCACCCTGCAGGGCACGCCGACGAAGGTCGGCACGTACTGCTTCGGCGTGTACATCGCCGACTCGACCTTTCCGAAAGCGACGCTCAGCACGCAGACCTGCGTGACGATCGGCGACTCTCCCACGCTCGAGCCGTCCTCGCTGCCGGCCGCGATCGAAGGCGAGGTCTACGAGGTGAACGTCGCGGGCGCGGGCGGCAACACCGGCGGCTATGTCTACACGCTCGCGATGCCGTCCTCCTGCGAAGCGGGCTACACCTGCTCGAGCAGCCTGCCCGCGGGGCTGTCGCTGGCGCCGAGCGGCTCTATTACGACGATCGAAGGCACGCCCGCCACGGCCGGCAAATACGAGTTCGCGATCGATCTGAACGACGGCGTCGGCGGGTTCGCCAAACGCGACTACACGCTCACGGTCGAGCCGGCTGCCGCCGGCCTGACCGGCATGGCGCCGGCGTTCACGAGCGCCGGCGAAGCGACGGTCACGGCCGGCAGCTCAGAACACCTGGCGATCGAAGCGAGCGGCACGCCCGCGCCGGTGATCACGCTCGCGGGCGCGATCCCGGCGGGGATGAGCTTCGGCGACGGCGCCGGCGGCACGGCCGAAATCTCCGGCACGCCCGGACTCGGCTCCACGGGTGTGTACACGCTCACGCTCACCGCCCAGAACGGCGTCAGCCCGACCGCCACGCAGACGTTCACGCTGACCGTCGACGCCGGCCCGGCGATCACGACCCAGCCGACCGACCAGACGACGACGGCGCCGGGCGGAACCGCCAAGTTCACGGCAGCCGCGACCGGCACGCCAACCCCGACCGTGCAGTGGGAAGTCAGCGCCGACGGCGGCTCCAGCTGGGCGCCGATGTCGGGCGAGGCCTCGCCGACGCTGAGCCTCACCGGGTTGGAAGCGGGCGAGAACGGACGCGAGTACCGGGCGGTGTTCACGAACACGCGCGGGTCGACCACGAGCTCGGCCACGACCGACGCCGCCAAGCTGACCGTCGACCACGCGCCCGAACTCGTCACGCAGCCAAGCGACGCGACGATCGACGCCGGCGAAGACGCCACGTTCACCGCGGCTGCCGGCGGCGAACCGGCGCCCGCCGCGCAGTGGCAGGTCTCAAGCGACGGCGGGGTCACCTGGACGAACGTCGCCGGCGCCACCTCTCCGAGCATGACCCTTCACGGCGTCCCCGCCGTCGATGACGCCAATGAATACCGCGCGGCCTTCACCAACGCCGTCGGCGCCATCACCACCTCCGCCGCCAAGCTGACCGTGCAGACCGGGCCGATCGTCGCGCGGCAGCCGACCGATCAGACGATCGACGCGGGCGGGGAAGCGACGTTCACCGCGGCCGCGACCGGCAACCCGGCGCCGGGCGTGCAGTGGCAGGTCTCCAGCGACCGCGGCGGCGTCTGGAGCGATCTGAGCGACGGGAGCGGCGTCGCCGGCGCGACCGGGCCGACCCTGACGCTGACGGGCGTGCCGGAGGGCGAGGACGGCAACGAATACCGCGCCGTGTTCGGCAACGGCGCCGGCGGCGAGACGAGCGCCGCCGCCAAGCTGACCGTGCAGGCCGGACCGGTCGTCAGCGAACAGCCCGCCGACGATACGGTTGACGCCGGCGGCGAAGCCACCTTCAAGGCGGCCGCCACCGGCAAGCCGGCGCCGGGCGTGCAGTGGCAGGTCTCGACCGACGACGGCTTCACGTGGAGCAATGTCTCCGGGGCCAGCTCCCCGACCTTGACGCTCACGGATCTGCCGGCGGGCGACGACGGGTATGAGTACAGGGCGGTGTTCACGAACGCGGCCGACGCGCCCGGTCTGGCGGGCGTCGACAGCACCGCGGCGACGCTGACCGTGCTGAGCGCGCCGGTCGTGAGCGAACAGCCCGCCGACGATACGGTTGACGCCGGCGGCGAAGCCACTTTCAAGGCGGCCGCCACCGGCAGACCCGCGCCGAGCGTGCAGTGGCAGCTCTCCAGCGATGGCGGCGCCACCTGGAGCAACGTTCCCGGTGCCACCTCACCGACGTTTGCGCTGACGAACGTGCCGGCGGGCGATGACGGGTATCAGTACCGGGCTGTGTTCGCCAATGCGGTGAACAGCGTCGAGAGCGCGTCCGCGACGCTGACCGTGCAGACCGCGCCGGTCGTCAGCTCCCAGCCCTCCAGTCAGACGGCGCCGGCGGGTGGCGCGGCGACGTTCAGCGCGGCCGCGAGCGGCAAGCCGACGCCGTCGATTCAGTGGCAGGTATCGACCGACGGGGGGAGCACGTGGACGAACGTGACGGGGGCGGGCGCGCCGTCGCTGACCCTCACGAACGTGCCGGCGCGCGACGATGGTCAGCTCTACAGGGCGGTGCTCACAAACGCCGCCGGCACCGTCACGAGCGCCGCGGCGGAACTGACCGTGCTGTCGCCGCCGACGGTCGTGACGCCCCCGAGCGGCGAGACGGTCGTTCCCGGTGGTGGGGTCGTGTTCACGATCACGGTCAGCGGCACGCCGGCGCCGAGCCTGCAGTGGCTCCTCAGCGAGGACGGCGGGAAGACGTGGACGGACGTCCCCGGCGCGACCTCCTCGGCGCTCAGCCTCTCCCACGTGAGCGCGAGCGAGAACGGCTACCTCTACAAGGTGCTGATCGTCAACTCGCAGGGCTCGACGACGAGTCAGCCGGTGACGCTGGTCGTGAGCCTGCAGGCGGTCTCCGCCGCGACCGCGTGCCGGCCGGCGCCGACCAAGCTCCTCTATCCGCGGCGCAACCTCGGCCCGGTGGTCCGCTACATCGTCTACGTCGACGGCCACCTGCGCAAGACCGTGCACGGACGCAACCTGCGCTCGGCCGAACTGCCGAAGATGACCGGCGCCAAGCACTTGGTCAAGATCGTGTCCACCACCTCGCGCGGCTATCGCCTGACCACCACCCGCGTCTACCTCGACTGCGCCGAGGTGGCCAAACACGTGAAGGCCAAACGCGCGAGCGCCGGCAGCACGCCGCGCTAGCCGACGCGAGGCCGCAGGATCGCGATCGCGCTCCGGGCCGGCGCTTGCGGGATCTTAACCCCGGGGGCCGGGGCGGCTCGTATGCTGGAGGGCAGCGATGCTGAACGTACTGCTCACGAACGACGACGGGATCGAGGCCGAGGGCCTGCAGGCGATGCGCGCGGCGCTCGCCGCGGTCGCGGGCGTGCGCCTGGCGGTGATCGCGCCGGACGGCAACCGCTCGGCGATGGCGCGGTCGATCACGACGCGCCGGCCGCTGTGGGTCGAGGAGGTCCCGTTCGCCGACGGGACCGTCGGCTACGCGACCGACGGCACGCCGGTCGACTGCGTGCGCCTGGCAAGCCTCGGGCTGGTCGCGGACTTCGCGGCCGACCTGGTCGTCGCCGGGATCAACCACGGCGCGAACCTCGGCGACGACATCACCTACTCGGGGACGGTCGCGGCGGCGCTCGAGGGGGTCGTGCTGGGGATCCCCGCGATCGCGGTCTCCCAGCAGTCCCGCGCGCGCGCTCTCGACTTCCGCTACGACGGCGGCTTCTCCTTCGAGCTCGCCGCCGCCTTCGTCGCCGCGCTTGTCGAGCGGATCGAGGACGTGCCGCTGCCGGCGAGCACGCTCCTGAACGTGAACGTCCCAGCCGGCACGCCGGATGGCGTCGAGGTGACGAGCCTCGGCAAGCGGATCTACCGGGACGAGCTGAAACTCGATGACGAAGAGAACGGCCCGCCGGCGCGCAGGCGCTACTGGATCTACGGCTCGGACCCGGGCTTCCGCGACGAGCCCGGCACCGACCTCGCGGCCGTCGCGGCCGGGCGGATCGCGGTGACGCCGATCCACTTCGACCTCACCGACCGACCTGGCCTGGAGGCGTTGCGAAGCTTCGACCTGGAGGCTTTGCTCGCGCTCGCCTCGGTTGCCGGCCCGCAGACGCCGTGAGCGACGCCGCGCGCGCAATGGAGCTGCGCCGGGAGCTCGAGCACCACGCCTACCGCTACTACGTGATCGACGATCCCGAGATCGGCGATGACGTCTACGACCGGCTGCTCGACGAGCTGAGGGAGATCGAGCGCGAGCACCCGGAGCTCGTCACCGTGGACTCGCCCACCCAGCGGGTCGGCGGCGAGCCTGTCGGGCGCCTGGAGAAGGTCGCGCATCTCGAGCAGATGCTGTCGCTGCCGAACGCACGCACCGAGCAGGAGCTCAGAGCGTGGGTCGAGCGGATGCGCAACCACCTCGCGCGCGAGGGGATCGAGGACCCGAAGTTCGAGTTCGTGGTCGAGCCAAAGATCGACGGGCTGGCGATCAGCCTGCTCTACCGCGACGGCGTGTTCGAGCGGGGGGCGACGCGCGGGAACGGGGAGGTCGGGGAGGACGTCACGCACAACCTCCGCACGATCGGGCAGATCCCGCTGAGCGTCGAGGAGGTGCCCCCGCTGCTGGAGGTGCGGGGGGAGGTGTACATGTCACTGAAGGACTTCGCCGCGCTCAACGAGCGCCGCGCGGAGGAAGGCGAGTCGACGTTCATGAACCCGCGCAACTCGGCCGCCGGGACGATCCGCCAGCTCGACCCCGCCGACGCGGCGAAGCGCCCGCTGTCGATCTGGTGCTACCAGCTCGGCGTCGTCGAGGGTATCTCCTTCGAGACGCATTTCGAGGCTTTGGAGTGGCTGAAAGAGCACCACTTCCGCGTGAACCCCGACATCGGGCTGATCGGGGGCGAGGACGAGGTGATCGCGCAGTGCCTCGACTGGCAGAAGCGCCGCGGCGAGCTCGACTTCGAGATCGACGGCGTCGTCGTGAAGGTCAACGACCTCGCCCTGCAACGGCGGCTCGGCTCGGTCGGGCGCGACCCGCGCTGGGCGATCGCCTGGAAGTTCCCGCCGACGATCGCGACGACGAAGTTGGAGAAGGTGATGTGGAACGTCGGCAAGTTCGGCGACCTGCGTCCCTACGCGATGCTCTCCCCGATCGAAGTCGGCGGGGTGACGATCAAGTTGGCGACCCTGCACAACGAGGAGGACATCGTCCGCAAGGACATCCGCGGAGGCGAGGATGTGATCGTGATGCGCGCCGGCGACGTGATCCCGCAGGTCGTCTCCCCGGCCCCGCACGTGGTCGAGCAGCAGGGCCGCCCGCCGCGCTCGCGCCCGCCGCGGCGCTGCCCGTTCTGCAACACCGAGACGGTCAAGCCGAAGGGGTCGGTGTTCACGAAGTGCCCCAACCGCGACTGCCCCGAGCGCGCCTGGCAGCTGCTCAAGCACTTCGTCTCGCGCGGCGCGATGGACATCGACGGGCTCGGCGAGAAGCAGGTGGCCTCGCTCCAGCAACGCGGGCTCGTGCGAACCGCCGGCGACTTCTACCGGTTGCGCGAGGAGCAGCTGGTCAAGCTCGACGGCTTCGCCGAGATCTCCGCGCGCAAGCTCGTCGAGGCGATCGAGGCCTCAAAGGAGCGGCCGTTCGCGCGCGTGCTGTTCGCGCTCGGGATCGAGGAGGTCGGCGAGGTCACCGGCCGCAACCTCGCGCTGCGCTTCCGCAACGTCGACGCGTTGCTCGTGGCGGCGAACGAGGAGATCGCGCAGACGCCGGGCGTGGGCGAGAAGATGGCGAAGGCGATCCGCGAGCAGCTCGACGACGCGCGGATGCGCGCCCTGGTCGCCGACCTGCGCGCGACCGGGCTGCGTTTCGAGGAGGCGGGGCCGCCCCCGTCGGAGGGCCCGCTGGCGGGCAAGACCGTGGTCCTCACCGGCACGATGCCGAACTGGTCGCGCGAGCAGGCCACCGAGCGGATCGCGGCCGCGGGCGGGCGCGTGACGGGGAGCGTCTCGAAGAAGACCCACTACCTCGTCGCCGGGGAGAGCGCGGGATCGAAGCTCGAGAAGGCCGAGCGGTTGCACGTGCCGGTGCTCGACGAAGCGGGGCTGCGCGAGTTATTGGGCACCTGACCGATCTTCGATCGGTCAGGTCGGGCCGGCACATGTGCCGGCCCGAGACTTGCCACATGTGGCAAGTCTTTCCGACAGGCGCATGCGCCTGTCGGCGGGGACGTGCATGCACGTCCCCGCCGGAGCGCACATGTGCGCTCCGGGGTGGGGCCGCATGCGGCCCCACCTTCCCCTCAGTAATCCGCGACGGTGATCGTCATGTGGTCTTAGAAGACATGCGCGGTCTCGGTCGGGATCCCGTCGGTGAAGATCGCGAAGGCGAGCGTGTGCCCGTCGGCGGCGTTGCAGTAGCCGGCGAGGAGGCCGGCGGTCGCAGCGTCGAGGCGCGCTCTGAGAAGAGCGCCTGTTTGGTCGTGAGGTCGTACACGTAGGCGCCGTCCGCGGGGCCGGCGAGGGAGAGCTGGTGGGAGAGGTCGGCCTGCAGCCCGGCGAGGCTCCCGCCGGCGGCGCTCGCGGCGGCCGGCACGAGCAGGCAGGGGCCCGCGAGGAGCACGAGCAGGCCCGCGCGCAGCACCCGGCGCAGGGGCGTGGATGGGAGCGCGAGCGGCGCCGGGCGCCGGACGGCGCGCGGGGGAGGGGTTTTTCCGGGGCAAGGAACCGTAAAATGAATCGAGCATGGGCAAGGTTGTCAAGCTGGAACCTACGACCAAGGTGCGAGTTGCGGCCGGGCGGGGTCCGGCGGCGAGGAAACGGCGCGGCACCGCGGGCGCGCGGCCGACGCGGCGGCGGCACAGCCACAAGACCGCGCTCGTGCTCGGCGGCGGCGGCTTCACCGGCGGCGTCTACGAGATCGGCGCGCTGCGCGCGCTCGACCTGATGGCGACGAACAGCACGGTCAACCAGTTCGACGTCTACGTCGGGACCTCCGCCGGCTCGTTCATCGCCGCGCTCTGCGCCAATGGCGTGACGCCGGAGGAGATGATGCGCGTCGTCACCCACCAGGGCAGGGCGCCGTTCCGCGACGTCGACCTCGGCGACCTCCTGCACCTGAACCTGCTCGAGTTCGCGCGCACCGGCGCGACGCTGCCGCTGCGGATCGTCTCGCTCGCGCGCCAGGTGATCGTCCAGCGCGGACAGGTCTCGGCGATGGACGTGCTACTCGGGCTCGCCGAGGGGCTGCCCTCGGGCGCCTACACGGGCGCCGGGATCGAGCACTACCTGCACAGCGTCCTCTCAGAGCCCGGTCGCTCAGACGAGTTCGGAGAGCTGCGCCGCGAGCTCTACCTGACCGCCACCGACCTCGACACCTGCGAGCGGATCGTGTTCGGCGCCGAGGGCTACGAGGACGTGCCGATCTCGACCGCCGTGCGCGCGTCGGGGGCGCTGCCGATGGTCTACGCCCCGGTCGAGGTGAAGGGCCGCGAGCTGATCGACGGCGGGATCGTCTCGACCACCAACCTCGACATCGCCGTCGAGGCGGGCGCGAAGCTCGTCGTCGTGATCAACCCGCTCGTGCCGTTCGTGAACGACTTCTCCGGGCAGGTGCGGACGCTGCGCTCCGGGACGCGCCCGCGGCGGGTCTCGGACATGGGCTTCGCGCAGATCGGCTACCAGACGTTCAAGCTGCTCGCCTACCAGCGCCTGCACGAGATGGCCGAGCGCTGGGAGGAGCGCTACCCGGGCGTCGACATCGTCCTGATCGAGCCCGAGCCGGCGGACGAGCTGATGTTCAAGACCTCGATGATGAACTTCACCGCGCGCGTGGAGATCGCGCGGCACGGGTTCGAGTCGGTGACGAGGCACCTCGCGGGCGAATACGATCGCTACCGCGAGATCTGCGAGCGCCACGGCCTGGAGATCTCGGAGAAGCGCGTGAAGCAGGTCGTCGCGCACTTCGAGGTCGAGCAGGAGGAGACGAGCGCCTGGCGGAAGATCCTCGAGGGCACGACCGGCGCTTTGCTGCGCCAGGCGGGGTCAGCGAGTTAGCGGGTCCTTGTAGCCGGCGTCCTGGGGCGTCAGGGCCAAGCAGATCAAGGACGCAGTGAGCGAAGTGTGCTTTGCACACGAGCGATCGAGGACGCAGACCGATCGTCCGGGATCGGCCAGCGCCGGCCATGACGTCACAGGAGGGCTTTGTCGAGTGCCTTCAACAAGCGCTCGGAGCAGGCGGCGTCGCGCAGGCCGATCCGCACGTGACGGGCCTCGCCGAGGGCGTCGCCCCCGGCGATGAGCACGCCGGCGCGGGCGAGGCGCGCGACCAGCTCGCCGCCGTCGACGCTCGGGTGGGCCACCCACAGGAAGTTCGCCTGGCTGTCCGTCACCTCGAAGCGGCGCTCGCGCAGCGCGGCAGTCAAAGCGGCGCGCTCCGCGGAGATCAGGCGCACGCGCTCGGCGACGAGCTCCGAGCAGCTGCGCAGCGCCTCCAGGGCGCCCGCCTGGGAGACCTCCGAGACGCCGAGGTCGGGCGCGAGCTCGGCGAGCAGATCCTCCGAGCCGGGCGCGCCGAGCGCATAGCCGATCCGCAACCCCGCAAGGCCCCAGGCCTTCGAGAAGCTGCGAAAGACGAGCAGCCGCGGATGGCGCTCGAGTAGCTCCAGGGAGGCGTCGACAGGCTGGGCGTCGGCGAACTCGACGAGCGACTCGTCGAGCAGTACTGCGACGCCCTCCGGCAGTCCGTCGAGCAGTCGCGCGAGCTCGCCGGTCCGAAGCAGCTCGCCGGTCGGGTCGTTGGGGCTGGCCAGCGCGATCACGCGCGTGTCCTCTTCGTGTGCGGCGGCCAGCAGCGCGTCGACCCCGCCGGTGACGGGCACCGCGCGGCCGTGGGCGCGGCGGGCCATGATCGGGTAGAGCGGGTAGGAGGGCCAGGAGGTGATCAGCTGCTGCCCGGGGGCGATCAGCGCGCGTGTGGCGGAGCTGAGCAGCTCGGCGGCGCCGTTGCCGAGGATCAGCCGGCCGGAGTCGACGCCGTGGCGCGCGGCGAGCTCGTCGTGCAGCGCGGAGCCGCGCAGGTGTGGGTAGCGCTGCAGGCCGCGCTGGGCGGTGAACGTGATCGCCGAGACGATGTGCGGGTGGGCGAGCTCGGGCCAGGTCGTCTGCGAGAGGTCGAGCGTCTCGACGCGGGTGAGCGCCTTGCGCCTGCGCTCGGCAGCCTGCGCGCGCAGCCCGCGGTTGACCTCCTCCTCGGACATCCCCTCGAACTGGCGGTAGTAGTCGAGCAGCCCCATGGAGTCTTTTCTAGCGGCGTTCTCGAGGGCGGCACGACGCCGGACTGAACCCCGCGCGGGACCTCACGAGCCGTTGCCGCGCGTGACGAGGGTGGTGCCCGGGCCGTGGATCACGAGGAACCAGAAGACGAATGCGACGGCGCAGACGATCGCGGTGATCGCGAAGACCCGCCCGAGCACCCCGGTTCGCTGATCGTGGCCGGCGGCGCGGCGCACGAGGATCCAGGCCTGGTCGAGCCGGCGCAGCAGCGCGAGCGCCCCGAACAGGAACCCGAACAGCCCTGCGAAGGAGACGAGGATGCCGAAGGAGACGCTGCCCGAGAGGTAGTCGGCCCGCGAGCCGAGCCACAGGCAGGCAAGCGGGATCGGTCCCCAGCAGAGCAGGCTGAGGACGATCATCGCGCCGAACAGGATGCCCGCAAACGAGCCATCGAAACGCCGGCGCAGGGCACCGCCGCGCGTCGGCAGCTCCTGGAAGCGAACGGGCGCCGTGCCGGGCCGGCGCCCGACGAACAGGCCGCCGTTCTCAGAGGGGTCGCTGCGCATCGCTGCACCTATGTTCGCAGCTACTGGGCCGGGAGCCGGTCAGCCGGCGTAGAGCTCGTCGAACAGCGCGGCGTACTGCTCGTTGACGACGTTCCGCTTGACCTTCAGCGTCGGCGTCAGCTCGCCGGTGGCCTGCGAGAGGTCGTGGTCGAGGATCACGAACTTCTTCACCTGCTCGACCTGCGCGTATTTCTGATTCGCGCGATCGACCTCGCGCTGGATCAGCGCCCGGATCTCCGGGCGGCGAGCGAGCGAGGGGATGTCCTGGGGCAGGTCGTGCTCGTGGGCGTAGGAGGGGATCTCTTCCTCGTCGAGCGTGATCAGCACGACCGGGTAGGGACGCTGGTCGCCGTGCATCACCGCCTGGGAGATCCAGCGGCACTGCTTGAGGTCGTTCTCGATGTTCGCAGGCGTCAGGTTCTTGCCGCCGGCGGTGATGATGATGTCCTTCTTGCGGCCCGTGATCGAGAGGTAGCCGTCCTCGTCGAGCGAGCCGAGGTCGCCGGTGTGCATCCAGCCGTCCTCGACCGCGCCGAAGCTCTCTTCCCCGCGGTTGTGGTAGCCCTGGAAGATGTTCGGGCCTTTGATCAGGATCTCGCCGTCATCGGCGATCTTCAGCTCGACGCCCGGCAGCGCGCGCCCGACGGTGCCGAAGCGGTGGTTCTCGACCGTCGAGACGGTCGCCGCGGTGGCGGTCTCGGTCATCCCATAGCCCTCGAGCACCGGCACGCCGCAGGCCCAGAAGAATTCGAGGATCTCTTTCGCGATCGGCGCTGCGCCGCTGGTCGCGTGGCGCACGTTCCCGCCGAAGATCGCGCGGACGAGCTTGAACAGCTCCTCGTCGGCCTCGTCGAAGGGCTTCTGCAGCTCCTGGGGCACAGCTTCGCCGCGGTTGATCATGTCGCGCACCTTCACGCCGAGCTTGATCGCCTCCTGGGCGCGCTCGCGCTCCTCGGGCGGCTTGGCCTCGATCGCGCCGTGCGCGAGCGTGTAGATCTTCTCGAACACGCGTGGCACCGACGGCAGGTATGTCGGTTTGACCTCCATCAGCTCGGGCACGATCTGCTTGGTGTCCCCGCCGAAGTAGGCGAGCGTGCCGCCGAGGTCGAAGACGGCGAGCTGGATCAGCAGCGCAAACGAGTGGGCGAGCGGCAGGTAGAGGTAGATGACCTCGTCATCGGTGATCTCGCCGCTCTCGCCGATCATGTCGACGATCGCCCGGTAGTTGCCGTGTGTGAGCACGCAGCCCTTCGGTGGGCCGGTCGTGCCGGAGGTGTAGATGAACGTATAGGGGTCCTCGGGGCGGACGGCCGCACGGCGCGCGTCGAGCTCCTCCGGGGAGCGCGCGCGTCCGCGCTCGCGGACCTCATCGAGCGTGATCGCCCCCAGCTCGTCCGCGGCGCTCGGGACGCCGTTGGTGGCAGCCCCCGGGGAGGAAGCGTCCGGGGAGGACTCGCTCGCGGCAGGATCGATCACGATCACGGTGCGCAGGTTCGGCAGCCGGTCGCGGATCGCGGCGATCTTCGCGAGCTGCTCGTCGTCCTCGCAGACGATCGCGCCGGCGCCGGAGTCGGAGATCACCCACAGGCACTCCTCGGGCGAGTTGGTCTGGTAGATCGGCACGACGACCGCGCCCGCGGCTGTCGCGCCGAGGTCGGCG
>Ga0207933_1001105_pt1 | contig 21952 bp, 14 predicted proteins | sample NGESurdeep092012_4_FD_184488 | JGI IMG/M metagenome (GOLD analysis project Ga0207933, IMG submission 184488) | Arctic peat soil microbial communities from Barrow, Alaska - NGEE Surface sample F53-3 deep-092012 (SPAdes) | ecosystem: Environmental > Terrestrial > Soil > Wetlands > Peat ...
CTGGCTGTTCTTCATTGCGGTCGTCGTCGGTGCCATTCGTCTCGCAGTGATAATCGTTCTAGCGGCTTATCAGCGGTATCACTCGAGGAAGCCGAAGCCGATATACACTCCTTCGGTGACGATCATCGTTCCTGCGTACAACGAGGAACGCGTAATCCTGTCGACGATTCGAAGCCTTGTCAATCAGGTTTACGACGGGGAGCTGGACATTATAGTGGTCGACGATGGCTCTCCCGATGAAACCTTCAATGTGGTGTCGCGCGAGTTTGGCGATGACCCCCGCGTGACATCGTTTCGCAAGGAAAATGGTGGGAAGGCGAGCGCGCTCAATTTCGGTATTGCGCGCGCGCGTGGCGAAATCATCGTGTGTCTCGATGCCGATACACAGTTCACGCCCACCACTGTAACCAACCTTGTTGCGCCGATGTACGATCCACTCGTTGGCGCTGTCGCAGGCAATGCGAAAGTTGGCAACCGTCACAACCTCGTCACACGCTGGCAGGCACTCGAATACGTGACCAGCCAGAACCTGGAACGCCGCGCATTCGCCGTGCTCAATGCGATAACAATTGTGCCGGGCGCGGTGGGGGCCTGGCGCAAGTCCTATGTGCAGGCAGTTGGTGGCTTCAGCGACGACACGCTTGCCGAAGATCAGGATCTGACATGGGCTCTTGGCGAGGAAGGCGTCCGTGTTACGTATGCTGACGATGCAATCGCCTACACGGAGGCGCCGGACACGTTACGGACTCTCATCCGGCAGCGGTTTCGGTGGTCGTTTGGAACGCTGCAATCGGTCTGGAAGCACAAGAAGATCACATTTCGGCCAAAGTATGGTGCGTTGGGAATGGTTGCGATGCCGAATGTCTGGGTGTTTCAACTCTTCTACACCGCTATCTCTCCGATCGCAGATATCCTATTTGCCTGGAGTCTGCTGTCGGTTGCGATCGCGCGCATTCAACATGGTGAGAGTTACGCGCTGAGCAATCTGGAAGACGTCCTCAAGCTCTACGTGATCTTCCTGATTGTCGACTGGCTCGCGGCTGTGGTTGCATTCCTCATGGAGCCGGGGGAGGAGAAGGCGCTCACCTGGCTCGTACTCATTCAGCGATTCGTCTTCCGACAGACGATGTACTGGGTCGTGGTCCGCTCGATCGCGGCCGCGTTCCGTGGACACGTCGTTGGATGGGGTAAGCTGGAGCGGAAGGGGATGGGGCTGCTGCCGACATCCGCGCAGACTGAGTCGTCGGTCAGCACTACGGTGCCTCCGCCAGGGGCCGCGTGAACTGCCGGAAACTTCATTCCATCCTTGATCAAGCCGTATTTCGTACGCGAGTCGGGATCCACTCGGCGGCCGGCTGTTCAACTGTTTCCACGCGCGGCGTCGATGAAAGCATTTTTTCTCTTTATCGCGATCCATCTCAAACGAGGAATGTCTCCGCGCTTGAAAGGCATGGCGGCCGCAGCGCTGCTCGATCCATTGTCACGAATGTGGTCGTTCGTGCGTAGGGACGGATATAGTCGAAATGGGACGATCGATTAACGGAACTCTGGGGTATTCGTCATAGGCAACAGCTGGGAGCGCAACCATTTTGCCTTTAGCGCCGTCTAATCGACAACCATCTCAATCAGTGACAACCGACTAGTGACCTCGCCCTCCGTCCGGGATATCATGCGCGCCGAGCTTGGCGACGCGTATGTCATCGAGCGGGAGCTCGACGGTGGCATGTCGTGCGTATTTGTCGCCGAAGATCGCGATCTGGCGCGCCGGGTGGTGATCAAGGTTCTGCATCCGCACCTCGCCGCGTCCGTTTCGGTGGAGCGCTTTCGGCGTGAGATTCTGACCGTTGCCGCGCTACAGCACCCCCACATTGTCGGCGTGTTGCGGACCGGCACCGCGGACGGCCTGCCGTACTTCATCATGCCGTACGTCGACGGCGAATCCCTGGCCAAGCGCCTCATCAAGGGACCGCTGTCAGTGCGTGAGACGGTCGCGATTCTCAAGGACGTTTCCCGGGCGCTGGCATTTGCCCACGAGCGCGCGGTGGTGCATCGCGACATAAAGCCGGGCAACATTCTCCTCGCTGGCAGTTCCGCGATGGTGACGGATTTCGGTGTTGCCAAGGCCTTGTCGTCGGCGCGGCGGACGGATCAGGAGTCGAATGCCCATGGCCTGACCACCGATGGTTCCTCCATTGGCACTCTGATGTACATGGCACCGGAGCAGGCGGCGGCCGACCCCGATATCGACGGGCGCGCGGATATCTACTCGCTGGGCGCCACAGCCTACGAGATGCTCACCGGAAAGCCGCCCTTTGCCGGGATGCCGGCGCGAGCGATGCTTGCCGCTCGGATGAGTAAGCTGCCGCCGGAGATAACCAGTGTGCGCGACGACGTTCCGGCCGAGTTGAACAACCTGATAATGCACTGCCTGGCCAGCGATCCGGCCGACCGCCCGGAATCGGCTCAGGACGTCGTCGACGCGCTCGAGCACCCAGGCGTCGTAAGCGGCGAATTCGTGAAGGCCTCGCGTCCCAACCCGAGACGGAGCCTCGCGGCGATCGGCGCCGGACTGGCTCTCATAGCGATCGTGGGTGCCGGCGTTGCCACGAGCCGTAGTCAGGGCGGCCAGAAAGCGGCTGCCAGCGCGAAGGTGGTCGCCCCGATCGGCGAGATCGCCGTGGTGCCGTTCGTAGATCTCGGCTCAGACTCCGCAGATGCCAATGTCGCCATCGGGATCACAAACGCAGTTGCCGACAATCTCACCAAATCTGCGCACCTCAAGGTGATTTCGCCGACTGCTTCAGCGGCGCTGGTTCGGGAAATCCGTGCCGGCAAGGCTCCGAGCACAAAACGGGGGCCGCAACAGTTTCTGCTCGAAGGGACGGTACAGCGCGAAGGGTCAAAACTCCGGGTCACGGCGAGGCTGAGCAACGCTTCCGATGGCATTATGCGCTGGGCGGATGTGTATGATCGCGACGGTCGCGACCTGTTCAAGGTCACGGATGATATCGCTGCCGCCATAGTCGCCTCGCTGAAACACCCGTCAGCTTAACGCTGGCCTTGCGGGAAAACGAGTTGCGCGCAAGTGGGTTGCGCACTCGCTCTCAATCACTGAAGATTCGTGTTGTAGCCCGCTCGACACGCCCCGCGCGCTGGCCCCTTGCGCTACATAGGTGCCAGCTCCCCTTCCGCGGCGTGCAGTCTGAACCGAAATAACACGATTCGGGTACAGCGCGAGGCGCCGCTTAAACGTACCGGAATCAATGCCTCTCCACTCAAGATCGTGCCCTTCAGTTTTCATTATTTCGCTATTCCTCCTTGTGGGCTGCACTTACGGACCGCCGAGCGTGAATGGCGTTGCAGGAGCACCAGCTTCACCTAGCACTACGTGGCGTCCCCCGAGTCACGGCCTCGCACCGGAGCCTCCAGAAGCGTCGTCCGGGATTCCACCCGATCTGCTTGCTCGTGCTAATCAGCTCACCCTGGGCGACGTCATCGACCTGGCGCTCAGAAACAACCCGGTCACTCGTGTCTCCTGGGACCAGGCGCGGGCTGCTGCGGCCGATTATGGCGCGACTCGGGGCGCATTCCTGCCGTCCCTCGTCGGCTCCGGTACTGCATCCCGGACCCGGTCGATAGCTCCGAATGGGGGCACGTCGATCAACCGAACCCAGTTCAATCCGTCTCTTACGCTCAGCTACCTGCTGCTCGATTTTGGCGGTCGCTCTGGAACGATCGATGCGGCCAAGCAGAATCTCTTCGCGGCTGACCTGACGCACAATGCGACCATTCAGACCGTTGTTCTGCAGGTAGAGACGGCTTACTTCACCTACATGGCAAACGTCGCGCTGCTCGGCGCCGAGCGGGCGGCAATCGCCGAGGCGCAGGCGAACCTTGCCGCGGCGCAGCAGCGCGACAGCGTAGGGCTTGCCACGATCGCCGATGTCCTGCAGGCACGCACGGCATTATCGCAGGAAGAACTCAATCTCGAAACCATACAGGGTCAACTGCAAACCGCGCGCGGGAATCTTGCAGCGGCCATGGGCGTTCCCGCCAACGCATCTTACGACCTCGGCCCGTTATCCGGGGCTGTTCCTGTACGTGCGGTAAACGTGACTGTCGACAGTTTGATTTCTGCTGCACTGGCGCGCCGGCCCGATCTCGCTGCCGCTCGCGCGCAGGCCGCATCTGCGCGCGCAGACATTCGTATTGCGCAATCGGCAGCGCTGCCATCGCTCACGCTAGGTAGTACTGCGGGACGCACCTACGCTGATCCGACTATCTACGCTGGCGGTTCGTACGGGTTGACCCTTGGCATATCGGTGCCGATCTTCAGCGGGTTTGCGCTTCAATATGACGTGTCTGCCGCGCGCGCTCGTGCAGACGCTGCGACGGCGCAGGCAGACGTGTTGCGTCAGGAAATCACAACTCAGGTCTTTACTTCGTACTACGGTCTTCAGACTGCCGGACAGCGAGTTACGACCGCTGACGCGCTGCTCGCGAGCGCCGTGCAATCGGAACAGGTTGCAGCCGGACGTTATCGTGAGGGGGTGGGTAGTATCATCGATCTGCTCACGGCCCAGAGCGCACTGGCAAATGCACGCGCGCAGCAGGTTCAGTCGCGCTGGCAATGGTACACAGCGCTAGCACAACTCGCCCACGATTCTGGAGTTCTCGGAACGCGCGGCGAGACGCCATTTCCGTTTGTGCCGTCGGCCGGCACACCCTCATCGTCGCAGCCAGCTTCTCAGCCATGATACATAGATCCGCGTCCGTTCTTGCCTTGGGTGTACTCGCCGTTGTCGGCGCCGGTTGTTCCAAGCCGAAGCCTGAGAGGCAGCAGAAGATTCCCGTTATTGTAGCCACCGCGCAACGAAGCGCAGTTCCGTACACCATCAACATCAATGGTGTCGTAGAGCCGATGCAGACGGCGGCAGTCGAAGCGCAGGTCGGTGGAATACTTACGCGAGTGACTTTTGCCGAAGGGCAGATGGTTACATCGGGCGAAGTACTGTTCGAGATCGATCCGCGCCCGTACGTGGCGGCGCTGGACCAGGCGCGTGGACAGCTGGCGCGCGATGAGGCGCAGGCTGTCAGCGCACGACACGACTCCACGAGATATCAGGCGCTGGTTCAGAAGGACTACGTGACGCAATCGCAGGCAGATCAGGCAACGGCGACTGCAGCGTCCGCTGCCGCGACAGTGACCGCGGATAAAGCTGCCGTTGAAGCCGCGCAGGTGAATGTATCCAACTGCACTATTCGCGCTCCGATATCGGGGCGCACCGGCGCACTGCTCGTCAAGCAAGGTAACCTTGTCAAGGCAAATGCCTCGACGCCGATGGTCGTGATCAATCAGATCCAGCCAATTCTCGTGCGGTTTTCCGTGCCGCAGGGGGAGCTTCCGGATATTCAGAGATACTTTGGCGCCGGCAAGCCGCTGGCCGTGCAGGCAATGCCGTCCGAAGGAACCTCGGCCGCTCCGCTCACTGGTACTCTCGCGTTCGTCGACAACAATGTCGATTCGACTACCGGTACTGTGCTGCTCAAGGCAAAATTCGATAATCCTGCGTCGATACTCTGGCCGGGCCAGTTTGTGACCGTCGCACTGCGGTTGTATGTCGATCCCAATGCCCTTACTGTGCCGACTGCCGCCGTGCTCACCGGTCAGCAGGGTGCCTATGTGTTCTCCGTCGATTCAGCGGGGAATGCAACACAGCGACCAGTTGTTGTGGCGCGGACTGTGGATAGTCTTGATGTCATATCGACGGGACTTTCGGTGGGCGAACGGGTAATTACCGACGGACAGTCGAGATTGACGGCGGGGTCGAAAGTGGTGATCCGGCCAGCCAACGCGGCGGGGACGACACCCGAGGTAAGCGACTCCGGACCGCCGACGGACGAGGCGTCCGATGCGGGGGGTCTCCCGGGTAATCACAGCTCGACCGGCACGCAGGCCAAACCAGCGGCCGCGCAATCACACACCATCCACGGGAAAACCGGCGGCGCAAGCGGCAGGACACCCCGCGGTTCAAGTTCTCCAGGACCCGGACAATGACGGGACTATTTATCCGGCGACCCATCATGACAACGCTCGTGATGGTCGCCATACTGTTTTTCGGTGTCGCGTCGTATGAACGACTGCCAGTAAGCGATTTGCCGTCGGTCGATTTTCCGACGATCAGCGTGAACGCGAACCTTCCGGGTGCCAGCCCGGAAACAATGGCATCCGCCGTTGCTACCCCGCTCGAGAAGCAATTCTCAACAATCGCGGGCATCGACAACATGACGTCGTCGAGCGGCCTCGGCTCAACTTCGATCACCATTCAGTTCTCGCTGGACAGGGACATCGATGCCGCGGCACAGGATGTAAATGCGGCCATCTCGCAGACCCTGCGCAGTCTTCCACTAGGCATTCTGCCGCCCTCCTATCGCAAGGTTAATCCGGCCGACTCGCCGATTCTGTACCTGGCGCTGACGTCGAAGACGTTGCCTCTCTCGCAGCTGGATGAGTATGGCGAGACAGTAATGGCCCAGCGCATCTCGATGACACCGGGCATTGCTCAGGTGCAGGTATATGGCGCGCAAAAATACGCTGTGCGAGTGCAGCTCGATCCCACGTCGCTCGCGAATCGCGGCATCGGCATCGAGCAGGTTGCCACCGCGATCAATAACCAGAACGTGAGCATGCCGACTGGTACGCTCTGGGGTCCGACCCGTGCGTACACCATCGAGACAAACGGTCAGCTGCAGAACGCGGCTCAGTTTCGCCAGGTCGTTGTAGCATACCGAAACGGCGCGCCGGTGCATCTCGACGAGCTCGGCCGGGTCATGGATGACGTTGAAAACAACAGGACGGCAGGGTGGTACGACGGAGAACGCTCGATCGTCCTCGCCGTTCAGCGGCAACCGGGCACAAACACTGTAGCAGTCGCGCAGGGGGTAAAGGACCTGCTTGTATCGCTGCGTTCGGAGATTCCTGCAAGCGTAAACGTTCACATACTGTACGACCGCTCCAGTTCTATCGAAGCGTCCGTGGATGACGTAAAGTCGACGCTGCTGCTCACCCTGTTCCTCGTGATCATGGTGATCTTCATCTTCCTGCGAAACGTGTCGGCGACAGTAATTCCGAGTCTTGCGCTGCCCATGTCGCTGGTGGGAACGTTCGCCGCGATGTACACGCTGGGCTATTCGCTCGATAATCTGTCGCTGATGGCGTTGACTCTGGCTGTGGGATTTGTGGTAGACGACGCTATCGTCATGCTCGAGAACATCGTGCGCCACATGGAGATGGGCAAATCGCCAATGCAGGCTGCATTCGATGGAGCATCGGAGATCGGGTTCACGATCATGTCGATGACTCTGTCTCTGACGGCGGTATTCATACCACTGCTCTTTATGGGCGGCGTAGTCGGAAGACTCTTCCACGAGTTCGCAGTGACGATCAGCGCGGCAATTCTGGTTTCCGGGTTTGTTTCGCTGACGCTCACACCAATGCTGTCGAGCCGATTCCTGCGGCCGCCATCGCATGAGCATGGGAAGCTGTTCAATACGACCGAGCGGATCTACGAGCGAGTCGCCGGCGCGTATACGCGAAGCCTCGGCTGGGTCATGGTGCACCGGTTTGCTTCACTCGTATTTTCGTTCGCAGTTCTGATTGCAACCGGAGTGCTGTTCAAGCTCGTGCCAACCGGATTCATCCCGACGCAGGACACCGGACAGATTTCCATAACGACAGAGGCAGCGCAGGGTACCTCATTCGCAGATATGGTAGTGCATCAGAAACAGATCGCCGCAATAGTCGCAAAGGACACGAACGTCGCCAATTTCTCGTCGTCCGTCGGCTCGGGCGGCTCGAGCGGGAATCAGGGTCGAATCTTCCTCGGACTCAAGCCATTTGGTCAGCGGTTGAGCGCCGAGGATATAGTAAACGAACTTCGGCCCAAACTTTCCGTCGTCCCGGGAATGAACGTCTTCATGCAGGTTCCTCCCGCGATCCAGATCGGCGGAAGGTCGTCCAAGAGCCTCTACCAGTACACAATGCAGAGCGCGAACATCGCCGCGCTGGATACAGCAGCGGAAAAGATGGCTACACGCATGAGCACACTGCCTCCGCTTCAGGACGTCACCAGTGATTTGCAGATTGCAAATCCGCAGGTGAACGTCAACATCGACCGCGAGCATGCCGCGGCGCTCGGCGTTACCGCGGCGCAGATCGAAACTACTCTCAATGATGCGTACGGTTCGCGACAGGTTTCCAATATCTACACGCCTAATAACGAATACTACGTGATCATGGAGCTGCTCCCTCAGTTCCAGTACGACATCCCGGCGCTCAATCTGCTGTATGTGCAGAGTTCTCAGGGAGGCCTCGTGCCGCTCAGCGCTGTCGCGACACTTTCACAAAACGTCGGCCCGCTCGCAATCAATCACTCAGGCCAGCTGCCATCTGTCACAATCTCGTTCAACCTCAAGCCTGGTGCTTCACTGAGCGAGGCAACCAGCGCCATTCAGTCAGCCGCGCAAAGCACGGTGCCGGCCGGCATCACCACCAGTTTTGCGGGCACCGCGCAAGCCTTCCAGCAGAGCCAGCAGGGCCTGATGGCTCTGCTCGTTCTTGCGGTGTTTGTCATCTACATGGTACTTGGGATTCTATACGAGAGCTTCGTGCACCCATTGACGATTCTCACCGGACTTCCATTTGCGGCGTTCGGTGCGCTGCTCTCTCTGTACATATTCCACATGCAGCTCGACGTGTATGCATTCGTCGGACTGATTCTGCTGGTCGGCATCGTCAAGAAGAACGCTATCATGATGATCGACTTCGCCATCGAGGCAGAGCGCACCGAGCACAAAACACCTGCGGCGGCGATCGTCGAGGCTGCTGGTGTTCGATTCCGCCCGATCATGATGACCACCATGGCTGCGCTCATGGCGACGCTGCCCATCGCGCTCGGGACGGGTGCTGGTGCCGATTCACGGCGACCGCTCGGCGTCGCGGTAGTGGGTGGTCTCGCCTTCTCACAGCTCGTTACACTCTACGTGACGCCGGTATTCTACACGTACTTCGACGAGCTGCCCGCGAAGGCCACCGAGCTTGTACATGCCATCAGGACGCGTTTGCGCGGCAGAAGCGCAGCCCCAGCGCCGCGCACGGCGCAGCCGGAATAGTGATATAATCCGGGTTGTCGCGGCGCGCTCGCGCCGCGACACGACCCAGCCCCCGGAACCATGCCACGAATCCTTGCCGCGATAGTTGCTCTGTGCTGTGCTTCAGTCAGTCTCGTCGCGCAGCAGGCAGAACCAACCACCCATACGCTCATGCCCACGCCGACGACGGTCGCGTGGGGCTACTACGACGCAGCGGCCCGGCCGGTTCTTCATATCAATTCGGGCGACACCATAGTCGTCGGAACGCTGCTGACATCCAGCCCCAAGCGTCTGGAAGGTGCGGGCGTCGCGCCTGGAGATGTGGAGCAGTCGCTGCGCGACATATACGACAAGGTTACCGACAAGGGACCCGGCGGCCACATTCTCACCGGTCCGATTTACGTCAATGGCGCGGATTCCGGCGATGTACTGGAAGTACGCATTCAGAAAATCGATCTCGCCATTCCGTACGCGTACAATGCGTTTGGCGGCAAGAGCGGTTTTCTGCCGGAAGATTTTGGTTACCCCAGGATGCGAATCATTCCGCTCGATAAACGCACCATGCTTGCGCACTTCGCAGACGGAATAGACATACCGCTTCACCCGTTCTTCGGGAGCATCGGTGACGCGCCGCCTGCATCGATGGGACGGCTGAACAGCGCGCCGCCAGGTATTCACGCCGGAAACCTTGATAACAAGGAGCTGGTGGCTGGCACTACACTTTATATCCCGGTGCACACCCCTGGCGCGCTGCTCGAGATCGGTGATGGCCACGCAGGGCAGGGAAACGGTGAAGTCGATATCACCGCAATGGAGACGTCTCTTGTGGGAACGTTCCAGGTGATCGTGCGAAAGGACATGAAGCTCACATGGCCCATGGGCGAGACGCCGACTTCCTGGATAGCGATGGGAATGGACAAGGACCTTGTCGTCGCAACCAAAATTGCAGTCCGCCAGGCGATCGCCTTCCTCATGAGCCGCGGACTGAGCAAGGACGACGCGTACATGCTCGTGAGCGTGGCGTGTGATGTCGATGACACGCAGCTCGTGGACGGCAACGTAGGCGTGCATGTCATGATTCCCAAGGCGATTTTCACGGGCCGTAAGACAGCGCTTAGCCATTGAGAATGACCGTTCGTCCGGCTCCGCCACGGAACTGCCGAAAATCGGGCTCCAGAGACGACTGCTTCGCCCCAGCCAATTTGCTTAGATTCAGTTCCGTAACGTGATCGACGGGCGGGTAGCTCAGTTGGTTAGAGCAGGAGCCTTTTAAGCTTCAGGTCGTGGGTTCGATTCCCACCCCGCTCATTTTGGCGTCGCACCGAACAGCAGTTCCGTCAACTTCGTTCTTGCCACCGGCGCCATCAGGGCATAATGTCTCCTCCCATGAAGGATACAGGAGGTCTCGACTCGGATCTGCCTCAGTTACCAGACCCAGGCGCGTCGCCGGTTACCGAGCGAGTCGAACACGTCAACGAACTAGTTCGGCATCTGTGGAACGCGCTCCACGGCCTCAGCCAGATTGCGCCGGACACAACAGGCGATGAGGTCTCTGCCACACGCGCGACGGTGCGCGAACTAAAACGGGAAATCATGCAGAGCATCGAGCGCCTGCCCGCAGACTATGCGCGAGCCTACAACTCAGCGGTAATCGCCGTCTATTCGCTGCTCCGGTAACGGTTACAGCGGAGTAATCAGGAGCAGGACCCGGCAAGGCCTACTTCCGTGTGATGAAGCCGGGGTTGGCGCGCCCACGGCTTGCGAGGAACCGGTTATGGTGCCGATCCTTAGTTTATAGAATGCCTTATCGTTTGTTTGCGGTCGCCGCTTAGCTTGGTATAGATGAATTGGCTGATTAACGCGGCTGAAAAAGCCGGTTTGCAGGCTGGATCCAACCCGCCGATCTCGGCGGCAACTCCACTCGACGAAGCCTGGCGATCTGTAGCACAGGCGTACGCGGTGTCGGAGGCGGACCTCGCAGGCAAGGTCGCGTCGCTGTTCCGCCTGTCGGGTGCCTCGCTCGATGCTATCGATCCGCGGGCAGTGAAGCTCGTGCCTGAGAAGATCGCGAGAAAGCATCATGTGCTCCCGCTTCGCGAGTCGCAAAACGAGATAGTCATCGCTATCAGCGACCCGACTGACTACAACGCGGAGCAGGCAGTGCAATTCACTGCAGGCCGTCGGGTGGTTCTGCAAGTAGCGGGTTATCAGGCAATCCTCGACGCCATCAATGCGCAATATTCGCCCGAGCGCGCGATGGAGGGGCTGCTTCGTTCCATGGACGTCACACTCACCGATGTGAGAGTGGTCGAGAGTGAATCTGTAGATCAGGTGGCTGCGAGCGAAGCCGAGGCCGCCCCGGTAATCCAGTTGACCAACATGGTTTTGCACGCGGCCGTCGCATGCAACGCAAGCGATATACACCTGGAACCAGGCCGACACCAGGGCGTTGTGCGCTTTCGTGTGGATGGCGTAATGCGGCAATACATGCAGATGCCGCTCATCGCGCTGACGCGCGTCGTATCCCGGATCAAGGTGATTGCCAAGCTGGACATCGCGGACCGGCTTCGTCCACAGGATGGTCGCACGCGGGTCTCCATCGCTGGCAGAACATTCGATATGCGCATTTCAACAGTGCCAACGCGCGAGGCGGAAAAAGCTGTAATTCGAATTCTGAATCCCGACACGTCACGCTCGCTCGAAGACCTGGGTCTTGCAGCGCACGAGCTCGCACGGTTGAAATACCTGCTATCGTTTCGCGAAGGGATAGTTATTGTGACGGGACCAACGGGCTCCGGCAAGACAACGACTCTGTACGGCGGTGTGCGCGAGCTTGCGGGGCAGGCGATCAACATCATGACGGTCGAGGATCCGGTCGAGTACGAGCTTCCTGGCGTGACTCAGATCCAGATCGATCCCAAGCGCGATGTCACGTTTGCATCGGCATTGAGGGCAATTCTTCGACAGGATCCGGATGTTGTATTTGTCGGCGAGATTCGCGACGCGGAAACGGCAAAAATTGCGCTTCAGGCGGCCGCCACCGGTCACCTCGTGCTGTCAACGCTCCACACCAACGACGCGGTTGGCGCGGTGCAGCGTCTCATCGATCTGGGCCTCGAGCGCTCCGCACTTGCACCTGCGCTTCGCGGTGTAGTTGGACAGCGGTTGATTCGCCGACTTTGCACTGCATGCTCTGTCGAGCAACCGGTTCAGCGGGATGCCGCTACGACGCGACTTGAGCGAGCCTTTGGAGTTGGTCAGGCGCGCCGCGCCGTTGGATGCAAGGAGTGCGGAGAGACGGGATACCATGGCCGCATCCCGCTGGACGAAGTCCTCGTCAACAGTCCGGATTTTCAGGAGAAGATGACTCGTAGCGCGACGTCGATCGAGATGCAGCGTGCGGCCGAAAAAGGCGGAATGCGACCGATCCGCGAAGTTGCGCTCGGACACGTCGTCGTGGGCGATACCACGCTCGAGGAAGTCGAGCGCGTTCTGGGCGACTGCGAACCGCCGGCGGACCGCCCGGACGGGAAACCGCGAATACTCGTTGTTGACGATGATCCCGTTACGCGCGAGCTCGCTGTGGGCGTGTTGCAGGCCAGTGGGTTTTCCGCAGAGCAGGCGGCAGGCGGGCAGGCGGCTCTCGACATGCTGGTACACGACTCGGCCTACTCGCTCATGACGCTCGATCTGAGCATGCCGGGCATGGAGGGAATCGAGGTTCTACGGCAGATTCGCGCGTCCGCCGGCACCAGTGGACTTCCGGTAGTGGTTCTCACCGGTGCGGACGGCGACGAAGCCGAGGTGAACCTGATGAATGAAGGGGCCGACGACTACATCCGGAAGCCGCTTGACGCCGCCCGCTTCATCGCGCGTATCCGTGCCGTGCTGAGGCGCGCGGCGATGTAGTAAGGCTCTTCACCGCGGCGTTGATAACGCGCGCAGTGAAGCTGCTTGATCACCGCGTGGTGTTGCTGCCGGGCGCGCCGGCGCGGAAGTCGCCCGACTTGCCACCACTTTTACTCAGCAGTCGGACATCACTTATTACCATTGCACGATCCACACTTTTCGCCATGTCGTAGATGGTCGCGAGCGCGATTGTCACAGCTACGATCGCCTCCATCTCGACGCCGGTAACATCCGTTGTCACAACGGTCGCTTCGACTGTTACCCCGGGGAGTGCGTCGTCCAGCGCAAGCTCGATAGCGGCGTGCGATAGCGCAACCACATGGCACAGTGGTATCAGTTCAGGCGTTCTTTTGGCAGCCATGATGCCGGCGATCCGCGCGACCGCCAGCACGTCACCCTTTGCCAGGGCGTTGTTCCGGATTGCGGCAAATGCCGCGTGACTCATCCGGATCGATCCTGCCGCAACCGCTGTTCGTCGCGATTGCGTTTTGCCGCCCACGTCAATCATCCATGCGTCACCGTGTGCGCTGGTGTGTGCGAGCGCCGGCGCGTCGTCGTCATTCGTGCTCACGCAGGGACGCCCTTGAGTTGCTGGATCAGCGCCGCCGTAGCGAGTTGCGGGTTCACGTTGCCATCAGCTCGAGCCTGAGCTTCGGTGACAGCGATGACGGCCTTTGCTGCAGCGTACGCCCCGCTCGTATCTCCCGCATTGAGCATGGATTCCGAGCGATCACGCAGGACTACGTTCAGCTCGGAGAGCATGTCGCTGTAGGCACCGCGCGCGCTTGCGCCGCCCTGCGCTAGAGCGACAGAATATCTGTCGCCGCCGCGTGACGAAGCGGCTTCCAGCAAAGTAAGCGCAGCGCGATGCCCCGCGGACAGCGTCTTGTGCGAGAGAAGATCACCAGGTGCGCCGTGCGCGATCTCCACTCGCTCCGAGTCGCCGCGCGGGATTTCGAGCGCGTCCAGCCGTGCCTTCACCTCGGGCTCCCGGACGAACGCAAGAACGTCGCTGTCGGTGAGTGACGTGCATCGGATGGACACGAGTCGCGAGTGAACGGTCGGAAGCAACGCACCAGGCTCGCTGGAGGTGAGCAGAATGGTCGTATCCTCCGGCGGCTCTTCAAGGAGTTTGAGAAAGGCGTTTGCAGCCTGATCCGATCCTTCCTGAGCGGTCATCCGTTCGGCGTCCCCCACAATGAACACCTTGCGGTGACCCATCGCTGGCGACATCGCCGCCTTCGAGACGATGGTCAGCGTAGTCGCGAGATAAATCGCTTCACTGCCTGATGGACGCGCATACAAGCCGTGATCTTCGACTCGTTCGCTGCACGCCTCGCGCAGGTCGTCGATTACGTCCTCGGGTGTAGGAGAAGTGTCGAGCCGCGGCCGCGGGAAAACCCAGAACACGTCCGGGTGCCGCAGATCCAGAACGGATTTGCACGCGAAGCAACTGCCGCACGGTCGATCTTCCCGCTCGCAGACAAGTAGCTGGGCCAGCCAGAGTGCTAGCCGCTGCTTACCGGTGCCGCGCTGCCCTTCCAGGAGAATTGAGCCGGGAAGAGACTTGGAGTCGACCATTCGGCGGAGCCGGCGACGAACATTTTCGTGACCAAATAGCGGCACAATCGGCATGGCCGAAATATGGCACGGTGTGTGACGTTATATCTCGGAGTGGGTCCTTTCGCGCACTCGTAAACGGTGAGGGTATGCAGATGGCAACAGGTAAGCTGGACGGCCGCCGGATCGCCTTTCTTGCGACAAACGGTGTCGATGAATCCGAGTTCGAACAGCCCTGGGATGCAGTGACTGCTGCAGGAGGTTTGCCGGAGCTCGTGTCGCTGCAAGCCGGTGAGATTCAGTCCATTTCAAAAGGCGAGAAAGCGAAAAAGTTCAAGGTGGATCGACTGGTCAGCGATGTATCCGCCACTGACTACGATGCGCTAGTGCTGCCGGGCGGGGTGAAAAACCCAGACACGCTCCGGATGAACCCGACGGCCGTCGAATTTGTGCGGACGTTCATGGAAGCGGACAAGCCGGTAGGAGCCATCTGCCACGGTCCATGGATGCTCGTTGAGGCGGGCTGCGTTCGGGGCCGCACTCTCACTTCATACCCGAGCCTCAAGACGGACATCAAGAACGCCGGCGGAGACTGGGTGGACAGAATGGTGATTTCGGATCAGAATCTGGTCACCAGTCGAAACCCTGGCGATCTTCCAGCGTTCGACGCCGCGCTGGTAGACACCATTGCGCGTAGTGTGGAAGAGCGATCCCTTGACCGCACAATCGAGCAGAGCTTTCCGGCAAGCGATCCTGCGCCTGGCCCGTCCGCGCTGTAGGGCGGGGGGCGGCCGCCACCAGCCATTCGCAGGTCAGCTCGCGTAAAAGCGGGTTGCGCGAGATTCCAGACCAACGCACTTTGTCTCGAAAAGTACTTGACAAACGGTTTGGCGGCGGACAAACTTCAGCAACATGAGTAAGGTCCTGCCGTTGCGCGATGAAGTGGCCGAGGAGCCACCGGCTCTGCATGCCCGCGCCATGGATAACCTCGCGTTCATCCGCTCGACCATGGAGAACGCGGGTGCATTCACGGCGGTGTCAGGCTGGGGAATGGTGATGGTCGGTTTCATGGCTGTCGCTGCATCGTTCATAGCAGCTGCACAGCCATCCGATGCCCGTTGGCTCGACGTCTGGCTCGCCATGGCGGCTGCCGGTATCGTGGTGCAATTGTGGGCCATGCTTGCCAAGGCGCGCGCGTCAGGAGTCCCGCTCCTTTCCGGACCGGGCCGCAAGTTCGTGCTCGCTGTGTCGCCGCCGTTGCTTGCCGGCGCAGTGCTCACCGTCGTGCTTCACCGGGCCGGGATGACGGCTATTCTGCCGGGGCTCTGGCTCTTGTTATATGGCGCCGCCGTCGCTGCTGGCGGAGCGTTTTCAGTCGAGATCGTCCCGGTAATGGGACTGTGCTTCCTCGCTGCTGGCGCATTGGCGCTCTTCACACCTCTCGCGTGGAACGACTGGATACTCGCCATCGCGTTTGGAGGATTTCACATTGCTTTCGGAATTCCGATCGCGCGGAGGTACGGTGGCTAAGGCAGGCCGAGCTGGACCCAAGGCGCGAACTGAATCTGCGTCAGCGGTATCCGCCGGGCGCATTACACCGGCGCCGCTCTCGCCGGTCGACGGACGAGCGATCGATCCGATCCCGGCCGCGCTCGATCGTCTCATTCACGAGAGGCTCAGGCTTGGCATCGTCAGCGCGCTCGCGGTGAACGACGTCCTGAGCTTCAACGAACTGAAGATGCTCATGCAGACCACAGACGGAAACCTGAGTGTTCACGCGCGCAAGCTCGAGGACGCCAGCTACATAACCTGCACCAAGACATTCGAAGGACGAGTGCCACACACACAATACTCTCTTACTCCAGCCGGCAGGTCCGCCCTTGCTCGTTATCTCGATCATATGGAAGCGCTGATCCGCGCGACCAGGGAACGCTGAGCGTGCATTCACACGCCCAGACGGACTCCGCCAGCAATATCGAAGACAAGTTGCACGTAGCGATTATCATGGATGGCAATGGCCGATGGGCTCGCGCCCGCGGACGGCCTCGAACCTCTGGCCACGTGGTAGGCGCCCGTGTCGTACGCACGATCGTGGAAAGCGCCGAGGACGCAGGTATCGGAACTCTCACCCTTTACGCGTTCTCTGCCGATAACTGGAAGCGCCCGGGCCGCGAAGTCAGCATGCTCATGCGACTCTTCCGGCGCTATCTCCTCTCCGAGATGGACAGATGCGTCCAGAACGGAGTCCGAATGCGCATCATCGGGCGACGCGATAGGATTCCAGCAGAGCTCAGGCGCACGGCCGAGATGGCGGAAGAGGTAACTCGCGCCGGTACGCGACTGGACCTGCGCATCGCCCTCGACTACTCGGCGCGCGATGCGATCGTCATGGCGTCGGAGCGAGTGGACGGACGCGCACTCGGTCGTGACGGGTTCGTGCGGATCATGAATGAGGTAACGCACGCCGGACCGGTACGCGACGTGGATCTCCTCATTCGGACTGGCGGTGAACAGCGGCTTAGCGACTTTCTGCTGTGGGAGTGCGCGTACGCCGAGCTTTATTTCACCGATCGCATGTGGCCCGACTTCACGCCAGGAGACCTCCTGAGCGCGGTGACGGAATTCCATGCTCGCGACCGACGGTTCGGCGGTGTTCAGGAGACTGTAGCCGCGGCCGGGTGAGGCAGACCAGTTACGGCCTAACCAAACCCTCATCGTTGGCCCGGTGGCACGAAGAGGCGTGAAGCGCTAAGATCACTTTCATGCTTCGCCTGTCCCTCCGGACCAATGTTGTCGCCGCCTACCTCATGGCTCTCCTCGTGTGCGCCATGAGTGCGTTGGCTTATCGCGGCGTGGATCGGGCGACGTCGGCGACAGCGAGATCGGCAAGTGCGCTCGTTGTGATGGATGCTCTACGAGCGCTCGATGACCGTGTGCGCGATGCCGCAGTGGCCGCACGCGAAGTTCTGGGTGTGCAGGATCCCACCAGCGCAGCCGCCTATACTGACGCGACAGACGCAGCGGTTCGATCTCTGGCGAATCTTCGCGCGATTGCCGCGCCGTATCCTGCGGCCGCGCCGCGCCTGGATTCGCTCGGCTACTTCGTTGGACTGCGACTTGCCGAACTTGATGAGACAGTGCGGCTCAGACGCGATTCAGGAGCCAAGGCAACGGCTCGAGCCGCCGAACCTGCCGGACCCAATGCTTCTGATGTAAGAATCGGCGCGCTACTGAGTTCGATCTCTTCCACCGTAGTGCGCAGCGATCAGAGATCAGCTACTGACATTAGCGACCAGTTCGGCGTTGTGCTGCTCATTGTAAGTGTTACATCAGCGCTCGCCATTCTACTTGCGCTCTTCGTCAATCTCGTGCACGCGCGCAACACGCGTGCGCAGCGTCGCATGATGCAGGAGTTCGAAAGCCAGTCGGTGCAGCTGCAATTGCAGGCTAACGAGCTCACCGGAACCAATCGCGAGCTTGAAGAGGCGACTGCCGAGATGTTGCGTCAGACCGTCGAGGCCGAGCGAAGTGAGACGCGGCTTGCTGGGATTCTGGGTTCTGCGACGGACGCGGTTGTGTCTTTTGACGATAGCGAGTGCATCGTCTATTTCAATGCCGCTGCCCGTCGGCTGTTCGGACTGGAGGAGCAATCCATCGCTGGTGCGCGAATACTCAGCGTAGTTGCCGGACAGAGCACAGCCGCGTTCGAGGAGCACATGCTCGCCGCGAGACAGTCTGCCCATCTTGGTGCCACCAGTCCCGAAGTGTGGGACACCCTCGTGGTGCATCCGGACGAGCAGGAGGTGCCGGTCGAGGTGTCGATGGCGTATGCGCGAACGAGCAAGGAAGGACTCTTCACTGCCGTCCTGCGCGACGTTACGAGACAACGGCAGCTGGAAGAAGAGATTCGCCAGGCGCAGAAGATGGAAGCCGTCGGACGACTCGCGGGCGGCATCGCGCACGACTTCAATAACCTCCTCACGGTGATTGGCGCGTCGAGTGATTTCCTGCTGCACGATCTTCGCGGTGAATCGGGCAGCCTTTCAGCAGACGTACGAGAGATCAAGGCGGCGACGAATCGCGCCGGCAGCCTCACCAGGCAGTTGCTCGCATTCAGCAGGCGACAGATTGTGCAGGCGCAGATGCTCGATCTCAATGTCGTTGTCGCCGAGATGGAGAGCATGCTTCGGCGGCTGATCGGCGAAAACATGACGTTGTCCACCGAGTATGCGGATGACGTCGGACTCGTGAAGCTGGATCGCGGTCAGCTGGAACAGGTTGTCGTCAACCTTGTAGTGAACGCGCGCGACGCAATGCCAGAGGGCGGAACGGTGCGTCTGTGCACTGGCTGCGAAGCAATCGAAGCTGCTGGAGTGCGCTCCGATTGGGTTACGCTCAGTGTCGCGGACTCGGGCGTCGGCATGGACGAAGACACATGCGCGCGGATATTTGAGCCGTTCTTCACTACCAAGGAACAGGGGAAGGGAACCGGACTCGGCCTGTCCACGGTGTACGGCATTGTAAAGGCGTGCGGCGGCGACGTGGTGGTTTCGAGCGCGGTGGGAATAGGTACGGAGTTTCGACTGCAGTTCCCTCGCGTGTACGACGACACGATCGCCGTGACTGCGGAACCCATCGCGTCGGATACGATTCGCGGCACCGAGGTCGTGCTGGTGGTAGAGGATGAAGAGCCGCTTCGCCGCCTTACGCGACGTATTCTCGAATCCCGTGGCTACACGGTTCTGGATGCGCCCAACGGCCACGATGCCATTCGCCAGCTGGCGTCGGCGCAGAATCGGGTCGACCTGGTGCTGACGGACGTGGTGATGCCGGGTATGAGCGGCCGCGAGCTGGTCGAGCGACTTATCCCGGTGTACCCCTGGATCAGGGTGCTCTTCATGTCGGGCTATACCGAGGACATGATGCTGCAGCACCGAGTCGCGGAACTCGGCATAACGCTTGTCGAGAAGCCATTTACAGGCGACGAGCTGGCTCTCGCGGTGAGGAACACTCTCGATCGCGCGACCGAACCAGTCGAGGTCGGGTAAGGTCCGATCGTTCGGTGGCGTACAGAGCCGGTGGACACCTTTCCGGCGCGCCTACAGCAAACGTCTCGCGGTCGTCGTACTTTCCTTGACAGGTGCTGTGCCGCTTTCAGGGCACGGCGCGCAACAAGTTGCTGGCGACCTCCTACCCGCCTGGAAAATGCGTCTTTCGCGATGGTTCTCGATCTTCACTCTCGCTGCCGCCGGTAGTGCGGCATCACTTCCCGCTCAGATGGTTTCACCTTCCGGTACGGGAGGAATGCTGGATTCGACGACGATTGCCGGCTTCAAATGGCGAAACGTCGGGCCGGCGAATTTCGGCGGTCGTGTGACCGACATTGCCGGAATTCCATCACCGTCACGCACGTTCTATGTCGCAACGGCAGCGAGCGGTATATGGAAAACGACCAATGCCGGAACGACGTTCGACCCCGTGTTCGGGAATGAGCCAGTGAGTTCGATGGGAGCTCTCGCGATTGCACCGTCGGACACGAACGTCATCTACGCTGGTACCGGCGAGTCAAATTCGCGTAACTCGATATCGCCAGGCGGCGGCGTCTACAAGAGCACCAGTGGTGGTCGCACGTGGAGCTTTGTCGGACTCAAGGAAACGCAGCAGATCGGACGCATCGTCGTCAATCCAACCGATCCAAACATCGTGTATGTCGCCGCGCTCGGTCATGCGTGGGGCCCGAACAAGGAACGCGGACTGTACAAGAGCACGAACGGCGGTGCTACCTGGACGCTCAGCAAGTTCATCAGCGACAAGGCTGGTTTTGTCGATGTAGCGATGGATCCGGCGGATCCCAACACGCTCTACGCGTCGAGCTGGGAACGTGTGCGCGGCCCCTATTTTCTTAATAGCGGCGGACCCGGAAGCGGTCTCTGGAAGACCACCGACGCCGGCGCGACGTGGAAAGAAGTCAAGGGCGGTGGATTCCCGTCAACGATGAAGGGCAGGATCGGCATTGCGATTGCTGCGAGCAATCCAAACATCGTCTATGCGCTGGTTGAAGCGGATTCGATGCCGAATCCGGTAAAGAACAAGAGCCCAAAGGGGCGACAGAAACTTCAGAACGGCTTGTATCGGTCGACCGACGCTGGTGCGACGTGGACCAAGATGAACGACCACGATGAGCGGCCGTTTTACTACTCGCAGGTGCGGGTCGACCCCACGGATCCGAACCGCGTTTACTGGTCCTCGACGCCGGTGAATTTCTCGGACGACGGCGGCAAGACGGTCCGCAACGCAACGGTCGGAATTCACGTCGATCACCACGCCATGTGGATCGATCCCAAAGATGCCGCGCACTTCGTCGTCGGTGACGATGGCGGTGTGTCGCAGACCTGGGACAAGGGCGGCAACTTCGACTTCATCAACACAATCGCGATCGGCCAGTTCTACGCCGTAAGCTACGATATGGGCGTTCCGTATCGCGTGTGTGGCGGACTTCAGGACAATGGATCTGCATGCGGACCGAGCCGGCGCGCGAGGGGAAACATCACCAACGCGATGTGGTTCGTCACGGGCGGCGGTGATGGCTTTTACACGGCGCAGGATCTTACCGATCCCAACACGATCTATGCAGAATCACAGGGCGGCGAGATTGGTCGTCTGAACTACGCGACCGGCGAGCAGACTCAGATTCGCAAGCCTTCGTATCGCGATCGGTATCAGCAGTTCGAGGACTCGATGGTGATTGCACGCGGCGATACGACGCAGCCCGAAACGCCGGCAATGCGACGTACGCTCGCGGAACTTCGGAATCGTCAGCGTGACGATTCGATCGCCTCTGACATGCGATTCAACTGGGAGACTCCGTATTTTCTCTCCGTCCACGCGCCGCAGACCATGTACATCGGCGGAAACCGCGTGCTCAAGTCGCTGGATCGCGGCGATCATGTTTTTCCGATCTCACCCGACCTCTCGACTCGCGACACCGCGAAGATCAACATAAGTCTGCACACCACGGGCGGCATAACGACGGATGCGACCGGTGCCGAGACATACGGAACGATCGTGTCTCTGGCCGAATCGCCGATCCTCCCTGGCGTTCTTTACGCCGGCACGGACGACGGTAACCTCTGGCTCACGCACAACGATGGCGCGACATGGGAGAATATCACCAGTCACATCACCAACGTGCCCAAGGGAACCGACGTCAGCCGCATCGAGCCATCTGCGTTCGACACGGCGACGTTCTACGTGACATTTGACAATCACGAGCGCAATGATTTCACGCCTTACGTGATGGTGACCACGGACTTTGGCAAGACCTTCCGATCGA
>Ga0207933_1001106_pt1 | contig 21945 bp, 26 predicted proteins | sample NGESurdeep092012_4_FD_184488 | JGI IMG/M metagenome (GOLD analysis project Ga0207933, IMG submission 184488) | Arctic peat soil microbial communities from Barrow, Alaska - NGEE Surface sample F53-3 deep-092012 (SPAdes) | ecosystem: Environmental > Terrestrial > Soil > Wetlands > Peat ...
TTTCTCTTTGTCTTTGCCAGTAAAAAAAATGAAATCCATTCCAAATTTTTGTTTTAGGATATTGGTTAAATCACTTTCAAAATTCTTTTGCTCTGTGGTAAATTTTTTATCATGATTACAGTGCAGTTTTCCGGAATATTGTTTTTTGTATTTATAGATAATCGCTTTTATCTGATTGATATTTCTTTCAGCATTTTCATCTATCCCTATTTTTTTATCAAGATCTGCCAGGCTTATGCTTCCTTGTTTTCCTCCATGCTTGAAAAACAAAAGTTGACCCGCTTTCTTCTGAGTTTTATAGCCGTTCAATTCCATGAGTAAAGAGAATTGTGCATGAGTTCCAAACTTATAGGTTAGTGCGTTTGTAAGATGGTTATTAAACTCCTGATGTGGTTCTCTGTTTAAAATTGCATTTAGATAATGGTTTGATCTTTTTCCTTCAAAATTGTCTTTAATTTTTTTTCTATCCACACCAACGCGACTGGTTACAATATGAACATGATTATTATTAGTATCATGATGCTCATAGATTAAAACAGGACTTTCTTTATATCCCAGGTTTTGCATAATCTCTAATGCAATATCTTTAAGTTGTTCATGGCTCAGCTCTCTTTCTTTGCAACTACAGGTTGCATGAAAAACCGGATTTTTTATTTTATTATTACGTGAAGAATAGGCCTGCAGATATTTTTTAAATTCTTCTTTGGTTATTTCTTCTTTATCCTGAAGGCTTCCAAAGTTTTTAAAAAAGACAAGCCCTGCGACACCTTGTTTCACTTTTTTTTCATTATAATTAACTGCATTAAAATTACCACCCGCTGCGGACATAATTTTAAAAATGGCACTATTCATTTTTAAAATAAGTTCCTGGTAAGTAATTCACTGATCTCATTTCGCTTTTCATTATATTTTTTCAGTTGTTCTTCTATCATTTCGTATTCTCCGTCCGGAATTTTTTTATCAGCACGGATTTGCCGCAATGCGATGGTGATCTGGTTTATATTATTGCCGATGTAATTAATTTCCTTACATAAAGAATGAACAGCATGGAACTTTTCATCCTTGATTTTCCTATCTGTTATAGGAATATCTTTTATGAGATTCGTTATTATTTCTGCCATTGACATACCAAATGACCTGGCCTTTTCTTCGATACACTTTTTATTAGCTTCGGTTATTCTTATTTCCAGCCTTCCACTCTTTTTTACAACTCCCTGTTTAATATTTTTCATTATTAATATATTTTATATTTAAATGCAATTTATTAACTTTTTTAGTTGCGCAAGTTTTTTATTTCCGCCTTTAGCGGCAAGATAGTCTTTGGGAGGTACGTACAAAGACACATCTTGTCCTATTTTCGGGTTCTATCAGGTTTCTACATTATTGAATATCATTAATCGATGAAACTCTTTATGTATAGGCATTAGTCCGCAATAATCTTCAAATTGTAACTTAATAATCCGCTTGTAATCTTCAATAGTCTGCATTAATCCTTAAAAATCCCTGATAGAATTTAATAATCTTCAATAATCTTTAAAAAATCTACAAGAAATTTGGTGGTATTAATTTAATAAATAACTTTGTTGTTATTATTAATTCAATTTATTTTAATGAAAGACAAAATAAACGATGCCAATATAAGGGAGAGAATATTATCTGAAGACTATGGTAAGTTCGATTTGATTGATACCGTTTATTCAAAAGAGGAAATTCTTAGCGCGAAACCCCGGATACTTTTAAAAAATATCATTGATAGGTTTTCAATTCCGGGTGGTGCAATTAACCGGAAAACTTTTTGGTCCTGGCACCAACGCTATAAGATAAAAAATAAGTGTTCCGTTTCTCCTCCAACTTCCATATTTCAGAAGGAAAAATCTAAACAGGAGAAAGCTGCGGAACACTCAGAAGATTGGCGGGACTTTAAACCATCCAACGCTGAATCATTAAAACAAGGCAAAGCGCTTATTAAAGTGATTAAATAAAATTTCCATACCATTTTCTTAATTAAAAAAACAATAAAAATAAAAATCATGAAGACATTTTATTTCAACATCCAAAGTAAAGGAGGAGCAGGAAAGTCAATGCTTACCTACCTGCAGGCGCTCAAACATGAAAAAAATGAAAAAACCGCTTTTGTTGATCTTGATAGTTCAACGCAAACCTCAACCAGGCAGCTTCATTTTTTAACGCAGCAGGAAGCTAACCGGTTATTCTCTGTTGACATCTTTGATAACCTGAAAAAGATTGAACGTGAAAAACTCTATGATGTGCTTCAGGCCTTTAATGCGCAACCTTTTGATGAAATCTATATTGATTTTGGCGCTCCCGAAAGTGAACAATTACCTTCTTTATTCTCTCTTGACTTTAGCATAGATGAATTCAAGGAATTTGAAAAAGAACTAAAGGCAAAATTTGTATTTAATGTTATCCTATGCGGCGGCACCTCTTATGCAAGCACTTTTGATTACCTGAAAAAGCTTACAGAAATCGTTAAGGGAAAATTTGAAATAGTTATGTACCTGAATGAATTGACCTTCCAGAATTATAACCTTTTGATCGATGAATTAAATGAATTTGCTAAAAAAGCAAAGGGATATATTTCAAAGGTTGTACGATTTGGAGATATTCATGTTGACAGAAATTCAGGGCAAATAATTACAGAGAATATCCGAAACGGCATGGGCTTCATTGGATATAATTCATTTGCTGCTAAAACAATCATTAAAAGGGAAATGGCAAAGGTTTAAAATCTTCAACTGACTGCATTAATCCTTAAAAATCTTCATTATTCCTTAATAGCACCCTATGAAAAATATGACTGAATATCAGAAAATCCTGGAACAATTTAGAACACATTACCGAAATGAATACGGTATTAATCTTGACGATGAGGTACTATATTTCTTCGTGCGGGTAAATGAAATGCAATCAGACTTAAAAAAAGATATTCGCAACCTTCCTAAAATAACATTCAAAACCGGATGGGACTATTTTCTATATGGCCTTGGCAAATGGTTAATCCCTTCAGTTATAGTATCCGTCATGTTATTGGTACAGTTGCTTTTTATTGCTAATAAACATTCAGACGAAATACAACCCGGCAAAATTATTATTAAAAATAATACCCCTTTTTTAGAAATAAAAACAGACAGTTCAACTTACTATTTACAAATTCAAAAAAAATGAAAGAATGAAAACAAAATATCAATCCATCGCATTATTCACAATTGCTCTCTTCTTTTTTTCTTCATGCTCTAAACACAAAGAGCAACTTATTGCAAATAAACTGGCAATTATGAAAATGGAAGTTTCTTACACAGGCGATATCCAATCACAAGTTGCCGTGTTAACTTTCCTTGCTATAAATGCCAACAACAGTGACGCAGCTACTATCGTTAATGAAAATACAGGTGCCAACTCAGCAGGGCCATTTTTACAAAATGATGATTTATCCGCTAACGCACCAATTATTTTTCACTCAGCAGAAAAAGTAAGCTATGTCAACATAATGCTCGCCCTTTCTCCAAAAGTGTATGTAACCACTCCTGGGAATAATTTTGCTATAACAATCAAAATATATTTTGATGGAAAATTATCGGATAACCAAACATTCTCTTATGATAAAGTTGCTGATGGAACTTCTCTTGAACCTAAAGATTTTAATTATAAAATAGAAGTAAAATAAATAAAAACACTTTTTCAAATGAACAATTTAAAAACATTCCAGGATTTTCGATCTGAAATTTCAATCATAGAACTTGCAATTTCAAATGGCTATAAATTAAGTAAAAGTGATGGTTTAAAATGGCCTGTTTTAAAGGATGAAGTTTCCGGAGATAAGATTATAATAGTTAACCCCCGCTCATCTTCTAATCAAGGCTACTTCAATCCAAATGACAGTAAGGATAAAGGAACACTTATCAACTTTGTAAAAAATCGTTTAGGCTCAATATTCCCTTATGAAAGTTCTAAATCAGAAATGAACAACATTAATACAGTTCTATACAATTATCAAAATTTGGGCATTCCCGAAAAAAATAACTATAGATCGAATATAAAAGAATTAGTTGAAAAACATTCAACAAAGGAATTTAAGCTTCCTGAAGGCATAACAGAATTGAAGAATCCAGGCTATCTGTATTTTCGTGGATTGCAATCGCAAACGCTCAACAGTGCTGCATTTAAAGATAAAATATTCAACGTTAGAATAGGAGAGTATGATAATATTGGCTTTCCATATTATGATGCTGAAGGCAGAACTGTTGGTTTTGAATTGCGCAACAAGCGATTTAAGCACGTTATCGAAGGATCTGACCGCTCCTTTGGTATATGGCACTCTAATATTCCCAAAATACTTGAAGCTGTAATACTCACTGAAAGCCCAATAGACGCGCTGTCCTATCATCAATTAAAGGGAAAAGAAAATTCGCTTTATATTTCCTTCGGTGGTTCTGTAACTATCGGGCAATTAGAAACAGTCAAAAATATTATTACAGCTTCAAATGCAAGCTCCGAATTAAAAATTATATCCGCTGTGGATAATGACGAAATGGGTAAAATCTATACAGAGAAATTTAAAGAAGCATTCTCCAAAAATATTGTTGAAGATTATCCGGGACTAAATGATTACAATGAAGATTTAAAAAAAAATCAAATCAGAGGAATGAAAATATAGCAATGAAAATTCATTCATTTCATAATATTCCAACCCTTTTCGGATTTAATAAAATTAAGCCCCCTGTCTTCTTCTTTTATCAAATCACCTTTCCTATATTCCTTGACTTGCTGGTAGGATTTGTTGAATGCGCCAAATTGTTTGTTGTAATTATTTGTTGCAGTAATTTCACTGTGAATTTTATTCAACATTGAAGTATCAGAGGAAGCAACATAAAAAGTATCCATTCCTGTCCAGCCTCTTTTAGTAAAAACCAAAAGGTCTTCTGAAGCTACTAATTTTGCATGAAACTTGATCCAATACATATCTTTGCCCATATTGCTGCCATTTTTTTCATCAATCTTTTTCAAGTCCACATATTCCAAAGGTTGTTTGACTGTCTCATTAAGACTCTTTAAAACAAGTTGCCCGGAAGGTAAGTTGCTGCCGCAGGATGAGAGTAGTAGTAAGTAGCAAGAGATGATAAAAGTTATGAAGGATACGGTAGAATTTTTCATTTTTTTTAAAAAAATTATGCAATATTACTTTAAAATTATTGCTCGGTAGTAGATAAATTAATATTAAAATTTAACTCTTTAAAAGTCTTCAATACTCTTTAAATTCCTTTAATTTTCTCTCAATATCCACCCCGCTTTTTTCTAAATTTTAGAAAATGTTTTTTGCTTGATAATCAATAGATGAATTAGGAGCTTTCCTAGGTCACACCATTAGGCAGTTCAGGGAATTTGAGTAGAGAAAATAAACAAATTTTATATTATAGCCTGCAAAGATATTTTTTGAAATTAATAAACGGTGCATAGAAGCATGCTTTGATTACCCGCAATGTGTTATGAAAGAAGAGTAGCTTTCCACCAATAAAAAAATGCTTCAACATTGGATTTTTTCAGCTTATTAAGTTTCGTATTATGCGGTTGTTCAATGATGGCATCAGCAACCTCCTGCGGATTATTGAATCTCTCAAAGCCTGTTTGATCGGTAGCTATGAGGCGGGATAAATAAGCTGCCTTTGCAGCATGAACAATAGCCTTATCAAGGCGATAAGCCTCAGAAAATATAAAGCGCTCTAAACGTTGAATACCTTTTTGTAAATGCTCATAATTTTCTTTGTCAACTGCACCACGCAACGAAATGCAAAGAGCAGTGCGATAAATATCAGATAGTACATCAAGGGACTCTATATCCTTCAAGTCCCGATATACGATTTCGGTTTGCACAATTTTTCCAAAAGTTTTTTTAATTGTTTCCAGATTTTCAATTAAATCGAATATGTTGCCAATATCGTAAAGCTGTTTGATGATTTCCATACTCATACTATCTTCCTTTTTAAAGTATGGAATGCCGGTAGTATTAGGAGCAAAGGCCGTAAGTTTATCCCCGAGCAAATCTTCCAGAGAAGGAATATTTGCTTTAGTCAATTCTGATGTGGTTATTAGAAAGCCTGATTTAATTTCGTGATCCAAGATGTTTTTATAGTTGTTCGCTTCAAAAAGAATATCAAGTAAGATGGCCTCTTCTCCTTCATGGGTTCTGTGAATAGGTTGGTAGAAGAATTTATAATGTGCCTTGTCAATAGATGATGCCTGGGCACGATGCTGCAATTCAACTCTTGTAAAGCCCTGCTGCCTTGCAAACGAATTAAAAATCCCGTCAAGGTCTGTCCTGTTTTCTGAAATGATAATATCAATGTCGATAGAAAATCGTTTGGCAGAATTCATTAATAGCATCAATGCAGTACCCCCTTTAAAAATAAAAGGTATCCCGGATATAGATAAGCCTTCCAAAAGCAATAACGCCCGGATTACTTTTTCAATAAGAATTTTATCCGCATTTCGATTGGCTTTTGATACTTTTTCAATCCATTCAGTAGTCAATGTTTCTTTGCTAATCATACACTGTAAAATGGCAGCTTATTGCTTTTGCTGCCGAAATTTTGAAATCTTATTTAAGTAAATATTAAAGGCTTCCTTTTTACTTCTCCTATCTGCATAACGAAGCATTTTATTTTCATTTATGGAGTATTTTTCAAAAGCATTTCTGAAAATGGTTTGCATCTCGCCACCTTGCTGAGCTGCAAAAACTATTTCATCGCAAAAAATATCCACCAATAATTTTTCAATAGTAATAGTCTGGACACCATTAGCTTTTTGCATCGGAGCTTCTGAAACCAATGATTTTATAATGATGGCTTCTTTTTCTGAAGATGCATAAAGACTGAGGGTGTCAGATGATGGTTCAAGAAAGACATTCTTCATTTTTTCTTTCAGAAAATAAAAGGTTGATTCAGTTGCCTCCCTATCTACTTCTACCAATATATAAAACTTTCCAGGTTGGTGAAGCATTAATTCATTCAGAACAGAAGTGTTCCAGATACAAATTTGCATATAGGGAAACTGTTTTTCCAATTCCTTATAAATACTTTTAATTTTTAAAGATATTTCCGGAATAAAATTTCTTCCTTTGCCTAAAATAAATTTTCCCCTGCCAATTCTTGAAAACACACCAGATTGAACCAGGGTATAAACTCGCCAATTGATGGCCGTCTCTTTTAATCCAGGTTCAATTTTCTTGTAAAATATTTCAATATCTCTGGTGGTAAAAGTATTTTGACCACTGAAATATTCCTGAAGCTTCTTTATATTTAATTTATTGTTTGCGATGGATTTATAATATTTCCCGCAAAGATAGTAAATCTATAAAATGGCAGCAAATGACAATTGCTGCCAAAATATAGAAATACTCTCAGCACTCATCATATTGAACAATGCAATCAGAGGATAAATACACTTTAAAAAAACGAACCTCTTTTCACCTTAAATTTATTAATTGATATTCAATCAATTAGCGCTAAATCCATTAATTTATATCACCTTAAAAAAAATTAAAAAACCGGCAGGTGATATAAATTAACGGATTTTAATAGTATTCAAGAATAACTCTTTAAAAATCTTCAACACTCTTTAAAAATCTTCAATTTCCGGTCTTTATTTTTCCCCTTTTTTTAAAATTTTAGAAGATTTTTTTTTATTGATTATCAATAGATAATCAATAGATGTATTAGAAGCTACACTGTAACCCAATATCCACAGGCATTTCGGAGAATACAGGTGATAGGAATTAACGGATTAGGTGATATAAATTAACGGATTGGGTGATACAAATTAATGGATTGAGTGATATAAATTAACGGATTTCATAAAGCAGGTGATATGAATTAACGGATTTTTTTCTCCGAATATGAAAATTCGTTCTTTAGGCTGGTAATTATCCATGCAGGAATGTCTTTGACAGTTGGCAATTTCGTTTTCTTTCGGCGGATTTAAGGGGCTAGTTGGGGTTTTTATTTCCAATAACCATATATTTGAGTTGATTATAACCATTTAAAAAACACGTAAATGCTTCAAGGCTTTTCGACACAAAACGGAACAGGAATTACAATATATGGCGACTATTGCGACTTGCGTTCTTTGTATCTAACCATCGATAAAATTGCAACCAAGGTATCTCAAGTAGAAGATGATCCAAGGTATATAACACTAATGAGTTTTTCTTATGATGTACGAAAAGCTTATAGTGGCCAAAGGTTAGAAGAAGAAATTGCATTTGACGGCGACAGAAAAATTGAATACTTCGGTTTTCAATTTTTGTGGACTGACTTACTTATATTCATAACTGTTCTAAGATACCAGGCTGCATATTCTATGACCAATGAATTAGACCAGGCAAATCTTTATTTACTTGAGCATATAACTAAGAAAGCATTGGAAGAATACGATCAGGAAGGTGCCGCTAAATTGAAAAATCTTATTGGACAAGGTATTGACATTTTTGATCCATTGTTAGTTCAGATAAATGAATTTATAAATATTGAATACCTAAAATTGAAGCCGACCAAAAAACGCTTCAGGGATTTATACGCACTAATGACCAATTATTTTTCTCCATGGACAGAAGACGGCAAAAACTTAAAAAAGTTTTTAGATGAGAAGGCGAAAGAATTAGGCACAACTGCTGTCAAAATTACCTTCGATGAAAAGGAACTTCCAGAAGTTATATGGTAACACCGATAAATATTCAACAGCCCTCTCGGTTCCATAAGAACGAAATTTTTTCCACTGGTCTATTATAGGCTATAAAACGTTGGCTACAGTCAGCAAACAAATAATCCAGATTTCTATTTTTTATTTTAATAAAGAAATTATCTAAATATAAAACAAGAAATAGAGATTGTAAAGATGAAAAAACAATCTTTCAAAAATGTTTTCACATGTGCTTACCGTTATAATTTTGAAATGAAGAAATATTCTCTAAAAAAATAAAGGGTAATCGGATTTAAAATAGGCTAAATTTCTTTGTCATAAAATTCATTTCTAATACTTGCAATCGACCAGGCGGGGATATCTTTTATTGGTTGACCACTCAGCTTTCTATCAGCCAATTTAAGGGCTAATTCTGTTATTTTGCTACGAAGGGTAGCAATGTTGCTTAAATCTTTAAAAATCCATTCTATTTGCTCTAAATGATGCACTTTAAAACCAAAGTGTTGGCGCAGTAAATTGATAGTATCCTCTTTTACAAGAAGTAGATGTTCGCTTTCCTCTTTAAGCAAAGCTTTTGTTTTAATTATAAAATTAAAATGAGTAATCACATTTCCTCTCTTACTTACACTGAAATCAAAAAAAATGTCTCCGATTTTTTTAAGTTCTTTTTCTACCGGACATATTATATCTCTAATCAAAATTTTTGTATCCGCGTATTTATTTTTCAAAACAAGTAACTCACGAAATTTTTCAATTGACAATGTATAAACACCTACATCCTTCCACTGGCATATTATTTCATAAATCTTTTGAGTGTATTTATTATTGGTTTCATACATGACATCTTCTGCAAAAACGGTTAATCCATTCGCCACTTTCATCAGTTCCATTGCTGTTGCTTTATGCATGGAGATGGTTATATCCCTTGCATATTTTTTTATCACAGCCCGCTCTATAAGTCCTGTCAATACTACTTCCTCTTCAGGTTTTTTTGCTTTCTTACTCTTAATTGCCGGTAAAATAATTTGAACGATCTCTACGTTAACTGACCTTAATTGATTAATCGCTTTTTTGAATTGCGCATAATTATTACCATCTTTTATAAAATCCGAAAGTAAAAATTTAAGCCTCACCGTATCATCATTAGAGCTTTTAAATAGTTCTAATTGTCCGAATTCGACACCTCTTTCTAAAAGGGTAATATCGCGCTGTAATCTGGCAATTATTTTAGTCAGAATTCGTTTCTGCCAAACGGAATAATTCCACATTGACATTGTTATACGATAGGGTTGCCTGATTAAAGAATAGTTTTCAAAAGAGGGTAATTCTTCTCCCATAATTATGGAGTTAATTATGTTCAGCTATGAAGTGGAGGAAGTCCTGGAGTTGGTGTACGAATTCAATTTCTCTTTTTAAAGTATTCCATTTTGCTACCCAGTTATTGGATAGCTTCTTGATAATTATTTCGCTACGGCACCATACCTCGAGTTCTGAATGATAAATAAAATTGAAATGCATTAGCCATTCTTCATTTAAAGGCACACCAATAATATCCCTGTCACTATCCGGGCACTTCCGGCTTGAAAGATGTACAACATCCGGTTCAAGAACTATTACAGTATCCGGGATAATATCATTTTCATAGCATACGCTTACAATATTCCCTATTCTTAAATCAGATGCTTTCATTTTTCCTTTTTTGCGTGTTCAGATTTCCTGATAATTGATTTCCTGAAATTGGATACTAATATTGCTGCCTGAGCCTCATTAAGAGCTTTCTTTTTACCGGCCCCCGAAGGAGCCGGAGCGTTGATACGCTCCAGTTCTACTCTTGCTCTGTAGGATCTTTCTCTCATTTGTTCAGCCATAGCTTCCAATGAAAGGAATTCGTTTATTAGTTTCTGTGCTTTTATCATTGATCTAATTCTTCCTTTATTTCTAAAATATCAGATTCCTTCAATCCGGTATGTTGGGAAATGATTTTTGTATATTTTGACATCGTTAAATTATCCGAATTGTCTTTCATCCATCTTTTGATAGTGTATTCACTTTTCCCGCTGCCGAGCATCAGTTTGGCTCGCAAATCACTATCGTTCCTAATTGCTTTTAGCGCTATTTTTGTCAAAGACATTTTGGTATATCATTTTTAGTTACTAAATTTGGTAGAGCAAACTAATAAGAACATTTGTTCTTATTATATCATTTTAGAACAAAAGTAGTAAACTGGAATGTTGACACCAAAAATATTATTAGAGCAAAGAATTAAAAAAGGCATGTCTCAAGAGGAAGTTGCTAAGGCGATAGGAGTTTCACAACGGAGTTATAGCAATTATGAGAATGGTACAAGGAATCCGAAGATTGATAAAATAATAAAACTGGCTAAACTTTTAGAAATCAAACTCACATTAAACACAAATGTTCTAAATGATAAAAAAAATGAAAATAAATTATATGATGTCCCAAAATCTTTAGATGAACAATTAAAATATGTACAAATAGAAAATAAGTTTTTAAGAAGTGAAAATGAAAGTTTAAGAAAAACTGTAGGGACTAAAGATGAAAAAATTGCAGAATTAAATAAAAAGATTGGAGGCTTGGAAATGGCAATAGAATTTAAAAATCATACGATTGATAGTGCAAAAAAAGTTTCTCTTCCAGTGAGAAAGACAGGGTCAAAATAATTCAGATGTATGGACCAGTACAATTAAGTCTGTTTGAAGATAAAATTGGGATCATAAAAGGTAAGTTCAACCCAACTAAAATATAACAGTTATTAGGGTTAATAAAACAGTTAATAATAAATTTAAAAAACAAAAAAAATAAGCAACTTATAAAAATGAAACCCGCTACAGGCAAGCGTTTTAAAAAAATGGGATCGGGTTATTATCTTTCATAACCCGAAGGTCGGCGGTTCAAGTCCGCTCCCCGATACTAAGCTGAAATCCTTATCTGATAAGCATTTCAGCATATTTAAAAATCTCTCTTATTCTGTAGTATTTTCATATAATTAATAAAACAGTTAATAATGCCACTACTTGGTGGTTCCTCCTGCAGCGAACCTTCCGTTTATCCAACTAACTGAAAAAACCCAGGAGCTTCTGTCAAATACGATTGGCACATTCAAAAATCCTGGTGGGTGAATTGATTTATTTATTAAAGAATGAAGGGAATAGTTCCCTAACTAAAGTTAAGCTCCCCTCTTTCGAAAATAATTTTGAAATAGAACCTTCTATTCAATGGCTTATTGCTCTTGAAAGAGTAAAACTAAAATTAAGTTAGAGAAGCCAACTATATAAAAATACCTGCTAAAAACACTAAAGCATCTACTGGATATATTTCCTACAATGAAAAAGACAAACTTATTTTTCAATCAAATTTAGAGGATGGTTTATTAAATATTTATGATAATAAACTTCAATTGAAGGATTGTTTAAGACATTGCAGAGGTGTAGTTGATGTCACAAAAATAAATGGTGATTCCTCTGAGGACTCCTATCTCGTTACTGAGATCGGGAGCTTTAAGCCCACCACAAAAAAATGGTTGTATAGAAAAGATAACTTTAAAAAATGGGGCAATAATAGGACGTGAAACGCTTCTTAAAAACTTATATCGGCCACTACAGTCTGTTATGACTGACATGGATAATGATGGGAAAGCGGACATTGTAGTTTGCGAATTTGGATGGGTAAATGGTCAACTATCCTTATTCAAAAATATGGGCAATGGGAAATACCAAAAATCAATCTTATCCTCATTGCCAGGTGCAGAAAAAATGTATGTGGATGATATTAATGGTGATGGCTTGCCCGATTTATGGGTTTTGTTCTCACAAGCTCGTGAAGGAATTGTACAATTTATAAATAAAGGGAATGGGAAATTTGAACAAAAAAAAATACTATCTTTTCCTCCATGCTTTGGTTCTACATACTTTCAATTAGCTGATATGGAAAATGATGGAGAAAAGGAAATTATATATACCTGCGGCGACAATGCAGATTACTCTAAAATACTTAAGCCATACCACGGTGTTTATATTTTCAAAAAAATTGGAAACAAGTATAAGCAAGTGTTCTTTCAGCATTTAAATGGGTGCTTTAAAGCGGTTCCTGCCGATATAAATGGGGATGGAAAGTTGGATCTTGTCACTATCAGCTTTTTTGCCGATTATACACAGCACCCGAACGCAGGATTTGCGCTGCTTCTAAATAATGGAGGTTATTCTTTTAAGGTTGATACTGATACAAGTTTTGCCAAAATCGGACGATGGCTATGTATGGATGTGAAAGATGTAACTGGCAATGGCAAGCCCGATATACTTCTTGGCAATATGCCTATTAACACCAGAAATACGCAAGAATTGAAGAAAAGGATGGATGGCCCGGAGTTCGTCGTTCTTCAAAATGCCTATAGTTATAAAAAGTTACGATTAGGTAGAACCGGAACAGATTAAATACAGAAGTTAAAAATCAAGGAATTTAAATAAGGACGGGAAAGTTCTTATTATTTCAGTGAATTGTGCTGCTCCTTATCAAAATACGAAAGAATAGTTCAGTAATTGGGGCAGGTTTTTTTTAACAACGTTGAAGTTTTTTTGTCTCGTCCTCCAAAAAATTACATGTAGTTTTTAATAATTATATGGACCGATTTAACGATTATAATTTTTTATTGCGAAACTATTTTGAATAAATAAAAATAAATTTGGCTAAACTAATTTAATTAGTATTTTTGTTCTAAATAAATTAGTCAGTTATGTCATTAGCCGGTCAAAATTTAAAATACCTCCGCAAACTGCGGGGCTGGACCCAGGAAGAGTTTGCCATCAAATTAGGAATTAAACGTTCACTTATCGGGGCTTACGAAGAAGAAAGAGCCGACCCGCGGTTGGATGTTTTAGAAATCCTGAGTGAAATATTCAAAGTCACTTTAGATGAATTACTACTCCACGATCTCAACCAGGAAAAAGGTGGAAATTATCTTGCGAAAAGAAGACAATTAAAAATGATGTCTGCCGATAGGAACCTTATCCATTTCGTTCCGGTAAAAGCAGCAGCGGGGTACCTTGCGGGATATGGCGATAGTGAATTTATTGATGAACTGAATACTTTTACATTGCCTATGCTTACCGGTGGAAGCTACCGCGCTTTCGAAATAATAGGTGAAAGCATGATGCCTACGCCAAGTGGAAGCGTAATTGTTGGAGAAAAAGTTGACAAAATTGATGATGTGAAAAATAATGCGGCTTACATTGTAGTAAGTAAAAGTGAAGGCATTGTTTATAAACGCGTCGTTAAAAATAATAAGAATAAAAATAAATTAACCCTTGTAAGCGACAATCCGGCATTTCAGCCGTACCAGGTTCAAACGGCCGATGTGTTGGAAATGTGGCAGGCTCAAGCTGTAATTAATAAAGTAACTCAGCAGCAAAGATGGGATGTAGATTCACTGGTGAATTTAGTTAGCAATTTACAGGATCAGGTAAGTAGTTTGAAAAAGAAAATGAATTAGAAATTGGTTAAGTTTGTATTTACTCAAAAGATTTTTGCTTCATTCTTATAAATAGAATGTGGCTGCAATTACATCATCTAACATTTAAAAAGACAGTTATGATTAAATTACAAATTATTGGACATCTTGGTGGGGATTGCACCACTAATGAAGTAAGCGGACGAACAGTAATAAATTTCAATGTAGCTCATTCGGAAAAGTTTAAAGATTCGCAAGGGAATTTAGTGGATAAAACTACCTGGGTAAAATGTGCTTATTGGACAGATCCGAACAGGACCGGAATTGCACAGTATTTAAAAAAAGGTCAATTAGTTTATGCAGAAGGTTCTCCTGAAGCAGACGCGTATATGAATAAAGAAAATCAGGCTGCCGCTACCTTGAAAATGAGTGTTTTCAAAATTCAGTTATTAGGCAGCAAAAATGATAACCAAGAAGGAAATTCTCAACAAGATTCGTATCAACGCGGATCAGCTCCGGCTTCAAAGGCTTCGCAGCCAGCGGCTTCTTCAGCAGTGGAGGAACCGGCAGACGATTTACCATTTTAAATTAAATAATTGGGGTTTGTACTTTTACGCGGCTTATTTATGAGCCGCTTTTTTTTGACTATACGTGGTGTTCATTTTATTTGTGCAATTTTCATAACAATCTGAAGATGTCCATAAATTTCGATTTCAAAATATTCCATTTTGAAAAATAAGATTAAGTTTTATCAATCGTGTTTCTATGTTGATCTAACCAAACATTCAGGGTGTTATATGCTTCCTCTAATGCTTCGTAATCATTCGCTTCTTTTTCCATAAGAATAATCTGTATTTTATTGGCAAGCGAGAAGAATTCTAATTTCTTCTTTAAATTGTTTTTATCACTTTGATTGTAGAGCTTAAAAATTCCCTTCAAAAAATCTTCTCCAAATTCGTCATAGAGATACATGAAATCGTAATCCGGATCGCCGAGTGCTATATCTCCAAAATCAATAATCCCGGTTATTTGTTCTTTTACTATGTCAAATAAAATATGGTCTTTACTAAAGTCATTGTGAATAAGAGCCGGGGCGAAATCAAAATTTTTGGTATCGTTCAAATACCATCTGAATATTTCTGTAATTATATTTTGTCTGACTTTGGAAATATTGGGATAAATGAAGTCCTTCGCCAGCTCAAAATTTTCTGCATATTCTTTCTTTAGATTCATGGTTTCAAGACCGCAATCCGTTAATTGAGATAAGGGAATATGATGTAACTGAAATAAAAATTCACCTATCGAATGTTGGATAGATTCCCGGACGTTTTTCTTTAATGAGAAATAAACTTGAGACATCAAAGGCTCTCCCTGAATTATTTTATAACCAACAAAGTTTTTGCGTGGCGATATAAATTTAAAATCTGGAATTTGAAGATTTACAAAAGAACGTATTCTGGGCAAGGTAACTATTTCTCGCTGCGTCTGGATTTTTGCACCTGTACTCTTCGGAAATCGAAAAACATATTCCTTACCAACGGAAAAGGCCTCGCTATTATCGCCTTCTCCTATTAACTGCATAGATGAAATAGAAAACTCTGGAAAATCCTTCTTGATAATTTGAATATATTTTTCAATTTTTTTCATAATGTGGAATAGCGTTTCGTCTGTAAAAGTAAAATGTAATACTTATTCCCAACTATGAGGAGAGTATGCCACTAAATGCGGTCGAAATTAAATTTTATATGCGTTACGAAACAGAGAGAAAATATTTTAACAATTTCGCAGTAGACGAACAAATAATACGAATTCCTATTTTCCGGTTTCATAATTAGTCTTTTGGAATCCGTCGTTTCTGGCAGGAATACTGATTTTTATGTGAAGAGACCATGCTGGCAGCAAATCCATATTGTGTCTCACTAATCCTAAATTCTCTTTTGCTGTAAAACGTTTTTGTCAATTACAGTTACCTTTGATTGAAAACCTTGTAAATGAAGCAATTTTTTTCTATCCTGGCTTTTTGTATTTTTTTAAATTATTCTCCCAAAGCCCAGGATTCTTCCTATGTGATCAATGGATCTTTAGAAAAAATAAGATCTGGTACCATTTACCTTAATATTTATGAATTAGGGAAAACTTTTAAAGATTCGACTGCTATCAACGACGGTAAATTTCAATTTACGGGATTTGTTACCTCTCCCTATTTCGCCACTTTAACGATGCCAGAAAGACATGAAGACTATTTTACTTTTTACGTTGAGCCGGTCAGCATGGGAATTTCAGGGAGAGGAGATTCTTTAAAAATGCTGACTGTCAAAGGATCTGTCCTTAACACTGACGATCAATTATTTAAAGCAAGGATGAGACCAGTTACTCAATGGGAGGAAAACGATAGCAAAATATACGAACAAGCGTATACAAATAAAAACATCCGCGTGATGGATAGCCTGGACCGGGTGGACAATGAAATATTGGCCGCCAAAAGAAAGATTGTTGCTGCCTTTGTGAAAGATTACCCAAAATCTATGCGTGGTGCAATGGCAATTGTAGAGAACTATAGTTATTATGCGGAGGCTAGCGATATAGAACCCCTATATAAAAAACTGGATCCTTCCATACAAAATTCCCCCAAGGGCAGAGAGATTACGAAGATGATTGATACTTATGCAAAAGTAGCCATCGGGAAACCGGCACCCAATATTACTCAGTATACGCCTGATAGCAGCCAACTCAGTTTGTCATCGTTAAAGGGCAAATATGTTTTGATCGATTTCTGGGCAAGTTGGGGTGGCCCGTGTAGGCGGGAGAATCCAAATGTGGTAGCGGCTTACAATCATTTTAAAGGCAAGGGCTTTACGGTTTTAGGAGTTTCTTATGATACTAAAAAAGACAGTTGGAAAAAGGCGATATCTGATGATCATTTAGATTGGAACCAGGTTTCTGATCTGCAGGGTTGGCAAAATTCAACATCGAATGAATATGGAATCAAAGCCATTCCATCAAATGTTTTGGTTGATAAAAAAGGAGTCATTGTTGCTAAAAATATTTTCGGAGAAAAATTGACAGATAAGCTAAAAGAAGTATTGAATTAGGTATCGGAAGCTAAAGCTAAAGGCCGAAGGATAAAAGCTGAAGCTCACAACTCCTAACAAACAGTTTTGATAATTTGCCCTTTAACCGATAATTTTGCATCTCATTTTGAAAAAGGATTTGGAACGGTTTTGAAAGTATTTAAAACGAAAATTTACTGATGAAAGAAATTGCATTCAGAGAAGCATTGCGCGAAGCTATGCAGGAAGAAATGAGAAGAGATGACAGGGTATTTTTGATGGGTGAAGAGGTAGCAGAATATCAAGGCGCTTACAAAGTAAGCCAAGGTATGCTTGCGGAATTTGGAGAAAAAAGAATAATTGATACGCCAATCAGTGAACTTGGCTTTACCGGTGTTGCTGTTGGCGCTGCGCAAAATGGCTTACGCCCGATTGTTGAATATATGACATGGAATTTCGCCAACCTGGCCCTTGATCAGATTTTAAATACTGCTTCTAAAATGCTGGCTATGAGTGGCGGACAGGTGGGCTGCCCGATTGTGTTTCGCGGGCCAAGCGGAAGTGCAGGACAATTAGGAGCTCAACATTCTACCGCTTACGAAGCAATGTATGCGAATATTCCCGGACTGAAAGTAATTTCCGTAAGCAACCCTTATGATGCGAAAGGCTTATTGAAAAGCGCTATACGCGATGATAACCCGATTGTTTTTATGGAAAGTGAAGTGATGTATGGCGATAAAGGCCAAATACCTGAAGGAGAATATTTAATACCTATCGGTAAGGCTAATGTAGCCCGCGAAGGTAAAGATGTAACTATTGTCTCTTATAATAAAATGATGAAAGTAGCGCTGGGTGCAGCTGATGAATTGGCTAAAGAAAATATCAGCGCAGAAGTGATTGACCTTAGAACGATTCGTCCATTGGATTGGCATACTATTTTTGATTCTGTAAAGAAAACTAACAGACTTGTAATAGTAGAGGAACAATGGCCATTTGCATCTATCTCTTCTGAAATTGCCTATCGTATTCAGAAAGAAGCATTTGACTACCTGGATGCGCCTGTTCGCAGAATTACTTCCCTTGATGCTCCTATGCATTACGCGCCTAACTTAGTTGCACAATATTTACCTGATGTGCCACGCACTGTGAATTTGGTAAAGGAAGTGATGTACCTGAAAAAATAGTTTTCGATAACGTTTTTCCGGCGCTTTATTTTATTATTTAACGATCCTGCATTTTAAGGATAAAATTATTCTATTATGAACATAGGAAGTTTTTATTATCCGATGCCTGCAAATGAACCGGTTCTTAATTATGCGCCAACCAGTAATGAAAGGCAACTTTTAAAAAACGCGTTAAAGGAGTTAAAAAGTAAAAAAGCAGATGTGCCGATGTACATTGGGAGCGAAGAGGTACGAACAGACAATAAAGTTGAAATGCGGCCTCCACATGAAAGAAATTTTGTACTCGGATCATTCCACCAGGGAGATGCGTCACACGTAAAAAAAGCAATCAATGCCGCATTGAAAGCCAGAGAAACATGGGCAAATCTGAGTTGGGAAAACAGGGCTAATATTTTTCTGAAAGCGGCGGATCTCATCGCTACGAAATACAGGCCTTACATGAATGCAACCACTATGCTCGGACAAAGCAAGAATGCGTACCAGGCCGAAATAGATTCAGCATGTGAACTGATTGACTTTTTAAGATTTAATGTTCATTTTCTTAGCGAGATATATAAACAACAACCGATAAGTGGAGCAGGAATTCACAATAGGATGGAATATCGCCCGCTTGAAGGATTTGTACTGGCAATCACTCCATTTAATTTTACAGCAATTGGAGGTAATCTTCCTACTGCTCCAGCTATGTGCGGAAACGTAGTTGTATGGAAATGCGCTAACACACAGGCTTACAGCGCGCAGATGTTTATGCGCATCCTAAAAGAAGCCGGATTGCCTGATGGTGTTATCAACCTTGTTTTTGTGGACGGTCCAATTTTGGGAGATGTCTGTTTTAATCATCCGGATTTTGACGGCATTCATTTTACCGGAAGCACCGCGGTATTTAAAGGTATTTGGAAAATAATAGGCGAGAATACTAAAATCTATAAATCCTATCCGAGGATCGTTGGCGAAACAGGTGGTAAAGATTTTGTGCTCGCACATAAGAGCGCTGATGTGGACGTGTTAGTTACCGCGCTTTGTCGTGGAGCTTTTGAATACCAGGGTCAAAAATGTTCTGCTGCGTCGCGCGCTTATATTCCGTCAAACATTGCGGCCGAAGTGAAGAAGAAATTAGTGGCAGAAATAAAAACGATGAAAATGGGAACAGTTGAAGATTTCAGTAATTTTATTAATGCGGTAATAGATGAGAAAAGTTTTGATAAATTAGAAGGATATCTCAAACAAGTCGGGAAAGATAAAAATGCTAAGATTTTGGTTGGAGGAAAATGCGATAAAACTAATGGTTATTTTATTGAACCAACGGTAATAGAAGCTACCGATCCAAAATACGTCACCATGTGCGAAGAATTATTTGGCCCAATACTTACTATTTACGTTTATGATGAAAACAAATTTGAGGATACGATAAAATTAGTCGACAGCACATCGCCTTACGCACTTACGGGCTCCATTATCTCACAGGACAGAAATGCGGTAGAACTCGCTACAAAAAAATTAACCAACAGCGCAGGGAATTTTTATATCAATGACAAGCCAACCGGCGCAGTAGTAGGCCAGCAGCCATTTGGCGGTGCAAGAGGAAGTGGTACCAATGATAAAGCAGGAAGCATTTTAAACTTATATCGCTGGTTGAGTGCCCGAACAATAAAAGAAACATTTATTCCGGCTACGGATTACCGTTATCCTTTTATGAGCAAAAGCTGAATGCAAAAAGTAGAAGGCAAAAAGAAAGAAATAAAGATTGACCATTGACGATTCACCATTCACTCACCACTCACGATTCACTAATGAACACTATCCTTAACAAATATCAACTCCAGCTAACTATTGAACGCCTTGCGTGCCAGGTAATAGAGAATTACGTGGATCTTTCGTCGGTTGTGTTAATTGGCTTACAGCCGCGCGGCATTTTTCTGGCCGATAAAATCTATGAGCATTTAAAGAAAATAAAACCTGATCAACAATTTCTGTATGGCAAATTAGATATCACTTTTTACAGGGATGATATCCGTAACGCACTCCATGCGCCCAATCAAACAGATATTACTTTTTCGATAGAAGATAAAAATGTTATTCTTATTGATGATGTTTTATTTACAGGACGAACTATTCGCGCTGCTTTAGACGCCATATTATCTTATGGCCGCCCCCGGAAAGTAGAACTCTGTGTTTTAATAAACCGCCGTTACAGCCGCCAACTTCCTATCCAGCCTGATTATTGTGGAAAATCAATTGATTCCATCATTTCCCAAAAAGTAAAAGTAGAGTGGGAGAAAAATGAAGTGAATTTGTATTGAGCGATTTTCCTAATTCAAAATGAGTTACGGCAAATCAACTTTTATTTGCTTTTTCTATTTTGTCAGGTCACCTATATTTTTTTGGACGTGAAAACTCCCGGACTGCATCGCTTACGATTAGAAAGTGATACGATCCGGGAGAGTCTTTTATAAGGAAAAAATTATTGTTTGATTAACTGACCTCTTATTTCTCCACCCGGATATTTCGTTGTGTGCAGATTCACATACATAGAATCTTTAAAAAGTGCATTTACCTGATCGTCAGTAAGTGCAGGGCTGGTCAAAGTAATAGGAGATTTTAGGTCGATAAATGGAAAAACAACTGGACCGTTCGTTCCGACAACGCCTTTATGGATGTGGCCCATACTTGGTGTTAAACCCGTGTACGAAGTTACATCAGTAAATGTTTTTGTTGCGCTATTGTAGGTCAAGGTACTGGTGCCCGAAGCGGTTGACGGATTGGCTGGAACTTCACCGGATCCCTTTAACTCCGCTTTAAAAATAGTGGTTTCGCTTTTGGTTGTGGCTGTATCAGCATTAGCAGTGGTGGTATTGGCTGATGTGGTAGTATCATTATTAGACGTCGCGCTGTTATTATCTGAATTACTTCCTCCTCCGCAAGATACTAAAGAGCCGAAGATCAGGCTTGCTGCTAATAATTTTATTGTTTTAAGCATAATGATAATTTTTTTTTAAGTAATAAAAAGTGGTGGAATATATTTAAATGTCTTTCTAACTTGCGTATTATCTCAAAAAAAGTGCCATTAGTATGAAATAGGCAAAAAAGAATAATCAAAACGCTGAATCAATGCAGCGGAGGTCATAGCGATAGATTATTTCCGGTACTGGGAGTGTTATTTAAAAAATGAAATTTCAAATCTTACGCTTCACAAATAAAAACGTAGTACACCCAACTTGATTCAATCAGCGGGGAACACTTTACCCAATTAAACCTAACGTTTCACGAAGTGCATCGACCAAATGTGCGCGGAATGATTGATGCGCGAGCCACCATTTTTGCAAGGAAATAAGATATGTAGCTACGAAGAACATGTGTTGCTTCTTTATAAATGTAGCGTGCGCATCGGCAATACATGTGTGAAATTTCCCCATAAAATAACTTTTAGGTATATACGTTTAGTCCGCCCAGTTTTTTATTCTTTGTCTCCAATTCTCTTTGGGTTATTTTTCACCATTCTTTCGATTAGTTTGTGAAAGATGGTATCCATATTATT
>Ga0207933_1001107_pt1 | contig 21919 bp, 27 predicted proteins | sample NGESurdeep092012_4_FD_184488 | JGI IMG/M metagenome (GOLD analysis project Ga0207933, IMG submission 184488) | Arctic peat soil microbial communities from Barrow, Alaska - NGEE Surface sample F53-3 deep-092012 (SPAdes) | ecosystem: Environmental > Terrestrial > Soil > Wetlands > Peat ...
GCCTCTTCTCCTTGGGCTTCCTCCTGTATCGCCACCGGGAAAACATCGCCCGCCTCCGGCGTGGCGAGGAACGCCGCCTTGGCGACCAGATCAAGGCGGCCCAGAAAGACCCGCTCTGGGACGGGGAGGGATAGAATCGGAGCGATCGCGCTAGACGGGGAGTTAGCGGTGCCCTGTACCCGCAATCCGCTACAGCGGGGTCGAACTCCCCTCCGAGGGGAGGTGTCATCGGGTCAGCCCCGACCACCCGGGCGTTGACGGCCGGGTCCGGCGCAACCAGCGACCGCCAACCCCGTCAGGTCCGGAAGGAAGCAGCGGTACGCGGAACATCTGGAGTGCCGCCGGGCTCCCCGGCTCGAGCCCTGTGGTCGGTCAGCGTCGGGGATGCCTCAACGAAGAGGGGTGCGCGATCATCTTGAGCGGCGTGAATTCGGTCCGGCAGACGCTCTACCTGAAGTATCGGCCCCAGCGGTTCGCTGACCTGGTGGGTCAGGAGGTGGTGGCCCAGACTCTGCGCAACTCGGTGCGCGAGAGCCGTCTCAGCCACGCCTACCTGTTCACCGGGATTCGGGGCACCGGCAAGACCAGCGCCGCTCGCATCCTGGCCAAGGCGATCAACTGCGAGGCGGTCGAGGACGGCGAGCCCTGCGGTAAGTGCGGCGCCTGTGTCTCCATCGCCGAGCAGCGCTGCCTCGACGTGATCGAGATCGACGCCGCCACCAACCGGGGCATCGACGAGATCCGCGATCTTCGCGAGCGGGCCCAATTCCTGCCCAGTCAGTTCAAGACCAAGGTCTACATCATCGACGAGGCGCACATGCTCTCGACCGATGCTGCCAACGCCTTCCTCAAGACCCTGGAAGAACCACCCGAGCATGCCTGCTTCATCCTGGCCACGACCGAGCCTCACAAGCTCGCCGACACCGTGCTCTCGCGCTGCCAGCGGTTCGATTTCCGGCGCATCCCCCTGGAGGCCATGGCGGCGCATCTGGGTCGGATCTGTGCCGCCGAAGGCGTCACGGCCAGTCCCGACGCTCTGACGCTGGTGGCGGAGGCGGGCGCCGGATCGCTCCGCGACGCCCTCTCCTTGCTCGACCGCCTCCTCGGCCTTGTCGATGGTGAACTTGACCGCGACGCGGTCCAGACCGGATTGGGGATGGCCGACCCCCGAGCACTGATCCGGCTGGCCCGGGCGCTTGCCGCCGGCGAGATGGGGCTGGCCTGGACCGAATTGAGCCAACTCCAAGCGGGCGGGGTCGAGCCTCGGCAGCTGATCCGCTCCTTGGGGGCCCTAGCCAAGCGCTATCTGTGGCAGGAGCTGGGAGGCACTCCCGCGACCGCCCAGCCCGATCTCGAGGAGGTGGCGGCGCCTTCCGGCTTCTGGCTGGAGGTGATGACCATGGCGGCGGCCACCGGGACCGAGCTGCGCCGCGCCGACGATCCCTGGATGTCCATCGAGGCCAGCCTGCTGCGGCTCTGCAGGTACGACATGGCCACGCCTGTCCAAGCAGAGTCAGCGCCTGTCCAGGTACCCGGCGCGGCCGTCTCGACCCCGCCCGAGTCGCCCCAGCGGACGGTGGCGGAGGTGAGCCAGCCGCCGGCGGAGGAGAAGCAGGAGGAGGTAGTAGCGGCGCCGGTGCCGTCCCTGGCAGTCGAGGTTGTCGACGAGGAGCAGCCCGCTCTGGCTGAAGCCTCCGAAGGGGGTGCCGGGGCTGATGGCAACGCGATCGGGCGCTGGCCGGAGATCCTGGCCTGGCTTGGCCGAGACAACCTTCCCGTGCAGGCGCTGGTCAAAGAAGGCCGACCGGCTAGCTATCAGGACGGGGTGCTCACCATTGAGTTCGCTCCCAAATTTGAGTTCCATCGCGGCATGGCGGCCTCGGCGACCAACCGGGAGCTGCTGCAACGGGCCTGCCTGGAGGTTCTCGGCGTGGCGGTTGTGGTGGCGGTGGTGAGCTCCGCCAGTCCCACTGCAGCGGTATCCACCAACGGCGAGGGACCAGCAGTTCCAGATGGCCAGGCCAAGTCGGCGCTGAGCCAGGCTCTAGCCGTATTCCCGGGGAGCCGGGTCACCCGCCTGGGCACCAGTGAGAAACGCTAGTCGCTGGGATTTCCAACCTAGAATGAGCCGCCTGTAGTCAGAGGAGTTCAGCCTTGCCCCAGCCCAACCCCAAGCAACTGCGCCAGTTGCAGCAGAACATGCTGCGCCAGCTCGAGGAGACTCAGGGCAGCCTGGCGACCCAGGAGGTGGAGGGGACCGCTGGGGGCGGGGCGGTCACGGTTCGGGCCACCGGCCAGCAGCGCATCAGTGGCGTAACCATCGAGCCGGACGTGCTGGAGGAGGGGGCCGAGCTGCTCGGCGATCTGGTCCTGGCGGCGGTCAATGACGCCCTCGACCGCTCTCGTGAACTGGCCGCCCGGTCCATGGAGTCGCTGCTCCCACCGGGCATGCTCCCACCGGGGTTGCGCTGAACCCAGCCCCGACCAGAGGAGGTCACTAGTGGGGCTGTTGCCACCGCCGGTCGAGCGGCTGGCGGAGGAGTTTGCCCGCTTCCCCGGGATTGGGTCGAAGACCGCCCAGAGACTGGCCTTCCATGCGGTGCGGATGGCGCCCGCCCACGGTCTGGCACTGTCCCGGGCGGTCGCCGACGTGGTCTCGGATGTGGCCACCTGCCCTCGCTGCTTCTTCCTTTCCCTGCGGGGAGAGCTTTGCGCCGTCTGCGGCCAGCCGGGTCGGGATCAAACCGTTCTCTGCGTGGTCGAGGATCCCAGCGATGTTCTGGCCATCGAGCGCAGCGGCGAGTACCGCGGTCTCTACCACGTGCTGGGAGCCGCCCTGTCCCCACTCGACGGCGTCGGCCCGGATGAGATCCATGCGGACGAGCTGCTCTCCAGGGTTGCTGGAGGAGCTATCGGCGAGGTGATCCTGGCCACCGACTCCGACATTGAGGGAGAGGCCACCTCCAGCTACCTGCACCGCCGGCTGGAGGCGAGCGGGGTCAAGGTGACCAGGCTCGCCCACGGCCTTCCCGTGGGCGGTGAACTGGCCTATGCCGACGAGAGGACGGTGGCGCGCGCCTTCTCAGGACGGCAGCAGCTCTAGCTGGCGGCCGTGGGCGATCTGGCCCACCCTTGGGCCCCGAGGGCTTTTGGCCGTCTTCGCCGCGGTCAGCCTGAGCGCTTCCGCTTGATTGCCCTGAGCGCGGTGCTCGCCGTGCCCGCATCCGCCGCTAGCAGTTACCAGGTTCTGGTGGCTGGCATTGACACCTCAGCAGATCCTGCTCAGGCTGCCGTGAAGGTGCGCGAACTCCCCGGAGGTACGCCGAACACCATCGACCTGGGCGATGGCGCCCAACGGGCCTACGGCGTCGCCGTGCACGCCTCGGCGACAGAAGCGTTCGCCACCGTGGAAACCGACGATTACACCTCGGCTGAGGTTAGTCCCATCACGCGGCCCTTTACCTTCACCGATGGGGTGTGCAACGGCACGGTGGGCGCTCCCCTCCTAACCGTGGGAGGTGCCGACGCCAGCTTCGATATCGATGGGGGGATCGTGGTGAGCGGGAATGTGGTTGCCGTTCTGAACGATAGCTACGGAAGCTACGGCGTCTATCTCTTCGGCTACACGCTCTCCGGCGAAGGCCCCGGTTCGGCGTCGGATCCCGATTTCGCCAGCCTTCCCTTCGAGCCAATCGCCATCACGGCCAACTCGGCTGGCCTGGTCGCGGTCTCCGGACGAGGTGGCTCAACCGGCGTTGAGGCGGAGTCCGCCCCAAGCGACGGCGCGGATGCCAGTCTGTGCACAGCCAGCGATGACTACTTCCCCGGTTGTGTCTGGACCTTCAGTGTGTCCCCGCTCGTCGACGAGCCAGCAGTGACCACGGCGATGCTGGATCCGAGCGGGGATAACGTCAACTGTGACGACAGCTCCTGTGATGACGTATATCCCGGAATACAAGGAATCGTGGGCTCGCCCGTGAACGGCGACATTTACGTCACCGACAACTACAACGACGGCGTCTGGCAGATGAACTCACCTTACGGCGCGGAGCTGAGGTTCCAATGGCTCTCCGGAGTGGAACAGCCACAAGCGATCACGATCAATACGTCCGGAAATACCCTCTATCTGAGCGACGGTTACGACCCCCACGCATATCAGGTCGATCTCAGCGACTCCGAGATTTCAAGCTCCACAGCCAGTGAGTTGGAGGATCTGACAGGAAATTCCGCGGAGCCGTGTCAAATCGGTACCGTGCTCAGTCCAGACGGATCCGCAGCTCTGGTACTGGACGCGGACGACTGCGACAACGTCGGCCCCAGCTACGTGGACGAGGTACAGACGGGCTCCTTCACGAATTCCTTCAGCCAGTACGATCCCCTGTTCAATGCCGGTGGGATGGCTGTCGTACCGGTCGCTGGCCCAGTGCTGGCGACCGCAACTTCCCTCCCGATCACTGGTGCCGGTCTGCCGATTGCGTTGGCTGCGGCCTTGATCCTGGCCGGCGTGGCAGCGCTGGGAGCGTCCGCCATCCTACGCAGACGGGTGGCCTAGGTGTACTTTCCACATAGGTTGTTGACACGGGTCACGGGAGCAAGGCCGCCGAGTGCGGTATGGGCGCGGTGGTAGTTGTAGCGGTGCAGCCAGGTGGAGAGCAAGCGGATCCGGTCCGCATTGCTGGTGTAGGGGCGGACGTAGGCCCACTCTTCGAGCAGGGTGCGGTTGAAGCGCTCCACCTTGCCGTTCACCTGGGGGTGGTAGAAGGGAGTTAGCAGCGGCAACCCGTTCCTGACTGTGGCCCTGCCCACGGGACTGGGCGAGCTGCGCAACGGCCTGATCATTCGCTCCTGCGATGGAGTGATCGCCGTCGGGGGCAGCTGGGGCACGCTCAGCGAGGTCGCGCTGGCGCGCCGCACCGGCCTGCCCCTGGTCAGCGTTCGCGGGTGGACGGTGAATGACTCTGCTGGGGAACACGTTCCCATCGAGGCGGCGGACACGCCCGAGGCCGCGGTCGCCCGCATCGCCCGGCTGACCGGCGAGATGGCCCCTCACCAACAGGCAGGTTCCGTTTAGCCGTTTGGACTCTCGTCGAACTCAGACGTGGAAGGAGAAGTTATGGCCCAGCGACCGCGCGACCGACGAGACGACGAGGACATGCCGTGGAACGACTCCCCGGCCGATAGCTCGGCGTACCCCGGGCATGAGGAGCCGGATCCGGCCAATGTTGTGGGTGACGACGACAACCCCCGCGACACCTCGTTGCGCCATCAGGAAAACCTGACTGAGGGAGACAGCCTGGAGGAGAGAATCCGGGCGGAGGTGCCGGAAGGCACCAGCGAGGGTCGGCCCGCAGGGATCGAGATAACGGACGTAGAGGACTCCGATTCGGACAGCAACAGCAGCGGAGACAGCGACGACGATCTCCCAGCCGAAGAGGCTGCCATGCACCTTGATAGGGATTGACTGAGCCAGGCGTCACCTAACCCTCCCTGTATCAAGCGAACTGACCGTGGGAGTCAGATGCCCTGTTTCAACGCCCGGTGTTGCGGCCACGCCGCCCGAGACCGCCGCAGTCAGAGCTGGGCCAGCACCGTGCGCAGGACGGCGGTGGCGAAGCCGAAATCGTTGAGACCGATGGACTCGTTCGGTGTGTGGTCCAGCTCCGCGTTGCCGGGACCGTACACGACGGCCGGGCACCCCCAGATCGGCATCACCACGTTGAGGTCAGAGGTGGCGAGCCGGCGCTGCCAACCGAGGTCGCCACCCAGCCCCCGTATGGCCCGGGCAAAAGTGGCGGGCAGGGGGCCAGTCCGGGGCAGCGCGACCGCCTGCTCCGAACTCAGGACCTCCACGCTCGCCCGAGGTAGCAGCACCTGCAGCATCTCCGCCAGTTGCGCCGGAGTCAGTTGATTAGGCAAGCGGAAGGACACCGCCAGGCGAGCAGAACTGCGCAGCCCGTCTGACGAGGTGTCCATCTCCAGCAGATGCCCGTCCACCGCGTCGAAGCCCCGACGAGAGCCGTTCCAGTCGCCGAGCAGGCCGCGGATCGCCTCCCAGGCCTCGACTCCAAGCTCAGCCGCAGTGGCTTCCGGGCGTGAGCTGTGGTGGACCGCAGCGTGGACCCGCACCGTGCATCGGAGGTTGCCCCGGTAGCCGATGACCACCCGGGCCGCACCGGACGGCTCACCCACAACCAGATAGGCAGGGGAGGGGAGGGTTGCAGCGAGATGTCGCGCACCCTGCGAGGCTCCCTCTTCGTCTATGGCGGCGAGCAGAGTGACCCGGCGGCGCAGCTCCGACGAATCCCTGGCCCGCAGCAGGGCCGCGGTGAAGGCGGCCAGTGGACCTTTGGCGTCGGACGCGCCCCGTCCGTGCAGCCGTCCGTCGTCAAGAACGGGAGGCCAGAATCCCTCCACCGTGTCGATGTGGCCGAGCAGGTAGATGTCCCCGGACTCGGGACAGTTGGACGTGGGCTCGACTTCCCCCAGCACGTTCCCCGACTGGTCTCGCCGAGCCGGCACGCCGCGCTCCTGAAGCTGCCTGACCAGCCAGTCGGCGGCCTCGTCGGCCGCTCCGGTGGGGCTGGGGATTCCGACCAGTTCGGTCAGGAGGCCCAACTCCCACTCCGAGACCGGTGGGGGTGGACCGGCGGGCCTTCTTTGGATCTGGGCCGAGGGAAGCTGGCTCAACTCGCCCCCCGGGACACGCCATTGCGCCTAAAGACCGTGCCCTCACCGCGGGCGGCGGTCTCCAAAGGACGATCGACCCGGCCATCGGCGACCACCACTCGGCGCACTCCTCCCTGAAGCGCCTCCTTGGCCGCTAGCACCTTGGTCCGCATCCGGCCCTTGGCGATCTCCAGAGCGCGGGCCATCTGATGCCTCCTAACGTCTCCCACCAGGCTCGACGGATCGTCGGTGTTGAGCAGAAGCCCGGGCACGTCGCTAAGGAAGATCAGCGTCTCGGCGCCCAGCGCCAAGGCGATCTGAGCCGCTGCCCGGTCTGCGTCTACGTTCATCGGCCGTCCCCCTTCGGACAGCGCGGGCGGACTGAGCACGGGTAGATAGCCGCCATCCAGCAGGAGCTGCAGCAGGCCGCCGTTGACGGCGTTGACCTGGCCGCTCCGGTCGCCTCGAATCAGGCGCTCCCGCCCATCCTCCAGCGGGGCTCGGATCACCCCCTTCTCAGGGCCGCGGAGCAGCCCCCCATCGACGCCGCTCAAGCCAATCGCAGCCACGTCGTGGCGCTGCAGGCAGGTCACCCAGCCGACGTTGGCGCTCCCGGCGTAGACCATGTTGAAGATCTCCATGGTGGCGTCGTCGGTGAAGCGACTCTCGATCCCGGAGACCGACGTCACCCGTTGCGGCGGGTGGCCCAGCCGTGCCGAGATTCGGTCCAGCTCCTTGGAGGCGCCATGGATGAGGACTAGCCGCCGCTCGGGCCAGAGCCGGGCCACGTCCCGGCAGACGGCCTCCCGGTCAATCTGGTCACCACCACCCACCTTGACCACCAGGACCGGTCCCGCGGATTCGGGTGGGGCACCTTGCATCGGTCTCACAGCGGGTGCAGTCCCATGAACCCCAGTCCGGACTTCTCGTCCAGGCCGAGCATGCAGTTGAGGCTCTGGATCGCGCCGCCGGCAGCTCCCTTGCCCAGGTTGTCGAGGGCGGCCATCATGGTCAGCCGCTCACCGGAGTGGTCGAGGGCGAAACCGACGTCACAAAGGTTGGTCCCCGCCAGCCAGCGCGGGTCGGGGTACCGGTGGACCCCTCGGCCCTGGGTCACGATCCGGACAAACGGTTCGTCGCGGAAGGTTGTCCGCAGAGCTTCCCACACTTCTTCCCGCGTCAGCTGGTGGGTCAGAAAGCAGCGGACGGACACCGAGATCCCCCGCACCATGCCGACGGAGACCCCGGCATAGCTGATCTGCCTCTCATCCCAACCAAACTCCTGGGCCACCTCGGCCTGGTGACGGTGCCCGGCCGGGGCAAAGTTGCGCACCCCGCCAGCCCGTTCCGGGTGGTGGCCACTCAGGCTTGGCCTCGACCCCGCTGCCGAGGATCCGAAGTGGGCTTCGACGACGACCGGGCCCTCCAGCCCCCAGCTGGCCCGCACCACCGGCAGGAGGGCCAGGATGGTCGCCGCCGCCGAGCACCCGGTGCCGCAGGCGAGCGTGGCGGTGGCCAGTTCGCGGCGGTGCAGCTCGGGCAGCCCGTAAACGGCCTCGGAGCGGCTCTGGTCGGTGTCCGGCTCGCTGCCATACCAGACGCGGTGCGCCTCGGGATCTCGCAGCCTCAACCGATGACCGCAGTCCACGACCACCGCCGCCAGGCGGCGCAGGTCCGCCATGGAGCTACCGGGGCCGAGGGTACCTCCGGCGACCAGGACCGCATCGCAGGGTTCCAGGTGCTCTGGATCCGCGAAACGCAGCTGGGTGAAGCCCCTCAGGTTGGGGTGGGCGCTGATCAGCGGCCATCCCCGATGGGAGCTGGAGCACACCTGCGCCAGCTCCAGCTCGGGGTGACCGAGCACGAGCCGGATCAACTCGCCGCCGACATAGCCGGCACCGCCCAGGACGCTGACCCGTCGGCTCATGTGCTGCTGGCCAGCAGGCGCAGGGTGTGCTCGACCAACAGGCCGGGGATGTCGACCCCGGTCGGTTCGACGCTGTTGCGGAACTCCATGGTGGCGTTGACCTCGTTGACCAGCAGTCCGTCCCCACCTTCGAGCAGGTCAATCGCCAGAGCCCCGCCGCCCACCGCTGAGGCGGCCGCTCGACACAGATCGGCGAGCTCCGGCGTAACCGCGACCGCCTCCGCCCGGGCTCCCCGCGCCGTGTTGGTGACCCAGTGGTCCGAGCGGCGTCCTATGGCGGCCACGGTGTGGCCGTCCAGGACAAAGGCCCGGAGATCGCGGCCCGGCTTGTCGACGTGGGCCTGAAGGTAGATGACCCGATGCAGCGGCCCTCCCAGCAGGTCCTTGTGCTCAAGAACGGCCTCGGCCGCATCGCGATCGTTGACCCGGGCCACCAGCCTGCCCCAGGAGCCCACCGGCGGCTTGATGACGCAAGGGTACCCCAGCTCCTCGACCGCCTCGAGCGCCGCCTCCTGTGTGAAGGCGAGGCGCGAGCTAGGGGAGGGGACCCCGGCGGCGGTCAGGGCCAAGGTGGTCCGCACCTTGTCGCCGCAGGTCTCGATCACGTGGGAGGCGTTGACCACCGGCAGAGACCAGGACTCCACCAGTTGGGCCAGCGCCACCTGCCTGAAGTGGCCCAGGGCGCGCAGCAGCACCACGTCGCACCCCTTCAGCTGGGCTGCCGCGCCGTGAGGGGCGGCAGCCCCCGAGAGTGGCGCGTCGAGGAGGTCATCGTCGACCCGCACCACCTCGACACCGGGGCGGCTGGCGAAGGCGTCGATGAGCATCTTCTCCTCCACCCGAACCCGGGAGCAGACCAGTCCTACCTTGGTGTGCCTCACTCGCCCCAGTCCTCCTCGACCTCGGGGGCAAGGGCCAGGGTGAGCGGCTCCAGGCCGGTCACCTCCAGTTCGGCCAGGCACTCGCCACAGGGCAGGATCTCTCCCTTGACGGTGCCCGCCGGGACGGGCAAGCGAGCCGAGCATTCCGGGCACTCGGCGGAGGTGGTGGACGCGTCTGTGGTCATGGCAAAACTCCTCATTGACTTGCTGCTGGAAGGGCCGGGTCGCAGCTGGGTCCGCAGACTCCGTTCAGGCTTCCGTGGGCGCGGACCAGCTCCAGCACGCCTCCGTGCAGTGCGATCCTGGTGGCGAACTCAGGCAAAGGGCTGGTGGTGAGTAACCGATCGGTGGCCAGCTCGCGAACCGTGCCCCGGATCGGGTCCAGTTCGACCTCGGCCCCGTCCTCCACGGTGCCGGCTAGGCTGCATTCGAGGACCGGGAGCCCCCGGTTGATGGCGTTGCGGTAGAAGATGCGGGCGAAGCTGGCAGCCAGCACGGCGGCTACACCGGCAGCCTGGATGGCGATCACCGCGTGCTCGCGAGAACTGCCGCAGCCGAAGTCCTCACCAGCCACGATCAGGTCGCCGGGCCGGACCTGCTGGGCGAATTCTGGTCGCAGCTCGATAAAGCAGGACCGGCCCAGCTCGCCCGGGTTGGTGGTCACGTTGTAGCGGCCGGGAATGATCTGGTCGGTGTTGACGAAGTCCCCGAACCTCCAGGCCCGGGCCATCAGCGGATCTCCCGCGGGTCGGTGAGGTGACCGGTCAGGGCGCTGGCCGCAGCCGTCGCCGGGCTGGCCAGGTAGATCTCGCTGCTGGGATCTCCCATCCGCCCGCGGAAGTTGCGGCTCATGGTCGTCACCGCCCGTTCACCCGGGCCGAGGACCCCCTTGTGGCGCCCCAGACAGGGTCCGCAACCGGGCGACTCGACGTTGACTCCGGAGGCGACCAGGGTCTCGATGTATCCGGCCCTGAGCGAGGCCATGTAGACCTCCCGGGAAGCTGGTACCGCCACCGTCCGGACCGCCACCTGGTGACCCTCGAGGATGGCCGCCGCGGCGGCGAAGTCCGCCAGCCGTCCGTTGGTGCAGGTCCCGATGAACACCTGGTCGATCGTCATGCCGGCCAGTTCTCGGACCGGCCGACCGGTGTCGACTCGGGGTGAGCTGGCCACCATCGGCTCCAGCCCGTCCAGCTCGATCCTCTCGACCCTGGAGTAACCGGGGTCATGGGCTTGAACCAAGCGCGGCGCTCTCGATCCTCGCCCATCCAGCCAGCTCAAAGTGGCGTCGTCGGCAGCGATCAGGCCGACCTTGGCCCCCATCTCCACAGCCATGTTGCAGAGGGTCATCCGGTCCCCGATCGACAGCTGGGCGATGGCGCTGCCGCAGTACTCCACCGACTGGTAGCGAGCGCCGTCGCTGCCGATCCGGCGCACGATCTCCAGGATCAAGTCCTTGGCCTCGACGCCGGTGGGGAACATACCGTCGATCTGGACCGCCACCGTCTCCGGAACGCGCAGCCAGCTCTCCCCGGTGGCGTAGGCGACCGCCACATCGGTGGAGCCCATGCCGGTTGCGAATGCCCCGAAAGCGCCCATGGTCACGGTGTGGCTGTCGGCGCCAACGACCACGTCTCCCGGAGCGATCAGGCCGTGCTCGGGCAGGACCTGATGCGAGATGCCGTCGGTGAGCAGGTTGGCGATCCCCTGGTCGGCGGCGAACTTACGGGCCCGCTGTTGTTGTTCCGCCGCCGCCACCGTGGCCGCCGGGGTGATGTGGTCGAAGACGACCACGCCCCGGTCGGGACGGGCCACCCCGCGCCCGAGGTCGGCCATCCCCTCGGCCACCAGGGCCGTGGTGGTGTCGTGGCTCATGACGACGTCGACCGGAACCACGACCGTCTCTCCGGCGATGAGCTGCCTGCCCACCCGGGCGCTGAGGATCTCTTCGGCGAGCGTGCCCATGGCTACTCAGCCCCCGGGACGGCCACCGCGGCCAGTACGATTCCGGCCACCCCCTTGGGCTCGAGACGACCGCCCTGGGCGGCTTCCTTGAGGGCCCGGGTGGCGCGCCCAACCTCGGCGCTATCGACCTCACGGCCCAAGAGCCGCGAGGCGAAATCCGCTACCGCGTGGCGCCCGGTAAGGCGGGTGGCCACGGAGATGACCCGGGACCGACCGACCACTGCCGGATCGATCGCCTCGTAAGTGTTGGGTGCGCGGAGCACAGCATCGGTGTGCACCCCAGCTACGTGGGTGAAGGCGTGCTCCCCGGTGAGGGGCTGGTTGAAGGGGATCGAGACTCCGCATATCGCCGCAACCTCGGCGTCCAGGGCGGGCAGCTGGTCGAGCCGGTAGCGGGCCACCACCGCCGGGTCCACGGTGTAGAGCCGGGCCATCAGTCCGCTCAAGGAGGTGATCCCGACCCGCTCCCCGATGCCCAGAACGGTCACGTCCAGGCAGTCCACCCCAGCCCGCCAAGCCGCCAGCGAGTTGGCGACAGCGCAGCCGGTGTCGTTGTGACCATGGAATTCGTAGCTGAGCCCGGGGTAGCGTCCAGTCAGTCCGTGGACCGCCGCGGCCACCATCCCCGGGGTGGCGACCCCCACTGTGTCCGGGATCCCGAGCCTCTGGGCGCCCGCCGCGACCGCGGCGTCGAAGGCCGTCCAGAGCCGACGCCTCGGAGTCCGGAAAGCGTCCTCGGCACTGAAGCGAACGAAGGCGCCCGCCGCCCGAGCCATCTCCACCGAGTCCCGGATCTGGCGTGCCATACCCGCCTCCGACCAGCTGCTGGCGCTCGCCGCGCGCTCAGTCGAAGCTCCCAGGAAGAGGTGCAGTCCCCGGGCCCCAGTGGCCAGCGCTGTCTCGATGTCCTGGGGGTGACACCGGACGTGGACCCTTATCGACGCTCGAAGTCCCAAGCCGAGGACCTGCGCCAGCTCGGCGGCCGCCGCCCCCGAGACGGCCGGCGACGGCAGCTCCAGTTCGTCCACCCCGAAGGCGTCCAGGGCCAGCGCCATCCGGATCCTGTCGTCCGGCGTGAAATGCACTCCGGCGAACTGCTCGCCCTCACGCAGGGTGCTGTCGACCAGTCTGATGGGTCTCGTACCCGAGTTCCGCGCTCTCATCGTCGCCTCCCGGCCCGCTGGCCACGCCGTCTCCAGCCGACCGGATTAGGTCGGCTAAGAGGGCGGGGCCAAGCCCAGGGGCTCCGGCCACGCGGTACCACCTCTTTTCGCCAGCGCCTTGCGGCGCCGACCTCTTCGGGTGCCAACACACCCTGCCCCCATCACGGCGGGGCTCCCGGCGGAGTCTACTTCCGGCACCGTGACCGGTTTCTTCCCGCAGCTCGGAGGTCTTTTTCTGGAGGGGTTTCCTGCAGCCTTTCCAGCTACCAGCTGCTCTCTTGAGGGGACCGGGTCTCCGTACTCGTCCTCGTCAACGCCTTTGCTATTCGGTTGTGAGCTGCGTTTCTAACACATGGCGTGGGCAGAGTGCAAGCCGGGCCGTGCGATCAGCGAGACTGCACCACCTAGAGGGTCGCTGTCGCCCCGGCGGACTCGGGACCCAGACGGCGGCCTGGCGGCCAGCGCATCTGAGCAGCCAGGTGAACTCGAGCTGCGATCGGGCACCGCTAGGGGAGCGAGACGCAGGGCCGCTGGAATTCCAGGCTGGGAGGGGACGACTCATAAAGCACTCTCAAGTCGGGCCAGGAATGCTGCGGGAGAGTACATCGGGAACTGGCGCCCGAGACACAGTAGGTGATTGGCTCCCGAAATGAGCGAGGCACCGGCAGCGCTGGCCAGGACGATCAGATAATCGTCTCCCGGGTCGGGTGAGCGGAGTGGAGGGGGCTCAGTCGGATCGTCCATTAGTTGGGCTTGTCGCCGCAGCAGATTGAGCAAGGCTAACCATTCATGCGTCCGGACATGTTCGCAGACCTTGCGATAGGTAAGCGCCCGCTCGAGTTCCTCCAGAAGTAGCGGCGAAACCACCAACTCGTAGGCTCCGTCTGGCCAGGAGCGGAGGACTTTGGCTGGCGATCCACCCGCCAGGAGTGCTGAGATCAGCACATTGGGGTCGAGGAGTGCCCGCACTACTCAGGGTGTACGGCTCCGAGTCTCGTGTTGCGCTTCGATGGCGAGCTCAGACGCCGAGCCCTCGGAGAGTTGATTGCGTGTCCACAGGCCGTCGAGCAAGTCGCGGCCCAGATCTCGGCGGAGCGCCTACTCGATGACCTCGCTGTCACCTCGTCCAGTTCGGGCCGCACGGACCTTCACCGCGCGGAGCACGTGCTCGTCAATGGTTAGGGTCGCACGAAGCCTTGCGGCTCCATCAGTGATCACGAATCCGGTGCCTGCGAGACGTCCGCCACCCGAGGTAGCGCTGGACCCTCCCAGATGCCCACTCGCCCCAGAGAAGGCTGGAATCCGGCTTGGGCGGCGAGCGTCGCTGCGAGGCCGAAGCCGGCGGCCACCTTGGTGGGGTCGTGGGCATCGCTTCCGAACGAGATGGCCTTCCCGCCGGCTTCCCGCCACCAGGTGACAACCTCAGGGCCCGGGCAGAGGGCGCGGTCGGGGTCACCCCCCCGCGTGGTATTGAACTCCAAGACCAGGCCTCTGCCCGCCGCGGCCCGGAGAACTTGCTCGATTGGTTCTCGATGGTCTTGCGATCGGTAAGGGGGCCATCTCCCGGGCCAGAAGCGGCGATGGTATTCGAAGTGAGTCAGTATCTCGAACGGCACCGGTCCCTCGATTAGCCCGATGACCTCCTCGCAGTAGGTGCGAACCAGCGCCTCGGGACCGATGAGCTGGTCCGCGTCCAGCTCGCTGACCTCCAGGACGTTGCCCCCCACGATCACCGAGTGGACCGATCCCAGCACGAGGTCGAAGCTGCCGCGAGCCAGCACGGCCCCGGCCTCGGCCGGGAACCGGTGTGGTTCACCCAGCTCCACCCCGGTCATGATGGCCAGCCCCGGGAACTGCCTTTGGCAGCGTTCCACCGACTCCAGATAGCCCTCGACGTCCAGCCGTGCTCCCTGAGTGAGCTGGGAGTAGTCGGCGTGCTCGCTGAAGGTCACCGCCTTGAGGTCCAGATCCAACGCCTGCCTACAAGTGGCGGCCATCGCCCCGTGGGGCGCATCCCAGGACCATTCGCTGTGGACGTGCAGGTCCGCGTCCACTGGCGGGAGCGCCGGAGGAGTCGGGCGCCGGCTCACGGGGTGTCGGCAGCGGCGGAGGAGAAGTAGCCCACCTGGATGGCCCGACCTAGCGGCATGGTGCCGTCCAGCAGGGCCCGGCCCACGATCGCCGCCTCGGCACCCCGGTCGCGCAGGGACGCCAGGTCCCGGTCGCCGCTTATCCCCCCCGCCACCATCACGGGCACGCCCAGGGGGAGTAGGAGCTCCAGACCATCCACTCCCGGCCCGCTAAGAGTTCCATCCCGGAGGACGTCGGTGTAGATCAGGCGGGCGACGCCGCACTCGACCATCGCCTGGCCGGCCTGCTCGAGTTTGACGTCGCCGGAAGCTGTCCACCCATCGGTCACGATCGTAGTCGCGCGGGCGTCGAGGCTCACCACCATCCGATCCCCAAACTCCCTGACGAGCCTGTGCAGTCTGTCTGGGGGCCCCAGGGCGGCGGTCGACACAATCACCCGGTCGACCCCCAGCCGGAGTGCCGCTGCGATCTCCTCCCGACCGCGGGCGCCGCCCCCCGCCTGCACCGGGATCGAGACCGCCCCGGCTATCTCACGGATCAGGTCCAGGTTGTGCCAGTGGCCGGCGCGGGCGCCGTCCAGGTCGACCACGTGAAGCCGCTCCGCTCCCTGTTCGGCGAACTCCCGGGCCAGCCGGACGGCCGGCCTGGGGTAGTGCCTGACCCGGTCGTAGGCCCCTTGGTAGAGTCGCACCGCTTGGCCCCCCAAGAGGTCAATGGCCGGGACGACCTCCATCAGTCGCTGGGCCGGACGCCACCGCCGATAGCAGGCATGCTAACATGCTAGCATGATGGAGACGACAGCCAGTGTTGGGGCAGCGAGTGCGGGTGCTCTGCCCCCAGAGACCGACGAGCTGTTCCAGGCGATCGCTGGCCTGCGTTCGGCGGAAGAGGTGGCCGTCTTCATGCGCGACCTGTGCACCATCTCCGAACTGCGGGCCATGAGTGGCCGCTGGCAGATGGCGCTGCTCCTCGAGCAGGGGATCTCCTACCTGGAGATCGCCAAGCGCACCGGCGCCAGCACCGCGACGGTGACCCGGGTGAGCAACTGGCTGCGCTTTGGCAGCGGGGGCTATCGGCTGATGCTGGATCGGCGCCGTCGAGCGAAGAAGAGGTGATCCCAGCCGCCAAGAGCGATCGGATCAGACTGGCTCTGCCCAACAAGGGGCGTTTGTCCCAGCCGTCGGCCGCTCTCCTGGCCGAGGCCGGCTTTCGCTTCGAGGCTGACGATCGGCGGCTCTTCGCCCCCTGCCGCAACTACCCCCTGGATCTTCTCTTCGTCCGCGCCGAGGACATTCCCGAATATACCCAGGACGGAGTCGTGGACCTGGGGATCACCGGCTCCAACCTGCTGCAAGAGTCAGGGGCCCAGGTGCGTCGGATGCTGGGTCTGGGGTTCGGGCGCTGCCGGCTCCAAGTGGCGGTCCCCGGCGCTGCCGAGATTAGCCACGTTGGGGAACTGAGCGGTCAGGTGGTGGCCACGTCTCATCCGCGGATCACGGCGCGATTCCTGGCCGAGCACGGGGTCCAGGCGAGGCTGGTAGAGATCAGCGGGGCGGTCGAGGTGACCCCCTTGTTGGGGGTGGCTGATGCCATCGTCGACCTGGTGTCAACTGGTACCACGCTGGCCACCAACGGCCTGCGTCCCCTGGAGACGCTCCTCGAGTCGGAGGCCGAGCTGGTGTCCAGAACTGAGCTGTCGGCGGAGCGACAGCCTCTGGCCGAACACATCCGTCTGGTCCTGGCCAGCGTGATCGCGGCCCGTGACAAGAAGTACCTGATGCTCAACGCGCCGGCGGGCGCGGTGTCCGCCATCCTCGGGGTCCTGCCCGGCATGGGCTCGCCCTCTGTCCTGCAGCTGGCCGACCCCAGCATGGTCGCCGTCCACGCCGTGATAGACGACGCTGGAATCTGGGACGTGCTAGGGCCGCTGCGCGAGCTCGGAGCCTCCTCGATCCTGGTTCTCCCGATCGAGAAGCTGATTCCATGACGGTGGCCAGCGCGCTCCCCGAGCAGGGAACGGCCGACTTCAAGAAACTGGTCGCTCGCGCTCCCACCAGCGCCCAGGTTGACGCCGAAGCGCGCGCCGTGGTGGAACAGGTGCGGCTGGGGGGAGACGCCGCGGTTCGAGCCCTGACGCACCGCTTCGACGGCGTTGACGTGGAGAGGACTCGTGTCGACCCGGGCGAGGTGGCGCGAGCCCGAGAGCAGGCGCCCTCGGACCTGCTCTCGGCTCTGGAGCGGGCGGCCGCCAATATCGAGGCCGCCCACCGGGCGCAGAGATTCTCGGAGGAGCAGGTGGAGGTTGTTCCTGGGGTCCGGGTGGGCCGCGCCTGGCGGCCACTGGACCGGGTCGGGATCTACGTCCCCGGGGGACGGGCCGCCTATCCCTCCTCGGTGCTGATGATGGGCGTGCCCGCCCGAGTCGCAGGCTGCGCGGAGGTCGTCCTGTGCTCTCCGCCCGACCCCCGGGGACGCATCGCCGAGTCCGTCCTGGTGGCAGCGGCGGTGGCGGGTATCACCGAGCTATACGCGATCGGGGGGGGCCAGGCCATCGCGGCGATGGGCATTGGCACCGACTCGCTGCGCCGGGTGGACAAGATCTTCGGCCCGGGCAACGCCCACGTCACGGCAGCCAAGCGCCAGCTCTTCGGCGAGGTAGCGATCGACATGCCGGCCGGGCCTTCGGAGGTGGTGGTGATCAGCGACGGGACGGCTCCTGCCGCCTGGGTGACGGCGGACCTGAGCGCGCAGGCCGAGCACGCCCCGGACGCCCTGGCGGTGCTGGTGACTACCGACCGGGCCTCGGCTGAGGCGACGGCGAGGGAGCTAGGCGATCGGGCATCGGGTCAGGTGCGCATCTTCACCACCGACCGGCTGGAGGCGGCCATCGATTTCGCCAATCAGTTCGCCCCCGAGCACCTGATCCTGGCGGTCGAGGACCCCAACCAGTGGTTGTCCAAAATCCGTCATGCCGGGTCGGTCTTCCTCGGTATCTGGTCTCCGGCAGCGGCGGGCGACTACGCCACCGGGGGCAATCACGTGCTTCCCACTGGGGGCTCGGCGAGTCGCTTCGGCCCGCTCGATCTGGGTGCCTTCGGTCACCCGATCCAGGTCCAGGCGCTCTCGTTGGGGGGGCTCACCCGCCTGGCCGAGGTGGTGGAGCCGATCGCCAACGCCGAGGGGTTCACTCGTCACTGGGAATCGGTACGAGTGCGCTTGGCCGATGGGCCACCCTGCCGCCGCGAGCCTCCCTTGGCGCGCCTGGGCGTGAGGCAACTGGTGCCATATCAGTGGGAAGCCTCTAGCCAGGAGGTGGCCCGCCGAGCTGGAATCGAGCCTGGCCAGGTGATCCGGTTCGACACCAACAGCGTGGCCGCGGAGGCCGTCTCGTTGGCCGATCTCGGGCCGATCGCTCTCAGCGAGTACCCCGACTCGACCTACGGCGATCTCACCGAGGCGCTGGCCGACTACGTCCCGGCGCCGGTCGAGGAGATCACGGTCGGGGCCGGCGCTGACGAGGTGCTTGACCTGCTGGCGCGGACCTTCATTGGTGTCGGGGATCCGGTGCTTCTCTCCGAACCGACCTATTCCTGGCACCGGGTGGTTTCGGAGCTTGCCGGGGGCTGGATCACGCCGGTGCCGGCAACGGGCTGGCAGTCGGACCGCGAGCAACTGCTGCGCCGCGCGGCGCACGCCCGGCTGACCTGGCTGTGCAACCCCAACAACCCGACGGGGGAGATCCTTCCCTTGGAGTTCATCGCTGAGCTGGCGACGGCGAGCCCGGGCTTGGTGGTGGTGGACGAGGCCTACTACGAGTTCGCTGGCGTCAGCGCGGTCGGCCTGGTGTCTCAGTTCAACAACCTGGTGGTCGTGCGCACCTTGAGCAAGGCCTTCGGCCTGGCCGGGCTCCGCGTCGGATACTCGATCTCGGATCCAGCCGTGGCCGGGGCGCTGGCACGGGTCCGCCCCCCGGGAAGCATCAGCACCGTGGCGGCAGCAATAGCCACCCTGGCGGTCCAGGCGCCGACAGCCATGCTGGCCAGGGTGACCCGCGTCCGTGAGCTCAGGAACCAGTTGGCGGACGAGTTGGAGAAGATCGGCCTGGAGGTCCGGCGTACCGAGGCGAACTTCCTGCTGGTCGCCACCCCGCCGGCCCTTCCTGATCGACTCGCGGCTCGGGGCCTGGTCGTGCGCGGCTACCGAGAACCGGGGCCGATGGCGGGCTGGAGCCGGGTGACGGTGCGTTCAGAGCCGGAGAATGCACGCCTGGTCGACGCGATCGCAGATTGGAGGCGAGAGAGTGGACTCTGACCGACAAGCGCGGATCGAACGCCGGACCAAGGAGACGGAGATCACCCTGGCCCTCAACCTCGACGGGCAGGGTCAGGCGGAGGTCTCGACCGGGGTTGGCTTCCTCGATCACATGCTGACCTCGCTGTCCAGCCACTCGCGGTTCGACCTGGAGCTTTCGGCGAGAGGTGATCTGCATGTCGATTCCCACCACCTGGTGGAGGATGTGGCCATCTGCTTGGGTCAGGCTGTCAAGGAGTCGCTCGGTTCTCGCCAGGGCATTGAGCGCTTCGGCCACGCCGTGGTTCCCATGGACGAGAGCCTGGCGGCGGCAACGGTGGACTGCTCCGGTCGTGGCCACGCCGCCATCTCGATCGAGTTCGTCCCCGGAAGCGTGGGCGGCCTGCCGACCTCCCTGCTGGAGCACTTCTTCGAGAGCTTCGCCCGCTCTGCCGAGCTCACCTTGCACCTGGCCGCCACCGGCTCCGACAACCACCACGTGGCCGAGGCGTCCTTCAAGGCTCTGGCCCGGGCCCTGCGCCAGGCAACCAGGACCGACCCCAGCCTCCGAGGGCTGTCCGCCAGTACCAAGGGCTCACTTTGATCGGGCTCATCGACTTCGGAGGAGGCAACCAGGCCAGCGTGGAGGGAGCGCTGAGCCATCTCAACGTGGAGTTCCGTCGGGTCCGGACGGCCGAGGACATCGATCGGCTGGACGCCTTGGTCTTCCCCGGAGTCGGGGCGGCCGCGCCGGCGATGGCATGTCTTCGCGCCGGTGGTATCGACCGGGCTCTGATCGAATTCATCCGCTCGGGTCGCCCTTACCTCGGGATCTGCCTCGGCCTCCAACTGCTCTTCGAGCACAGCAGCGAAGACGGCACCACCTGTCTCGGGGTGCTCGAGGGCGAGGTGGTGCGGGTTCCCACCCAGGAGAAGCTTCCTCACGTGGGCTGGAACACGGTTCACTTCACCGGTCCGGCCGCTCTTCTCGGGGAGGCGGATGGGTCCCATTTCTACTTCACCCACAGCTACGCGGCCCAGCCCAAGGATTCCCGGCTCGTGTGGGGCACCACCGACTACGGTGGGACTCTGGTCAGCGCCGTCGCTGAGCCACCGCTCTATGCCGTCCAATTCCATCCGGAGCGAAGTGGCGATGTGGGCTTGAGACTGCTGGCGGCGTTTTCCTCTCTGAGCTCAGACGGACCTCCACTTGCTGGCTAAGCGGGTAATCCCCTGCCTCGACGTCGCCGGCGGCCGCGTGGTCAAGGGGATCCACTTCAAGGTACTTCGCGACCAGGGCGATCCGGTGGAATTGGCCGCCCTCTATGCCCGAGACGGAGCGGACGAGCTCGTCTTCCTAGACATAGATGCGACTCTGGAAGGGCGCGCTACCCTGGCCCATCTGGTGCGGCGGGTGGCCCGGGAGATCTTCATCCCGCTGACGGTCGGGGGAGGAGTTCGGGAGGCGTCCGACATCCGGGACCTGCTTCGTAGTGGAGCCGACAAGGTCTCTATCCAGACTGCGGCCGTCAACAACCCTGACCTGATCAATGATTCCGCTCGACTCTTTGGCTCCCAGTGCGTGGTGGTGGCCATCGACGCGGTCCGAGACGGCGACCGGTGGCGGGTGTTCACCCATGGGGCCCGGGTGGCCACCGGTCTGGACGCGGTGGAGTGGGCCAGGGAGGTGGCGGCGAGGGGAGCCGGCGAGCTACTGCTCACCAGCGTCGATGCCGACGGCACCAAGGCCGGCTACGACGTCAGCCTGACTCGGGCCATCGCCGACACAGTTGGGATTCCGATCATCGCCTCGGGCGGGGCCGGCCATCCCCGTGACCTGGCGGCGGTCCTGACCGAGGGCCGGGCGGACGCGGCACTGGCGGCATCCATATTCCATACTGGCACGTGGACGATCAAGCAGGTCAAAGAAGAACTCGCCCAAGCCGGAGTCGAGGTCCGGCCGTGGGCCTGACCCTGCCCCGCGAGGTGAATTTCGACGACCTCGGCCTCGCCGTGGCAGTGGCCCAAGACCATGTCGACGGGACCGTGCTGATGGTTGCCTTCATGAACCAGGAGGCGCTCTCGCTCACCTTGGCGACGGGTGAGGCCCACTTCTGGAGCCGAAGCCGGCAGCGGCTCTGGCGCAAGGGCGAAACCTCGGGAGCCGTCCTTCACGTAACCCAGATCCAGGTCGACTGCGACTCGGACGCCATCTTGCTCTCGGTCCGTCCCGACGGCCCGACCTGCCACCTGGGCCGTCGGTCGTGCTTCGCGGAGCCGGCGGTGCTGGTGGACCAGCTCCAAGCAACTCTGGACGACAGGCGAGAGCAACGGCCGGCCGCCTCCTACACCACCGAGCTGTTCCAAGCCGGGGCGCCGGCCATCTCGCGCAAGATCGGCGAGGAGGCGACCGAGGTGATCCTGGCGGCCTACGAGGGGGACCAGGATCATCTGGTCGCAGAGGTGGCCGACCTCTGGTTTCACACCATGGTCCTGCTCGTCTCGCGGAAGTTGAGGATCTCCGACGTGCTGGGCGAACTAGCTCGGCGCCGGGGCGCACCTGGTCGCGGCCACGGATCTGGCTCGGCTGGTTGATTACCCTGGGCGGATGCTGAGACGGCCCGGAGCTCGCTCTGGATCGCTGGCCGCCGGGGCCCTGGTGCTGTTCCTGGTAGCTCTCTACATTTCCTGGACTCAGGGCGCTGACCATCTGACGCTCCAGGTCGTGGCCATGGGAATCGGATTGGTGGCATGCCTCCTGGCGGCCATGGCCGCCGGTTTGGGTCGCCGGGCCTAGGTGTACTTTCCACATAGGTTGTTGACACCGGTCACGGGAGCAAGGCCGCCGAGTGCGGTATGGGCGCGGTGGTAGTTGTAGCGGTGCAGCCAGGTGGAGAGCAAGCGGATCCGGTCCGCATTGCTGGTGTAGGGGCGGA
>Ga0207933_1001109_pt1 | contig 21877 bp, 18 predicted proteins | sample NGESurdeep092012_4_FD_184488 | JGI IMG/M metagenome (GOLD analysis project Ga0207933, IMG submission 184488) | Arctic peat soil microbial communities from Barrow, Alaska - NGEE Surface sample F53-3 deep-092012 (SPAdes) | ecosystem: Environmental > Terrestrial > Soil > Wetlands > Peat ...
GCCCAGACAACTAATGTCACAACTGCTCTGACATCTAATGGCTTTACTCGCGTCGGTTACACCTTCACTGGGTGGAATACGGCAACAGATAACTCTGGTACTGCCTATGCCAATAACGCTAGCTATGGTTTTGGTGCAGATCTGACTCTCAATGCGCAGTGGACTGCTGTTCCTCCCGCGAGCCACACCGTGACCTTCCTTGGCAATGGTTCTGATGGTGGAGCAACAGCCGCCCAGACAACTAATGTCACAACTGCTCTGACATCTAATGGCTTTACTCGCGCCGGTTACACCTTCACTGGGTGGAATACGGCAACAGATAACTCTGGTACTGCCTATGCCAATAACGCTAGCTATGGTTTTGGTGCAGATCTGACTCTCAATGCGCAGTGGACTGCTGTTCCTCCCGCAAATCACACGGTTCACTTCGATGGCAATACCTTCGATGGTGGATCGATGGCCGATGAGACAAATAATGCAACTGCAGCGCTAACGACCAACACTTTTACTAAGGCCGGTTACAGTTTTGCTGGTTGGGCTACTGGATCCGATGGTTCAGGCACTACCTATAGCAATGGCGCTAGCTACGGCTTTGGCGCAGATCTGACTCTTTACGCGCAGTGGACTTCTAGCCCTCCACCACCAACGACTTATACCCTGACTTACACTGCCAATGGCAATGGTTCGATTAGCGGAACTAGCCCACAGAGCGGTATCACTTCCGGTGGGAATGGAACTGCAATCACCGCTGTTGGCAATAGTGGATATCACTTTGTCTCATGGTCAGACGGCAATACCAGCGCGGGCCGCACTGATACCAATGTCACCGCTGATCACACATTTACTGCAACCTTTATTCTTGATAGCCACACGGTCATCTTTAATAGCAATGGCGGAACGGGTGCCATGAGTAATGAAGTTGCAAATACATCAACTGCCTTAACAGCAAATGCCTTCTCATATACCAGTTATCACTTCACTGGGTGGAATACCGTTTCCAATACCGTTGGCGGAACTGCTTATGCCGATGGTGCAAGCTATGGTTTTGGTGCAGATATCACCCTCTATGCACAATGGGCAATTAACACGTATACGGTTATAGCGAGCGCTGGTAGTAATGGATCAATCTCACCAAGCGGGGTTACAACTGTGAATAGCGGTGCCAATCAGGTAATTACAATCACCCCTGCGAGTGGCTACAGCATCTCTAGCGTCTCAGTCGATGGCGGCTCCTCAATCGGCGCAGTGACAACTTATACATTTACTAATATCACTGCTAATCACACCATTAGTGCCTTCTTTGCTATTAACAATCACACGGTCATCTTTAATGCCAATGGTGGCAGTGGCTCGATGAGTAATGAAGTTGCCAACAGCCCAACGGCGCTGAACAGTTATATTCTTAATCTGATGCCTCCGAGTGGTCACACTTTTAGTAGTTGGAATACTTCTCTCGATGGCACAGGTACCAAGTACACCGATGGCCAAAGTTATAGCTTCGCTTCTGATCTCATCCTCTATGCCCAATGGATTGCAAATGGTGGTCCAACGGTCGTCGGCAATATCCATTTATTTTACTTAGCAAATCCTCACGGTCATATAAGTGGAACATCTACGCAAGTGCTTGATCCACTGAATGTGAATGATCTGGCTACTCCTGTTACGGCTGTCCCTGATGCCGGCTACCATTTTGCAAGTTGGGATGATAATTTTGCATATTCGGTTCGTAACGTTACGGATATAAATGATCGTAATTGCGATACCGTAGATGGCCCTGGACCTGGAACAGATCCGTGTTACAACGATGCTCAGTATGCTCCTTCAGATTGGACAATGACCGCCAGCTTCGCAATCAACACTTACACTTTGACCTACACGGCAAATAGCAACGGTTCGATTACGGGTACATCGCCACAAACTGTTAACTATGGGGCAAATGGCAGTGCAGTTACAGCCACCCCAGCGAGTGGATTCCAATTTACTTCGTGGAGCGACGGTAGTACAAGCGCCACTCGTAGCGATCTAAATGTCACAGCAAATCTCTCCGTAAGTGCGACATTCACCGCCATTGCAGTTACTCCACCACCTGCACCTGCACCGGCACCAGCACCAACAACTTTCACTCTCGCATACACCGCATCGAGCAATGGCAACATCTCCGGGTCTACACCACAAACCGTAAACTCTGGTGATAACGGCACATCGGTAACCGCAGTGGCAAGCGCGGGTTATCACTTTGTTTCATGGTCTGATGGTAAGACCAGTGCAACACGAACCGAAACAAATGTCACCGCCGATCACTCGTTTACTGCGACATTTGCTGCAAACTCATTCACATTGACTTATGCCGCGGGCAGCGGTGGTTCGATAACTGGCGCAACTTCGCAAACCGTTGCCTCAGGAGCCAGCGGTTCGTCGGTTACTGCTGTTGCCGATCTTGGCTTCCAATTTGTTTCTTGGTCCGATGGTAATAGCAACGTCAGTCGAACCGAAACAAATGTCACCGCAAATCTTTCTGTCACCGCAACGTTTGCCGCGGGTCCAGCCACTCCGATTACCCACACCATCACTACTAGCAGTGGACCAAACGGTAGCGTTGTCGCTCGAGGAGCCAATGTAGTCAATGACGGGGCATCTCTTGAGATCGATATCATTCCATTCACTGGGTATCACGTCGATAATGTCTTTGTAGACGGAATCAGCGTCGGTGTTGTCAATGTCTATATGTTCTCTAATATCACGGCCGATCACAGCATTAGTGCAACCTTTGCGGCTGATGTTAGTACCGGTCCGGGTCCAGGTGGTCCCGGCGGACCAATTTCGGGTCCTCCTCCAATCGTTCGTGAAGGAACTGATGGCGTGAGTGCAACTGAAGCGGGAAATAATGATCCAGTTGTTCTCTCGCTGCTTAATAATGGTACAGGAGTTCAAATCGCGGCAAAGGATTGGAAGATCCAAATTGCTAGTGACAAGAAGTCCGTTTACGGCATCAAGTTGCCTACAAAGATTCAGGTTTATTTGGTTCGTGGTGTAAACGCGACGACCAATGGTGCTGGCTTCATGCCCGGAACAATAGCTCGGGTTTACCTCTACTCGACAAGAGTATTCCTCGGTCTCGCAACTGTGAAGGCAGACGGAACATTCTCCACCCACTTCCCAGTATCGGCAGAAACAACTCTTGGTTATCACGTGATGCAGGTTGAGGGAACGGCTTACGATGGAAAGTTCCGCACTGCGGCCGTTGGTCTGCAAGTTATTAATCTCCCTAAGAAGGTACTTTCACTCAGTAGCATTTACTATGATTTGAATATTAGTGATTTGAACGCTGCAAACCGCGCGAAGTTGGATGCGGTTGCGGCCACACAGATTGCCAACAACTACAAGGTAATTTGGATTTATGGTTATACCGATATTCAAACAGGTGTAAATAATCAAATGCTCTCAAAGTTCCGTGCAACCAAGGTAATTGCTTACTTGCATAAGAAGTTGCCGAAATTGGTAATTAAGTACAAGTACTTTGGCCCTGCGAACCCGGTTAATAAAGCTCATACTAAAGCGGCCTATGCGCAGAATAGACGATCAGAGATTTTGGGTCAGGTATAACTCTTCGGAGTTAACGCTTCAAAGTCATTTCATTGTTGAGACCTCTAAAACGCATGCCGAGGTGGATAATTCGTTTCTAAAGTGAATTCACATCAAGATCGGAATTAAATACTTGCATGGATACTAGGCTTCAAATAATTACTTGAGAATTCCTACGCTCCCTAGAACTGCAAGTATGAAAAATAGAATCAGCACTCCGATAGTTACCCGACGTCTAGTCTTGTAATTCATTACTATGAAAGTTCTTTCACCACGTAATCAATGCAGGCGGTTAGTGCCCGTACATCATCTGGATCCACGGCAGGAAACATCGCAATTCGTAATTGGTTTTTGCCTAATTTGCGGTAAGGCTCGGTATCGACGATGCCGTTAGCGCGGAGTATTTTTGCAACTTTCATTGCATCGATCGAGTCATCAAAGTTAATAGTTCCAACAACTTTAGAGCGAGCGGCGGGATCTTCAACGAATGGAGTTGTATAAGAAGTTGCTTCGGCCCATGAGTAGAGGTGGGTTGAAGATTCATTGCTTCGACCAGCTGCAAATGCCAAGCCACCACCAGCATTCATCCATTTAATCTGTTCGTTGAGAAGAACTAGAGTGGCAATTGCAGGAGTGTTGTACGTCTGCTCTAATCGAGAATTTTCGATAGCAATCGTGAGATCAAAGAATGCTGGGATCCAGCGACCGGATGCTTTTATTTTTTCAACGCGAGCAATTGCTGCTGGACTCATGATTGCGATCCAAAGCCCACCATCTGAGGCGAATGATTTCTGAGGAGCAAAATAGTAAACATCGCATTCTTTAAGATCGACGTCGAGCCCACCTGCTCCGCTCGTGGCATCTACTAGCACAAGTGCTCCATCGGTGTTCGCTGGACGAATGATAGGAGCGGACACGCCAGTGCTTGTTTCATTATGAGTGAGCGCATACACATCAACGCCAACTTCGGCCTGCGCAATTGGATGGGTTCCAGGTTCAGATTTAATAACAGTTGGTTCATCGAGGAACGGCGCCTCTTTAGACGCAGCAGCGAATTTTGAAGAGAATTCTCCGAAGACCAGATGTTGTGATTTTTTCTCAATCAAATTGAATGTTGCGATATCCCAGAATGCAGTGGAGCCACCGTTGCCCAGGATTACCTCGTAGCCATCTGGAAGATTGAAGAGTTGTGCGATGCCGGCGCGCACCTCTTTGACCACGTTCTTGACCGGTGCTTGGCGATGGGAAGTTCCCAATAACAGCGCATTACTCGCAGTTAAAGTAGCAACTGCCTCCGGTCGAATTTTTGATGGCCCACAGCCAAAACGACCATCGCGGGGCTTGAGATTTGCTGGAATTTGAATATCGCTCATGGCCAAACCCTAAGGCATGCTCAGGGTTAAGTGCGTGGGAGGCGAATCGTGCTTTTCGTCACGGGTGTAGCCGCGTTAGTTGCCAGCCTGAGGGCGTTGCCCTAAACATCAGTCGATCGTGTAACCGTGAGTAGCGTCCCTGCCAAAACTCAATGGACCGCGGTGTGACCAAAAATCCACCCCAATGGGGCGGCACAGGGACTGGAGTCCCCTTTGGATATTTCTCAGCAAACTCTTGATAGCGCGCTTGCAAGATATCTCGAGATTCCAAATCTTGAGACTGTGAACTTGCCCAGGCGCCGATCTGGCTTCCCCACGGTCTGGTCGCGAAATATTCGGCGTTAACTCCTAGTGAGGTCTTGACTGCGCTTCCTTGGACGATTACTTGGCGCTCCATCGGATACCACGGAAAGAGCAATGAGACATTTGAATTGCTGGCGATCGCCTGCGCTTTCCTGGACTCGTAATTGGTAAAGAAGGTGAATCCCTCGGTTGAAACTTCCTTTAGGAGCACCGTACGAGATTGTGGTCCATCCTTGTCAACGGTAGAAAGCACCATCGCATTGGCCTCGACGATGACTGAATTTTGCGCAGCTTCAGTGAGCCAGGATTGGAACTGAGTAATCGGATCGTCCGCCAAATCCGCCTCGATCAGACCGATTTCCCCATAAGCCCGGCGCATGGCTCGAATCTGTGCGTGGTCTAGCCCGTCGTCTGGGTTTGGGGGAGTTCTCATAGGTGTATTTAACGTCACTTTTAGTAATTCGACCATTTTCGGGTAAAAAGTTTGTACGGGACACCTTCTAGCGCGAGAATACGTGCATCTACTGTGAAGGGAATTTTTCGTGAGCGATGATTTCAAACCTGGCTTAGAAGGCGTAATTGCCTTTGAGTCAATGATTGCCGAACCAGATAAAGAGGGAAGTGCGTTGCGCTATCGCGGCGTAGATATTGAAGATCTTGTAGGCCGAGTTACTTTCGGAAATGTTTGGGGTCTGTTGGTTGATGATGAATTCAACCCAGGACTTCCCCCGGCAGAGTCGTTCCCCCTCCCAGTTCACTCTGGAGATGTCCGCGTTGATGTGCAATCCGCAATCGCGATGTTGGCTCCAGCATGGGGGCTAAAACCTTTACTTGATATTACTGATGAAGAAGCGCGCTCGAATTTGGCTCGCGCATCTGTCATGGTGCTTTCCTATGTTGCACAATCAGCTCGCGGCGTCGTTCAACCTGTTGTTCCAGAATCTGAAATTGACAAGGCTCATACCGTTGTTGAACGGATGATGATTCGTTGGCGCGGGGAGCCAAATCCGCTTCACGTTCGCGCAATCGATGCCTACTTTGTCTCTGCTGCTGAACATGGAATGAACGCCTCTACATTTACAGCTCGAGTTATTGCCTCGACTGGTGCCGATGTTGCCGCCTCACTTTCTGGCGCAATAGGCGCTATGTCCGGTCCGCTACATGGTGGCGCACCAGCTCGAGTGTTGGGCATGATTGAAGCTGTCGAGAAGTCAGGTGATGCGAGGGGCTATGTGAAGGGCATTATGGATCGGGGTGAACGGCTAATGGGCTTCGGACATCGCGTTTATCGCGCCGAGGATCCACGCGCACGCACGCTTCGTCGTACTGCAAAAGAGTTGGGTGCGCCCCGTTACGAAGTTGCTCTTGCACTCGAACAAGCTGCGCTCGCGGAATTGCATGAACGCCACCCAGAGCGAGTTCTCGAAACTAACGTTGAGTTTTGGGCTGCAATCGTTCTTGATTTTGCAGAAGTTCCGGCTCCGCTCTTTACCTCAATGTTTACTTCTGCCCGCACGGCAGGATGGTCGGCCCACATCTTGGAACAGAAGCGCACTGGACGTTTGATTCGCCCGTCTGCTCGCTATATCGGTCCAGGACCTCGAAGCCCTAAGGACGTGGCTGGTTGGGATGAGAGCGTTCATCAGCTTCATAACTAGGACCAGAAACTTCAACGTGCAAAGGGGATAGTTCTACTATGAATATTCCCCGATTCGCCCATCACGATGGCAGTGAAATTTATGTCAGCAACAGCGCGCCAGAGATAGGCGAAGCGGTCGAGTTTCGAATCAGGATATCTAATGATGTAAGTCTCGATCGCATCATGATTAGGGTGTATCACGATGGGGAACCTCGAACCTTTGAAATGTCTATCTCTAGTTCGGATTTAGCAGAAGTCTGGTGGAACGTTACGGTACCAATATTTAATCCAATAATGCCTTATCGATTTATTTTGATTAAGGGTAAAGATTATTGCTGGCTTAACGCCGCAGGAGTATTCCCGTTCGAGGTAACTAGCGCCAACGATTTCACATTGCTGGCTAGACCAAAATTTCCGCAGTGGATTAATGCATCAGTTTTCTATCAAATCTTTCCGGATCGTTTTGCGACCTCTGGCGCGAAACGTAATGTGCCGACCAACTTTGTTCCCCGAAAGTGGGATGAACTTCCTAACGGTAAAGATCCATCAACAGGCGTTGAATTTTTTGGCGGAGATTTGCAAGGGGTAGAGGAACATCTCGATCACATTGTTGAACTTGGCGCCAACGGAATTTATTTCACTCCATTTTTCCCCGCGAACTCTACGCATCGATACGATGCCTCCTCTTTTGATCATGTAGATCCTTTGCTTGGTGGTGACAAGGCGATGTTTTCGCTCAAAAAACGTGCGAAGAATTTGGGGATTTCAATAATGGGGGATCTGACAACAAACCACTGTGGTGAGTTACATCCCTGGCTTCAAGAGGCAAAGAGAGACAAGAACTCCAAGGAGCGATCATTTTTCTACTGGGATAAGAGTGTTCCACATGGTTATATCGGATGGTGGGGTCTTGCCAGTCTTCCAAAATTTAACTTTTCCTCCAAAATTTTAAAGAAAAGGTTATATGCGGGAAAGAATTCAATAGTAAGAAAGTGGCTACGTGCTCCTTACGAGATGGCTGGTTGGCGGATCGATGTTGGGAATATGACTGGTCGCTATCTGGAGGATGATTTCAATATAGAGGTCGTCCGTGGGATCCGTCGGGCGATGGATGAAACGAATCCTGATGCATGGCTAGTCGCCGAAAATGCCGATAATTTTCCAGCCGATCTCAATGGTTTTGGGTGGCACGGAACGATGAATTACAACGGGTTTATGCGTCCAGTTTGGGGTTGGCTCAACCACGACCCCCAGGTTCAGTACGGTTTCTTTGGACAACCTACTGATATTCCTCAAGTAACTGGCCCCCAACTCGTAGCTGCGATGACTAACTTCAATGCAGGGATCCCTTGGCGCAATTTGGTGGCCAGTATGGTGCTACTCGATTCACATGACACAGCGCGATTTAGAAATGTAGTCGGAAAAGATTCCGTTCGTCATTTGGTCGGCATGGCTTTGTTGCTTACCTATCCAGGCGTTCCCTCGATCTTTGCAGGCGATGAAATCGGCATTGAGGGCGCTTGGGGCGAGGATGCCAGGCGGACAATTCCTTGGGATCACCCGGATTGGTGGGATCTTGAATTTTTCGAGCAGGTGAAACGATTAGTCGCGATCAGGCGTGCAAGTGATGCGCTTGCGCAAGGTGGGCTTCGTTTTATTTATGTTACCGATGATGTAATTGGGTTTTTGCGTGAAAGTAAATCTGAAACAATTCTGGTATTCATTTCTCGAAATCCAAGTCAAATTGAATTCTCGTTAACACCATTTGGATATGCAATCGCTGAAACTCTTTTTGGTGCTACTCAAAATGGTTCGGTTATAGCGTTAAGTGACTCTAAGCCAGCAGTTGGCATTTACCGTTTAAGTTATAAAGGGGCAAGTGATTAAGACTCCCAAAGCACCATTCCTGTGCCAGAACGTTTAGCCTCATACATAGCGCTATCAGCTCTCCGCAAGAGTTCATCACTCCCATCATTAATTACTCGACCGATACTTACGCCAACCGTTACCTCATGTCCTTCGACAATAAAGGGGTAACTGACGGTAGACGATAAAGCCATTGCGATCTCTAATCCATGCCGAATTCCACCAGGGATTACGACGCCGAATTCATCACCACCTAATCGCGCAAGCAATGAATCATTTGGAACTACTCGTGTAAAGCGCAGCGAAATCTGCCGTAATAACTCGTCGCCGGCACCATGACCCAATGTGTCGTTTACCGCCTTAAAGCCATTTAGATCGAGGAGCAATATCGTTCCAGCCTCGGTCGCAAGTACATCTATCTCAGAGACAAATCTCCTCCGATTGGCAAGGCCGGTTAGTTCGTCGATTTGTGATAGTTCTAGATTTGTTGATGCGCTTCTCGCATCTCTAAGTGCGACTGCCATTCTGATTACTGCAAGTGCCACTGTCACGATTGCAGGTATTAAAGCGGCAGAGGGTAGAGATTCGTGATTAAGCGCCGAAAGAGTAAGGATGCCACCACTGAAGACAAGTGCAATAGTTGTTGATGCAGAAATAATTTTGTCACTCACTTTCACATTTCCACCGTGATGCCACAAAGCTTCCGCAATGAGAATCAATCCAAGGAGCCAACCGTCATCGGTGAGGGCAGCAAATGAATATCCTGTCGTGGCAGACTTATATAGAAAGAGGAGATCAGCGGCGGTAAAAACAGAAATACCAAGCAAGAAAAGAAGTGAACGAAGTGCGCGTCGTTGCACTAGAACAATGATTAACGCCATTGATAAGAGAACGACATCTCCTACGGGATAGACGATTGAAAGAAAGACCGTCGTAGAACTTCCAGTAAATCGCTGCATCGCACTTTTTAAGAATAACGAAGCGATCAAACTTGAAAATCCAAAGGTGATGATCACGACATCAAGCAATTCCATAGCGCGCAACTTCCGTTGTGCAGTGAGCGCCCTTATAAGTCCGAAGAGGATGAGCGGATAGAAGAGCGCGTAGCAAATATCAGATGCATTTGGCCAAAAGGCAGGTGTATAAAAATCATTCCAGGTAGTAATCGTCGATCCAATTGCCCAGAGAAGGAGTGCCCAACCAAGTGAAATCCGGGCAAGGTGATCATTAAAGTTGGGCGCAAAGAAAGCAATGACCGCAGTTAAAAATGCGACAGTATTAAAAATATATAAATCACTGAGCACGGTTGGAATTGGCGAGATAGTTCTGAGAATTAAATGAACTAATAACAAGCCCATTGCGGAGGCTCGAAGCCTTCGGTAAGTGCGCTGGGTGCCGATGGCCATCGCAAGAGGGTAACCAATTAGTTGTGGAGTGACCAGGTCATGAGCGATTCTTCAACCTCTAAACGAGCGGCATCATGAGGAGTACCGCCGGCAGGTCTTGGATTTGCATTAGTAATCTTGCTTGATATTGCTCATAAAACTGCCCAACACCTGGCTATTGGATAGCAAGGTGTTGGGCAGTGGCGCAATAACTATTCAGCTTTTACAAGCGGATTTATAAACCGACCCTACAGGCTAATTTGCGGGTCGTTTTTGCGGTGGTAACTTGAGCCTTAAGTTGAACAATTAACGATTTCTGTCCTGCAATCGCACCGTTAACAGTTGAGGTCCATGTAGTAATAGCGGTTTTGTCATACCCAATCTGCTTTTGGAGGGTCGCGACGCTTCTAGTTAGTAACGCCAAAGTACTTTGACGGCTTTTTATGCCCGTTGCAAATGCATCGGCCGATTTTTGATCACTAAGAGCTTGATTGGATCCTGCCACGTCCTTCGCTACGGCTGCTAAGTAATTAGCTTGGTTAGTTTGATCTGTTGCAATTTTTGCATTTATTGCAATTACCGCATTGTCGTACCCAATTACCGTGACGGAAGGAGTTGGGGGTTTACTACCCGGTATGAAATCAATTGGATAAACCTTGGTGTTCATCAAAGTATCTAACCCCGACGTTGCAATGGTAAGCGCATTTTGATAAGAAGCCAGCAAACTCTGAGACTGATTGCTCGATGCCGTGGAAGCCTTAGTATAAGAACTTAAGTCAGCAACGCTACTGAGATAGGCAGACTGAGTCGATATGCAGGTGGCGGTAATCCAAATCAATTTAGTACTGGTCGGGACGATTGGATTTTTCGAGCAGGTATATATACCTGACTTTGCCTTGAGTTTTGTGCAAGTGGTGCCTTGCTTACCGGCAGCGTTAGCGGAGGAACTCATGGCGATTGAACCGCTTACTAAGAGTGCTCCTACTATGAGGACACTCGTTAACTTTCGCGCAAAGGGCTTATTCACTTTTTACTCCTTCTCGAGTTCTTAATTTTAATTTAATACTAGACGATTCTAGAGGCCATTGGGATCGCCTAGTCGTTATAATCCACCATTTAGCCGTGAAGATGATGAGAATTTGACCGATTAAACTAGTCAAGTGACCTAATATGAGTCCCAGTAGCTCAGTGGATAGAGCAACCGCCTCCTAAGCGGTAGGTCGCCGGTTCAACTCCGGCCTGGGACACTTCTGGAAAGCCGACGATCAAAAACCGGCTAAAAGACGATCGTACGATCGCCAACGATAAAGATGCGATCTTCAGCAAATAACTTAACGGCCTTGGCTAATGTTCGACGCTCGATATCCCGGCCAATTGCGACTAAATCTTCTGGACTTGCAACGTGAGAAACATGAGCCACATCTTGTTCGATGATCGGACCCTCATCTAAATCCGCGGTCACAAAGTGGGCTGTTGCTCCAATGACTTTTACGCCACGGGCATGTGCTTGATGGTATGGCTTGCTACCCTTGAATCCCGGTAAAAACGAATGATGGATGTTGATGATCTTTCCAGGATGAGCGATGCAGAATTCTTTGGACAAAATCTGCATGTAGCGAGCTAGGACGATGAAATCGATGTGGTGATCTAAAATGGCGGTATTGATTGCGATTTCAGCGGCATTTTTATCTGCGGGTAGGCAGATAAATGGAATTCCATGTGCCTCGACCAAACTCCGTAACTCCTCTCGATTAGATAGCACTAACGGAATTTCAATCGGTAGTTCACCAAGTTCCTGCAAATAAAGCAGGTCGCGTAAACAATGGCTCTCTTTCGTAACTAGTACCAAGACCCGTTTTTTTGTCGCACTTTCACGAATGGCAAGCGTCGGATTGAGATGACCAAGGCCATCATTTAGGACCTTCGAAGCGCTCGCAAGGGATTGTTCAGTCTCAAAGCGGGTGCGCATGACAAAAAGTTCAGTAGTTGGATCGGTGAATTGTTGGTTCTCAATAATGTTGCCCGCACAGGCAAGAACGGCCGAGGTCATTGCATGCACAATGCCTGACTGGTCCTTGCACTGCAAAGTTAAGATTGCATCCACCCGCAGATGCTACCCGTGCTTAGGGGATGGATTAACTAGTGGGTCCTCTGGATCTCTCTTTAGTCGCCAATGGAGAACCGATTCATCGCCCGCGGGGCCCACCAGTTGCGCTCACCAAAGAGGCGCATCAGGGCTGGAACCAAGAGTGCACGAACTAAGGTCGCATCCAAGAGAATGGCAAAGGCAACTCCGAAACCCAGAGTTTTGATGGTTGTGACACCGCTGGTCAAGAAAGTAGCGAAAACCACTGATAACAACAGCGCTGCAGCAGTAATGATGCGAGCAGAGCGTTGAAGACCGGTGGCAACGGCATCCACATTTGAGCGACCAGCATCGTGCTCTTCCTTAATACGTGACAGCAGGAACAGTTCATAGTCCATTGAAAGACCGAAAGTGACAACGCTGATCAAGATGACCATCGACGTATCGATTGTGCCCGTCTTCGTGAACGGGCCAACCAGCCACATCATGTGGCCATCGACGAAGATCCATGTGAGGACGCCCATAGTCGCCCCGAGTGAGAGAGCATTTAAAATTACCGCCTTTATCGGCAAGATGATCGATCCAGTGAACATGAAGAGGAGAACTAAGACGGTGAGGGCGATCCAGCCCAAAGCCCAAGGCAGTGTGCGAGCTATTCCGGCCTGACTATCCGTGTAGTCAGCGGCCGCTCCTCCCACTAACACTTTGAATGGCGCAGGTACCTTTCGAACTGTGTTAATTAATTTTTGGGCATCGGTGGATCTCGAACCGATAGAAAAGATTGCTGAGAGTCTGACGTCAATACCGACCACTTGCGGTGTTGAAACTCCAACTATATTAGGAACTTTGGCGAGCGCCCCAGAATATGTTGCGATCTGATCTAGATGCGAAGCTCCACCAGGAATAATGATTTCGATGGGATTTGCACTTTGACCAGGGAACCTATTGATACTCATGGACGTCGCAATGACTGCCTTGTTGTTGGCAGGTAGGGCACGGCTATCGGTCTGCGAAAAGACGATGTTCTTAATCGGGGTAGCCAAGATAGCGAGAACGATAAGAACAACGACGACAATTGCGACTGGGCGCTTCATAACAAAGCGAGCGGTCTGTGCCCATCGACCATCTTCCTTGGGCGTTATGGCGCTCTTGCGAATAACCATTTTATCGATACGGGTGCCAAGGATTGCCAAGATTGCTGGAAGAGGAATCAGGGCTCCAAGTACTGCAGTAAAAACGACGCCGACCCCCGCATAACCAAATGACTTCAGGAACATCTGTGGGAAGAACATAAGTGAAGCGACTGTGACCAGGACCGTGAGGCCAGAGAAGAAGACGGTGCGACCCGCGGTCGCGACAGTTCGCGCGACCGAATCTTCAACGCTTTTGCCAGAGTGAAGTTCTTCTCTAAATCGATTAACGATTAAGAGTGAGTAATCAATTCCCAGTCCGAGTCCCATACCGGTCGTAAGGTTGAGTGCAAAAATGCTGACACCTGTGGCCAAACTAATCAGATAAAGAATGAGGAAGGTTCCAAGGATCGCACTTACGCCGACAATAAGCGGCATGGCCGCAGCTACCAATCCGCCGAAGATAAAGAGAAGTAAAATAAAAGTGAGAGGAATTGAGATTGATTCCGCAAGCGCAAGGTCTTTAGAGATCTTTGTTGAAATGGCGTAATTGACCAGCGAATATCCGCCGACATACACGCGAAGTGATCTATATGTGCCGTCGTACTTTTTTTGAATTGACTTAGCCACGTCTTTGGAAGCACTTGGGTCGCTACCAGCGGTATAAATGAAGAGATATCCAGATTTGCCATCAGTACTTTTAAGGGTCGAAACGCCACCTGCAGACCAGTACGACAATGTTTTTGTGACTCCGGGTTCAGCCGAGATTGATTTCTCCAGCGTCGCAGCATCAGCGATCGTCGCTGGGTCAGTGACTGAAGAATTGCTCTCGACAACAAGGGCAACCGCTGGATCCTTAACATGGAATGTCGAAGTGAGGTACTTGTCCGCCTTCGCAGATTGGCTCGACGGATCGTTATAACCGCCGCTATTAAGCCTGGAGAAAAGCAGGGAACTGCTTGCGCCAGCTGCGATGATGATGATGACGAATAGGGCCAGCACCGTTGTGCGGCGGCGAACAAGAATGTGGCCAAGTTTCTCGAACATACTAGAAGCCCTTCAATCGGAATCGGTATCTGAACGCTATTCAGATTATGCGCCTTTGATTTGGACTCTGCCAAGTTTAGGAAGATACTTCTAGTGTGTCTTCAACAACAGCGATCCGGGAAAGTCAGTCCGAAGAGGCATTTGAAACTTTGCTCGATGGTTTAGAACTAGCTATGGGGATGGGAAATCATGAGTGATTCACAAATTCTTCCAAAGGTTACAGAAGATGAAGCCGACCCTCGTGAAGATGATGATGCGCTCCGCGAGACAGAAATTGCCGCAGATAAGCCTCCGCACCATGGTTGATGAGACTGAGAGTTGTCGATACCAGAGCGGTGGGAGTCTTTAACTATTCGCTGGGACTAGTACTCGCTGGGCGGGAATCTGTTTTATAAAATCCAGTCCCTTTGAAGACAACACCCACATTTGAGTAGTCCTTTCGGAGTTCACCGGAGCACTCTGGGCAGATCGTGATTGGAGCATCTGCGAAAGATTGAAAGAACTCGAATTTATGGCCGCAGGCGGTACATACATATTGGTAGGTCGGCATAGAGCTAAGTCTAAAGAGGTGAGAGGATAGGTTCTAATCCGCGAGGGATTATTGGCGATTGAAGGGCTTATGAAGGGCCTATGAAGGGGTTAGTATGCGTAATCTAATTCGGAGCTTTCCAGCTCGTAAAGCCTTCGTCCTAGCTTTATCAGCATTTATTACTTTAGGTCTACCAAATGCTCAGGCAAACACCCTTGTTTCCTCCGCCCCAGCAGTTGGAGCAGTACTTTCAATCGCACCCAATGCGGTATCAGTTACCGCTGCAACGACCTTACTTGCTGATGGCAATAGTTTGGCTGTCACGGATCCAAATGGCACCCAAGTTGATGACGGTTCACTCACTATTTCAGATACAACCGCGGTTGTGGGGCTCAAACCCCTCATTGCAACTGGAATTTATACTGTCAGCTACACCCTTCTTAGCGCGACGGATACACCTTTGACCGGTTCATACACATTCCTTTTTAATGCGCCAGCCATTATTTCTACGCCAAAAGCGGTTTCAACTCCGACGACTAACTCAGTCACAACGCCGCAGCGCACATCCAGTAACGGGGCGGCAAATGTTGCAGTACTCGTTTTTGTAGGTCTTGCGACCGTAGTCGCACTCTTTTTGATGTGGTACGCCCGATTAATTTGGGTTCAATCACGTAGAGCGCGCAAACGCTCTTCACACGACCGGAGTCCCAAATAATTTTCCGTACCGTTTCTGATATTCACACTCATCTTCAAAGTTCTAACTTGGTGATTGATTTACTGATTCCCATTGTGAGAGGCCTCTATTTACTCTCCATCATTTCCGCCATTGGCCTCCTATATGCATCCGGGTTCCTCGTATCTGAGGTGCGTGGAAGGTTGAGTAACGAAGCACAGAGAGTCAAGAGTTTGGCACTTTTAGCATCGGTGATTTGGTTGGTGAGCTCCATTGGGGGAGTGATCGTCGAAATTGCTAACCTATTGGGCGGCGGCTTTCTGGGTGCCTTTAACGTATCGATTATTAATAGTTTCTTAACATCAACAAGTATTGGCCGGGATTACCTCTTTCAATTTGTAATGGGTGCGGCTGCACTCTTATTGATTCTCAGGGCGAAGAAAGTTGGCGCAATTTACTTTGCTCTTGCTTTCTCGATGGCCGCACTATTACTTCCGCTTTTCCAAAGTCATGCTGCCAGCGCTGGAAATCATGGGCTAGCAATAGGCTCGCTTATTTTCCACGTCGCGTTTGTCTCCTTGTGGGCCGGAGGCGTCCTCGGTTTGATTGTCATATCACCCAGAGAACGAGCTGCTTCGATTGAAAGATTTAGCGTTTTGGCACTTTGGTCGGCTGTAGTCGTTGGTATCAGCGGGTCCCTTAACGCTTGGACTCGACTCAATTTTCTTGCGGGTTGGCATAGTCTGTATGGCTTATTGATAATAATAAAATGCTTCTTATTTATTATTTTGGTGTTGATCGGCGCCCGCCACAGGAGACACATAGCTTCTAGAATTCAGGGCGGCAGACAGATATATCGCTTGCTGGTTAATGAAATCCTTGTCATGATTATGGCGATCGCCATTGGTGGCTGGCTAAGCACGACACTTCCACCAATTTCGGGGTCTGGGCTAGCTGCAGCAAGTGATCCGTCAATTGCGATCACAGGAATTGCCATGCCACCAGCGCCAACTTTCCCTCGGATACTTTGGACTTATTCTCCAGACGGAGCAATGCTCGGAATCTTGCTCTTGGTTAGTGCGCTCTACATTTCAGGAGTTATTTCTTTGAGGCGACGAGGTGATGACTGGCCAGTTGGGCGAAGCGTTTCATTTGTTGTTGCAGTTGTACTTGTTAATTTTGCAACTAGCGGCGGAATCGGTGTTTATGCCCACTTTGCTTTTTCGTATCACATGATCGCTCACATGATCCTGGGAATGATCGCGCCAGTTGGATTTGTTTTGAGCGCACCAATTACCTTGGCGTTACGAACCCTGCCGCAGGGTCGCACTCCAGATGAAAGAGGTTTAAGAGGAACCTTACTCGCGATCATTCATTCGAAATATTCAGTTGTTATTACTAATCCAATCGTAGCGCTTGCCCTATTTGATGGTTCACTCTTTGTTCTGTATATGACTCCACTTTTCGGGAAATTAATGCAATCCCATAGCGGCCATTTTTTTATGGACATTCACTTCTTATTGGCTGGCTATCTCTTTTTTTACGTCATTGTTGGCGTGGACCCCAATCCACGGAAGATTCCGCATATTGCCCGAATAATTGTGCTCTTCGCTGCGATGAGTATTCATGCATTTTTTTCTGTTGCCCTTCTTTCGACAACATCATTGCTTGACGGCGGATATTTTTCCTCTCTAAATCCGCCGTGGAACACAAATTTATTATCAGATCAACACACTGGCGGTGCACTCGGTTGGGCGATGGGTGAAATTCCAATTCTTGTTGTAATAATTGCAACATTTGTTCAATGGGTGCGTGATGATTCGCGAGAAGCCAAACGCCTAGATAGAGCTTCCGATCGTGCAACTGCCATGGGCGAAGATGATGAATTAGCAAAGTACAACAGATACTTAGCTACATTAGCTAAAGGTGATGCGGAACATCCCGATTAAATCTAACCAGCAATTCTGGCGTAGCTGCCGCATCTAGTTTTTGATCGTGGCTTTCAGTAGGAAGTTGGTTGCCACTTAGTTCTGTGGCTCCGACCAATCCAACTTTCCAAGCTATTAATTGGGCCAACGCTCGATCATAAGATCCGCCGCCCTGTCCAATCCGATTTCCTTCGTGATCTATCTGCAGCGCGGGAACGATTACTGCATCAATTTTTTCGAACCCTTCGAATTTATCTCCGATTGGTTCATGGACCTGGCCATTCTTGCGAAGGGATCCAAGAGAACCGTTCCATATCGCCCACTCAATATTCTTATCTTTGAGCATCCGTGGAAGTAGCACCATTTTTCCGCTGCGAATGAGAGCCTCGTTGATGTCGAGAGTTTGCGGTTCAACGCCATATGACAAATATGACGCAACTATTTTCGCATCGCGAATTTCGTGGGATTGAAGTATGTGTAACCAGCTCTCAGGAATGAAACTCAACGCTCGGTCATAACGCAATTGTTCGCGTAGAGAGCGTTTGATCTGGCTAGTGGAATCCATGGGATTACCTTACGAAAGAAGTAAGGTTAAACCATGGATTCGCAGATTTCCGTTAAGAATATGTTGGCGGAATTGCTTGCGATTTCCCATCCACTTGCTCCCTTCGATATGCCTCTGCTTGATGCTCATGGGGGGACGCTAGCCGCGAACATTTATGCGGGCGACCAATTGGTTTTACATCAAGGGGCTCGTATCAGATCACCCCAGATTGGCTTGGCCGCCTCAATCGGTCTCGCTCGGCTTCCCACCCAGCCACATCCGCGAGTGGTTGTTATTTCAGCTGGCGATGATTTGGTTGAACCCGGCCAAGAGATCCGGAGCGAAAGCGAGGAGTTCGAAACTAATTCTTGGATGTTAGCAACGGCCGCTAGAGAGGCAGGCGCAGTCGCATATCGGGTACACGCGATTCCTGAAAATCATGATCAGCTCAAGATCGTTATCGAAGATCAGCTTGTCCGCGCCGATCTCATCGTTATTAGCGGCGAAAGTGATGACGGTTCATTTGAATTGATAGAAGAGGTTCTTCGAGAACTGGGTGAAGTGGTAAGCGTTACTCCAAATCTCGAGGGTAGTTCCAAACATTGTTACGGAACTATTGGTGAAGATGGAATTCCGGTGGTCACCTTGCCCGGAGAATCAATATCGGCCTACATTTCTTTCGAACTTTTTATCAGGCCTATGATCCGAACCATGCTCGGGGTGCGAAATGTATTTCGCGGAACCTTAAGAGCAACAATCACCTCTGATGTCGAATCGCCCATTGGAATCACTTCTTTAGTGCGCGCCTACCTCACAGGTTCGGCTACTGATAGTCCTCAGGTGACGGTCCTCAAGGATCAGGATCAGCTTTACACGCTGTCGGACGCATCGGCGCTTGTTGCCATTGCTGCAGATTCGCCAGGATTCCTGCAGGGCGAAGCGGCCGAGATCATCATCTTGGATCGAACCACTTAAAAACATGAAGCGCTGGCCATTTGTGATCCGTGATCACGAGATTGTCCTTCGTCCGCTGCGTTTTAGCGACCGCTCGGCTTGGCAAAGGGTCAGATCAGTCAATGTGGATTGGCTGGCCCCGTGGGAGGCTACTCGGCCAGAAATAGATTCAGATGCCCCGCTTCCCACTTTTTACGAAATGGTTCGCTTTTACAAAAAAGAGGGTCGAGATTTGCGTTCAATATCTCTTGGAATTTGGCTTGTCGATGACGGACGCGAATTATTGATTGGTCAGATCACCCTTGGTGGCCTGGTCTTTGGGGCCTACCGAGGTGGGCATATCGGATACTGGATTGATCAGCGGTATGCCAATCGTGGCTACACGACGAGAGCGGTTAAAGCGCTGACTGAATTTGCTTTCGCGGAACTGCAATTGCATCGTATAGAGATCAATCTTCGCCCTGAAAATAGTGCCTCAAAGAAGGTTGCGGAAAAGAGTGGATATTACTTTGAAGGTGTTCGCGAAAGGTACCTTCATATTGCTGGCGGTTGGCGAGACCACCTAACTTTTGTCGCTGAAAATCCAAATAATTTGAATTAGGACATACCGCGTAAATATCCACTTTTCGCCCATTTCTGAATTACAGTTTCATTCCATGGCCTCCGGACTTATTTACCTCATCATCATCGGGATGTGGGTGGCCTATTTCTCACCTCGCTGGATTCGCCAACACGAAACGCAATCAGGTCGTGAAACCGAGCGATATAAGAGCGCAATGAAAATTGTTGCCTCTACGCCAAATTTTCCAGATCCCCTAAACCCCCAGGAGAAATTAAAGACTCTGCGCATGCGCCGATTAATTTTGGTTTCTCTTGTCCTTGTACTTGCAATAACTGTCGTTGGAATTCTTCTTGGCTATATCCCCGCGGTTGGTGCGCTGATTCCTGTTACGGCGCTCGCTATTTATATTATTAATGTTCGTCGCCAAGTAGTAGCTGCGCACATTAAGAAGCGTCGATTGGAAGCGCTTGCGTCAATTACTGCGGTACAAATAAAAGTAGATCCATCGGTGCGAATAGATTTATCAGAACGCCCACGACGAGTTAGCGAATCGATTCTTGAGCAGTGGGTGCCACTGCACGAGAGAGGTTTAAATAGCACAATCACCATTATCAGAGATGAGAGTGAGCGCAGTTGGTCGCCAGTGGCGATTCCGCGCCCGATTTATGCAACGGCTCCTAAGGCCATTACGCCAAAACGCACTATTGACCTGACGACACCGGGCAAATGGAGTGCAGAGCAAGAGCGAAAAGGCGCTCTAGAGATTCCTACCCAGGAGGAACTCTTTGACCAGGAGTTGGCCGAGCAATCCGCGGCAGCCGACGACTGGGCTGCGAACCAATAAGCGTAATTATTTAGTAATTGTTCAAGAACTATTTGTGAGAGATCTTTATCAAATCCAACTGGGTAACCACATCAATGAACTCCAGTGCTGATAAGAAATCACAGTTCCGAGATATAGAGGCAAGAAATACAGAAAGTTAAGTACGATAATTACGAGGAAGCCGTAACTCACATACCTTCGTCGCTTGGAGATTTCGCCATTCTCATTTGGCTCCAAGAATTTTGCTAAAACATAGATAATGATCAAGATAAGAAATGGTTCAAAAGCAATCGAGTAAAAATTAAAGACTGTTCGCTTCTGCCACTTAAACCACGGCAAATATCCAGCGGCTAAACTAAGCAGCAATAATCCACTCTGCCACTCTCTGCGAGTTATCCAATAGCCAAAGGTGATGGCAATGGCTATCACTCCGGACCACCATAAGACGGGGGTGCCCAATGCAAGTATTTCTTGAGCGCAGGACGGCGTGCCACAACTCTTCGGTGCTTGATAGTAGAAAGAGGTAGGTCGTCCCATGATCAACCAACTCCATGGATTTGCGGCATAAGGATGAGACGCGGTCAAAGTGGTGTGGAAGGTCCAGATTTCAGAGTGATAGTGCCAAAGGGAGCGGATGGGTCCCGGAATGAAATGAAAGAATCCACCTTGATTTGAATTTGCCCAATTGCGATCGTAACCAGTTCTATTGAAGAACCAACCAATCCAGCTCACACTATATACAACTATCGGAATAACGAGGTATTGCATTATCCGTCTGAAAAGATTCTGGTGAAGGAGGTTTTTGAGTGGGTGTTCTAGTTCGAGAGCTCGGTTATTTCTGTAATCAACATAGAGAGTAAATCCGAGATAGGCAATCAGATAGTAAAGTCCACTCCATTTTGTTGCCGATGCTAATCCAAGTGAGATGCCCGCGAGGTAATGTTGACCGCGAAGAAGAAAGAGAAATGCAATGAGAGTAAAGAACATCAAAAAGATATCAAGCAAAGCCGTTCGGGACATCACTAAATGAAGTCCATCAGCGCTCATTAATATTCCAGCGCTAAAGCTAAGAAAGTAATTGTTGAACAAACGCCGGGCGATATAAAAAATCATCACAATTGATGCGGTTCCAACTAAAGCGGCGCTAATTCGCCATCCGAATTCGTGGTAACCAAAGACTTTGATTCCGAGTGCGATTATCCATTTGCCGACTGGCGGGTGAACGATAAATTGAGCTGCTCCGGTTTTAGGATCGAGTTCAACGCCGTGATGGAGAAGTGAGTTTGCGTTTTGTGCGTAATAAACCTCATCAAAGACGAAGCCCTTCGGAGAGCCGAGTTTCCAGGTTCGCAAGAATAAGGCGGCTAGACCTAAACCAAGTGCGGTGAGTCGGTCACGGCTTTTGCCGCCAGCCAACTCAAGTGTTGTCATGGCGCTAGCCTAAAGCCTGCGA
>Ga0207933_1001110_pt1 | contig 21867 bp, 27 predicted proteins | sample NGESurdeep092012_4_FD_184488 | JGI IMG/M metagenome (GOLD analysis project Ga0207933, IMG submission 184488) | Arctic peat soil microbial communities from Barrow, Alaska - NGEE Surface sample F53-3 deep-092012 (SPAdes) | ecosystem: Environmental > Terrestrial > Soil > Wetlands > Peat ...
TCCGCAATCCCACCATGCAGAATCTCAGACCACAGGTGGCTCCCTTTTGTTCCGCCGTACTGGTTCACTTTTACTCCGCCCTTGACAGCAAGCTATATGGCAGCGCAATAGGATACACAAACCGGATTGGCGAGCCGGGTTTTGCCCGAAACATCTGCGATTTATCCCCACACTATTGACATCTTGTCCGCACTCCGTACTGTTAACGGAAATGTCTCCATCCAAGCTCTTTATGGCGCACTACCCCGCTAGCCGACTCTGGTTTGTGTATCTTTCCCTTCGCAGTCAGTTCGGATACCGTAGCCAGGATGGATTTCACCGAAGCCGATCTACAGGAGTTCATCGCGATCTGGAAAGAAGAATTTCACGAGTCGATATCTGCGGAGGACGCCAAGCGCTCCGCGGCATCGCTCATGGAACTCTATACATGGCTTGTGTTGGGAGAGGAGGAAATGCCACCCATGTAACCCAATGAAGTACTTCCTGTATTGCCGCAAATCAAGTGAGGACGAGGACCGGCAGGTGCTCTCCATCGGCTCCCAGCGTGAAGAAATGGAGCGTCTTTCGGTTGGTTGGCCAGACGTGGAGATCGTGGAGGTCTTTGAGGAATCATTCAGCGCCAAGGCTCCGGGCCGCCCGGTATTCGATCAGATGCTCAAGAGAATCGGGAAGGGAGAGGCCGACGGAATCATCGCATGGCATCCAGATCGTATTGCCCGCAATTCCATCGACGGCGGCTACATCATTTATCTCTTGGACACAGGAGTGCTCAAAGACCTTCGATTCGCCACGTTCAGTTTCGAGAACAATTCCCAAGGCAAGTTCATGCTCTCGATTATCTTCGGATATTCCAAGTACTACGTTGATTCGCTAAGCGAGAACGTCCGCCGGGGAAACCGGACGAAGATTCAGCAAGGGTGGCTTCCTAGCTGCGCCCCCATCGGTTACTTGAACGACAAAGAAACCAAAACCATCGTGATCGACCCTGAACGCTTCCCGTTGGTGCGGCGATTGTGGCAGCACATGGCAACCGGCAACTACACACCCCGGCGACTTTGGGAGATGGCAACGAAAGACTGGGGGCTCAGAACCCTAAAGCGAAAGCGAATCGGCGGGAAGCCGGTTTCCTTGAGCGCCGTCTATCGCATCCTCTCGAACCCGTTCTATGCCGGCATTCTTGAGTTGGACGGAAAGACGTATCCGGGGAAGCATAAGCCTATGGTCACGATTGAGGACTTCGATCATGTCCAGAAAATTTTGAGGCGTCCAGGGCGGCCACGAAAGCCGGAACGATTCTCGTATACCGGCATGATTACCTGCGGGGAATGCGGATTTATGGTCACCGGTGAGGAGAAGATCAATCGTTGGGGTACGCACTACAGCTATTACCATTGCAGCAAACGGCGGCTCGACCGTCATTGCAATCAAAAATATGTCTCGGTGGAGGAAATAGAAGCGCAGATTGTGGCATTTCTGGAAACCATCAGATTGCCGGATCCCTTCCACCGCTGGGTCATGCGCTGCTTGGACCGTACCATCCAGCAAAAAGAGAACGATCATGCGACCCAGAAGGATTCTCTGCTCCGCGTGCAGGCTGCAACCGCACGGGAGCTTCAGAATCTTACGAAGCTGCGCATCCGTGAATTACTGTCTGACGATGAATATCTGAAGGAGCGGAAAGAGCTTGAACGTCAACTATTGGGGGGCAAGCAGAAGCTTGATGCCCTCGCAAAAAGGGATGCTCGGTTCGCACCCTCGCAAGACATCGTTTCATTCAATAACTGCTTGGTGGATCGCTTTCACAAAGGCACTTTGCAACGAAAGCGCATGATCCTTGCAACCGTCGGTTCACACCTCGTGCTCACCGACAAAAAACTCAACATTGACGCGAAAAAACCGTTCCGTCGTTGGACTGAATCGGCCAACGTCTCTGACTTGCGGGCCTTCGTGAGGGATATCCGCACCCTTTTTGCTGAAGACAGCCCTGGTTGTCAAGAAATGGCGCGAAACATTCGCGAGATCATGGGCAAATCGTGAACTGCCGACCATAAACTAAGCTCGAAAAGTCAGTTCGTGTTATATTCTCGCATCATGCCAGACAGCGGGGTTGCTGAGATCCGAAAAGCGGTCGGGATACTGTTGCGACTGCCGATTGTCGCCTTGCTCGGACTCTTGTGGGCTGTATATATCTGGTCTGTAATTGTGGCTTTTGCAATCTCTGTCAGCGTTGTTCTTCTGATATTGCACCCGCTCGCCTACCCGATACTCTACGTCCTAACCTGGCTTGCGATGGCTTTTCAGAATGATTCACACTCAGAGGTGCTTCCAGGTTATTTCGAGCATTATCCGGAGTGTTACTTCGATTGGTGTCTACGTTGCATCAAGCTGGGTTTTCCGACCCTGTATCGCTGGCTTAGTAAAGGATTTTCCGGCTAGAAGTACGGTAGCACTCCGTCCTTGACAAATTCTATATATATGTTAAGGTTCATAGGTTCATTTCCTACCCCAATAAACCAGGCATCGACGAGGCGAGTAGTTAGTGGGGCTTCCCGCAGGCCCATTAACTACTCGCCTCGCTAGGAGGTGCGTCTTCCGCCGGAGAGCCATCCGGGATTTCAGTCTGTATTGGAGGTTTTACGGAAATGAGAGCTCTTTGTTTTCTGATCGCATTCGGCTCCCTCTCACTTTTTGTCCTGTTCGCGGTAAACCTTTTTGAGAGATCGTGGGTGTCCGCCATCTACTACTACATTGTGGGATCGGCATTCTCGTTCTCCCTCATGTGGCTCGACAAGAAGTACCATCCACGGGAGCGGCTGACACTGGTTACAAACCGTGTCTGATCCTCTCCCAACCCAAACGCCGGCCTTTCCGAAGGTCGGCTTTTCATTTCTGTTGTGAAGAGAATCCGAGAATCCCAAGTACGCACTCTTCATGGGTGCTGGATTGAGATACATAAACCTCGTTGTCGCTGCCTGTCTCATGAGTTATCCAATCCTCGGTAATGCTCATGTTGTTGATGCCTATTTACACCAAAGCATAACGCTATAAGAAACGGATTCAAGAGCTCTCGGATTGGGCGAAGTGCGCTGCTGAGAAAAGAATGGGCCGTCCGTCCTTCCCGAGCACGGCGCTCAAGGCCACAGCCCTAAAAGGGCTGTATCTTAGCCACCTTCGCTCCTCAGCAGCTAACAGCCGTCGAACGGCCCACATTGACATTCTAGGAATTGCACCCGATCTGAATAGATGCATGAACCCTGCACGGCGTGCAGGGTTTTCTCAGGCAAAGAAAAAGAGGAGCGTCATGAAGACCGCTCCTCTATATATACGTTGTTATCCCTCCAGGACTTTCTTGGCCTGTTGCAGCTTGGCCAGTTCCTTTTCCTCTTTGGCGAGGTCTTTGCGCATCCCGGCGACTTTCTCTTCCTGTTTGCCGATTTGCTCTAAGACGATTTCTACCGGGGTCTTCTTGATCCAGGGCTTGCGAGTAGAAGCCGGTGCGGGGAGAGGTGAGGCTGGGGCTGCGGGTGAGGCTGATGCTGTTGATGCTTTGGACGTAGTCATAACTCCTCCTTGTGGGTTATGGGTTGCTTGTGAAGGTGCGGTACTCCTACGGGAGCAGGAGCAGGAAACTGCGCATGGTGGCGATCTGTCGCTCGATGCCATCGAGACCGCCAAGGGCGGCGCGGTGGCCTCCAGCGTCGAGGTCGTCCGCCACTGTCTTGAGCTGAGAGAGGATCGTTGTGTTTATCGCCCTCGCTCGTTCGAGAATGCGCTGGCGGATCGCCTCATCGAGATCATGGGATCGCGTATTGGATTCGGTCATCTGGTTATTCCTTCAATGCTGTTGGTTGTTCGTTGGTGGATTGAGGAAGGGCACAACCTTCCCCGTGGATACGTGGCGGGCCGAGGGCAACACTGCGGGCAGCTTTGCCCTCGTCCGGAAAGCGAAAAGGCTTGAATTTGCAAGGCGCTTGCACGATCTCTCAAAGCCAACTTGCGTCTCTCACGGCTAGTCGTCGGTGTGCTGCTTCCGCTTCCAGAGCGAGCGGAGCAAGTCCTGGAGTCCCTCCGGGAGCTTGCTGTAGAGCAGCCAGAGGCCAATGAGAAACAGGGCAGAGACGCCGAGCAGGTGGCGCAAGGGAGGCGTTCGCAGAAATGCGATGATGAGTGAAAGTGTTCCGTAGAAGAGTATGAGACCCAGCCCAATGCGCGCGATGATGGCAAGCAATCGCCAACTCATCGGAATCTTCGCCTGCGGCGTAGATAGTTCACGGCTGCCGCACCGCGAGCAGGCTTCCGCGCCCCGAGGGTTCGCATGTAAGCGGGGGCAGAGTTTCACGTCGTAGCTTCGTCCGCAGTGATTGCAGAAAAGCGGTTTGCCCGGTGTGGCCCGACCGCATGAGTAGCAATATGTCATGGGGATTCGTCAAAAAGTGGTTTGTGTGTTTCCTCCGCAGGGCGCATCCATACGGGTGCAAAGAAGTTGTCCGACAGCGATGCGAGGGGCGCGAACCAGAAAATCTTGTGCGTGGTCTCCGCAACCGCCTTCCGGATTGAATACAACTTCCGCTCTGAGTGCGTTATGACGAGTACCCGGAACCGATCCTGACCGAACATCTGCCGGTACTCCCCCGATAGCGCGAGTTGGACATAACGTCGGGTTTTCTCCTTCCAGACGGTGCGCGACTCGTGCCCAAGATCAATTTCGAGAAAGCACGCGGCGATACCGCCGGGAGTTGAGAACTCCACGTAGCCGTCAGGGATCAGATTGGTTCCTTGTATCACCGGTTCGTAGAAACTCTGCCAGCGGTGGAAGAGAATTTGCGGGACCGGGATGGGGCGGAACTTGAGTGCGCAGTACAGCCCGTTGATCGTGAGTTGGTGCTCGGTGAAATAGTCCGCAACGAGCATGGTTTCCTGTGGTCGTCGTGGGCCACGGCACGGAACTCCCGCTGCGGCGGCTCCCTTCCGAGACAACGCATAGAGCGCTTTCCTGGCTCCGCTGAATCCGAGAAAGAAACGCCGGAGGAATCCAGCGCGGGTGAGGGCGAGCAGGCGTTTGTTGGCGCGCGTGATGGAACTAAAGCCCGCTGCGATCATCACCTGTTCCCGATCAGCGATGCGCATCACCGAAAGTTCACGGAATAGCTGGAGATCGCGCGGCTGGAGAATGATCGTGCTATTCCCATTCATGCAATACGGCGTCGGTTGTTTTTGTGAACTCCGCGTGGCGCAGGGCAATCTCCTGCTCAACGACCGCACGGGGACGTGTGCGATATGCACGGGCACGGTTCAGGAGATCGACGGTATTGATCTTTGGATCTTCCACAATCGGCGTGCAGCCTTCGTGCCAATGATCTGCTCCGCTTTTTACGACAAAATGCCGTTGTGGAAGATTCTTGAGCCGTTCTGCCAATGACTTGCCGCCATCGAGCGCCTGAGCTATCGTTGCGGCATCCACGGACGATAACTGAAAGAAAATATGGGTGCCGACCGAAAGGATCGCGGTACGCATACCTTCCGGGTATTGTCCGAGGAACTGGTTGGCGGAAACCACGGAGACCCCGAATTTTCGGGCTTCGGAGAGCACCGTTTCAAGGCCTGCGTCGTATGCCACGAAGTTCTGCACTTCGTCCACATAAATGGTGAAGAGCGTTCGCTTCATGCGCGAGAAGAGCGCATTTTTCCCGACGGTAAAGATGAGACTTCCCATTGTGATTGCCTGGTCCCCCAATTCACCCTTCGGAAGATCAACAATGATCCAATGCCCTTCATCCATCGCCTCCGTCACGGAGAACGTGGATTTCGTTTGCCCCACGATGTGACGGAAACTGGGATCGGCGGTGAAGGCCGATGTTTTGTTCAAGATCGGCTCCCGCATGGTCGCCTGCATCGGTTCGCTTGCGGTGTTGTAGCGGAACTCGAAATACTGGCGTACTTCAGCATTTGGCGTTTTCTTGAGGCACTCGGCCCGGAATCCGGGATGCGTGAGGAGTGGTGCGAGTTCAAGGAGCGTCAGGCCGTTGGCGGATAGCACGTACAACGCATTACGGAGTAATTCGTCGGTGCGAGCGCCGAAGTGCTCCAATCCCCAACGCCGTTTCAATATCTGCGAGAACTCCGTGATTCTGACGAAATTTGTCTCGGCCTGTTCAAGAGGGTTGAGGCCTACGGAGAACTCCCGGTCGGCGGGCGCGATGACTACCAGCTTTTCATGCAAGTGTTCCCGGAGCTTCCACTCATGCGCGGCAATCGCCTGTAAGAGAAATGGCCTCGCATCGCCGTGCAGATCGAAGTAGAGGAACCCGCGTCCCGCTGCGATATCCTGTTGAGCCATGTGGCGCAACAAGAAGCTCTTGCCGCTTCCGGTTTTTCCGAGCACCGCAATGTGCATGGTGCGGCGCGTCTGACTAATGCCTACGCGCTGCTTGGTCACAACCTCATCTGAAACCTGTTGCCCGAGTGTCACGTCCTGGCTCTCAGTCTTCGCGCCGCGCCGTCCTTGCAAACGGTTCCAGAGTGAAGCTATGAGTTGTTCGAGGTGGCGAAACATTGGGATAGGGAAATATATTTTTGCATTGGTACGTCAGAAGTTCGTGATGATGACTTCCTTGTAGCGGCGACCGGCATGTTTCTGCGCCGTGTAGTGGAGTTCGATGTCACGGATCGAGAAACCCTTGAAGAGTGCTCGGACTTCCGGCACATCATTCAGCGACAGGACGAACTTGCCCTTGAGCAGCCTCAGCCGTTCAGCGAGCGTTGCGAAGCCTTCCGGCTTCAAGTTGTAGTTGTACAGCTCGCGGTCGTAATACGGAGGATCGAGGTAGAACAGCGTCGTTGGCCGGTCGAAGCGCTTGAGTATCTCCTCATACGGTAGGGACTCGATCTGTACCCGCATCAATCGCTTGTGGGACTGCTCGATGACTTCAGGCAGGCGCTCAAGATTGAAGCTCGGCGGCTGGATAACGTTTATGCTGTAGTTCGGGTTGCGGACGAGTGCCCCGAAGCTGTTCTTGAGGAGGTACAAGTGCCGAGCGGCGCGCTGGATATCGGTGAGCATCCTCGGATCGGTCGCTTTGAGCAACGCGAACCATTCCCGGCTCCGTACCACGTACCGGAAATACCGGATGAGTTCTTCATAGTGCTGCTGGCACACGCGGTAGAAGTTGACGACCTCACCGTCAAGATCGTTCAGCACCTCAACCTTCGACGGCGGCTTATGAAAGAGCACCTGAGCGCCCCCCGCGAATGCCTCCACGTACGTGGTGTGCTCCGGGAAGAGCGCGATGATCTGGTTCGCGATGGGGCGCTTACCGCCAATGTAGGATAGCGGTCCATTCATGTACTGGCGGAGTGATGGTTTATTGCGCCTCGGTTCGACCTTTATTTTTTATCGAAGCGTCAGGTCATCATAAAGCCGGGGCGAAGGAAGGATAGATGCAAGAACCAGTCGTACGATGCCGGGTTCAGTCACGTAAGACCCTTCTCGCCCTGGCGAGCCGTTCGGCAAGCGTCTGGACGGGAGGGAACGGATCATACCCAAGGAACTGAAGGACGGCAGGAATGTATCGGATCGCTGGGATGGATGCGTTGCCTTCCCAGTTGCAAATAGTGGTTGTATCGACGCCGATTTGCTCCGCAACGTCCGATTGGAAGAGGTCGAGGTCTAAACGGCGGCTGCGGATGTGGTCGCCTAAGGTATTGAGCTGTTGTGGGTAGTGAGACGGCTTCGGTTTAGGAGCCCGAAGCTCGGCGTGGCAGAAAGGCAACGCAGGGATGAGGGTCGCCCATCGCGGTCAACATGAACCGCGATGGCATTCAGCGAGTGACTCCGCGATTATGCGCTCATTCAGTTTTTTGCTGTCGCAACTCTTCGTTTGCTAACAAAGCTACGGAATGCGGCTTTCGATGTTCCTGGCGATAGCCAAGATGCGGTCGAAACGTGTCTGAAAGACTGCCTTGGACGCGGTCGTGTAGTTGTTCATGGGATCATCATGTTCCGCAGGGCTCAATTTGGAAAACAATTCCTTTAGCTCCGCAGCCTCGGCGACAGAAATTGGTGTAACTTTCGTGTACGCTTCAAACTTGCTTGTCGACTGAAGCTTCTGTTTGAACTGGTGTCGTTCGTGAGCGAAGACATATGTGTTCACGGCCGTTTCAATCAAGCGCCGTAGCTTGCCAGCTAATAATTCCTTTTGTTCAGGCGATGGTTCTCCACTTACTGACAAGGCCCCAACAATCTGGCTCTTCAGCTCAAAGAACTTCTCACTGTACTCGGCAACGTGGCGACACCCTTCTAGCACTTGGATAGAGGTGTGGTCCACCCCAAGATCCGCACGCCTCAGCGCCATCTGAGTCTGGACGAAGCATTCCCAGCTGTGCGTCAAGATGATTACTTGACGGTGTGGGTATGATTTGCAGAATCGTGCCAACCGATTGCTAAAGTTTTCCGAGTAGTTGTAGTCGAAGCTGGCAATTGGATCGTCAAATACCAGCACACAGTGCGAACACGTCTCCAGTTCTGCAAAAAACAGAGCGAGCGCGTGAATCGTCTGCTCCCCTTCGCTCAAAACATCCCCGATGTCCTGTCCTCCAATCTGAGGGAGCATCGTGACGCTGGAGTCACTCCCTTTCTGTGCCAGCTTCACGCAGAAAGACTCCATGTTTCTTTCGGCAAGACCGATGTATTCCTCATTAAGGCGCGCCTCGAAATCTGAGACAACCAAGTCAACATAGGCTTCCTTCGCTTTGACTGTGATCTTCCGAAGGAGGGCGGGGAAAGTACCAAGGGTCTCATCCCAGAAGTCCGCTGACTTCATCATCAGTTGGATCGCCTTGAACTTCCCCAACTCTGTGGCGACCATGTTCGTATACTCGAGATCTTCAACTTCGTTCTGGAGGGCGACCAGTCGTGTCAAGAGCGTAGCGCGTCCAATGGTGGCAGCTTCAATCGCTAATCTTTTTCCATCAGCCATCAATCTAATTTTCTGCTCTGACGTCTCGACTGCGTGTAAGGCAGCGATGGATTCTGGTGACGGATCTCTCACGGCGTTTGAATCGGCAAGAATAGACTTTGTGGCGTCGATAGTTTCTGTCAGTAGTGCTGGGGGAACCGCTACGAGCTCTTGCCACTTTTCGGGGTTGATCTCTGAGAGTGCTTTCAGGTGTTCCTGAGCCTTTTGCGAACTGGCTTCAAGAGTCTCGATGTCCTTTTCAAGCACACTGTTTAGCAGGTCATGGTATTTCCTGAAGAGGGTAATCTCGTACTCTCCGAGTTCACGTTGGCACAGGGGACACGAATGTCCCGTGGCCTCCGCTAAAGGACAAACTGTTGATGTGATTTCTAGGAGCGCCATGAATGTCTCAAGGCCTACTCCCTTCGGCAAAAAGGCTTCAGCCAATGCGCGTTGTTCCATACGCTTCTCAACGAGAGATGACGCCGTTTGCGCGAGGTTTAGAGCCCAGCCCGATGTCGCAAGCGTGTGGACGTTGTTGAGAAAGGATATTAGGGATTCTAGGTCTCGGTGTTCTGTACGCAGGGCGGTCAAACCTTCAGACGATGTCGCTCGGTTGAGTTCAGCCAACTCTGTCGACTTTCTAGCGAGGACGTCCTGGTCGCTGAACTGTTCTCCCAGTGTGATGATGGCTTCGACTGCGGTAAGACCTCGGTCGGTGAAGGTAGATGCGGCACGTTTAGGATGCTTTTGGAATGCCACGCGCAGACTTTGTGCCGCCAGTGTCAGGTCCGTTGTGTTCGAAACCTGACGATCTTGCAAATCCTTGCGAAATGTAGCGATGTGGCCAGTGAATGTCTCAAACAGGCTCAACTTGAACGGGGTGATCTCGATGATGCGTTCTGGCGCAACGGCAACCTTGACGTTGCGCATCGCCACGCTGGTGTCGAAATACTTGATGGTCATACTTAGCGGCCCGTGCCCCACCGCTTTCGTCCATCTTCGCGCCGCTTGGTCGGTGTTAAATTGGTACTGAAACTCGGTAGGCGTAGATACTGGGCTACGCAGGTTGTTAAGGGGTCTTGTTGGGAGTTCACGATTTGCGAGGACTTTCATCGCTTCGCACAGACTGGACTTGCCACTTCCGTTCGTACCGAAAATGACCGTGATTTGCTTTGTAAAAATTACATTGAGCGTTTCACTCAGCAACTTGAAGTTCTTGAATCCGAAAAGTCTTTCCAGTCGGTCGGATTGAATCACGGGCGTATTGACGGTGGCATTGGCCATGGTCGGAGTCGCGCTCGCGTAGGTTTCTTTACCGATGAAGATGGCATAAAGTTGCGACAGTTTGCCTGGAGAGAGTGGAATGCTTCCATGGGCAACTGAGTAGTCGCAAAGGAATGTGAACCAAGGTAGATCTACCTCAGTGGCAAGTTCACGAAGATGACCTACAGCATCGGGATAGCGTGGCATGGCTCTGGTTTGTGCCGATCTTGGTTCAAGTTGTGTTCAACCAGACTAGCTCTATACGGCGTGGATAAAAAGACCGACGGCAACTCGTTTGTGGCAGGCATTCCCAGGCAGTTGTGCACAACTCCCACAGTTGCCGACACGAAGTCGTTTGTGGTCAGCCGGGAACGGCCAACGGTTCCTGGTCCTTGCAACCGGTGAGAACACGGGCAGTGCGCCGATTGAGGTTCTGCTGAACGCGATAGCCGGCCGCAGGCGTTCCATTTGAGAGACCGTGCTTTCAGAATCTTTCCGAACGGTCTCAAGGTCAGTTGGCGAAAATAGGACCTCCCCAACTGACTACGAACTTCCCGGTACGTTCAGCTCGGGGAGACTGCGGGATACACGAATGTCTCCAGAAACCGTTCGACCTTCTCTACACTTCCTCCCGTAGGTTTATGCTCTCCGGCTTGCCAAGCAGATATAAGCAAAAGGCTTCGAGACTCCTCGCACTGACCCGCGCCGGATTACTCCGCAGATTCTTTCTCGGCTCCGGTGGTGGCAGGAAGGCACTCTATGCGTTGTCGCCTAAGGGGGCGCAAGCCGTGGGAGTTCCCTGCCGTGGGCCACGGCGACCACAAGGTGCGCTCTTGGTCGCTGACAATTTCGTGCAACACCAACTCACCGTAAACAGCATCTACTGCACGCTCAAATACGGAACCATCCCGGTTCCACAGGTGACATTCCATCGGTGGCTTGGCTTCTACGAGCCAATCGTTCTCGGCCTCGGCCTCATCCCTGACGGCTACGTGGAATTCACCACGCGCAGAGGGATCATCGCGTGCTTTCTCGAAGTTGACCTCGGCCACGAATCGCTCGCGGTCTGGAAGCGGAAAGCACAGCACTATGTGGCGCTCGCTCTTTCAGGGGAATCCCAAAAACAATTCAAACAGGAGCGATTTCGTGTGCTCGTTGTCGCGAACTCCGAACGCCGGCTTCATTCGATTCGGAAGGCGGCCGCCACTGTCACCGAAAAGCTCTTCTGGTTTGCAACGCTCGAATCGGTCGGCGGTCGCTTCTTTGACGCCGTTTGGTTTCGCCCCACCGACAGTCAACACAAATCACTCATTCAAGAACCCCAATGAAGTATTGCTACCAATGCGGACACATGACCCAAGGCGAGCCCGCCTATTGCAACTTCTGCGGCCGGAGCTATGACGTGAAACTTTGTCCGCGTCGTCATCAGAACCCGCGCGGAGCCGAGTGCTGTTCGCAATGCGGCAGCCGCGAACTCTCTACTCCGCAGCCGAAAATCCCGATGAGCTGGCGATTGCTCGCCTTGATTGCTCGGCTGGGTCTTGGCCTCTTGCTCTTCTATATGACGCTCTCGCTCATCATTGCGCTGCTGCGCATCCCTGGCTTCGAGCATTCGTTCCTCGCTCTTGCAGCCGCGCTCTGTGTCCTCTGGGGACTTTACAGTAAGGTCCCTGACTGGTTGCAAGAGCTCTTACGGTCGCTATGGAAGCGGAAGGAAAACAACGATGACTAGCCGAGAGAGAAGAGTGTCGGGTTTCGGAGATCGCGGAAAGCCCACGGGAAATAAGGGCTTTGCGCATGCCTGCTACGGGCAGAGCGGCCCATAGCATTGCCCGGGGTTCAGGGAGCCTACGGACAACCGCTCAGGCGCACCGTTCACGACCTGCGAGGCCGCTCGGCACACCGGATGCTCGCTTAGACCGCGAGGCACCGCTACTCCAACATGTTTTACCCCCCACGCCGAACTGCCTTTGCTCCGTGGCGCAACCTCGCGTCTCGAAGCGTGGCACTCGGTAAAACTCAGCACCTTTACAACCCAAGACTCACTAGGAGAACCCTCCGATGTCCCAGCCAATACCGCCGGAAACTCTAGCGGCCATTCGCACGCTGTTTTTTGGACGACTCGCGGAGACCAACCGCGATCTCATCCAAACGCTCGACGATGTCGCGCTGCAAATTGATAGCCGGAACCACAACACCATCCTCGCGCTCCTCGCAGACGTGGAGAACCGGATTCAATCCATGCACGACATTTTAATTGTCTTCAGGGAATGTCTCGAAGACTAACCGTCAACGCACGTCTTACCAAAGGAGAAAAGTATGACACCGCAAAAGACAGTGGCCGCAGCGCCCAAAGCGCCAACGCCAGCACCCGCAGCAAACACCCCCGCAGCTACCACCGACCGGAAACCGTGGATCAAGAAGTCCCCGGTCGCCATCGTCCTCGAACAGATTGGCAAGCAGGAAAAGATCGTTGCCGGAATGCGCGCGGACCTCGCACGCGAGGAACGCGAACTCGCCAAACTGCAAAAAGGGAAGGCGGTTCTCGAGGCCTAGTCGTCAATCACAACCCGAGGAGCACTCTGTATAGGTGCTCCTCTTTTTCATATTCCATGTTGGAGGCGCTGTCTGGCCTTGAGCGTCTTGTAAATAGCACGTTCCAAATCACAACGTGTGCCTCACTCAAGTGCCATCCAAGCCATTTGGCATCAGTCAATCCCTGAGCACAGTAATTTACGAGACCGCTTCTCGCGATTCAATTCTTCCAGGTAAAGGGCAGAGTCTACGCAAATGCGGTTTTGCCTTTCTTTATTACACTTCATGAAAGATTGCATTCCAATGGTCGCTGGACAATGAAAGTCTATTGATCTTTAATTAAAGGTATACAAAGGTCATCCCCGAATTTCTGCCTTCAAATCCAACGCAGACATTCCACTTTTATATATACCCCAACATTAGCCTCTCCCTAAAAGATAGTGATGCACGACGAAGGAAGCTTCGTATTAGAAAGCCACGGCCCGCGGTCTTTGTGTTATACCAAACTCGCAAGCCGATTACATTGGTCCATATATTTCGACTAGCCGAGGCACTTCGAGCACGTATCGTGCTCGTCGGCAGGACGATAGCAATTGACGATGAGGTGGTGTTGAACGAATTTTTCCCACGCTGGCGCGTGGTAAATTGGGTCGTTTGCCCAAACGAATTGTCACTGATGAAGCTTATCCGGAGAGCGAAGCTGCGCCCAATTGCAATAGAAGTAAGCCGTATCGCCGTCCCATATTATCTCTGTGAACTCCAGAATAACGACGTTCCTGCATTCATCGTCGGATCAGAAGACAATGGCATCCCTGACTCGCTTCTAAAGTGTGTCAGTCCCCATATTTATATACCTATGGCCGGAAAAGCAACGTGCCTTTCTGCGGGAATGGCCCTTGCAATCGTAGCGACCCACTTTGCGTATGTGGCTAACAGCGCAGTCACCCTCAATTAGGATTTCACTCTCCGCAACCGCTCGAACAATCCGCTTTCCCTTGGAGCGGCCAGAGTTCCTTATCCAAAGATCCGACAAGAGCTAGAGCCTGCTCTCGCGTTCTGTCATAGGCCCAGGGCGCAGCAGACTCGAAAGGCTCATGCTCTATGAATGTTCCGAGATAATCTGTGCAGAATTGCCGATAGTCCTTCGTAAACAATAGAAATGTATGCCACATCGCATCAATGTCGGGAGATGTAACCTTTCGACCCGGCATAACCGCCGCAACCAGCATGAATTGCTTGAGGCCGTCAAATCGCCGCGCTGCTGTTTCCGGCGACACATGACAGTCCTGCAAATGCCGCTCTATTACTCTTGGGTTGCTGTATCTCAGCACTTCATCAACCGGCATTCGCGTTGGACGGCTTTGAACCTCGTTCATTTGTAAGATCCTCCTGTTATGCAAAGGACGATAGCATAATATGAGTTGCCATGCACACTTCGGAATACATTTTTTTTGGCCCCGACCGTACGTCAGAAACCTCCTTGTCTTTTCAACGACTTGCAGAGAATCGGCGGTCTCGTGGACAACAACAGCTTATCGACCGCTGTTTTGAGACGTATGCCCTACTTAGCCTTTGGAACCGGCAGAGTTCAGTGTGCTTGGCTGGCCTTCTCAGTATGCTCATGATCCACGATGATTGCCCTCGTGACCTCTATTGGGTCAATTTTGTAGATGCAATCGACGAAAGTGTTAAATGTTTGGCTACAAGAGTTGCGAACCTGCCAGCTTCCATCTCACCAATGAAGCTCGCGTTCGGTTCGGGATTAGAAATAGCTGACAATAATATCTGCGACATCATAGCTGCCTTGTCAATGGTTATCGCAAGGACCACGCAAAATCTTTTGATAGCTGATCTAAAGTGCGCTATTTCGAGAATCTCAGACGGCATGTGTTTGGAAGCCTACGAATATTGGTTGTCATCAAACGTCCTATTAGGTATTCCACAGAACATTCATGAGGTAGCTAAGCAGCACGCAATGATGAGGCTTCGTGAATCAATGGTTCAGTTCGTGCCATGTCGTCATGCCCTTGTAACTGAAATATTCCCAGATTCCTACTATGCTGCAATGCTGCACCTGCTGCCGTCGCCGGAAGACTTTCGCCCGATTCCAACAGCCGATGCATATGATGATGCTTGTCGAGAACGGCTTGGTATCGCGGGACGGAGATATACCCTCTGGCTCCGAGATCTCAAGGCCGCAGTTGGCCATTCGCGCAACTTCGAACGCGATCAGAAAAGCAGGTTTTGGTGCAGCCTTGCTGAGTTGCTTGCTGACTCCTCATTCGTCGCATCTGTGGTGGCCGCATTTATGGACAATTCACAAGAGGAGTTTGATGTTGCGATTCGTTTGGTCCGGGAAGTGGGGGTAGCATATATCCCACCCCATTTGGATATGTCACACAAGCGTTTATCTCTTTTATTCTACTTGGCAGATACCGATGACGGCCTAACCCAAGGAACATCCCTCTATACGGTGGACGGATATTCAGGTCGTACTGAGGTGCAGAAAACCTACCCATTTTTCCCCAATAGTGTCTTGGTTGTGCCTCGGACAGAAGAGTCTATGCATGGGGTAGAACCGCATCACCTGGCCCTCCCCAGAGTGACCCTCCATGCTTACTTGCAGCGTCGGAGTTATGAGGGAACCAAGGTGTTTCCTCCATCGTAGCCAGGAGATAATTGCTAGATTTGCTCCCAATCGCGCTGAGCGGGAAACTCTTTGTGTGTTGCATACTGATCCGTCACAAGCGCAGTCAGTTTGTTCTCTGGTGTTAATAGGTTCCAATAGAAAGTAGCGAAGAACATCCGTGTAACGCGCGCGTCAACTTCCCACAACGTCCCGATTGCTTAGAGCTCATAAATTTTATTCGGTCGCAACGGTCGCAAAGCCAAGCCCAAGGTCGGAGATACAGAAGTCGAGGCGCGCACCGTCGAAGAGGTTGAAGACCTGCTCACAGCAGCTAGCGCGTTCAAGCGCGAAACCGAATCGGATGTAGGAAACTAGAAGGCGATGCGAAGCCTTGTTTAAGGGGCGTATCGACCATTCGGTTTCGCTTTGAGGACGTTGTGCAGAAATTTACCAGCCGATTGTCCTGGCGCAGTGAACTCCTCCCAAACCTGTTGAGGACAAGCGGAGTACCACCATTCCTTGCCGTCGGTGAAACGCACATAAATGGTTTCGGTTTCGGGGTTGAAGCCAATTGCAGTCATAGCCTGCGAGATAATAGGAATCCATTCAAACATTTTCGCCCTCGTATATCCCACGCCATTGTTCTAACGATGCTCTAAGATCTGGAGCAGTGGGTTCAACTCTCCAAGGCTCCAGTGATGGGTCTTCAGCATGTGGTTCTGGATTTGGCCGCGTTAGCAGTGCGCGCGCCGGCAGCACGACGGCTTCGCCGGTTACGATCGCCTCGCCCGTGCGCAAAGAAGGAAGCACAGCGGCTAATCCTGCTACTGTGTCCGGCAAAGCCGCGCGAATCGCTCCTTGATCGGCCAGGTTAGAAAGCCGCAAAGAAATCAGTGTTCCGCACTGTGCCAATGCAGTGTCGGGCAATTCCGTTGGGCGTTGCGTGACGAGCATAAGCCCGATTCCGTACTTTCTGCCCTCGCGAGCAATTTTGTTCGCTGAATTGCGGGTGAGTGCGCTCGCGTTTTCGCCCAGATATCTATGAGCTTCTTCGAGCACGACGAAGACCGGGCTGGCTCGGCCGACGCCGGTCCCGCCTCTCTCGCTACGAATGCAAACCTCGAAAAGTAGGTTGAGAATGACGCCGATTGCGAGGTCGGCAGCAATACCGGGAACGCCACTGAAGTCGAGAACTGAAACTGGCCTGGCCTTACCTAACCACTCTTGCAAAACATCTACAAGGGGATCAGGCCCTTCCACAGTGCCCATCGGCTCTTGAAAGAACTTGAGTTGGGGGCTTAGCAAACCGAGCCGCAGTAGATCAGGCGTGACGCCGTATATGTCATACAAAGGACCTTTGTGCGGAGCTTGGCCGCCCGGGTTATACGGTTGGAAGACCGCAGACTGCAAAACCTGTGCGTTGCCGGCGTTGGTTCTGCACGCAGTCGTGTGGTCGTTTTTCGACGTTCGGGTCTCGCGATTCTCTGAATCAAGGATGTGCCATATTGGTCGAATGTCAAAAGGGACCGGGGTGTCTGCCGTTATTGCGGAAGGGTCTAACGTGAGCCAAGCGGAGTCTTCGACAAACTTCTTTCTGGCCTGCGCCACCACCTCAGAAAACCGGTTGGAGAACGTTACTGATCCAGTAGCACCCACGAAGATTTTCAGGATGTCTAGGGCCGGGAGCGCCCAATATGGTACCCGAAGCCGATTGTCCCCCTCGCCTAAGACGCTTCGAACAGAGGCGCTATCCCCGAGTGCTTGCGCGTATTCGCCATGTGGATCAATTACAACAATATTCGCGGCCTTCCAGCCGCCGCTCACGAAGCTTTGCAGCAGCGAAGCGACTGCACTTGTTTTGCCAGATCCCGTGGACCCTACAATTGCGGCGTGTCGGGTGACCAACTTCGCAGCATCCAGGCAGACAGGCACTTCCTCAGCGGCCGCGAGGCATCCCAACCTCAAATGATCTTTGCCGGCCGCAGGAAAAATTGCTGAGAGTTGAATAGCCGTCGCGAAATGAACTGAATCATCGAGACCAGGGTAAGCGCCGACGCCCCTATGGAACTTCCCTGTCGCCCTGTCGATTTCCCCTAGAAGCTGAATCTGTAGCCACCGTTCATCGCGTTGGACGTTCTCAGCCGGCGCAGGCGCGCCCGATAATTCTGCGATCCCGACGAGGCTTACAGAACCGATAAGGTCAACAAGACCTTGCGGTATGCGGACGAGCGAGCCGATCTGTCCTATAGGTTGCAATTGCCCCCTGTAAATGGGAGCAATGCCTGCTAGATCATCGTCTAGCGCAACGGTCACCGTCGCGCCAAGCACATGGCGCACCTTGCCAATACAAGTAGGGTCACGCTCAGGCATTGGGGTTGGCTAATCCATTCGGAGGTACAGTCACGGGAGGGGCGACTGCATCGGACGGAATTGGCAGTTCGTCCCCGGTCGAGGCACTCTTCGCTAAATATGCAGCGAGGTGTTTGAAGTCGCCTAGTAGAAACCTGTCCTGCACCCAGATATTAGCAGGCGTTTCTTCTCCTGCTGCCCATGGTGCGCGTATGCCACCTATGATCGCTTCAGTTGCGCTCGCAACTTGGATATTTGGGGTTACCGCTGCTCGTTCGGCGAGTGCGACCGGAATAGCGTCGTAGCAAAACACAATGATCTCTGAGCGTTCCCTCCGCGTTGCCGCGTCAAAGATGATCTCATTCAAATGGTCATCGCCGAACGCGTAGCCGGAAATTAGAACTAAGGTTTCCGGGTGGTGCAGGGCACGACGAAAGCGATCTTGCAGAACCACAAAAGGCATGCGCCGCGATTCATCGTATTTGGTGTCAGACGGGTAGATGGCAGCACTTTCCTTGACGGCGTAACCGCATCTGTAAATCTTGTGGCCTTCATCCCACTCCCAATTGAGTGACCCATGCAGCTTCCAAAGCCGCGTGAAAAACGAAGGCATGCAATCTGAACCAGGCAGCGGTTCGACCAAGTCGGTCCTAAACCGTGACCTGAGAGTGCCGATGAAGCCATCGAAGTATGGAACGTGGAACTCTTCTAATGCAGTCTCTAAGAGCAGATCGTAATTTACCGTGAAAACCTCAAGAGGCGTGTGGTAATTGGTACGTGCGGCCCAAGCCGCGAAATCCCTAACCGGTTTTAGATCAGATGAGGAGATGTCAAGCTCTTTGACGATTGCTTGACAGACGTTCTTATCGAGAGCGACAGCTGCTGCGGCCGTCAGCCCCTCTAGCTGCTCCGTGCTGTTGAGCAGAGCGGCAATGCGCCTTAATCTGCTCAGGGCTTGTTCGAGATTTCTGCCCTCAAGCTGTGTTTCAAATAGCGCTTTCTCTTCCGCGCTAAGATCCGCCAACACCTTAGCTTGGAGTTGGGCGACATCAGGAAGGCCGCATGCTTTTGAAATGCCAGCACCAAAGAACGTACAGACGTGCCTAGATCGCGCAGCCAGCTTTGCGCTGACGCCCATAGCAAATTTCGAGGGGTTGTGAGCCATCTGTCCTACTCATCCTTGTAGAAAAGGATAGTCTGACGAAAGGCGAAGATAAAGAGAAATTTTTCCAGTCCATGTCACGGCTGATTCCGCTGTCTGCCCGAGCCCCGGGTGTGGTCGGGTCGTTTGGGATGCTCAAATTCATCCTTGAAGACTCTGAAGGACCCTCCCGATCATGTCCAAACTCTTTCCGGTGGGCTGATGCTTCCCAGCTTCCCAACTCTGCATTGTGCCGGGATCGACGCCCAGCTTCTCAGCCATCTTCCGCTGCGATAGACCGAGCACCCGCCGTGCGGCGGTGAGACGTTCAAGGAGTGTGCCGGTCGGAGGTAGAGGGTCGTACCCGAGGAACTGGATGATGGCTGGGATGTAGCGGACAGCCGGAACGGTTGCGTTGCGTTCCCAGTTGGTAATCGTCGTTCCGTCCACGCCGATGCGGTCGCCAACCTGCCTCTGAAGGAGGTTGAGGTCAAGGCGACGGTGGCGAATGTGGTCACCTAAGCTATTGATAGCTCTTGGGTAAGCTGACAACTTCGGTTTAGGAGCCCGGAGCTCGGCATGGCAGAAAGGCAACGCAGGGATGAGAGTCGCCCGCGGCGATCATCATGAACATCGAACGGAATCTATGATTGAGCCTCACGCGCTAAGCATTCGCGGTCCCTGGCCGAATTAACTTGACGACCGCAACCACTATGCTATAACTAGCAAATCCTTTCCCGGCCTATTTGAAGCAGCTAAGCAGCAGCCGAGTTCCACGCCGATAGCCAATTGCTTCCGAAGTCTAAGGTCTGCGTTGAAATCGGTGAAGTCTCCATATTCTGTCTTGCCCCGTGTGTCGCCAACCGGGCCGATGGAGCCATTTTGTCCCGATTCTTGAAAATACTCAGACATCACTTTTCCTCCGATACTCCATTGACCCCGCACTCTTCCAGTCATTGACCGTAAACAAACAGCACACGAATGTAATTCTTGTTTCTTTAGGAGCTCTCCATGCCGAGCATTTCACCCAGTCAGGGCGTCGCGCTCTGGTTCACTTATCTTCGCGATTTTCAAGCCGCCTGCAATAGCACAACCGCCGCCCAGATGGATCTGTTGACTTTCGCTGACACAAGCGTGACAGCAATACTCCCCTCCGCACAGGAGCAAAACACATTCTTAACCAACATTGCCGTCTCGCCGGGCATCAGTGGCATTCCCATCAGCGCGCTTGCCGGTGTCTCATTCGAAGGTCTTCTGGACAACTCCAACCCTCTCGTCACTTACGTCGCTGTTCTCCTGCAGAGCCTTTCGGACCCGTCGCTTCAAAACGCAGCCAGCGCTGACTATTGGAGCGCATTGGTCTCCGCCGCTTTCCCGGGAGGTAGCAAAGGCGCTCCCTGGACCGTCGCGATGGGCTCCCTCACCTCAGTCATTCCCGCCGTCTGCTTTACCGCGACCCTTCAGGCCGCAGTCAATAAGACCGTCGATAAAGCCACTTCCAAGGTGAGCGATCTTATCCCTCAGATAGCGAGGCTCGGATGACCCGGATCCAACTCGCCAACTGCGCCTCTCTTTTGCTCGTCCTTGCTGGAGTCGTCCTCACACAATCCTCAAGTCCTGCCGCGGCTCAAACTCCATACTCCGCGGTCACCTACATTCGCTACCCTTCTCTCCAACCGGTCAGCGCCATCGACATCAGCACCGGTCTCTTTCCATCCGATCTCTACGACGCGATCGAGAAGGAGAAAAATAATCCCAAGTGGAACTGCGCCGTGCCCGGCTTCTACAAAGTCGCCGTCGTCGATAAAACCGGAAAGATACTTCGTAACCTCACCGTCGAAGAGGTTGTCCTGATGGGCAACGATCCATCTGGTGCCCGCTTTACCAAGTGCCAAGGTCACGGCCTGCCCGGCGAGATTCAGCTCATCCTCTCCTCCGACGTTGACTCCAACGATCTCCTCAAGGTCTTCATCTATGAAGACACAGACCAGAAGACTCAGATCTCAACCTCGACCCAGACCCTCCAATTCACCGCGAGTTCCTTCCCGGCATTCACCATAACGCCGCAGGCCGCCCCGGCAGAAGCCCTCAACAACGGTGAGACAAGAGACGTTGGCCAGCTCAACGTCACCTTCTCCGACTCAAATCTGGTCAAGAGAGGCCCCTTGAACGTCTACGCCAAGAGCACGGACCTTTTTTCCACCGACGGCAAGGACGCCAAGAGCGCTATGAGCTTCACTGGCGGAATCCAGCGCGGACTCTTTCCCCGCTGGTACAGCCCGTGGCAGCTCCAGGAGACCCTACAGGGGAATCAAACCGCCAAGAATCTCTCAGCTGTCACAAGCTTCAGACTCTCTGCCGATCCCCCATGGCTGTGGACACGATCCTTCCTCAACAACAAGACCATTCTCGCGCCCCTGCCGCCCGAGCCCTCAATCGCCAACCTATACACCCACAGGTTAAATCAGCTCGTCACCGAGAAGACTCCTTTGCTTGCTCAGGATGACTACTCACTCAACCCCTCCTTCTCCTGGGACACCATCAGCTTCCCGTTCACTTGCAAACTCCTCTTCTGGGAGAGGTCAGTTGCCCTCACTCCGCCGGCAGCAGACCAACCCACCCCACTACCCACCACCTGCCTGGGCACGGAGATCGACCTCGGCCTCTGGTATCTCCCCCTGGATCTCACCGCCTCCAAAAGCCAGCGGGTCGAGGGGTACGGAGACATCTCCATCCTCATCCCCCTCACCGACTTCGCCGTCGCATCCAAACAGCTCACCTATGTCACCGGAGGAAGCAACTCCACCAAGTTCCAACTTCGCATTAAATACGCCGACGCCGTAAACGCCACAAATAATTACGCCCGAACTAAGCAGTGGACCGTCGGTATCGAAGCCCTCATCGCCGCGAAATAATCCAAGTAAATCTCTAGTCGCGTGCATTTATGGATGCGGAGGATGCACAACAGTTGTGCGCGGGTCGATTTGGCATGA
>Ga0207933_1001111_pt1 | contig 21849 bp, 29 predicted proteins | sample NGESurdeep092012_4_FD_184488 | JGI IMG/M metagenome (GOLD analysis project Ga0207933, IMG submission 184488) | Arctic peat soil microbial communities from Barrow, Alaska - NGEE Surface sample F53-3 deep-092012 (SPAdes) | ecosystem: Environmental > Terrestrial > Soil > Wetlands > Peat ...
CAAGGACACCATGATCCGTCCACAGATGCTCGGCGACCAAGGTGGGTCCAAATCGCTGCCCTGGCCCCTTCGCAATCGAGCCGCCGTAGTGGGCACGAATGATCGACAGCACCTCGTCGCGCTCCGCTGCTGGGTGAGCACGATTCGATTTCCGGCCGACATTGCCATGCACCAGGCCCTTGGTGCCTCCATCTCTTTGGTAGCGATGGTAAATGCGCTTGGCCTGCCGATAGCTCACGCCTAAGAGCGGCACTGCCTCCTTGAGTGTGATCTCTTTTGCTGTAACCCGGGCCAGCACCGACCCGCGCGTGAATTCCTTCCTGCTCATTGCTGTCCGCTCCATCGAACCCTCCCGAAGGAAAGTTCGCGGCAGGGGACATTTCTATCCGTGCTTCAAGGGGACATTATCATCCGTGCTCAACAGGTGGTATCGAGCTGATCAGTCCGCACGGAATACAAAGCGTTGGTGCTGAGGAGCGAAACTAACGCGTAAGGTCTATGTCGCGACGGAGCGTTTTTCTTCTCTAAAGTCGGCAGACCGAAACCGGGATGTTGTGGATACATCGCCGGTACGTTACCCCCAAGTCAATGCAATTCCACGAGGCAACATAGCACGGTAGCGCGGGCATGAACGACTTTGCATATGCTCGTGCGGAAGTGTGACGTGGGCCCGTCTCTCTATACCGTTAGCCGTCATCGCTGCTCGGCTGAAGGCCGCGGGGCGCCGGCCCGGCTGGACGATGGCAGAGCCGTTCATGGCTTGACAGGTATATAACTAGTCAAGTATATATCCTCTCATGGAAACTGCCTTTGGAATCATCGCGGAACCCAACCGCCGAGCGATACTGAGTCTGCTCGCTAGCGCCGAGCGGTCGGTGAGCGAGATCGAGGGTGAGCTGAGGATGTCGCAGCCGTCGGTCTCGAAGCATCTGCGAGTGTTGCGGGATGCCGGGTTTGTGGAGGCGCGGGTGGAGGGTCAGCGGCGGGTATACCATATAAGAGCTCAGCCCCTGCAGGAGGTCGATGCGTGGCTGGAGCCGTTTCGGAAGTTGTGGACGAAGCATGTTGATGCGCTTGAGGCGCATTTGAACCGCATGGAGAAGGGGAACATGGATTCCCGCTTTCGCGGGAATGACGTGGGCGAATGCGGGGATGACGGGGAGCTCGAATGACTGCTCGCGCGAATTACCTGCCTGGCCCAGCGACAGGCGCTGAAGTGCGGAAGGATGGTGACGAGTGGACGCTTATTCTCGTTCGCGATCTGCTTCAGCCACCGGAGATGGTCTGGCGAGCGTTGACTGAGCCGGATCAGTTGCGCCAGTGGGCGCCGTTCGATGTTGATAGGAATCTGGATGCGACGGGGCCTGTCACGCTCACAACGGTCGCAGCTCCCAGGCAGCAAGTCTCGGTGTCGAACGTGACGCGTGCTGACGCGCCGAGTTTGCTTGAGTATAGCTGGGGCGGTAACAACATTCGGTGGGAGTTGAAGCCGCACGTGAAGGGTACGCGACTCATCCTCTGGCACAATATCGATCGCAGGTACATATCGATGGGCGCAGCGGGTTGGCACATCTGTCTTGACGTGCTTGACAGGTTCCTTGCAGACGAGCCTATCGGTCGCATTGTTGGTGCGGACGCAATGAAGTTCGAATGGCAGCGTCTGAATACTGAATATGCAAAGCAGTTCGGCGTGAAAGCTGAGAGCGCGCCGCCACAGACCGCAACTTGAGACGAGACAACTGACATGAAGATCAAAATCACCAGCATCTACGTGAACGACCAGGAGAAGGCGCTTCGGTTCTACACGGAAGTACTCGGCTTCGTGAAGAAGTCAGATTTCACGCAGGGTCCGTTCAGGTGGTTGGCGGTTGTGTCCGCCGAGGAACCGGATGGAACGGAACTACAGCTTGCGCTGAATGACAATCCTGCTGCGCGCGCGTATCAGCAGGCAATGTTCGAGCAGGGACAGCCGGCGGCGATGTTCTATGTGGATGATGTGCAGCGCGAGTACGATCGGATGAAAGCGCTTGGTGCGGAATTCACAATGCCGACGACGAAGGTGACGGGTTCGACGATTGCAATGTTGAACGATACGTGCGGGAACCTGATTCAGATCGTGACTCTCGACAAGTGGGGATGATGCGATGAAGAAATCAGTCGCGAAGTCAAGTCAATCGGCCTCGGAGTTGATTTCGGAACGCATTGCGGAACTCGGCGACTGGCGCGGGAAGACGCTTGCGAGGATGCGCAAGCTGATCAAGCAAGCGGATCCGGATGTTGTGGAGGAATGGAAGTGGATGGGAACGCCGGTGTGGTCGCACGACGGGATTATCTGCACGGGGGAGACGTACAAGGATAAAGTGAAGTTGACGTTTGCGAAGGGGGCGGCGTTGGAGGATCGGGCGGGGTTGTTTAATTCGAGTTTGGATGGGAAGGTGAGGAGGGCGATTGATATTGGGGAGGGGGAGGAGGTTGATGCGGGGGAGTTTATGGGGTTGGTGCGGGAGGCGGTGGAGTTGAATGGGGCGGGGAAGAAAAAATTGGTAAAGAAGAAGGTGGTGAAGCAATAGGGAAAGGATCGATGGTGCGATGATGGGCTGTGCATTGTGATGCTGCGCGCGCGTCGCGATACAGACCGAGGATTCAATGTGTTTAGCACGGACGATGCGATCTTCGCTAGTTGCTGTTTTGTTGCACGTTCGAGTCTACGGTTTAACACGGGACCGTCATCGAAGCCCGCATGGCGAATATGGCCACTTGCGGAGGCACGCAACTTTGGGCATTCTGAGCCGTATGGACTTTGAGCAGCAGGCACATGTAGCTTAACCGTGAGTCTACGGAACCGGGTGCAGGCCATCGCCCGCCGGTGAGCGCGAGCGTTAGACGATTCTTCGCGTTACCCGGTCGGCAAGTTCAATCCACTGCTTATCTGCTCCTAAGGACGGTCATATGTCACCCATACTTATCGTCATACCAGGATGGTTGGTCGCGGTCGCGGCGGGGTGTTTCGCAGTAGCTCTTTGTTGGCGACGGTGGTCGCACCATAGAACTTGGGAGGTTGTGAAGGCTGAACTCAACTTCGCGAACATGGGCAAGATTGAGATTAGGCCCAATTATGATGACATCCAGATCGCGCATCGAGCGTGGGTGGAACTGGCGACACGCAAGGCGGGTGTGCCGTTCGATGCTAAGTACGATGTGATCGTGGAGTTGTATGATTCTTGGTACGATCTCTTCGGTCGGCTTAGAGAGTTGGCAAAAGATTGCCCGGCGTCGAAGATACGCGCCAACGAGGGTACACGGGAATTGGTTGATACGTTGACTTCGGTGCTGAACTTCGGCGTGCGGCCCCACCTAACGCGGTGGCAGGCGCGGTTTAGGCGCTGGTACGTAGACGCACTTGAATCGGCCCCGGCCGCCCGCAGTCCCCAAGAGGTACAGCGCGATTACCTTGAATATGGTGAACTTGTGGCTGATCTGGAGGCCGTACAGCTTGGCCTGCAGGCGTACATGGCGCTTCTGAAGAAGATCGCCACGGGACAGGAATAGCCGACGCCACGGAGTAGGTGCAACACAAGCTTTCTGGATAAGGGGCACTGTCGTGCCAAATGAGTGGCCGAGAGGCCACGAGACGACGACGGGAGGCAAATGCCTGAAGGTTCAAAGCGGTGTCATGTCTTCATTAGCCACCACCACGCCGACGATGAGCATGTAGACGGCTTAACGTCCATGCTATCGCGCGCGGGCTACGACATTCGAAACAGCTCCATACGCGCCAAACCTGCAAACCAGCGACGGCTCGACCGAGGAGAGGTCAGTGACGAGACAATTCGGCGTTTGCTCAGAATGAAGATTTCGTGGGCCGGGAAGGTAATTGTCATCGTGGGGAGAGAAACTCATAACAGGCCGTGGGTGAACTGGGAAATTGAGCAGGCCCACAAGCAAGGCAAGAGCATAGTCGGCGTGTACACTCGCGGTGGGACACAGGCGGACGTACCTGAGGCGTTAGAGAAGTACGGGTCTGCCCTCGTGGGTTGGAAATCCGAGAGCATCATGAGTGCTTTGGATGGTGAGGAGAGGCCATTCGAGAATCCGGACGGAACTTCAAGGGTTCCCCTGTACGCCGGCACGCCCGTGACGTGCTAGGCGGGTGGCCTACTGCTTCATCTATACGGTGGCGAGGGACTTCGGGTTTGCCCCAAACCCGTTTCACGGTGTATGCACCCTCGCTACTTGTAAGCCCACAATTCGGCGCGTGGCTCAGCCCGGCGATTGGGTGATCGGGATGGGCGGCAAGAGGCTCGGTGCAAATGGGCGGTTGATCTTCGCGATGTGTGTTGCCGAGGCTCTGACGTTTGACGAGTACTGGGCTGATCCGAGATTCCGGCAAAAGCGGCCAGTCCGAAACGGGAGTAGGACTATGATGCTCGGCGACAACATCTATCACAGGGACGGCCGCAGCGGGGAATGGCAGCAGGCTGACTCACATCACAGCCAGCCAGACGGCAGACCGGATATCCACAATGTGTCACACGATACCGGTGCCGACCGCGTTTTGATCGGAGACAAATTCGTTTACTTCGGTAATGCCGCGCCCCGAGTACCAGAAACGGTCCTAGAAGCGCTAGGCTATAAAAATGGACGAGGACATCGGAAGTTCAGCTTTTCAGATGCAATTCCTCTCCTCCATTGGTTGCATTCGTTGTACGAAGCCGATTTCGGCAGAGTTCTAGGGGACCCAATTGAGTTCGCGGACAGTGCGAAGCGCTATGCCTCCGGCACCAATCGACTGCTTTGACATAGGGAGTGAGATGGAATGAGCCGACCATTGTGCACGAGTGAAGAAGCGATAGCGAACCTCGACCCTACAGTCGTATTCGACACGTACTGGGACTTCGCAGCTCGACGTCAAGAGGTCTACTTCGCACGGTTGCGGGGTCAGGACGCGCCGTGGAGCGTGGACCCGATCATAAGCTCGTTTCGCTTCACGAATGCTTACCGTGCAGCGGATCGGGTGAGTCAATATCTGATCAGACATGTCATATACAACACCGACTACTCAAACCGAACGGAGGATGTGCTCTTTCGGATTCTACTATTCAAGATCTTCAACCGAATTGAGACTTGGGAGTTGTTGATCAGGACGTGCGGTCCTCCGGAGCTGGCTTCGTACAGCTTCGAGAAGTATGACAAAGTGCTTTCGCGGGCGCTCGAGGCCGGCGAACGGATTTATTCTGCAGCGTACATCATGCCATCGCCGCATGTATATGGCCATCGCCGAAAGCACCGAAATCATCTGCTCTTGTTGCAATATATGATGGACGATGGCTTGACCGGCAGGCTAGGCCGCGCTCGGACGATGGGGGACGGTTACACAATTCTCCGGGCATACCCTTCACTGGGAAATTTCCTGGCTTATCAGTTCGTAATCGACATCAACTACAGCGAACTGACGAACTTCTGTGAGAATGACTTCGTTGTTCCCGGGCCGGGAGCCGTAGATGGAATGCGGAAGGCATTCCGTAACGCGACCGTCATCGATGGTGCTACGGTGATCCAACTCACTACCGAGTGTCAGGACGAACAATTCGCACGTCTAGGGATCCGGTTTCTCGATCTATTCGGGCGCCGATTGAGCTACATCGATTGTCAGAATCTATATTGCGAGGTTTCCAAATACTCGCGTGTGGCCTATCCAGAGTATCCAGGCGCGTCGGGAAGGACGCGCATAAAGCAGCGGTTTAGACAACACGGCGAGCTCCCTACTCCATGGTTTCCTCCAAAATGGGGAATCAATGCGCGCGTAGCGGAGTTTCTGCGAGGAAGGAGCGACTCATGGAATTGAATGACTATCAGCAGCGAGCATTGCGTACTGATCAGGTACCAGCTCACGAAGGAAGCGAGCTTGTGGTCCCGCTTCTCGGATTAGCAGGCGAGGTGGGCGAATTGCTCAGCGAGTACAAGAAGCACTTAAGGGATGGTGACTCCCATCAATTGTTCCCTGCACGTGTGAGCGAGGAACTTGGAGACATTCTGTGGTACGTTGCCGTCGCGAGCGAGCGATTCGGCTTAGATCTGGAGACGGTGGCCGCGGCGAACCTACAAAAATGTGCCGGCACATGGCTCACTCCGACAACTTGCGAGTCCGTGGTTGGGCGATTCGACGGTGACTATCCGGAGCCCGAGCAATTCCCGCCTACGTTCACGATACGTTTTGAGGAGTTCCGGGAGGGTGAAGTCTTGCGCGTTCGCGCTTCATGTGGCCAAGTGCAAATGGGACAGACACTGACGGATAATTCTCACGGGGACGACGGATACCGATTCCATGACGTATTCCACCTGGCGCTTGTCGCGGGACTCGGATGGAGTCCCGTGAGTCGGCGAAATCTTAAGCTGAAGCGAAAGAGTGATCGTGAAACGGATGAGGTAGAGGACGGGGGACGAGCCATTGTGATCGAGGAAGGTGTAACGGCGCTAGTCTACAGCTACGCCGTGGACCATAATTGGCTCCACGGTGTGGAGAGTATCGATCATGATGTACTAAAGATGGTGAGGAAGATGACTTCGCATCTTGAGGTCGCCGCCTGCACACTCGCCGAATGGGAAGCCGCAATCCTAAAGGCATTCCCGGTATGGCTGCAGGTACTGGACGCGCGAGGAGGGGATGTGGAGGTAAACCTCGTGGATCGGACACTGAAATTTATTGGACGATAGACTATGACGACCGGTACCACCTAACTGGGCCCTTTCCGAAAATCTGTGTTTGAGGTCATACTCAGTCCAAGGAAGACTGTATGGCCAGGCAGAAAAGGAACGGTCCGGATCGGTGACAGGTCTTGGGCGGCGCAAGGCGCGTACGTGTGCATCACGCACGATCTGACCCTAAATTCGCCACTAAATTCGCTAATTCGCAGTCTCGAATCCGCGTCCAATCGTGCCGTGAAGACGCGCAGATCGTCTAATTGGGTACGGCGATCATTTCATGGAGTGACGCGTGGTCTCTTGTCGGCCGTACATGCGAATTGCGCTACTGGTACTGAGCGTCTTGGTCGCCCACAGACCGGCGGCCGCACAGATTGCCGATCACTATCTCGGGACGGTCGTCAACGACGACATGACTGGACAGCCAGCGGAACTTGAGCTGTTCATTTATGCGCGGTCTGACTCGGGTACGATCGGATGGATGAAGGTTGGTAATCCACTAGGCGGAAGCGGCGCGACAGCCGTGGTTGCGCGCGATCTGGATTCGCTCTACCTCGTGACGGTGACAACAACGGGCGACACACTCATTTGGGCCGCGCCGCAGCGGACAGGGACACTTGAGGGTAGATATTGGATCAAGGGCACGAATTACGACGGTCAAGGAGGTCGCTGGCGCTTAGTTCCTCAGCCCCGTATCTCCAAAGCCGCTCTTTTTCTGTTCGCCGTCGCCGTCGGGGCACTATGCATCCTCGCGCTCGCGGCGCTGAGCGCCGCCCGATACCAACGCTGGTGGGGATGGCGCGCGAACCCCGTATGCCACACGGCGGACGACCGACGCAAGTTAAGCGGCGTCCAGGGGTGGCTTGCGTGGTTCGTCCTCGGGCAATCGCTACTCGCGATATATCTTCTCGTCACGATTCGCGACGCAGTTGACCTGCTAGGCGGTACGTGGATGTTGGGCGCGGCGATCAATGGGATGCGCCCATTGCTGTTCCTAGAAGCCGTAGGACATTGCTTCCAGCTCTTCGGTATCGTCCTTGGCCTTTTTCTAATCCGCCGACACTCGCAATTGGCACCGATATACTGGGTGACAATGCTTTCACTGGCTGCGGTCTACGCTTTCGTGGACATCCTCGGTGCATCCGGAATAAGACAGGTGCTGGCGACCATGTTCGGTCCCGACGCCGCAGGGGCATTGCGGGGAATGCAGGAAGCGACTACGCAGAACTTTCGAGTAATCTTTAACGCCGCGATCTGGTCGCTTTACTGGATACGGTCGCGACGCGTGTTCGTTGTCTTTGGGCCTGCGGCCCCACTTCAGACCGTGTCGGCAGTCGAGCCGGTCATGTCAAGCGTGCAAGTGCCGAAACTTCCATCAATCGCCGGTTAGGATCGCGCGATGTCAGGTGTATTTTCGCCACTCCACCGAACGTGGCTCATTCGAGGCGCAGTCGCAGTCACAGTTCTGGTTGGTGTCGCAACGTGGCTCGCGAACTCAAGCGGTGTGCCACCAGCAGATGCGCGAAGCGGCGACGTGCAGCAGGCAAGCCGTGTCGCAACTGTATCCGAAATCGCTGAGATAGCACGCCGAGCGAGTGTGCAAGTGGTAGCTATTGATAGCCGCGGCGAGCCAATGAAACAGGGAACCGGGTTCTTTGTTTCGGCCGATGGGCTGATCGCGACGAACTACCATGTCATCAACGACGCGCGCGCCCTCCGTGTCCAGACCCTTGATGGCGATCCGTTGTCGGAAGTCTACCTCGTGGCGACGGATCCAACGCGCGATCTCGCAATGCTACGCATTGAGCGGGTCAGTGGACCATTCTTGCACGTCGCGGCTCAAGCCATGGCTGCTACTGGAGATCCAGTGTACGTCATGGGTAATCCGCTCGGACAGGTTGGGACCTTCAGCACGGGCGTCGTGAGCGCCACACGAGAGCTCCGCGACCGGGAACTGATTCAGATAACAGCGCCGATCTCGCCAGGGTCGTCCGGCGGACCGGTGCTCAATGGTGCTGGCGATGTAATCGGCGTAGCGACACTGAATCTCCGCGATGGTCAGAACATGAACTTCGCCGTCTCGGCGCGCTATCTACCGGCGATGATGGCTGAGAAGGCGAATGCTGTGCTTTTCGCTGAAGCAGCGCGCGTTCCGGTCCAGTCAAACGAGGTACGCAGCTCTGGCGCTGTAGAAACAGGAGTCATCGCTACTGAATCACGAAACGAGGAATTCAACGCCGAAATCGATTCCCAATTCGTCGCCGGCAACAGCATCGTCCGAGCAATAGGGTATGTCTCGGAGGGTCGCATCGTGCGCGGCTATCTTAAACAAGGAAATGTGAACCGTCACTCAGTCGAGCTCGATCGCGCAGGCACTTATCTCATTCAGGCGTACTGTGACAACGACTGTTCGCAGCTCGATCTGTCGATTCGAGACGCAAGCGACAGCGTGATCGATAGCGACAAAGGTGCGACCGACGATCCAGTGCTCGTCGTTATAGCCAGTGTACCTGGTAGGTACGTCATGCGGGTAGCTATGCTATCCTGTACTGTCTCGCCGTGTGCATACGGCGTTCGTCTGTACAGAGCGACGCGATCCCGTCCGCAGTGAGCGGAGAGTTAGGCGTCGGATCTTGCGTGGCGCAAGACATGTGTGCATCACGCAAGACCCGACCGTCGATTACACTTTTCACTTTTACCCACAGATTGCATTGACCGAGCGTGGGCGACCACCACGCCCCATATCCTGAACCAGTAGCAAGAGAGATCAAAATGCGCATCCTTCGGTGGCTGCTGTGCCTCCCTGCAGGGCTCGTAGCCAGCGTCATAATGGGCGCGCTGACCCAGATCATCGGGAGCATTATTACCGGCGTGGCAGGCAATGTATCCCATGGCATTTTTGGTGGCTCGGGGGCGGGCTGGTATGTATGGCTCGTCAGTGGATTAGCCTCGGCAATTGGCTTCTTTTGGGCAGCGTTCCGTGTTGCGCCAGCGCGGACGCGCGCCTTGAAGTGGACGTTAGTCTTGATCGTGGGCGTATTGGGCTTGATGGCCGCACTCGGACCACTGATGGTTCAGAGAGAACAAGTGCGTGCATTTGCCGGAGTGGCGATGGTGCTCATGGCGGTTACGTATTCGCGCATGTCGGTCAATCAGATCGCGGTGGAGGCCGCTGAGATTATCGGCTAGGCGGTCTGTGGGGTGGTGGTGCGCGCGGGCCTAACGGATGTTGGAGCGGTGGAGTTCGGTGTCAGATCGTGTCAGCCTCAGCCGACTCCGTCGTAACATTGTGGTCAACATCGCAATTTGAATCGGCGCGGTCAAGATACGAGATCTTGCGCGGCGCAAGGCACGCGCGTGTATCACCGAAGATCTGACGTTCGCTACTCTAGGGATCGAAGGCGGAATAGGTCAGCAGCAACGAGGCGACGATGGGGGAGTGCTGTTTTGTTGCAGGCTAGATTTCGGTGTTTAAGGCGACACTCGCGTCCCGAGCAAACGTCGTAAACATTTTCCCTTGTGAAGCCGGCAGTCGTGGGCATCTTATGCTACACGTCACCCGGAGCTCCAATGTATGAACCTGCACCCTCACCTGAGTCCCCGAGACTTCCTCGGCTGCGGGCCCGAATGTGGATTGGCCCAGTATCCGGCTTCGTCGACGCTGTTATCGGGGGGTTCAGCGTCAGATCTTTGCGCGGCGCAAAGCGCGTACGTGTGCATCGCGCAAGATCTGACCCTGGATTCTCCACACACGACTGCGTGAGGCGCGGTCTGAAGAGTAAAGCGTCAAGATGGTGCCGGGTTACGCATCGCTGCCGGGTACGCGTCGAGATACAAGAAACGGACTTTTCAGCCGTAGGTCCTAGCGCAGAGCAAACCGGGATGCCACAATAGGCAGCGGCCTAACGAACGTTGAAGCAGTCGGGCTATCTACGGAGCGCTCGCTTCGCTCGCTATTTATAACATTCGCCCGCTGCTTAACTGGGGCGTTGGGCAGCAACACACTTCCTCAAACCGCGACCTTGATGTCTGCATTCCTAATATTGGGCCGTGTTGTTTTGGTGGCCATATTCCTTTGGGCGCTCTGCGTCGCCTACAAAACCATCAAGGCCGACGCAGATAGCTTCCGAGCTGCCCACCATGGCCTTGTGGGTACAGCCATCAAGGAAGGCTTGTTCGTATCGTTCGCAGTTAATCTGCTCTGGGTAACCACGGACGGGGGCATCCACTTGGGTGTTCTCTGGGTCTCGTTCATCGCGCTGGCGCTGATCTACTTCTCCGTACGATTATTCTTTGCCGCGCTTCCCACGATCGCAAAACGCTACCAGACTATCGGGATCTTCGACATCCGCGTACTCACGGCCGTATCGACGGTAGTGCTCGCCTTCAGCGCGATCTATGAGAAAGGCGGTCTGTTGCAGGGGAACGCCGCAGCCAAGGGGGGGGCGTTCGTGTACTTTTCTGTGGTGACACTCACGACGCTCGGCTACGGTGACGTTCTCCCGACGGATCATATGCGCTTTTTCGCCTGCGTCGAAGCCTTTGTCGGCTACGTCCTACTCGGCGGGATCGCCTCGCTGCTGTTCCAGATTGCGCAATTCGAGCGAACGGGCAATACGGACGTGCCGTTGGCGGCGGAGTCCTCCAAGCTAGGGCAGCTCGCTGCTTCCCAACGAGGCGTTGCAGATGACGAAGCGGCCCAGACATCTCCGCCGGAGGAGATGTCTGGGCCGCTTCGCAGCTGAACTTTGGCGTTAGGTCGCAATAGAGTACTCCATTCTTTTAATCATCCGACATGGAGGAACTAATGCTCAGGACGCCATCTCAACGAGCACTCAGTGCTGCCGTGCTTGCGTGTGTTGGCGCTCAAGCGGCGCACTGGTTCATTACGCCTATGCGGCATCCGGATGCGAGCTCCCTTCGCGCTGGACTCGTCGCGATTCAAGCTCGCGCTGGATTTGGAGGCGCGTTCTGGCTTCTGCGGTCGCGGCGCAGCGACGCCGCCGACACGCCTGCGAGCTAACGTGCGTTCGAGCCGGAGTTCGGAGTCAGATCTTGCGCGGCGCAAAGCGCACATGTGTATCGCGCATGATCTGACCCTCGCTACTCGCCCGCAATCTCGATAGGAATAGCATGGAAGCGACATCATACTTCGATATCGGCATCCACATCAAGGCCGAGGGATTCGCGGCCTACTTGACCGCCCTCAATGCGTCGCTTCAGAGCCAACGCGACTCGCTGGAGGCAGTCATTGGTCGCGAGCGTGCTGGTGCGGACGACGAGACGGCGGATCTCATTCTGGGCCGTCACATTGATGAGTGGCACCAGCTAGCCGTCGTGTTTCCTCAGCGGTTTTTCAACACATTCGTTGTGTCGCTGTGTTCGTGGCTGGAGGCCGAACTGAACGATCTAGCACAAGCGCATCGTCGCCTGCATCCGGACGCGATGAATCTCAATGAAGTCGCCGGGAAGGGCCTTGAACGCGCACGCCTGTACCTGAAGCGGGTGGTTGGGATCGACTTTCCCGACAGTCGTGGCTCGTGGCCGGTAATTCAGTCGGTCTACAAGATTCGCAATGCGATCATACACAAGGACGCGGCATCGATCGGCTTGAGCGCGCCGGAATTTAAGTTGCTGGTCGAGCATGCGTGTGGAGGCACCGATCAGGTGGAACGGATTGCTCTCACGCTTCCTTTCTGCAAAATGGCACTTGTAAGTGCGCGAACGTTCTTCAGCGATCTCGACGCAATCCTGCCTGAAGACCTTCGGAGTTGGTAATCGCCCGCATTCTAACGCGCGTTGCACTCGAGTTGGGTCTCAGATCTTGCGCGGCGCAAAGCGCGTACGTGTGCATCACGCAAGATCTGCCGCTAAATTTGCCCTTGATGCCGTCCGCAAACTCCCTTCGGGTCGCGCTTCGGGTTTGGAATAGGAATTTGTCGAGCTGGCTCCACGAGTATCTCGAGCGATCGCGGTTGTAACCATTCACCATCGCGCAGCTTAACTGAAGACCTTAGCTGACCCATTGAGGTGCATCGTATGGGATACTTCTATGTTGACGACTCCGTGCATGAGCGAGGCAACTTCGTGTTGTGCGCTGCCGTGTATAGCCCGACAGAGATTGATAGCGATATTCATCGTGAGTTAGAGCAGGCTGGCCTCACTCCCGGTAAGGACGAATTCAAAAGTAGAACAAGAATGGACCAAAATCCCAAGATGATGCAACTGCGGTCGAGGTTGATGAGTCACATCCAAGGGAATCGGAAGCTCGGACTCATTGTGGCGCCGATTGCAGATCGTAGTCGGGTCGGGTCGGTAGTACTACAAGGGCTCGCACATTTCGTTGACGCCAACGAAATTGTTGATCGCTCGGGTGTAGTATTTATCGATCAAGGGATGTTTAGGTCAATCAAGGCTGCTCAGAGCGAGGCCTCAAAGCACAGCATGCTCGCTTCTTACAAAATCAATTTTGAACAAGATTCACGCACCGTCTTGGGAATTCAGGTGGCCGATGTCGCCGCGCACACATGCGCCACGATGCTCCTCGATCAACTAGGAATAATTCGGAAGACCGTAAAGGCCGGCGAGAATTCTGGCTATGACCCGGACATGGACCTAGAGCTTGGCTTTTCTCTTTGGGGTCAAGTTCGCTACTCTTTCTTTCGACACACGCACGCTGAACGAGGAAGCGAGAATCCGCTTCTCGATTCACGGTCAGGTCTTTTCGTCGCGCCCACATGCTCGCGCGAGCTCGCCGAGGCTGCACTCGCACGGTTCGGTGATGTCTATATGGGGTGCATACACTAGAATCCGTGCGGGGTCGTATCCCCGATGTTAGCGCCCTGCCTGTGCGAGTTCGGGTCAGACGTCGTACGGCGGACAGCTCACGCGTGTATCACGCAAGATCTAACCGTGGATTGCTCGTTGTGCCGACTCGACCAGCGGCCCAACGTGTCCGTCCAACTGACAAGGCGGATGCGGAATCCGTCCTACGCGTGCAGATTATTGGACGCCCTTGCAGTTGAGCTGGGCGTTAGTCCGCTAGACCTTCTCGGTGTCCGCCAACCTGAGAGAACTCATGGCTCCTGCGAATCCACGGCCTCAGCCACTGCAACTGATCCGCCTTTTCCTGATGACAGGAGTATTGCTTTTCGGCGCCGTCGTTCTGTTCGTTCACCGACAGCCGAACTGGAAACCAGGAGTGCTCCCGATCGCTGTTGAATACGTACTGGTGGCATACTCGATTCTGGCAGTGTCGATCGCCGCGGTACTGAGAGGACGCGTGGGATGGGAACGCGACCCGCAGCGCCGAGCCTCGTTGCTCCTCGTCGGGTGGGCCGTCGGAGAGGGTGCGGCGTCGGCGAGCGCAGGCGGCGTTGGTGCGCGGGGATGAGGAGGGCAGGGCTTCGCGAGCTGGTTGGAAGGCTCGCTGTTGTGTTGATCCGTCTGCAGCGCGGCACTTGTTTGATTCGCTTGCACGTTAGCTAAGCGTCAGGCCTCAGAACCAACCGTCACGACCAGGAGTGACAATGAACTCAGCCGTTCTCGATGACTTCAAGGTCCATGTAAAGCTCAAGCTTTCCGCGCTGTGGGCAGCATTGATGTTCTGCTACATCTATGGCGACTACTTCGGACTTTATGTGCCTGGGAAGCTGAAAGGGATGTTGGCGGGTGACGGCCCATTAGGCGCGGTTAGCCAGAGCAGTCTGGTAGCCACGTCAATCCTCCTGGCGGTTCCCGGTATTATGGTTTTCCTTTCGCTCGTTCTGCCGCCAAGGCTGAATCGCTGGCTCAACATCATCCTTGGCGCGTTCTACATTGTTATCATGCTCCTCACGATGCCGGGCGCATGGTCGTTCTATATTCTCCTGGGTGTCATCGAAATCGCGCTCGGCGTGCTCACGATCTGGTATGCATGGCATTGGCCCAGACAATCGGTGACGTGATGTCAGTAAGGCTTGACATTTTCCTCATTCGCCGCCTGCGGGATAAGACGGCGAGGATGCGAACGAGGAATCGCGGAACTGCTTGGCACGGAAGCACCTGACCCTTGCGGATACCATGAGCGTCGGCATCTTATACTGCATGCTTGCAGCGTTTTTGAAGCAGCGCTTTGCAGTCTAATGCGCTGTTGGATGGCGCTCGTAGTGAGTCTTGGTGCACCGAGGAGCTGAGATGCTAAGTCCGAGTTTGTTCGAGCTTGTACTGTTTTACGCGCTTAGTGTTGCGTTCTGGATCGCCATTCCGCTCGGGATCTTTGTCTTCGCCCGGCGACTACTGCGAGCCATTGAGCGGCGGCCGGTTCGCGAGAGCCAGATCGCGGAGCTTACGGAACGCCTTCAGCGGCTGGAGGCGCGACTGGAGGACATCGCGGACGAGACGGACCGGCTTCGGGACGATCAACGCTTCACGCGGCAGCTACTCACTGAGCGGTAACCGGCGAGCACAGATCGTCACCCGGCGCTCTGTAGCGGATCGTTGCAACTGACAAGCGATTTGCGCACGCGCCCTGCGCTCGCAATTATTGGCTCGCTTGCAGCTTAACTTGGCGTTAGAGTGACAACGGAGGCCTGATGTCGGATCAGAATCGCTTTTACTCGCGAGTTCGGGGTCAGATCTTGCGCGCCGCACATTGCGCGTGTGCATCGCACAAGATCTGACCCTAAGTTTGCAATAGTTCAGCAGGCCGCCGATGCGTGCAACGCGTCGGGCGAGGACGACTGCATATATTATTATTGACAAGGGGGAGGAAGATCCATGAACGCGAACCGTTTCGTGGTGGGGCTTTGCGCATTTCTTGTTGTGATGATTGTGCTCATCGGATACGTGATTCCGGATTCCCACGAGGCGCAGTCACGACTTGGTTATACGCTTTACATACTCGTGCTCACAGGTTCGGTATTTGTCATTGTATTCTCCCTGTTCCGGCGAAACTGGCCGATGCTGGTAGCAGGCGCTGGGCTACTCGTCGGCTCAATCGAGCCGTCGGTCCGATGGCTCTCTTTACTTGGAACGGGAATGTTTGCCGCGGCATTCGTCTACGCCTACTTCCTCCGTCCCCGCGCCATTACGGGACCACCTGTACGTTAAGCGTACGATAAGTAGCTCGTGTGGGCGAACACTTCGACTAAACAACAAGCCTGGCCAGATACTGCCAGGCTTGTTGTTTAGTCAGGCCATCGACGTGGTCGCGAGGTAAATGCGTACGATTAAGATCTTGATCCAGCAGTGCTGAAACTTTTTTTTGAACTTCAACTAATGCTTCCGCGCGCTCAGCACGCTTGGCCATGCGGGGCAGCTCACGCTCAAGCTCGACGATCCGCTTCGCACTTGGGTCCACTGGCCTGGCTTTGGGCCCACGGCGCTGCACCAGGGCTGCACGCGTTGCAAGATCGCCCTGTTCACGCGCTCGCCTCCAAGCTGCGAGCTGGGACGAGTACAGCCCTCGCGCCGGAGGAGAGCACCGATCTCACCGTGCTGATTACAACGGTCGATCTGCTCCAGGATCTTCACCTTGTAGGCCGCAGTGAAGCGGCGCCTATTGGGCATCGGTGACACCGCTGAATCGTGCGAGATAACAACATCAGAAGCAAGAGCAAAAGCGGGAGCAACTGCCGTCATTCGGTCATCCTCGGTCACCCTCAAGTGTACACTAAACTATCGATACTCCAGTGTCTCACTCATATTGGCAGAGAGGGAGAACGCCGTCGCTTTTTTTAGGGAATCACGCTCCTGCCGCGTGACTTCCAGCTCTCGCCTCAAGCGCCGAATCTCTTCCTCCGCGCTCGGCAGACTTCCGTTGCCGGGGAAGATGTCCTGCGTCTTTGCACTCGCTCATTTCTCAGCTTGCCGTGACCACGCACGTAACTGGTCGGGGCGTACCTAGAGCTCTCGGCCAATCTGCTCCAAGGTCATCCCTTGAGCTCGCCGACTCCGCATGAGCTGTACAGCCTCAAGCTTGAACTCGGCACTGAAGGAACGGCGCTCTCGCTTCGCTGCATGGCTCGTATTGCTTCCCACCTTTGCCGATCCCTTTGCTTTTCCCATCGAACACCTCCTGCCTGAATATCAGGCTTATTGAGGTGTCCATCAAATCGGGGCAACTTCATGTGGCGCCGACATAACTACTTGCACAAGAAACGTGCAAGAGCAAGGTGACGGCCGACGTTGGCACTACCAGCAAATACGCTCACGCTCTGACCGCCTGTCACTCGCAGGCTCGATGTACTGGTTATGGTAACGCCAGATATCACACGCGTGCTGCACCGAATGCGGACGTCTTCACGAGTAGATTCGACGCGAGGTATTGGGAAGTGGCCTAATGAGCGACTAGCCACTCGGCGAATGTCCCAGGCGATTGCTTCGACCGAATCGCCGACAACATGGACGGTGCTAGTGTCGACATAGTAGTTCTGGCTGCTATCATGCCATAACAAGCGCCAATTTCGCTCAGCTGGAGGGGTCAGGTGCCCGCAGGCGGTGATAGCTATCGCCGTGCCGAAAGCTAACGCAACTCCCTTCTGTGTCCCGGTCCAGAGGAACGATACAACCGACAGGCAGCGAAGCAACCATGACAAGTACGGTGACCATCGGTGGGAGCGGCAAGACGTACCCGTCAGCCGCAACTCCATACTACTTCGTACTGCCTGCAAGTATGCCGAGGGTATATGCATAGAGGGTTGTAGTATCGCCCGACTCGCCTTTCACCGACCTTTTTTTGGGCGGAGCCACCATCCTTCGGATTGGACAAGCGAGACAGGCCATCGTAGATCTTCTGCGGTACTGGCCTGTCCCCGGTTGCGTGGACACACGGCTAAGCTACTTGTGCTTGCTGTTCAAAGTCCATAGGGCTCAAATAGCCCAGCGTTGAGTGCCTCCGGATTGGGTTGTAAAAGCGCTCGACGTAATCAAACACATCGGCGCGGGCTGCATTCCGTGTCGGATACCATTTCCCTTCGGTTCGCTCCGTCTTGAGTGAGGAGAAGAAACTCCCCATCACCGCGAATTCGGGGTCAGATATTGCGCGGCACAAAGCGCGTACGTGTGCATCGCGCAAGATCTGACCCTAAATTTGCTCGTAGTGAGTCTTGGTGCACCGAGAAGCTGAGATGCCAAGTCCGAGTTTGTTCGAGCTTGTACTGTTTTACGCGCTTAGTGTTGCGTTCTGGATCGGCATTCCGCTCGGGATCTTTGTCTTCGCCCGGCGACTACTGCGAGCCATTGAGCGGCGGCCGGTTCGCGAGAGCCAGATCGCGGAGCTGACGGAACGCCTCCAGCGGCTGGAGGCGCGACTGGAGGACATCGCGGACGAGACGGACCGGCTTCGGGACGATCAACGCTTCACGCGGCAGCTACTTACTGAGCGGTAACCGGCGAGCACAGATCGTCGCCCGGCGCTCCGTAACGGATCGTTGCAGCTGACAAAAGGGTTGCGCACGCGCCCTGCGCTCGCAATTATTGGTTCGGTTGCAGCTTAACTTGGCGTTAGAGTGACAACGGAGGCCTGATGTCGGATCAGAATCGCTTTTACTCGGGCATGCTCGCAGGGATGCTGCTGATGGTGGCCGCGTCCGGTATCCACTGGTTTATCATGGTGAGCCACCCCAACGCGACCGCGCTGCAGCGCAATGGGGTGATCGGGCAGATAGTGGTCGGCGCCGCGGCGACAGTGTGGTTGATCATTCGGGGGCGCCCCCGAAAGTCCGCGGAGCCTGCACTCTAACGACGCGCTGCTGCCGTCGGCGCGGAATGATTGAAGCGGCCGGCTCGCTGCGCTCGCGGGCCGCAACTATTATAAACGCGCCGCAGCAGAGCGCTGGGAGGTAGGCGTTGAAGAGGAGTCGCCATGCCGATTGAAACTTCGATGAACATCAGCCAGCACATCGTTCAGGTGTGCCTCTTTCTGATCGCCGCTATCTCAATCGTCGGTGGCTCGTTGCAGCTCTATCTCGGGCAACCCGATACTTCGCCGCGTCTCGACAATGTTCACAGATTCATGGCCGGCGTTTATTTGTCAACCGGCCTCATCTGCGTATGGGCCGGTCTCACCGTCCGTCAGCAGGGCTTTCTTGTCTATTTGCTGGCTCTAGGCGTTCTACTCGCCGGGGTCGGGCGTTTGGTCTCTATCGCAAAGGTTGGTTTGCCTGAGCCGCGCGTAGTCTGGCTTGGCTACCTCATCCCTGAATTGGTGCTGCCGTTTGTCTTGGCTATTGCACACTACGCAAGCACATGAGTTCGGCACTTCGGCGGCGGGCGCCTGACATTTCGCTGCAGCCGACCGTCACTTGCCGTCGGCTGAGCTCAAGCGTTATGCGTCCACCGCGCTTCTTTCGCTATGGTTAAGTAGAGTCAAGTTCACACTCAATCTGGAGGCATCACGAATGGGCAAGTCTCGACGGAAGCGAGCGGCACGCATCGCTGCTACACGCTCAACTCCTGTTCCGCGTGCGTCGCTCGCTGTCCGCGGCCGCGCGTTCATCATGAGCATCCTACCGGTGCTAGCAATTGTCATCGGCGCCCGACAGCTGCTCGCCGAACCCTATCGGATTCCAAGCGGCAGCATGGAGCCGACCCTTCTCGTCGGCGATTGGCTCTTCGTCAACAAGCTCCGTTTCGGGCCACACATCCCGTTCACGAGCCGTGATCTGCCGGGCTACGCACGTCCCGAGCGTGGCGATGTCGCGGTCTTCATCTCGCCGCCGCAGGATCTGAGAATTCGCATATCTCCCGACCAGGTTACACCGACGCTCGTTAAGAGGATTGTCGGCGTCGCCGGCGATACGCTCCTCATGCGTCACGGGCAGCTCACAGTCAACGGCACCGATGTCCCGTCGCCGAACGCGTTTGTCCTCCCGGATACCGCCGCCGACGAACCGCAGGCGATCTTCGCGTGGCAGCATCGAATTGAAATCCGTGGCTCTCGATTCGGCCAGCCCGTCTCGATTCCAAGCCTGCACGAGTGGGGGCCGCTCGTCGTGCCCAGCGGCACCTTTTTCATGATGGGCGACAACCGGGACAATTCCGTTGACAGCCGGTACTACGGTCCGGTACCGCGCGCGAACCTTCGTGGCACGCCGATGTTCGTTTACTACTCATACGATTCCGAGCGCGGGGTTGACTACTTCCGCGCTGTCACAGCCATCCGATGGCGCCGTCTAGGCACGTGGATCCGCTAGCGGCATGAGGAACCGACGATCTCTCCCTGTCGCATAGCCATCGCTGCAAAAGTCCAGACGATTCTCGCGGATTCTCCGTGTTGCGACGCGCGAGCTTGTGCAGCTCGACAATGCTACGGAGTTGAGGGACCTTGCTTCGCCACCAGGCAATCGTCTCGAAGCGCTGCATGGTGATCGCTCGGGGCAGCACAGCATCAGGATCAACGATCAATTTCGTCTCTGTTTCGTCTGGACGCAGCAAGCAGATAAGTGGGGTCAGAGTGCATTTCTGATAAGTGGGGTCAGAGTGCATTTCTGGTGGTAAATGCCAACTATTGGCGACAGCAAAGCCCACAAGAAAGTCCTCTCTGACCCCTGTTTCTCAGTGTCGAGGTGAAACCCGGGTCGGAGAGCGCCGAGTCGCGTGCGGTCTAACGGCGCTTGGTGCAGATGGCGGTGCTACCGAAGCGGCGACGGGGCCGCCGCTCGGTGATACGGCTGGTAGGCGGCGGCCCCGCCGCCGCATCTTATTTGAAACGGCCACAGCACTAGCCAACGTTAGACCGCCCCAACAGGGTACTCGGTAATGACAATGAGAGTGATACTGATTTCAGTCGCGTTCGTCGTCACCGCGTGCTCGCGACAGGGACGGGTCACCGAGACCGAGCGCCGCGAAGCGATCGCTGGAATCTCGGTGGTCGTGGATTCGATGAATGCGGCTTGGCGACGAGCCGATTTCGTCGCATCGGATAGGCCGTTGCTTGATGAGGGCCTGACGACGTTCAACGGCTTCCGCGAGCCGTCCGCAGCCAGCAAGGCCTTCGACTTGAATCATCCCACGAGCGACTTCGCCGGTCAGTACATCTCGGACTACACTCCTCGCTATGATGTCCTCACCCCCGACCTGGCCGTCACCAGTTCGGAGAACGACTTCGCGCGGATCGCCTTGGATAGCACACGGCAGCCCATGCAAGTTGCGCTGATGACCCTGGTGTGGAAGCGCACCAGTGATGGTTGGCGCATTCTGTACTACCACGAGTCGACGCGGCCGAAGGCGCGGGAGGCTTCTGGCGAGCTGCTCGCGCGATACACCGGCACCTATCGGCGCACGGATGGACCCGACTTGCGAGTCGCCATGGCCAGAGGGGCGCTGAGCGTCACCATTGGACGGGGCCAACCAGTGCCCCTGCTGCCGTTCACTGATCCCAACTTCGGGATGGAAGATACGAGAGTGACCTTCGTGCGTAACCGTGACGGCACAGTCCACGGTGTTCTCCTGATACGCGGCGACGGATCCTCCAGCTACGCCTGGCGAGTTTCCGCAGCTGCGGGACGGTAGCGGGAATTCGGGGTCAGATCTTGCGCGGCGCAAAGCGCGTACGTGTGTATCACGCAAGATCTGACCCCGAGTTGCCCCCCTCAAGAACGCTAATTGATTCCGCTCCCCAGCATCTGTATCCAAATGGGGTGATAGGCGGGATTTCGAATTCCATCACCGTGGTAAGGATTCTTGCTCGTCGTTGCGGCCCCGGGATTCAACAGCGGCCTATCCAGCGCAAATATTTGCCCAGCCGGTATTCGTAACGTCCTGCAAATCTCGCTCAACTGTTTCGCCGCATTTTCATTGACGTTGTAGGTGGCAAACCACTTCTCCACCGGTGTGACGGGTTGTCTGGAATACCATCCGGCGATCCGCTTTTCCTTGGAGTTTGCATAGTCCCATCCTCCGGAAAAACTGATCATCCGTGCAATGGATTCCTGCTGCGCGATAAACTCAGCCATCCCGCCGCCTTGTGATTGCCCGAATACGGCGATCTGCTGCCAGTTGGGTTTGGAGCCATCCGGGGTGAGATAGCGTGACCAGTTTCCTGCGGCGTCATTCGTGCTCAACCACTTGAGCAACGCCACGAACCTTGGAATGATGGCGTCCTGGGGCTCGTCCGGTATTGCCGGAAAGGCGATGTCGCCGTAAATGCGTTTCCGCCTGAATGTT
>Ga0207933_1001112_pt1 | contig 21842 bp, 22 predicted proteins | sample NGESurdeep092012_4_FD_184488 | JGI IMG/M metagenome (GOLD analysis project Ga0207933, IMG submission 184488) | Arctic peat soil microbial communities from Barrow, Alaska - NGEE Surface sample F53-3 deep-092012 (SPAdes) | ecosystem: Environmental > Terrestrial > Soil > Wetlands > Peat ...
TCAGCAGTAGTTCCAGCAGACGAACAAATATCGGCTTTTTGTATTTATCTTCGACATTAGTTTTTCAATCGGCTGACGTTCGGGCGAAAAGTACATTGAATGCCAGCCCATCGCCAAGCCTTAAACGTTGTGCGTCACTTTAGCGAAACATTTCAAACGTGAAAAAGCAAATAAAAAAATGGACACTTCGGATAGTAATAACAGGACTATTTATCATAGGACTTTTACTTCTTATCATACTGAAACCGTCCTTAACCTATGCTTACAAGACGACACACATTAATTACATCATTTTCCATAACAAACCGTTTGACCAATCACTAATTACTCATCTTGACCAAGCAACAGAACTTGTAAAAAAAAGTGAATTCTATAATCCTAATCTTAAACTTGAGATTTGTTTAAATGACGGCTCTAAGTATCCAGTATTAATGCAAAAAATTTTGGGACAATCATTTGCTGCTGGATTCTACAATAAAGTTGTTTTACACGGTATGCCAAACTATAAAGACAATTACGTTGAACTTAATGGTTATAAATGGAATTTGACACAATTACTTGCACACGAAGTAACTCATTGTTTGCAGTTTGACAATCTTGGATTTTGGAAAAGTAGTCCTCTTGGAAAAATACCGACTTGGAAAAAGGAAGGTTATCCGGAATATATTGCAAGACAAAATAGCGACCAAACAGACCTTTTAAAAAACATCGAACGACTTATTGAAAAACAAAAAACTGATAAAGACAATTGGGGAATTAGTTTTGCAGACAGCACATTTGTTGGAAAAGATTATTATGGTTGGTGGCTACTTATGCAATATTGTATGGACATAAAAAAAATGACCTACAAACAAGTTCTTAAAGACACAACGACAGAAACAGAAATAAAAAAGGAAATGATGAACTGGTATTACAAAAACCATGATTAACGCATGGAAAAAAGCGAACGCACAACATTCGCATTGGCAATAGCAGGGCTGACGTGCATTTCATCAGCTTTTTGTTCGCTGTTGGGCTGTAGTTCGGGCGGAAAATTCTTTGTTGAGCTATGAATCATAATCTCAACTATTTGTTCGTTTACTGTACTTTTGTTCCGGCGGAAAATTCATTGAATGCCCTGCCATCGCCAATGCGTAAACGTTGTGTGCTATGCGGGCAAGACTTTTAATTGAAACAAAAAAATCTTTAACTTTACGAAAAAAAGAACATGAGCATTATAGACCGAAATATTGTGACAACCTATTCAGACTTATTTGAAGGGCTTAGTTCTTTAAACAAAATTGAATTAATTGAAAGTCTTTCAAAATCTTTAAAGGTTAAAGAATCAACAAAGGACAGCAGGTTTTACAAATCTTTTGGAGCATTCGACTCAGGGAAATCAGCGGAAGAAATAATTGCTGACATCAAATCAAGTAGAAAATTTAGAAACAAAGAAATCAAGTTCTAATGCGGTATCTGCTTGACACAAACATTTGCGTTTTCTTTTTACGTGGGAAACTAAATTTGGACGAAATAATTAAAGACAAAGGACGGGAAAACTGTTTTATTTCTGAAATAACCGTAGTAGAGCTTCGTTATGGAGCCGAGAATAGCGACAATCCTTTAAAATCACATAAATCTGTGGATGCTTTTGTAAGTGGACTTTCAATAATTCCAATCTTTGGTTCTATAAAACGTTACGCAAAGGAGAAAGTACGACTGAGAAAAATTGGCAAACCGATGCATGACGAATTTGACCTTTTAATTGGTGTAACTGCAATTGAAAATGAACTTACTTTGGTAACAGATAACATTAAAGATTTTGAAAGGTTAGAAAGTATCAAAATAGAGAATTGGTTTAAACGAAAATAGCACAAGCACACAACAAAAGGTTTGGCAATAGGCTGGCTGAAGGAATAACAATGAGCTGTAGTTCGCTATCAGCAACAGTTCCGGGCTGAAGAATAAAAATCAGCTTTTTGTTGTTATCTTCATCTTTTGTTTTTTAATCGGCTTAGGTTCAGGCGAAAAGTTCATTGAATGCCAGCCCATCGCCAAGCCTTAAACGTTATATGCAACCCTTTTTGACACCATAATCCTTAGACAATGTTTAATGAATTATGAGACAAAATAAATTTTACAAAGCAGACCGCTTAACTAAAATGAATAAACATTTTACAACAGTTAATAGCATTTTAATTTATGTAACAGCAGCGTTATTAACTTTGGTAGTTCACGAAACTGGGCACTTCGTTGTAGAAAAACTTTGGCATTTTAACGCAGTTATGCATCCTAATTATGGTTCATATTCAGGTGTTGCTTCTGACTTTCAAAAAATAATTATTGCGGCGGCGGGACCTCTCGTTTCTTTAATTCAAGGGATTTTATCATTGTTTATTCTAAAACGTTTAGCCCGCAAAGGTGTTTTCAGTTTATTTATTCTTTGGTTTTCTTTACACGGCTTAATTTTATTTTTTGGTTATCTCGTCTGCTCTCCATTTTTTATTTATGGTGACACAGGACAAGTATTTTATCTTCTTCATTTCCCCATTTATGCTACAATAATTATCGCCTTGGCATCTGTTGTTATACTTATAAAAACACTAAATAAGCTTTCAAGTAATTTTCATTTTTACGGACAAAACATTATCAATCGCAAATCACGATTAAACCAATTACTACTTTTTCCGTTAATCATTGGGGGTATAATTACTCTATCATTGCAATTGCCTGTTCCTAACTTTTTATTACTATTTGCAGAGTTGACAACACCCTTGATGTTTCTGATAGTTTACGGAAAATTGAAAGATGACAATGGCGACAGTCCAACAGTAAGCATTGACAAATTATCTATTTCTCTTTGTATGGTTTTTATATTTACCGTTGTAATTGTTAGATTATTGGTTTAATAATCTTGTGATAATAATTTTTTGAGAACAAAATTATGGCTTTGAGGATAGGGCTGCATATAAAACAAATAAGACTTCGTCGGGCACGAAGTGCCTCCGATGAAGTCCGATGTTGTACGGAACCGGGGTTTGAATAATTAGAGACTATGGGGTTTGAGTTGAAAAGGCTTTGCGTTTACGGTAGGGCGTTATATCTCACAGAATTTTGGTAAGCGGGTTTTAGTACCTGATTTGAGACGAACTTATTTTTCTTCTGATTCCTGCATTGTTTTTATTCTAAAATATGTTAGAAATTTAATCAATTTTTTTACTGAGTGTATAATATTTCCATGCCGCAATTGCAGCAATTTTTTTAAACAAGACAATCCAGAATATTTTCAGCCATTTGCTTCCAGTCCTCTGGCGGGCCTCTGCGATTAAAACGTAACAGTGTTTGCATAGTTTCTTTTTTGCAACAGGGGCATTGAAGTGGATTATAAATTTCCCGTTTGGGCTTTGTATTTTTCACTTCCGGTAACGGCGGTAATTGTTCTTTTATAACAGCGGCATATACAGCTTTTGAAGTACTACTAAGGATACCATAATGCCTTATTCTTACAAAACCTTTTGGTAAAATATGCATCGCAAACCGGCGGATAAATTCCATGGGTTCTAAATTCATTTCTTTGGTGACAGCGCTTTGCCTGTAATCTTTATAAGAAAAAGTAACCTTGCTTTCTTCGATGTTTTTAATGCGGTGATTGCTGATGGCGATTTTGTGAGTATATCGCCCAAGATATTCTACCACACTTTCGGGACTCGCAAAAGGGCGTTTGGCATACACCACCCATTCATTTTTATACAATTCATTTATAAATTGCTTATTCATCTCATCGGGTAACCTTTCTTTGAGTAAGGCAATAAATTTTCCCCTGAACACTTTGCTCATCGCTTTTACATTAAAGAGATACTTGCCTTCACTCTTTGCTGTTTTCCATTTGCCTTGTTTGGTTAATCCGCCACCGGGTACAATACAATGAAGATGCGGATGCAAGGTCATCGTTTGACCCCACGTATGCAGGATACTAATCATTCCGGTTTGGGCGCCCAACCATTTATGATCGTGACCAAATGTATTGAGTACATGCCATGCACTCTGAAAAAGAATGTTGTACACTTCTTTATCCTTGTACAGACAAAGCTGGTTTATAATATCCGGTAAAGTAAAAACTACATGAAAATAGGGAACAGGTAAAAGTTCTGCTTCTCTTGACTGAATCCATTGCTCACGCTGTGCACCCTGGCATTTAGGACAATGCCTGTTGCGGCAACTATTATAGCTGATGCGCAGGTGGCCGCAGGAAGTACAACCATCGACATGTGCGCCAAGGGCTGCGCTGCGGCATCTTCTAACGGCATTGAGTGTACGCAATTGCCACGTATTGAACTTTGCACTTTCCTGTACGGCAGGCCAGTGTGCATTGAGCACACCGGCTACTTCATATAGCGGCTGCATCAGCTTTGCTTATATAAAGTATCCAAAGGTCTGAATACATTCTTAGTATCAGGTTTTGCTATGTGCAGATACACCATTGTGGTTTCTATATGTGCATGACCCAGCAGTTCTTTGATGACCAGGATGTTGACACCTTGTTCCAACAGGTGTGTGGCATAGCTGTGCCGCAACGTATGGGTGTGAACTTCTTTGCGGATGCCTGCGCGTTTTACCGCTTCGCCCACTACCCACTGTGTTCCGCGCTGCGACATGGCTTCCCCATCGTTGCCTTCAAATAAATAGTTGCGTGGATGTTCTGCTGAAATATATTGGGCAATACCACGACAAAGCATCTTGCCTAAAGGAAGACAACGATCTTTGGAACCTTTGCCCTGCTTCACATGCAGCATACCGCGTTCCAGGTCTGCATCGGCGACTTTTGTATTCCTGACCTCACTACAACGCAGGCCACATCCATAACACAGGCCAATAATAAGACGATGCTTCAAAAGTTTACAGGCTTTTAATAATGCTTTCACTTCTGAACCATTGAGCACTACAGGCAACTTTTGATCTTTTTCTATAGCAGGTAAGGAAAACTGTTTGTATTCCAGTCCCCGCATACGACAGGCGTAGCGCAAGCCATACACAGTAAATTTGAAAAAGGTGGCTGAAGTGGTGCCACGGCTCTTTACCAGGTACAGGTAATCCATTACCTGTTCGGCATCCAGATCCAGTGGAAAGCTGTTGTAATGTAGCGCCAGATGTGCCAGTTGACGTGAATAGTTGGTGAGGGTACTTTTACTTTTGCCTGTAATGGAAATGGCACGCTCCATTTCTTTGTACAGTTCGAAAGATCCGGTTACTTTGTCTGAGGCTTGCTTTACGATGGTTACATAATCTTTGTCCATGGGACGCAGCCCGGTAGTTTGTTTGTTTTGCATTTTACATTTTTTGTAGTGATTAAATATTTTATGCAAAGCAAAAGCCTCTGAAGTTATCGGAGGCTTTACAAATTACCGTAGGTTTAGTACAACAAAAGGTTTGGCAATAGCAGGGCTGAAGGAATAATCTTGTGCTTTTTGTTCGTTATTCGTCTGTAGTCCCGGCTGAAAAATCTCTATTGAGCTATGAATCGTAATCTCAACTATTTGTTCGTTTACTGTACTTTTGTTCCGGCTGAAAATTCATTAAATGCCCAGCCATCCAATGCGTAAACGTTATAGGCAATTCCCCTTTTTTCGGGAGCCGAAAATCACTTCTCAAGCTAACGTTTAGGGTGAATTAATTTTGAAATTACTGAGAGAAAATTATTTGGTATTAAAAATAAATAGGTATAGTTTGTTTATGGAAATCAACGACTTAAAAAAACGTTAGTCAGAACGCTTCCGCCGGTATTAATAAATCTCACTTAGATTAATTATTTTAACCAGATAAATCCTGCCATTGACAAGGCCCAAAGATAGATATATGATATTCGATACTGATAAGCAGACAATTGGAGACCTTGAACTCTTCACAGATAAGAAAAATGGTAATTCCATATATTCTATCTTCAACAAGACAGCCACAGTTGGGGGACAAGATACACTCTATGAAATGCTCAATAATCCTGTCTCGGATCTTGACTTTCTTCAAAAAAGGAAAGAACAGATTAATTTCTTTTTTCTCCATGACTTTCACTTAAAACTACATAAAAGACAATTTGATTATATTGAATATTATCTCAAAACCCGAAGATCGCCGCTCAGAGATAATATAATTGACGCCAGATTTGATGCATTATCAAACAAGATTTCACTAAATAGTGACTACTATACCATCACCGAAGGCATTTTCCACATCGTTCAATTACTTATTGACCTGGACACATTTATAGAAGAAGCTAAAATGCTCATGATGCCAGTGATCCTTGAACAAGAACTCGAAAAAATTAAGAAAATAACCTCTTCTAAAAAACTAACTGGTTTATTAAACAAACCTCCTAAACAGGCCAGGGATTTGAGTTACTGGCAAATCAATAAACTGGACCAATTCTTTAGAGTAACTGAAAAGAATGCATTCAGAGACTTGCTAACCACAGTCTATAAAATCGATGTTCTTCGGACCCTCAGCCAAATAATGAAAAATGAAGGGTTCAGTTTACCTGAATATTATAACGAAACTCAAACAGTATTTGATGTTGTTGATGGTTTCCATCCTTTCCTCGCCTCTCCTGTCAAAAATAGTTTTTCATTTAACCAGGAATCAACCTTATGTTTTGTAACAGGACCAAATATGTCTGGGAAATCAACATTTCTAAAAACTGTGGGACTGATGATTTATTTATCCCATGTTGGGTTCCCTGTTCCTGCAAAATCGTTGAAAACCTCGATACTTGATGGATTATTTACAACCATAAATTTGACCGACAATATGAATCTCGGTTACAGCCATTTCTATTCTGAGGTAAAAAGAGTAAAGGATCTTGTACTTAAAATTAAACCTGACAGTAGATTCTTAATTATTTTCGATGAGTTGTTTCGGGGAACAAATGTTAAAGATGCTTATGACGCTTCCTTAATGATAATTTCAGCATTAGCTAAAATCAGAAATAATATTTTCTTTATTTCAACACATATTTTAGAAATTGCCGAGACTATTGACAACAAAGACACAATAATGTTCAGATGCTTTGGATCGGAACTTATTAATCAACAACCCATTTATGACTTCAAATTAAAAGAGGGGATTTCAGAAGAACGTATCGGGTTGTTAATTATTAAAAATGAGAGTATTCTTCAGATCCTGGATGAAATTGTTAGAAACCAAGAAAAAAAACAAAGCATATAACAAATAAGACTTCGTCGGGCACGAAGTGCCTCCGATGAAGTCCTATGTTGTACAGCCTGTCCCGATTTTTTTTCGGGAGAACCGGGCTGAATAATTGGAGACTATGGGGTTTGAGTTGAAAGCGTTTTGCGTTTATGGTAGGACGTTATATCTCAGAGAGTTTTGGCAAGCGGGGTTAAGTACCTGATTTGAGCCTAACTTATTTTTATAACAAACGAACAAAAAATTGAGATTCGGAGGTTTTGTATCAAACACAAAATTTCAGTTGACGCCTGATTGAAGTGGTCCGTGACGACACGAAGAATAAAGCGCAAAAACAAAAGAAAAATACTATTTTTAAATCCTCAAAAGATTGTGAATGCATTAGAATTGCCGAAAGAATATTTTTTGAGAATGGAATTTATTTTAAAATCAACATTACAGAAAAGAACCGGCTGATACTTTGTACCCAATAGCAAGTTGTAGCTTGCCCTGACATCGGAAGGGGCGACATCATGGGGGATAACTTGAAACCAGCTTTAAAATGAAAAATGAAATTCAGGGCGAAAACAAAGCGGTAAAACCGGATTTGCCAATTCTGACATTCACCACTACTGAAGATTTCACTTCATGGTTGGCAAAACATCATAAAGTGTCATTAGGTATTTGGATACGGCTTTTCAAAATAAAGTCTGGAGTACCAACAATCACATATGCGGAGGCACTTGATATAGCATTATGTTATGGTTGGATTGATGGACAAAAAAAAGCTTATGATACAGAATCATGGCTTCAAAAATTCACACCAAGAAGACACAAAAGCATATGGTCTAAAAGAAATCGGGAGCATGTTGAACGACTTGACAAATCAGGAATGATGGAAGCAGCAGGTATTGAAGAAGTAGAAGCAGCAAAAGCAGATGGGAGATGGGAGCAAGCGTATGAATCGTCAACCAACATGATTGTACCTACGGACTTTCTAAATGAATTGGCTAAGGATAAAAAGTCAGAAGCGTTTTTCAAAACACTTAACAAAACAAATATCTACTCAATTGTGTGGCGACTGCAAACCGCCAAAAAACCTGAAACAAGAAATAAAAGAATGAAGGCAATTCTTGAGATGTTAAAGAAAGGAGAAAAATTTCATCCATAAATTAATACAGTATGAAAAGTTATTGACAACTAACAAATACAACAATAATATAAATCATTTCGGACAGACATCAAGGCAGCAGCCAACATTCAGTTTTGCACAAGCGGGGCTGAAGTGCTTTTCCTCATCTTTTACCCCGTAAGCGAAGCATTCGGGGGCTGAAAAAGCTTTTCTCAACTTTTTGTTTTATTTTCATCTTTGGTCCCGCACGTGCGGGATTGGGCTGACGTTCCGGGCTAAAGGATATGAATTTTTCCACCGAACGCCGTAAACGTCTGTGGCAATAGCACATAAACAGTATAAAATTATGAAAGCAGTTAAAAAATTTGAAACGTTTGAAGATTTAAAATCTTACGAGAGCAAAACAGTGAATCATGCATTGAGTTTGAAAAAACACAATGAATTCGAAAAAGTAATTAAAGACATAAAGTCTAATAATGCTCGTAAAAGCAATCATAATAAGTTCAAATAGTGAGAAATGGAAGATAATGTCAAGACTACTTTATTAACTGTATGCGAACTACTTGAAAAATATAATGTAAAATATATGATTGTTGGCGGAACTGCTGTAGCATTGAATGGTTATTACAGACATTCCATTAATGTTTCAGGAGAGATAACCAACAAGCCAGACTTAGACATTTGGTACAATCCAACTTATGAAAACTATTTCAACATTTTAAAAGTTATAGAAGAGTTGGGTCAAAACATTTCAGAATTCAAAAATGAACAAAGTCCAAATCCGAAGAAATCATTTTTCAAGTTAGATTTTGATAATTTTACTCTTGACCTTTTACCGGCAATTAAAGCCGACATTAAGTTCTACGATGCCAATCAAAGGAAAGAAACAATTGAGGTTGATAAAATCCAAATTTATTTTTTGAATTATTTTGATTTAATTGAAGATAAAAAAGCAACTGCAAGAAAGAAAGATTTAGATGACATTGAGCAATTGAAAAAAATTAAAGACAGCGAGGAATAGTAAAAGCTACTGCCACCAAAACATGTGTATTGCTGCAAGCGGGGCTGACACTGCGTAGCACCAGCATATCTATTTTTCATCTTCAACTAGTTTCTTAATCTGGTCTAAAATCGGCTGCCATCCGCCACCTGCCAATGTTTCCCTGAATCTTTTTTCTCCGTCTCCAACAGTGGAATAATCTCCCTGTGTTGCTGTCAATATCGTCTGGCCCTTTTCTTCTTTCAAATCATAAGTGACAGTCAGGTAATTTTCAGGAACATCTGCAATGCCTGAATTGGGATCAATAGTAGTATAGGATAAAAAATTTTCCGGATTGATTTCTACAATCTTCCCTTTTACAAAAACCATATCTTTTCCTTCATAATTTCCACGCCAAAATAATTCACTGCCTGGTTTCCAGTCCGAAACAGTTTCACATCCAAACATGTATTTTTTGGTCTATACAGGATTTACTAAGGCATCCCATCTTAGCGCAAGCTTTGTAGCAAAGATTCTGTGAGGTAGCCATGCTTGTGCTTCAATCCAATTATATTTTCGTTTATCATTAACAGTTATACAATAATAAAAATAGAAAAACGATTTATTTCTTGTTTACTGGCATCATCGTACAAGTCATTGTGAGGCGCATGAATCATTCGTAATGATGGTAAAATGATAAATGCACCGGATCGTTTTTTATAAAATGCATTCGCAAAATATTTTACCCGCAGGCTAAAATCTCCCATCTTAGCGCAAGCTTTGTAGCAAAGATTCTATTAGGTAGCCATGCTTGTGCTTCAATCCAATCTTATTTTCGTTTATCATTCCCGGTTACGCAACAATAAAAATAGAAAAACGATTTATTTCTTTGCTTACTGGGGTTGCCTTTGGTAGTGAATAATCGGATAGCAAAACGTTTTGCTCCTATTTAGCTTCTCTAAAAGCCAGTATCTTCAAAATACTCCGGATCATTTTTTATGCAACGCGTTCTCAAAGTATTTTATCCGCGGGCTAAAATCGTCTCTAATTGATGCCTTAGAGGGTGTTCAACTAAGATGCACGTGTTTTTTTGTCTCAGTGGATGTTCTTCTTTCAAAATTAAAAGCCTCAATTTCTAAAATAATGTTTACCCATTCCTGGTAAAGTTTATGTAGCTCGTAAGGATAGCGGGGGACAAAATATTTTAATCTCTCTTCTTTACACAAAAAAATAAACGGGATTTAGTTAATTATGTACATTGTGGCACATTTGTTTTATTTTCAATATCTAATGAAAACAGGTTTGTACTATTCTTTTAAAGAACGTAAAACAAATAAAATGAAAAAAATTTTACTTATTGCAGCATTGCTACTTACGAAACAAAGTTTGCTGCTGGCACAAACTGTAACAGAGGACTGGGCTACATTAATGGCAAATAGTGCTGAGCCCCGGGTTATAGTCATCGACGCTTCGGGGAATGTATATACGGCTAATCTAAATAGCACTGTTAGTAAAGTAACGCCAGATGGAACGCTAACGCAGGCCTGGGCCACACTTGCGGGTAGCGATAAGCCTCTTGGCATCGGCATTGATGCCTCGGGAAATATATATACAGCCAATTATGGTAACAGTACCGTAAGCAAAATAGCGCCCGATGGAACAGTAACGGATCCCTGGGCTACACTGCCAGCCGGTGTCGGGCCAGCAGCCATCGCCGTTGATGCCTCGGGTAATGTATATGTAGGCAATAGTACTTTCTTTGTAAGCAAAATAGCACCCGATGGCACTACAACCGCAACGTGGGCTTCATTGCCAGGTGGAAGTGAGGTTTATGCCATGGCCGTTGATGCTTCGGGAAATGTTTATACAACCAGTTGGACTAATAGCATTGTAAACAAAATAGCGCCTGATGGAACGATAACTGGAACATGGACTACACCAATAGTTAGCGCTGTTTATCGGGGCATAGCCATCGATGCTTCCGGCAATGTATATACAGCTAATAATGGCACGAATACTATAAGCAAAATAGCATCTGACGGAACGTTTACACAACCATGGGCCACGCTGACATCAGGTGCTTATTGTGATGCCATAGCCATAGATGCTTCCGGCAATTTGTATACAGCTAATAATAGCAATGGCACCGTAAGTAAAATCACTCCTGGAGATATCATCACAGACCCCTGGGCTACATTGAATGCTACTGCTGAGCCTACTAGCATAGCCATTGATGCCTCAGGCAATATTTATACGGTTAATTTTAATAATACCATCAGCAAAATAACGCCCGACATAGTTATGCCGGTAACGCTTCTCGACTTCAGTGGATCCCTGCAAAACAGCGTTGCCAACCTGCAATGGCAAACCGCTATAGAAGCAGGCTTTAGTCATTTTGAACTACAAAGCAGTATTGATGCTAAAACATATATGACTGTCGCTAATATAGCCGCCAAGGGCAATAACAGCAGTTATACTGATACATTGGTGCAAACAGCAACCATAGCTTACTACCGTTTAAAAATGGTAGATATTGATGGCCACGCAGTTTACAGCAATACACTGGCTTTGTCACAAACTAATGAAGTTGCAGGCGTGGTACTGTATCCCAATCCTTCTAATACAAATATTAATATAAAAGTAGCAACAGCAGGGAGCCTCAGCATTTATGATGCTTCAGGTAAGTTAGTGATAAAAAAGATGGTACAGGTAGGTGTGAATACAGTTAATGTAAGCAACCTGAATGCAGGTATTTATTACTGCGTAGTAGGTGGCGTAAAGCTATCCTTTGTGAAAGAATAAGTTATAATGAATTTAGCGTTTTTATAAAAGGTATTTCATCCACGTGTTGAAATAAAAAAAAGCTTCTTACAGACCCGGTATCTATCGGGTGAAAAAAGTTAAGTTGATGAAATGATTAAAAATAATATTCAACGGACTTGCAGAGGGTGGTAAAGTTGAAATCCCAATAGCCTACGGTCCTCCGCCACGGTTCGTGTCTCACAAACCACATTAATTTTATTTCCTTTATCCGTAAGAGTTATTTTTCCAACCAACACCCAGGGAGGCTGATACAAGGGAATAAATTCCCATGTTACAAAATCGGTCGTGCCGCTGGCACTTGCATCTCGCCGTGGTTTGCGTGTCCGCCATGGTTCGTGTCTCACGAACCACATTAATTTTTTTTCGTTTGTCTGTAAGTGTTATGTTTTGGGCCAACCCCCAGGGAGGTTGATACAAGGGAATAAATTCCCATGTTACAAAATCGATCGTGCCGATGGCACTTGCATCTCGCCGTGGTTTGTGTGTCCGCCGTGGTTCGTGTCTCACGAACCACTTTAATTTTTTTTAGTTTGTCCGTAAGTGTTATGTTGTCTGCCAACATCCACGAAGGCTGAAACAGAAATCATCATTTCTCATTCCATTGTCCAATTTCGCCTAGTTGATTTACATACTCGCTGTCTTCGCCATGGTTCGTGTCTCACGAACCACATTAATTTTTTTTCGTTTGTCAGTAAGTGTTATGTTTTCTGCCAATAACCACGAAGGCTGAAAAATCATCATTTCTCATTCCATTGTCCAATTTCGCCTAGTTGATTTACATACTCGCCGTCTTCAAGGATGATTATTGAACCGTCTGATCTTTTTAATTGTCCGATTGTAGTTACAACTGTTTCGTTACTCAAAATTACATCCTTGGTAAGTTCGGTCTTTACACCCTCATATACGATATACATAATCCCATTACTTTTCAAAAATACTTTTTGACTCCGGGCTTCCTGTGGTGTTGTTATAGTGTCTTTTGGTGTTGATGTTTGTTGCGCAAAGACTCCAAAAGACAGGAAGATTGCAAAAATTGATAATAATATCTTTTTCATAGTTTTAATTTTGAAAGTCAGGGATTAATTACCTAACTATTTTAGACTAAAAATCATACCAGTTCAAAATATTTCGTCAAAAAAGAAAAAAAGATTTGTAAAATAACTTTATCATCCATTGAACTTTCAAATGCTCAAAGCCCTCGCCATGGGTTCGTGCCACAACTACATCACTTTCATAAAATGCGCCAACGAAAATTTTTTTAGGACGAGTCAGAACACCGACAGATACATTACAAAAGAAACTTTGATTGATAATGCGAATCCATGAAATAAAAAGAAAGATGCGAATCCATTGATGTCGTTTGTCAGAGAAATCGACGGCATTAATTTTTTAATGGGACACCCGCATCGGCTGAAAGACAGCGAATAGCCTTAACACCCGGGTTTGGCAGTAAACCAACAAATAAAGATGATTTTTATATTAATATTGTTTTACTACATGATAAAAGAAAACATCCGGCGGCCCTACAACTCCCGATGAGTCCATTCTAAGTTTCAGCTCTTTTGTATGCATAAAATTTTCTGCCTGTTTCATATTTGCAATGGCAAAAACCAATGACACCCTATCAGGATCGTCAAGATACTGGTTAATGGCCCTATCGGTGATGCCTGCATTCATTCTTTCCTGCTTATCGCTGTCGAATACCTTTTTCCAGGCATCGTAGTCTTTTACTTTGAAATTAACTATCGCCCTCTGAGTTGATGAGTCGGTTGTGGCATCGTGAAATTTATTTATCGTGTAATAAAATGTTGGTTTACCAATTACACCGGCTTTTTTCATAGCTTCCTTTAGCCCTGGCGACATGGAAAATTGTTTTGCTTTGGCGGTATCATCCACATGCAATGCCACCAATACCAGGTTGATGTCTTTAAGGCCCCTTCCCACTACAAAATTGTGAAGGCCGCTGGCAACTCTTGCAGAATCATGTGCTTCATAGGTAGTTGCAAACGGTTGCAAACCCGGACGCCGGCTCTTTTAATTTTTTAAGCAATCTACGGATAGCTGGGGGCTCGATTTGGAAAATGTTGGGAAATGCTTTTTTGTAAAACATTTTTGTAAAACATTTTAAAAATATAAATCTTTTGATTAGCCTAACCTTAGCAGAGAACAAATGGAGTCAGGTAGTAAACCTTGTCTTATTTTACAGGCCAATAAGGTAATAAGGTTGCAAAAGTTTAATAGCTCACATCAATAGCCAACTTCAGTCATCCAATAAGTATTAGCCGAATTAGCCGTATTTATCAAATGCTCAGTACATTACATTATCTTTATTAAAAACAGATAAATAAAACTCATTTTACCCATCTGTTATTTGCAAATATCAATATACCTCCACTTTACCACAAAACCACTTTTTCAAAAAAGAATATGGCTAAAAGAAAAGAACCTGATGTATTAATTGGCAAAGAACTTTTTTTTAATGATGAAAAGAAAGAAAACCTGGCAGCAGAGCTAATTATTGCTAACAAGGAACTTGAATTTCAAAATGAAGAAAAAGAAAAAAGGGCGGCTGAATTAGTGATTGCCAACGAAGAGCTTTTATTTCAAAACGAAGAAAAAGAAAAAAGAGCGGCGGAATTAGTGATTGCCAACGAAGAGCTTTTATTTCAAAATGAAGAGAAAGAAAAAAGGGCGGCAGAGTTAGTGATTGCCAACGAAGAGCTTTTATTTCAAAATGAAGAGAAAGAAAAAAGGGCGGCAGAGTTAGCGATTGCCAACAAAGAACTTATTTTTCAAAATGAAGAAAAAGAAAAAAGGGCGGCAGAGTTAGTGATTGCCAACAAAGAACTAAAACAAGCGGAAGATGATATTCGAAAACTTAATGATGAATTAGAAAATAAAGTAATTGAACGAACTGCACAATTGGAATCTGTAAATAAAGAACTTGGGTCATTTTCCTATTCTGTATCGCACGATTTACGGGCGCCCATCAGAGCCATCAATGGATATACAAGGATCCTGGTGGAAGACTATGCTGACAAATTGGATGCTGATGGAATAAAAGTGCTTCAATCCATTATGCACAATTCAAAAAAAATGGGTGAACTGATTGATGATTTACTTGCATTTTCCAAATTAGGTAGAAAACAGGTTACCGTTTCGGAAATTAATATGGCTGCCCTTGTGCAATCGGTAACGGAAGAATTACTATTTGATGATGGTGAAAACATTCCTGAATTTGAGGTGAAGTTGCTGCCACCTGCTAAAGGAGATCAAGCACTCATTAAGCAGGTATGGATCAATCTGATTTCCAATGCTATTAAATATTCGAAGAACAAACCAACCACCAATATATCAATAGGGGCTTACGAAAAAGAAAACCTGGTGGTTTATTATGTAAAAGATAAAGGTGCGGGATTTGATATGCAATACTATGATAAGCTTTTTGGAGTTTTTCAAAGATTACATTCGCAGGAAGAATTTAAGGGAACCGGCATTGGCCTTGCCATTGTACAAAAAATAGTCCATCGCCATAATGGGGCAGTTTGGGCAGAATCAACACTAAACGAAGGAACCACCTTTTATTTCAGCTTACCGAATATTAAAACCTAAATAAAAAAATGAATTACGACGACGTTGAAATTTTATTTGCAGAGGATAGCATAGACGATGCAACGCTTACCATTCGTGCACTTACTAAAAGCGGTTTTACCAACAAACTGCATCATGTTAAAGACGGGGCAGAAGCGCTGGATTTTCTTTATTGCAAAGGCATTTATGCTTCACGAAATATCCTGCAATATCCCAAACTGATTTTATTAGACCTTAAGATGCCCAAAGTATCAGGAATCCAGGTACTGGAAAAGATAAAATCGGACCCGGATATTAAATCTATACCTGTGGTAATACTTACTTCCTCAAAAGAAGACCCGGACATAAAAAAATGCTATGCCCTGTACGCCAACAGCTATATCGTAAAGCCGGTTGATAGCGATAAATTTTTTCTTGCTATCAAAGAAATTGGATTGTATTGGATGATAATAAGCGAGCCACCGCATTAACAAAAAATATTAAATATTTCCTAGTTAAAAATTCATTTATCTCTATTTTATGATGCGCACAAAAGAAATAAAGCAAAAAGAAACAAGATTCAAATAGCCAAAAAATAATGATATCCAAGCTTAGAATACTTATTCTTGAAGACAACCAGAATGATGCTGATCTGCTTAACCATGAATTGAATAAAAGTGGGTTGAGTTTTGCATCTGAAACCGTACAGACACGTAAAAAATTTGAACACGCGCTTGAACACTTTGCTCCTGACTTAATTATATCCGATTATTCTCTTCCTTCCTTTGATGCGGTTACAGCATTCGATATTAAGCAAAATAAATTTCCGCACATTCCTTTCATTATTGTTTCCGGCATTATTGGAGAAGAGAACGCGGTGGAGCTTATAAAGAAAGGCGTTACCGATTATGCACCAAAGGATAAATTATTTACGTTGCCTCAAAAAATAAACCGGGCGCTGAAGGAAACTGAAGAAAGAAAAGAAAAAGAAATTATTGCCGAAAAATTAAAAACACAAGCAGCAGCATTGATCGTAGCCAATGATGATCTTTTGCGCTTAAACCAGCATCTTGAAGAAAGGGTTTTTGAAAGAACCTGCGCACTGGAAAACCTAAACCATGAACTTAAAAGCCTTAGCTTATCAAAGGATAAACTTCTTTCTGTTATTTCACATGACCTGCGCAATCCCTTAACGGCTTTATTACTGGCGTCAGATATATTAAGCCACGAAATGGAAGATGAAATTTTTAAAATGGTTCAGCCCTTCGCGAAGATCATAAACCAAAGCTCTCATAATATTCTGGATCAATTAAATGAGCTGGTTGACTGGGCAATAACGCAACAGGAGAAAACAATTTTAAATGCTGAAAGGCTACATTTGGCGGGTACGATAAACCAAAGTTTTGAATTGATAAAAGTGAATGCCACCCAAAAAAATATTGTTCTTGAAAACAAAGTGCCTGACGATATTTATGTAAAAGCGGATGCCTTAATGCTGCGCTCAATACTTCAAAACCTTGTTACGAATGCCATTAAATTTAGTGCTGAAGGCGGATTGGTGAGTGTAATGGCAGAGCTAAAAGATAATATGGTGGAGATTGGTATTATTGACAGAGGTATAGGCATGGATGCGAATTTTAGTGCGAATCTTTTCCAGGAATTTAATACAGCTACCGCACCCGGCACCAATAATGAGAAAGGTTCGGGCATTGGGTTAAAACTCGTAAAGGATTTTGTTACCCAAAATTGCGGAACCCTCCGTGTTGAAAGTGAAATAAAAAAAGGGACGAGCATTTTTTTTACATTACCGGCAGCATAGCCTTGCAGCATTTTTTTATGATGCAGGCAGCGAAGCCAACAGAAATTACAGTAAACAAACAAATAACATCAATAGTTATTTTTGTTTTATTTGAAGTCGTGTATCACTCCTCCACGGTTCATGCCCACGAACCGCTTTAAAAAGTTAATTCTAATTCAAAGATAGGGTTTCGTACAATTCGTTTTGTTGGTGAAGCCACCGCACTTTTCCTTCGCTCAACACCAACAAAGGACTCTCTCATTTTTCGGAAGACCGGCAAAGGATGAAATTAGTGATCTTCATGTTTGCGCCATCCCATTTATAAGCGATGTAGCGGCCATAAATTTTTTAATTATATATTTGGAGCCGAAAGTGTTCGGCACAGAAAAGAATGTTGGAAATTCAGCCTGTTCAAAGCCGTGGACTTAGCTGCTATTTAACGCATACTCAAATTATTCAATTTCAAACCGATGAGCGAAAGTAAATCACTAATCCGCGTTGAAGCATTTAGTGATGGTGTATTTGCTATTGCCATCACCCTATTAATACTGGAAATAAAAGTTCCGGAGATTGATTCTATTCATTCAACAAGCGACCTGGTAAATGCTCTTTTTCATTTGTGGCCATCCTTCTTTGCCTTCTTCTATTCTTTTGGCGGCATTTTAGTTCAGTGGATTTTTCACCATAATCTATTTATCCTGCTGGATAAAACATCGAGGCGCCTTTTATATACTAATGGTTTTTTGCTTCTAACGATTGTCCTTTTCCCATTTCCAACGGCATTGCTGGCACAATATATTAATACTGAATATGCCATGCCCGCTATTGTATTCTATGGCAGTGTCACCGTCATCAATTCATTAGCGTGGCTTTTATTTTATCGCTCCATTGACAAACCAAAGATATTAAGGATTAGTATTTTTTCCGATAAACTACTTAATAAAATTAAAAGAAGTAACTACTTTACATTAATTATTTATACATCTACAACGCTGCTTGCTGTTTGGTTTCCATATACCGCACTTATAATAAATATAGCTTTATGGCTGCTATGGATTAGGTGGTCGCTCGTTGAAAAAGAGTAGAACCAATATTGTCACCGTGACCAGTTTCCCTCTGTTGGTGCAAGCGTCCGCTCAATCTCATTTCCCCCTTGTTGGTGTTTTTCCCCAACTAGCGCTGGTCTCCAGACCAGTGACTGTTCGTTACTTTTTACGGATTGAATAAATAACTGATAATCACAGGCCGGGAGGTCTCTTTTCCCAAGAACGTCTCCGGCACGGGACGTTCCGTTAATTAAATGGCCAGTAAACCAACATTTATTTGGTATTTTTATTTTCATATTAACAACGCCAACTTCGTGAGACGTGGCTGAGAAGAAAAAAGGCACAGTAAACCAACTTTTATTTGGTATTTTTATTTTGTAATAAAACTTTCATCATTGGGCTGTACTCAATAGAAAGTGACGATAATCCATGAAAGGATTTTTCTTGGAAGGAGAGTTTATTTCTTATAATATTGTGTTGTACGAAACTTTAACTTATGACTTCAAAGGTTCCATTTGTAAAACAAGAAACCAATTGGTTTGCAATTCTTCCCAAGCTATTTTTAATAGGAATTTTGTGTTTAGTATTTTATCATTTCCTGGATTCGACCGACAAACATAACTTTTTTATTCTTGCATTTATTGTTTATTTACTAATTGCATTTGCATTGCGAAAGCTATTTTCCCCCTTAGTTATTCATCAAGGTATCAGGCTTATTAAAGAAGAAAAATTTGAGCAGGCAATTCCATACATTCAAAAAACAATTGATTATTATACAAAGAATTCGTGGGTTGACAAGTTTCGTTTTCTTTTATTGATTAGTTCTTCAAAAAGGACAATTCGGGAAAGTTCAATTTGCAACTTGGCATATTGCTATTTGCAAATTGGCGAGACCAATAAATCAAGAGAAATATACCAAGACGTTTTAATTCAATATCCTAAAAACATAAATGCAAAAAGCATGTTGAATACAATAAATATTTTGTCAGCTAACAGTAATTCGATATAAGAACACAACGATGCGTATAACATTCTCCTTTTCCCCAGGAACGTCTCCGGCACGGGACGTCCCGTTAATTAAATGGCCAGTAAACCAATTTATTTGGTATTTTTATTTTCATATTAACGCAACGTCAACTTAGTGAGTCGTTGCTGAGAAAAAACAGCAAATGGGTGAGAATATTTTCAAAAAACTTTTTGTATTTACTTTATTCATAGTGCTCTTACTCAATAAAGGGTATGGCGCAAGTACCGGTAAACATTTCCAAAGTTACGCTCCTAAACAGGCAAATCACACAGAAGATACCATCTTACAGCAAAAGAGAATTTATACTACGACACGTACTTTGACACCACCGGAGATTGATGGCAAGCTCAATGACAGTTGCTGGAAGCTTGGAGAATGGCAAAGCAATTATACGCAATATACACCGGTATACAGAGGAAAACCTTCTTACAGGACAGATCTAAAAATTCTGTACGATGATAAAAACATTTACGTAGCTATCCGTGCCTATGATAATATGAAGGAGATGACTAAGCGTCTGGCACGCAGGGATACTTATTCAGGTGACCTTGTAGGGATACAATTTGATAGTTATTTTGATCACAGAACTGCTTTTGAATTTGATATGACCTCCGCTGGACAAAAAATTGATTGCTGGGTGAGCAATGATGGCTGGGATCTCAACTGGAATGCTGTATGGTATGGTAAGGTAGCTTATGAAGATTCTGCCTGGACGGTTGAGTTACAGATACCCTTAAGCCAGTTGCGATACGGATCGGCCCCCGATCAGGTGTGGGGGCTTAATTCATGGAGGCTCATTGACAGGTTGCATGAAGAGGACCATTGGAATCTGATTGCCAATGATGGGACCGGGCAGATATATACCTTTGGCGAGTTGCACGGGCTAAAAGGGTTAAAGAAAAACAGGCGGCTTGAAATAGCTCCGTATACCTCGGGAAGGATTACGAATGATTCTGTAGTAGCCGGTAATCCTTTTGCAAGAGGAACCCGGTTTAAAAGCCAGTTAGGCCTGGATGCCAAGATCGGTATTACCAACGACTTTACACTTGACGCTACCATTAATCCTGACTTCGGCCAGGTGGAAGCTGACCCGTCGGTAATGAACCTCACAGCCTTTGAAACATTCTTCGAAGAAAAACGTCCTTTCTTCACCGAAGGAAAAGATATTTTTGACTTCACTTTCGATGCAGACCGGTTATTTTATTCACGCAGAATCGGGCATTCTCCCTCCTACATTCCCGGTTATGATACCATGCGCATGCCGGAGTATACCACGATTGGAGGGGCATTGAAATTATCCGGGAAATCAGCCAAAGGGCTTTCACTGGGAATCATGGAATCTTTTACTCCTGTTCAATATGCAGAAATCTACAGTAATCATGAAAAATTCAGTCAGGCCGTGGAACCGCTTACCAACTATTTCGTAGGCCGCTTTCAACAGGAATTAGATAAAGGGAATACAATTATTGGCGGAATTATGACACAAACGCACAGGGTTATAAAGAATAATTACCTTGAATTTCTTTCTAAAAATGCCTTAACCTATGGGCTTGATGTAACGAGGTATTGGGACGACCGAAAATATATTTTTGATGCACAGGTTGTTGGCAGCAGTATAGATGGAAATACAGCAGCGATAACCAAGCTTCAGGCTTCTCCCGCCCGATACTACCAACGCCCGGATATACAAGGAATCACTTTTGACACCAATAAAACGGTAATGAATGGTGTGGGTATCTCCCTAAAAATTGGGAAATGGAGTAAAGGGCATTGGCGTTATGATGAAGAACTTATTACACGGTCACCCGGTTTGGAATTGAATGATCTTGGCTACATGAATATTGCCAACATCACAAAGAATAACACGAATATTTCATATGTAGAAAAAACCAATACCCATATATTCAAAACCTATACTGTAAGCCTGCTGCAACAAAATGCATGGGATGCTCATGGTACGGGGTTATATTCTTTGATTTCCTTAACGGCGCAAAGTGAATTTATGAACAGTTGGACGGCGCAAATCACCGGGGATTATAAATTCAGAACAACAGATGAATGGCTCTTGCGTGGTGGGCCTGCCATGAAAGTTCCCGATTTGTTTTCATATTCCTGGATACTGCAGACCAATAACTCTAGAAAACTCTATGTGAACTTTACGGGAAATTATAATAAGGGTACCTCCGGGAATTTAACCTATTTTAATATCGCTTCGGAATTAGGTTACCGGCTGAGGCCTAACCTGTTGTTATCATTTCAGCCTACCTATCAGAAAGACATTGATGATTTGCAATATCTCACCGAAATTGACA
>Ga0207933_1001113_pt1 | contig 21816 bp, 21 predicted proteins | sample NGESurdeep092012_4_FD_184488 | JGI IMG/M metagenome (GOLD analysis project Ga0207933, IMG submission 184488) | Arctic peat soil microbial communities from Barrow, Alaska - NGEE Surface sample F53-3 deep-092012 (SPAdes) | ecosystem: Environmental > Terrestrial > Soil > Wetlands > Peat ...
GGTTGAACCTGGAAATGGCCAACGCGCCGGAAATCATTTCCATCGCGCTGAAATTGCGGCCGGAAATCGTCTGCATCGTCCCCGAACGGCGGCTCGAAGTGACAACCGAAGGCGGCCTGGATGTGGTTGCCGCTGAAAAATCTCTGGCCGAAACCCGGATGAAAATGAACGACGCGGGGATTGAAGTCAGTTTATTTATTGCGCCGGATGAAAAGCAGATCGAAGCCAGCGGGCGAGTCGGCGCGCAATTTGTGGAATTGCACACCGGACAATTTGCGGAGAGATTTTTTCGTAGGAGCCGAGGTGACGAGGCTCTGACTAAAAAATCGAAAATTGATCAGAGACTCCTTACGTCGTCTCCTACGGCTGAAATTGAATTGCAGCGGTTGATTTCCGGCGCGCAACAGGCGCACTCGCTCGGTTTGAAAGTCAACGCAGGACATGGATTGAATTATGAAAATCTGCCGTCGCTTTTCCGCGTGCCGCATCTGGTGGAGTTGAACATCGGCCACAGCATCGTGAGCCGCGCGGTTTTTGTCGGGATGGAAACTGCCGTCAAAGGAATGCTGCGCTTGATGGAAAATTATCGCGGATGATTTTTTGGATGTTTCAATTTCGGTCGCTTATTCGTGACCTCTAAAACAGCTTTTGTTTTGGCATCCTTTTGCTAGGTTTGTGACATGGTAAGGCCAGATAAAGCAAAGGCAAGTTTTGCCGCGATTGGATTCACCTTGATCGAGCTTCTGGTGGTTATAGCCATCATTGCAATTCTCGCGGCTATGCTCTTGCCAGCCTTGAGCAGCGCCAAGGAAAAGGCCAATCAAGTCCGATGTTTAAGCAATCATAGACAATTGGCTATCGCATGGTTTATGTATAAAGATGACAACGCCGGGCATCTAGTCGTTGATGATCCTTGGGGAGGAACTAATTATCCAAGCTGGGTTTATGGAAGCATGGCAGTTGCTTCGGAAGCCACAAATACAGCGTTAATCAAAGCGGGACTTCTTTATCCCTTCACCCCGAATCCTAGTGTTTATCGTTGTCCTTCAGACCAAACAGGTCATGTTCGCAGTTATAGTATGCAATCACAACTCGCCTGCTATATGAACGGAAATCAATATGATGGCGAGGCGGCAATGGGTATTTCGGAATATCCTTCCATGTATTTGTATGACCAGATTAAAAAACCATCTCCGACGCAAACAATTGTCTTGTTGGATGAAAATCCTGCAACCATAGATGACGGTTTTTTCGGGGTTCTTGTCACCGGAGATCTCTGGATGAATGTTCCTGCGGCTTGGCATTCGCGCGGATGTAATTTTTCCTTTGCTGACGGACATGCCGAACATTGGCGGTGGATGGATTCGCGCACACCGACGTTGGCCAACGGGACCACGACTTCCAACAATCAGGATTTGCAACGGCTACAGGCAGCCATCGGTTCTCAATGATTCAAATGATCCTCGGCACCGGCATTGACATCATCGAAGTGGCGCGCATCAGGTCGTCGCTGGAAAAGTTTGGCGAACGGTTCGGCGAGCGGGTTTTGCTGCCGGATGAAATCAAGTATTGCCTCGCGCACAAGGATTCCGCACCGTTCGTCGCCGCGCGGTTTGCGGCCAAGGAGGCGGTCTCGAAGGCGTTCGGCACGGGCATCGGCGCGCAACTGGGCTGGCAGGACATTGAGATTTGCAAAAGGGAATCCGGCGAGCCGTTCGTGGTCTTGCACGGCAAGGGGAAAAAACTGTTTGAATCGCGCGGCGCGAAGCGGCTGCTCGTCAGCTTGAGCCACACGGAACATCACGCGGCGGCCACGGCGGTTTTGGAAGGGTGATTATTTCTCCAGCGCCGCGAGCATGGAGTCCAGTTGTTTCCCTTCGATGTCCGTCGCCGTTCCCGCGACGATGTGTCCGGCGATGCTCCGCAAAATGAAAGATTTGTCCGCAGACAGTCGGCTCAATTCATCGTCGAGCAAGGTTTTGACAATCGTGACGAAAGTGTTGCCGTTGTAATTACAAAATGGCGCCAGTCGGTGGCATTGAAAACAGATTTGCAGAAGTTCCGGCAGCGACATTTTCTTCAAGCGGCTTCGCTCCCACAAATCTTTCGCCGGAGTGTAACCGTCGGATGTTGGTTTGTGGAGGGCTTTGCGGGCTTCACAAAGCGCGGCATTGATGGAAACGACCGTTTCCCACGAAACGACTTGCAGCCATTTTTTATTCAGATCGGCCATTGCGGCTGTGTGACTTTGATTTTTTCAGGCTGGCTTTGATGCGTTGCAAAGTCGTCACGCCCTCGCTTTTCAAATAGCCTTTGCCCGTGCGCGCCAGGACCGGCTCGGCGAGGAAACGATGCTGCATCCGAAGTCCCTGCTTGATGGCTTCTTTCAAAAATTTATTTTCAACCGCAGTCACATTTCAAAAGTAACCAACTGTTTCCAAAATCGCAAATCGAAAAGCTTGCGCTGAAATTTGTCGCGCGAAGGACGCGAAGAAAATTTTGCAGACAATCTAGTTGTCAGGCAGCATGGTTTGACTCTTCTGAACGTATTTGTGTCCGTCTTTTTTTGGAAGACCTGACAGCCGCACAAATCGCCATGAAAGAAAAAAACGACAAGTAAATAATGTAAGGGTTCGGTATGAGCCAAAGACAAAATAGATAGGTAATGGAAGCCATCCACCACAAAACAGTTTCTTTGATGACAAAGGCTCGCTCTCGTGGCCCTTTGGTCTCTTTAATGCCGACATAAGTTCCAACCGTTCCAACGGCGACTCCGATGACCACGCCGACGATATAAGTTCCAACGATTACTGAATCCATATTTGGCCTTTCATTTCTACTTTGATGATTTGACAGTATTTTGTTCGCCAATATTTATCAAGCGCAATTTTCGACACGGATTTCACGAATTAACACGGATTGAATCCGTGAAAATCCGTGCAATCCGTGTGAGCCGTTTCTCCTTTTTCCCGCGCCGTTTTTCCGGCACACTCCGCGCGTGGAAACGGCGATAACGGCGATTTTTGTCTTCGCGGGCGCGAGTTTCTTTTTCGCGCTGGCGGAAACGGCGCTGTTTTCGCTCGGCAAATGGCAGGTGGCGCTCCTCGCGGAAAAAAATCCGCGCGCAGGCAAAACCGTCGCCCGGCTGCTCGAACATCCGCAGGATTTGCTGGCCACGCTCGCGCTCGGAAACACCTTCGCTAACGCCGCGATGCTCGCCGTCGCGCTGCGGCTCTCGTTCAACACGCATTGGGCGCTGGCGTTGATCCTGATCGCGCTCGCCGCGCTCGTGCTGCTCGGCTGCGAAGTTTTTCCAAAAACCCTCGCCGTGCGCCAGCCGGAACGATGGGCGTTGCGCGTCGCATGGCTGCTTTCCATTTTCCAGAAAATTTCCAAGCCGCTGTATCGCGCAGCGCAATGGCTGAACGCCGCGCTCCTGAAAAAAGCCGCGTCGCAGGCCGCCGCGCCGTCGGCGATGACGGACGCGGAATATCACGAGCTGCTCGACATGGCTTTCCGCCAGGGCACGCTCGCGGAATCGGAAAAGGAAATCATCCTGCAAATCATCAGCCTCGACCAGCGCACGGCGCGCGACGTGATGCGCCCGCGCGCGACGATGTCGTGCATCTCCGACGACGCGACGGTGGATGAAATGATCGCCGCCGCGAAAAAATTCAAGCATCGCCGCCTGCCAATTTACGACGAAACGCCGGACACAATCGTCGGCATTTTGAACACGCGCGCATTGCTGCTCGATCCGAAAATTGATTTGTCGGAGGTGATTGAATTTCCATCGTTCGTGCCGGAGACGATGAATCTGCTGCAACTTTTCCACAGTTTGCAGAAGCAACGTCGCGGTCTCGCCGTCGTGCTGGATGAATTTGGCGGTGTCGCCGGTTTGGTGACGATGGAAGATATTCTCGGCGAACTCGTCGGGAAAATCCGCGCCGAATCACAGCCGGAAGGTTTTGTGATGGAAAAAATCGCGCCCGGCCGCTGGCGCGTGAACGGCACGATGCGCCTCGACGATTTCCGGCGTGAATTTCCCGCGCTTGGCGAAGTCGCGGAGGTTGAAACGATGGGCGGACTGCTCACGCATCTGCTCGGCGTCGTGCCGGAATCCGGCCAATCGGCGGAATTTTCAAACTTGAAATTGACCGCGCAAATCGCAGATGAACGGCGCGTGCGTGAATTGTTGGTGCAACGGATGAAATGAAAATAAAGAAGCATCAAATATTGAACGGGGAGCGCAGCCGTCCCGGCTGCGGTTCGACGCGTCTCGCGTCGAACACTTCGCGCGCAGAACGGTCAGGTTGCAAAAAGCGGACAAAAGACTTGTGGTGGCCAACCACGTTCGTGTTTGGCGCGGGCCGCGCCAAACTGCGCCCGATACGGGCGCGCTCCCCATTCAAAAAATGAATCCAGATATTTTCAACTGGCTCGTCCTGATTTTGTGCCTGCCGCTGTCTTTTTTGCTGTCGGGCATGGAGGCGGGCGTGTTCGCGCTGAACCGGCTGCACGTGCGGCGGCTGGCTCGCGCGGGCAGGCCGTCGGCAAGACTGCTGAACGGCTTCCTCGAAAAGCCGGAGAAGTTTCTGTGGACAATCCTCGTCGGCAACACGCTCGCCAATTTTTTGATCCTCGGCTTCACGCTGGCGAAAATCCACGAATGGTTTTTCGGCGATACAATTTTGATTGCCGTCATTTTCGCCGCCGCAGTTTTTTTATTTTACACGTTTTTTGATTTGCTGCCAAAGATGCTTTTCCGGGCATTCCCGAATCAATTGTGCCTTTCCGCCGCGCAGATTTACCGGCTCGTGAATTTCATTTTAAGCCCGCTCGTTTCGATTGTAGAAGGCGTATCGCGGGCGGTTCTGCGCGTGACGGGCGGAAAAACTTTCACCGGACGGCTTTTCGGCAGCCGCGAGGAAATGCGCGCGGTGATGCGCGAATCCGCGACGCAGTTCACCAATGACGAACACGCGATGATCAACCGTGTGCTGGATTTGCAAAATTTCACCGTGCGGCAGATCACCACGCCGCTCGCACAAATCGTGAGCATCGAATCGCAAATGCCTGTCGGCATCGCGCTCAATCTTGCGCGCGAGAAAAAATTCTCGCGACTGCCGGTTTGGGAAATGCGCGATGGGAAAAATCGGATTGCCGGATTGCTCGCCATCGGCCCGCTGCTTTTCCGCGACGATTTGGATCTGCAAAAACCCGCCGTCGCGCAAATGACACCCGCGCTGTTTTTGGGCGAGGACACGCGGCTGGAGGTCGCCCTGCGCCGGATGCAGCGGGCGGGCGAGCGGCTGGCGATTGTCCTCGCGCGCGACGGCCACGAAATCGGCATCGCGTCGCTTGAAGACATTTTGAAAGTCATGTTCGGCGAGGTGAAGCTGTGAACGACTTCATTTTAATCGCCTTGAAAATCCTCGCGGTGATCGCGCTGGTTTTGCTGAATGGATTTTTCGTCGCGGCGGAATTCTCGCTCGTCCGAATCCGCGAGACGCAGCTCGACACGCTTGTGGCAAAAAACCGGCGGCGCGCAAAAATGGCGCGGCACATCGTCCGCAACCTCAATTCCTATTTGAGTGCGACGCAGTTGGGCATCACGATGGTCAGCCTCGGTCTTGGCTATCTTGGCGAACCGATTTTTTTGTCGCTGCTCGGTCCGGTTTTTAATTTGTTCGGCCTGGAATCCACGGAATGGATAAAAACAATTTCGCTGGTCGTCGGTTTCAGCGTGCTGACATTTTTGAGCGTCGTCGCGGGCGAACTCGCGCCGAAATGGCTGACGATCCAGAAACCGTTGCCCGTCGCGCTGTGGTCGGCATATCCTTTGCACTGGTTTTATATCGCGCTGTATCCGTTCAACCGATTGCTGAACCACGCTGCGCGATTTCTTCTCGAAAAAATCGGCATCTCGCCCGACGCCAAGGCGGACGGCGCGCATTCCGAGGAGGAATTGCGCCTCGTGCTCGCGTCCACGCAAAATACGGCGGGCGGGCGCAACATTGTCCTGAACGCGCTCGACCTGCGTCACCGCATCGTGCGCGAAGTCATGCGTCCGCGGCAGGAAATCACGGCGTTTGATTCCGACGCGGCCATCGCCGAATGTCTGGCGCTCGCGGAAAAAACCCGCTATTCGCGCTTTCCAATTTGCGAAAATGGAAATCTGGACAAAACGCGCGGCGTCATTCACATCAAAGATTTATATGCGCTGCGCGGCAAGGCGCGAACAGCGGCGGATTTGCTGCCGGTGGCGAGAAAACTGATTTTTGTCCCCGAAACCGCGCCGCTGGAAAAATTGCTTCAATTGTTTTTGGAGTGGAAATTGCATTTTGCCGTTGTCGTGGACGAATATGGCGGGACGGTTGGGATCGTGACTTTGGAAAACGCGCTCGAAGCGCTCGTCGGCCAGATTCAGGACGAGTTTGATTCCGAAAAATCGGAACTGGTCCGCGCCGGCGAAAACGTCTGGGAAGCCGCCGGCACGCTGCCGCTGCATGAACTGGAAAAAATCATCGGCACGGTGCCGCACGACGAAAGCGTGACGACTGCGAGCGGCTGGCTGACGGAAAAGCTCGGCGGATTTCCGAAGGCCGCCGATTCGCTGGCGGTTGGGAATTTTGAATTGCGCGTGGAAGAAATGGACGGCCCGCGCGTGGCGCGGCTAAAAATCACGAAGCGTGGCGAGTGATCTGCAATTGAAACAAGAAAATCAATTTGTTCATTCTCGACAACGTATTATTCTCAAAATAGCTTCCAGAAAAAATCGGAGAGCTTGAGCTTGGCAACGGCCAGGACGGGCGTCTCCAGTGAACGGCGAATTAACTTGCCATTGACCCGGTCACACCCAAAATATGTGCCGCTGGGTTGGTAGCGGATGAGGTTTGAATACGGTGTTTTGACCCAAACCGAATCCGCCTTGCGCTTGGTCGTTGATGGTAATGTCGTTTTCATAGCTGGAAAACAATACTAAATACAAATGCCTAAATAGGCGGTGATAATCACAGAATTTTGTGCTGTATTTTCGGTGTAAGAAGCCAATGTAGCTCAGTGGTAGAGCAACGGTTTCGTAAACCGTCGGTCGCCGGTTCAATCCCGGCCATTGGCTCCACTTTTCAGATAGATTTTCAAGACTTTAGAGGCGTTTTGATGCCTGCTTCCAAAGAACTTGTCCCGCCGCGAGTGACGTTTAAGTATCACTACAATCAAAAATTCACCCAAATCAGGGTATCGGAAGTATCACAAAAAACCTCTCTCAATACAAGGTTTTTATGCGTTTTTGTTGGCGAGATTCAACATTCAGAGAACGACAGGCAAGCCCGAATTTATTCGCAGCGACGTTCAAAAACCCTTGCACACCACAAGGCGTAGCGTCAGGTGGAGTCATGTCGATACTCCTATCCCGACAAGACATAAAATTCCGGGATGACGCCGTCGTTCACGATTTTCTGCTCGTGATAAATGTCGTGGAGAAAAAGATTCAGCGCCGTGATGCGTTGCGCGAGGCCGCGCTCGATGTGCTCCCATTCCTTCGCAGGAATGATGCGCGGAATCATGTCGAACGGAAAAATCCGCTCCGCGCCCTGCGCGTCGCCATAGACGTTGAAGGTCACGCCCTGGCGCAAAAACGCCATGTCCATCGCCTGCCGCTTGGCCTCAAATTCGGCGGGCGCAAGCCCCTGGAAAAGCTTCTGGAATTTTTTGTAATGCGGACGCAGCTTCTGCCTCGCATTGAGCATTTCATCAAAACAATCGTTGGCCTCGTAATTTTTAATCATAACAAACGAGCGCCGTTTGCGCGTCACTTTTTGAACGGCGTGGGCAATTTCAAACAGTCCAAATTTGCCAATGCAACCGCTTCCGGCGCGGGCTTTGCCTGAATTTTACAAATGGCGCGGGCAAATCCGCCCGGATTCACAATCAGTTTTTTAACATCCAGATGACGTAAAGCAATCACCTTGCCGAACGGCGGCAGATTTTGCGGCGGCGCAAAAAATTAAGCGTTGTGATCCGGGACTGAAAAGTCTCGGCCTTTTTATTTTTCTGATTTGGAAAGTTCTTTTCGCGCCTGTGTGATGATTTTAGCCAAATCAACATCCATTGCCTTTGCAATTCGCAAAACAGTTTCCAATGACGGAATTCTATGCCCCTTTTCCATGTAACCAACAGCTTGCTGCGATAATCCTGATTGTTGGGCGACGGCGTATTTTGACAAGCCCTTCCGTTCTCGATCTTCCTTGAGAAGTTGAATAATCTTCTGGCATTCGATTTGGCTGGCTTTTGCTAAAGACATAGCCGCCAGTCTGTTCAATAAACGCTTGACGGTGTTACTTCCCAGTTGTTAAGCTCCGAACGCTTCAAAAAACAACAGATTAAAAAACTATGAAAGCCACGAATAAACTTATCAGGAGGCTGATAGTGGGTTGTGTATTCGTCTGCTGCCTGTCTCTGGTCACACTTCAATCCTTCGCCATCGAAGGACTAAAAATCTCCGTGCAATCATCCAGCGCGGTCTTGTCTTGGCCAAGCACGAACACCGAAACCTATATCGTTCAATATCGCCCCACCTTGACGCCAGATTCTTCGTGGCTCACCCTCACGGATTATTTTGCTGCCGCAAGCGATACGAATATCACCGTTTTTGTCCATTCCAACATCGTGCAATACCCGCCAGCTTCACCAGGTGGTGGTGGCAGCGGCAACATTTCGCCATTTGTGCCGGATGGCATGGGCGGTGCATCGTCGGAGCCAGTCTCAACCACGCCCGATATGCTGATGGTCATGCCGGCAGGTGGTTCAAGCAGTGCAGCGCCGCTGATGATCTATCCGTCTGGTTTTGATTTGTCCGGTTTTACCATTTTCGATCCCGCGACGGGAGAATCGGTGAGTGGCAACGGCTATTCAATCAGTGCGCCGTCCATGGACACCATGCAGGCCGGCGGAGTCCGGCCTATGGATGCGGGAAGCGGAGACACAAACCAATACACCGGCTTTTATCAAGTGGCGCGCGATGGCGTGCATATTTATGGCATGACCAATGGAATGGTTTTGAGCGGCGATATGCAGTTTTCCATTGAGCTTGCGCTGGACAGCACGGATGAAGTTGTCGGCGTCACATTTTATGATGAAAACAATTCCCCCATCGTTGGCGCATCGGCACAGGGTGCCGGGAATCGCTGGATATTGGATTGGAACACGCCGATGGTGGCCAATGGCGATTACAACATTTACGCCGAACTTGATTACGCCTCGGATGCCCCGGCCGTGAGCGTGCCTGTCGTTGTAACCGTCAGCAATGTGATTTCATTTCCTAATTACGCCTCGCAGATTTTCGGAAGTCAGATGTGGATTTATGCCCAAACCATTCCCAACGCGGCTTATCAAATTGATATGTATGATGAGAACACCAATTACCTCGGTGCCTTCACCGGCTCCGCCGATAGCAGTGGCTTGATTTCATTTATTTGGGATTTGGGCGGTTTGACAAGCACCAATTTTTCCGGTGTGTTCACGGTGGACACATCTTCTTTGTCGGGCATGAGTTCAGGCATGAGCGTAAAAAGTCTCAATGCGAGTTCTCCGAGTTTTCAAACCGCGTCTGTGGCGAAGAAAACACTCGGCAGCACAGTCAGAGCCAACGGAGTCAGAGCCAATGGAGCTACGCCGAATGCGGGTTCTTCCAGCGCGAGCGCGAATCAACTTTGGGCCAAGGAACCGGCTTGGACGCCCGGCAATAGTTGGGCGATTGCATATTCCCCGTTGAATCCCAATGATTCAGTGTCCACTTTAAGAATCAGTGAGATGATGATTGGCCGTGACGGCGGCGAATATGGCGGCGTGGTCAGCACTCTGGGCGACTACGGTCGTGGCGCTCCAATGTCGCCGGGAAATATTTCACAGTCATCGGCCTTTGAAATGGCTGATACCAATTCGCGGGCGCAGTTTTTGAGCTATCTCGTCGGAAATTATCGCCATTGCTACTTCTTCGGGCACGGCTCTCCTTCAGCCTTTGGAACATCCGGTGCGGTCATCAATTACTATGACATTCAGAAGGACTTGGGGAATTATATGCACACGGCAAAACCCGCCCTTTACCATCCTTACCGTTTGGTTTTTATTGACGGATGCCAAGCAGGCGCTGGAAATCTCTGCGAATCGTTTGGCATTCCGGCGGTGACGGTGAACACCAATTATTTTGCTTCCCTGGGCATCGAATCCCGCGCGTTCCTTGGCTTCAAGAAGACGACCAGTTTTAACCCAGAACAATGGACGTGGAGGGCTTTGATGCTCGCAGGTTTTTTCAATGATTGGATGCAACCAAACACCACACTGCAAACCTGCGTCAACAATGCAGTCAATGGAGTTCACGAACGGGTGGTCACTATGGATTCATCTTGGGTGATTTACGGAGCGGTGGATTTGATGAAAGACACCCACACCGGGCAATGAAAAGTTGTGTCATAATTATTGCCTACGGTTTCGCGCTGGTTGCCGCCTTGCAAGCGCAACCAGCGTATCCTGATGCCAACTCACCTGAAGCACAGGAGGAAATGGCGATGATCACAAACTATCACTTGGCGCGACCTTCAACCTCATTGGCTTATCAGTCGGTGGCCATTCAGCAGATGCTGTCGGAGGCAAATTATTTTGCCAACCGGCTAAAATTGCCGACAAAACATCCAATCACAGTGTCTGATGTAACATATTTCCATGTTAGCCCACCGTGGTTTAGCATGCTCAACGATGCCAATTATCCTCACTGGCCAGTCACCGTTTTTACAAACCACATCTTCGACGCAAGCATCCCGCGCGAGCAAAGAGCGCGTGCTCTTAAAATAGGCGCCGATGGAGGCTTTGAAACGACAAACATTGTTTTTGGTTTTCGTCAAGGGAGGTTGACGGATATAGAACGTCTCAGCGAGCATGAGGTGGAGTATTACGCCAAAGACATTGATAAGCTTATCGGCAAGCCGTCACTCATCACTGATTCCCAAGCACATGAACTAGCCACACAATGGCTTGCGGCAATAGACATAGATGTTCCGGCATTGGAAAAGAAATATCCACCCCAAGTTAATCGCCTTCGCGTATTGCCGAAAAATTCCACCAACATTGTGGAAGTGCCATTTTATTTCGTCCATTGGGGCTGGCAGTATCTCACCAACGGTGATGAGAATCACACAGTTCTTTCTCAGCCTCTAGTAGAAGTGAAAATTCTCGGCACGACAAAGGAACTTGTTGAGTTGCATATGCTGGACAGCTCTTTCTCCCGTCGTCCGCTATTGCTGATAACTAACGCACTCGATTTGATTCGCATGTCTGGTCCATCCGTGAAACATTTGGAACATCCAGCTTTACAAACCAATATGCCTAACTCTGCCGGGTCGCCATAGCTCCCTGTTACGCAGCTCGCCCACGTCTTATGAAAACTGGCGTTGCCTCGAATTGGTGGACAATTCTCCGATGTTGTTATATCTGACCCCATTTTTTATTAAAAAAGTGCTTGCGGCGACGGGCGGACTGGATTGGAAAAGGTGCGTTCCAAAAAATGCTTCGCCGGATGGCGTGGCGCGCAGGCTCAACTCAATCTGTTTTCCAGCACAGGCTCTTTGCCTGCGGGGTCTTGCCGGAGTGAAGAATCAAACATGAGTTACATTGATCCAGACCAACTGCACGGCGCTCTCGACGGCATGATCACCTTCCTCGGCAACAACGCAGCCGCTCTCACCGCCAAAGGGCTGAATCCAACGACTGTCACGACAGGCCTGACAAGCATCCGCGATGACCTTGGCGGCAAGAAAAACATTCGAGACCAAAAGAAAACGGATTTGAAAGTCGCGCAACAGGCCTTTGCGGACAGCGCATCGGCCAATTATACCGCGTTCAGCAACGCGGTGGACACGGTGGCGGGCGCACTGGACAAAACGTCCCCGGCGGGTCAACAGGTGCTGGATTTCCGCAAACATCTCAATGCCGCCCCGCAACATCACAGTTCCACGCCGCCAGCACCTCCGGCTGCTTGAACGGGCGTTTTGGGCGGAAAAGGCCATTTTTTGCGTAAGTCGTTAATTTTGAATCCACACTGGACTCGCTTTTTCAAAAAACGAGTCCGCTTTTCTTAAAGGCGGGACGGCTTTTCCCGATGGCGGGGCAGCTTTTTGAAAAATCGGGTTCGACTTTGGCAAAAGCAGGCCGGCGGTTGGCAGCAACGGCGCGGGCGATTGAAACGGCCCCGTTTCGGACTTGGCGATGTAATTCAATTCGGTTCCATTCACGCAGATAGAGCAAGAATTTGTTCCGGCTGTCATCTTGTGGCAATCCGAAAGCCGCACGATTCCAGCACACCGCCAAGAATCCTTTTCATTCCGCGTAAAAAAAGTTGTCATCCGCCGTGGCGATGGCATCGTAATCGCCAAGGAATTTGGTTCAGGCTTGAAAAATCTTGCGGCTCAAATTTTTTTGAAATGAAAGGCGATACACAATTTCTGGAACACGGCGGCTTGTCCGCGCATCTCGTCGCGCTCATCAACGTCAAGCTCGCGCTCATCGGCTGCGCGCCCGTCCCGGTCAAAAGCGACGGGGAATTCGACGAGATCGTTTCCGCGATGGCCGAGCGCTCGCGCGAAAAGGACCGGCTGCTGGGCCAGTATCTTCCCCCCGCCGACCAGCGCATCCAGACTTTTCTCTACGATTATCTGCAGGAAGTGCCGGTGACGAAGCTGCCGTCTCTCACGTTCACGCTCGACCGCGCCGGACTCGCGCGAGTGCTGTCGCTGCCGTTTGACCGCGACGATTTTTCCTCCGACATCATCAATTCCTACCGGGCCGCCAACGGTGTCCTGCACAATCCCAAAAGTGACCGGCGCACGACGCAGGGGATTTTTCACGTCACCGAGGGCGGACTGCCGATTCCCGAAGACAAATCCGCCGTGCCGAAAAGTGTCTTCGGAAAAATGCTCGCGCTCGCGTTCAGCCCGCCGCGCGACCTGATGCGGCTGCCGTTCACCGCCACGCAGCCGAAACCGGCGGAATGTTTTGTCTCGCTGCTGCTGCGTCCGATTGTCTGCCCGGAAGTTCCCGGATTCACGCCGCAGAAAACGATGGAGGTCCGGTTTTTTGTCCCCGGAAACCTGGTGAGCAACCTGGATTTTGTCGAAAGCATTTTTGGAAACGGCGGCGACCCGCTGCTGCCGGCGAATGATTCCGCGCTGGATGCGGAGCATTGGACGGGACACACCGGCTGCGTCATCCTCGCGCCGCATCTGGTCAAGGCCACGAAAAGATCCGTCGGCCTGCCGCACTTTGACGAGGCGACGGAACGCCAGCGCCGCGACGGGATGTGCTGGAAAACAGGGGACGAACTTTACAACAACGGCGGCGCGTTCAAATTGACCTGCCGCGACGAAACAGGCGTCATCGTCACGCTCATCGCGGACAATTATTACGGCTATTGCAAAAAAGAGGTGAAGACGCAGATCAGTTTCGCCGCGAACCTTTTCGGCAACTGCGAGGAGGAACACGCGGGCGGCGCGCTCGTTTTTCCGGGATACGACCTGGGCGAGGAATTCAGCGGCGACGCGCACGTCCGGAGCATGGGCTATTCATTCACGGACATGGTCGCGCGCTATGGCGCGGCGATGGACGTGAAGCCGGAGGGCTACGCGGTGGATAAAAAATTTCCAGAAATCATTTATGTCCCGGAAATGGCGCACTTTGACCTGCACGACCAGACGATTTCGTGGAAAAATTCCGGCGGCGAGCGCGGCATCAAATTGCAGCCGGACAAAACCTACGTCCGTCCATCCGGCTACAAGATCCGCATGGAAAAACCGCCGGGCGCATTTCGCGCGTTGCGGCTCGTCGGCATCGCGGCGGAAGGCACGCTCTGCCACAAGCCCAGCACGGTTTCTGGCGGCGGGAAATCGGAAATTTCAAAACCGATCACGGACGCGATATTGACAGGCCCGGTTTTCGTCGCCGATTTCAAGGCGGATTTCGACCGCGTGAGCGAATTGATTTATCGCAGTTACGCGGGGCGTTTCATTGACATTCCGCATCATCGCGACAGCCGTCCGGTTTTGTCGCCGGAGCGTTCGCTCGGCTCGGTCATCAAATTGCTCACGCCCGACAAGCGCGAATACACCGCCGAATACACCGCGTGGCAGGATTCCATCCCGCAATACCTCAAGGAACTCGTCTTCGTCGTGAAGCGCTATTACAAGCCCGAATGGGGCGGCAACTGGCGCGACCATTTCAGCGTGGACATCATCAACGGCATTCCCGGCAATGAATTGAAATGCGAAAACCGCAAGATCGTGACGACTTATTTGCGCGTCGGTTTCGACGACGGCGGTGCTTGGCGGACTTTCGGTTTGCGAAAGGATTTTCATCCGTCCGTGAAAATCCAGATGGAGGACGACATCACCGCGTCAACGCTCGTGCCGCCGGACATGGTTGAGAATGTTCCGCACGCGGACAAAAATTCCACGCTCAAGTTCGTGAAGAACTGCGAACGGCGGTTGTTCCAGCGGCCCGACGATGCGATCCATCGCGGTTATGACAAGCAGGCGGAGGCCGACTTCGCGCAGCGGGACAATTTCTTCTCCAACTACGAGCCGCTGCCGGCGAAGTTCGCGGGTGAACTGGTCGAGGACGCCGTCGGCTTTTACGAATTCACCGTGCCGATGCAAAATTTGATCCGCGAAGTCGCCGCGACCGGGCGCCCGGACTATTTTGTGTCAACCGCACACCCGCGGCTGGTTGACGGCAAGCCGAGCAAAAATCCGCGCTACCTGCAAAAACGCCCCGACCTCGCCGACCCGCGCGAAAGCTACCTTGCCGAGATGTCCGCGCGCCTGTTGCGCCGCGTGCCGGCGGGCGAACCGCTGCACACACCCGTCAACGTCGTGCTGCCCGGTCGCCGCAACAATCCTCCGGAAGCCGGCATCCGTTCGCTAGCGTGCTATAACCCGATCCATTATTTCGAGCTGCCGGAACTGTTCATGGAATTCATCTGCAGCATGACGGGCAAATCACCGTCCACGACCGGCGCGGGCTCGGAAGGCGCGCTGACCAAAGGCCCGTTCAACGCGCTGCCGCCGATCATGGATTTGAACAACGCGCTTGTGTCGTTCATCCTCACCGGCCATCACGCGTTCGTGACCGCCGCTGGCTATGTCGGGCCGAACGTGCGCGTGGACCACGACGTGAGCCTGATCGTGCCGGAGGTTTTCTGCCGGATGACGCCGGAGGAGCGCACGCCGGAATTTTTGATCGCCAACCATTATCTGGAAAAGTGCGGAGATTTTGAAGTCGCCGGAAAAAAAGTCCTGGCCTCGCGGCTGGGCTGGCGCGTCAACATCCGTTTCATTCACGCATTTTTTGGCCGCGTGTTCAACCATCCGCACGCGGTGTTCACGGAGGGGATGCTCAAGCCGGAATTGCAGAACGCGGAAATTTTCGCCGACGGCATGGACAACATCGTCTCCACGCAGAAACGCGTCGCCAAAATGTATTTCGACGACGGCAGCATCGCGCAGGCCTGCCCGCCGCTGAAGGCGCTGCTTCACATCATGCTTTGCGACGAGTGGGATGGGAAAAAACTGGACGACGCGGAATTCCGCAAACTGTTCACGCGTGAAAATCTTCTGGCAAGCGATTGGTATGCGGCGCGGCTGGCGGCGAAACAGAAAATAGACCGCGCGCTGTGGAGGCGGCACGTGGAGTATCTGAACCAGTTTTTGCGCAGGCCGAGCCACGAGGACGTTGCGGAAAACCTGGGCATTGGAAACCGCCTGGCGCGCGCGCGGAAATATTTGGAAGAAGCCGAGTCGCCGGAGTATCTGAAAAAAATGTCGGGCACGCTCGGCGCGGAACCTGTCGAAGCCTATCTCGGCAAGTAGGGCTGTCCATCCAAATTTTTATGGCCAATTATTTGCCTTTGGGAAAATTTTCCTTTGGCATGGGCGACCGTTTTGCACAGCAAGGCAACGCTCAACTGCAAGCCTGCATCCTTGCGACCAAACTCGGAGCGGAGATCGTTCCGGTCTGGAACAAGTCGAATCGCGAACACCTGTTCATTGGCACCGGGCCGTCCAGCCTGCGCGTCGAGGCGGATGCCGCGGTGAAAGCGATGGGCTGGAAAAATTCTTATCATGTGGACGCCGACCACATCCGGCTCGAAACGGTGGACCGCTTTATCGCGCCGTCGGATTTTTTTACCATTGACGTGGCCGGCTCCATCGGCAAACCGGCGGACGCGATGGCCGTAAAAAAATTTGTCGGGCGTCATCCCGAAATCATCGGGAAAATTTCCATTCCAAAAATCAAGCATCGGTTTGAAATCTCCCGCGCCGAAGTCGGGCGCGTGGCGAACAAGTTTCTGCTCGCCGTGCAGGACGCCGGCAAAATCTACCGCCACATCGGCCGCCGGAAAGGCGCGGCAAATTTCATCACCGAAATTTCCATGGATGAAACGGACAGCCCGCAGACGCCGCCGGAACTGCTCATCATTCTCGCCGCGATTGCCGACGAAAAGATTCCGATCCAAACCATCGCGCCGAAATTCACTGGCCGCTTCAACAAGGGCGTGGATTACGCCGGCAACGTCAGACAGTTCGAGCAGGAGTTCAACGACGACCTCGCCGTCATCGCGTTTGCCATAAAGAAATATGGTTTGCCGCCGTCGCTCAAATTGAGCGTTCATTCCGGCAGCGACAAGTTTTCGATCTACGAGCCGATGCGCCAGGCGCTGAAAAAATATGGCGCGGGCGTCCACATCAAGACCGCCGGCACGACATGGCTGGAAGAACTCATCGGCCTCGCGGAAGCGGGGGGCGACGGTTTGGAGATCGCCAAGGAAATTTATGCCTGCGCGATCGGGCACGTTGACGAATTTTGCGCGCCTTATGCGAGCGTCATTGACATTGAAAAAAAGAAACTGCCGGGCGCGGCGACCGTGAATGGCTGGAGTTCCAAGCAGTTCACCGATGCGCTGCGCCACGACCAGAAAAATAAAAGTTACAATCCGAGCTTCCGGCAATTGCTGCACGTCAGCTTCAAGGTGGCGGCAAAAATGGGCGACCGCTATCTCGACGCGCTCAAAAAACACGAGGCGATTGTCGCCAAAAATGTGACGGAAAATCTTTTCGAGCGACACATGAAACCGCTGTTACTCGGCAAATAAAATCAACTTCCCATCGTGTCAACCGAAGTCATCCGGCGAATTTCCAATTCGTCGTAGCGCCTTTGGATGGAAGGCAAGTTTATAGAAAAAACAATCGTCAAAATAAATCCCGCCAGCAACATCGGATAATAGACGGCGTAAGGTTGTTTGGTTGCGGCGGCGATTGCGCCCGCGAGCAAAAGGAAAATTCCGAGCACGATAAAAATTTTTGTCAGCGCCAAAACGAATTTGCGCGCTTTGCCTTTTGAAGCCAGCACGCCAACTAAAGCGCCGAAGCAACCGATGATTGCGCCGCCAATGCCGCCAATCATTCCACCTTGTTCCGGCGTCCACCAATTTGAACTTTCCGCAGTTCCCAAAAGTCTTATAGGACGAAGATAAAATGTTCCGCTGGCCATCAAATAAAGTTTAAGTTCCAAATATTTTGGCAGATTTGCATAAGGGGGGTGTCTTAATGCCATGTTAAATTGCGCCCAATTTTCTGTGCCTCCGCTAAAATTATACCAATCATTATTGGTGATTTGAATTCCGCCGACGGCAATTGGAGGAAAAACTTGTGTTAAATCCAATCTGCCACCAAACATTCCGCCGATGGAAATCGATCTGTCACCATTGGTTTCTATCCAATGGTTTTCACGGACATTTTCTCTTCCCATTTCGCACGAGATAAAATCGACTCTTCCGATGAGCGCTGAATCATCAATCTTCAGAAGCGAAACAACAATGGGAACATCGTTTGTGTTTTCAATTTTCAGAACTGGAGTTCCGTCCATCGAAATGATTTGGATTTGGCAGTTTGTAGATTGCACGTTCAAACCTTTCCAATCAAAAATGTGCAAAGTTTTTTCTTGTGGTCGTGATTCCTGCGCCGTGGCCGATGAAATGAGCAGCAGCAATAAGTTCAGTTGAATTAACCTTTTCATTTTGTTCCTTTCTTTTGGTTTTGATAGGCGGTCAGAAGTTTTTTGAAAACCTGCGAGTCCAGCTTGCCGTCGGCAAAGTGCGCGCGGAGCTGGCGCTCGAAATCGTCGTCAATCTTCTGGCTGTCGAGGATTTTGATCTTCTCAATCAGCCGGTCGAGCCGCAGCCGGAGGGTCGGGTAGGAGACATTGTAGGCGTCCGCCAGATCCTTGAGCGAACCGGAAAACAGGATGAACCGCTTGACGAACGCCACGTCCTCGTCCTCCAGAAAATTCATCCAGTGCCTTTTGTCGGGATCGCTCATTTAATAAAATTGAATTGTTCTTTCGTTTTATACAACTAAACAAAGTTAAAGTCAACATAAATTTTATTATTTTGTCATTTTCAAGCCGGGCTTGACTCGAAAGCCCCGGAAGCGGATTTTAAGCGCCGAAATCTATGTCCTTCATCCACGAAGATTTTTTGCTCGGCACAAAAACATCTCGCAAACTTTACCACAAGTTCGCCGAGGCCGAACCGATCTTCGACTATCACTGCCACATTTCGCCGAAGGACATCGCGGAAAACCGGCAGTTCAAAAACCTGTTTGAAATCTGGCTCGAAGGCGACCATTACAAATGGCGCGCGATGCGCAGCAACGGCGTCGCGGAAAATTTCGTAACGGGTGACGCCATGCCTGAACAGAAGTTCAACGCTTGGGCGAAAACAGTTCCGCACACGTTGCGCAATCCGCTCTATCACTGGACGCATCTGGAACTGAAGCGTTATTTCGGCATCAACGATTTGTTGAGCGAAAAGACCGCCGCGAAAGTCTGGAGGACGGCGAACGAAAAACTCGCCACGCCCGCGTTCACCACGCAGGGCATCCTGAAAAAAATGAAAGTCAAAGTCGTCTGCACCACGGACGACCCGGTGGACGACCTCGGCTACCACCGCGCCTTCGCCAAACAGAGCCATCAGACAAAGATGCTGCCGGCCTTCCGGCCCGACAAGGCGCTGACGGTCAACCAGGCCGCCGGTTTCAACAAATGGGTGGAGCAACTCGCCGCCGCCGCGAACACGGATATCAACGGGTTCGGCGCGTTCATCAGTGCGCTGGAAAAAAGGCACGAGTATTTCCATTCGCAGAACTGCCGTTTGTCTGACCACGGCCTGAATCACTGCTTTGCGGATTTTTGTTCCGAGAAAATTGCCGCCGCCATTTTCGACAAGGCGCGCAGAGGCGAAGCGGTTTCGCCGCTGGAACATTCGCATTTCGCGTCGTTCATGATGGTTTTCTTCGGCCACCTCGACGCGAAACGCGGCTGGACGAAACAGCTTCACCTCGGCGCGTTGCGCAATAACAACACGCGCCAGCTCGCGCAGGCCGGGCCGGACACCGGTTTTGATTCCATCGGCGATTTTCCGCAGGCGCAGACACTCGCGGCGTATCTGAACCAGCTGGATTCCGACAGCCTGCTGCCCAAGACGATCATTTACAATGTCAACCCGGTGGACAATTACGCCTTCGCCGCGATGATCGGGAATTTTCAGGACGGCACGATTCCCGGCAAAATCCAGTTCGGCTCCGGGTGGTGGTTTTTGGACCAGAAAGAAGGCATGGAATGGCAGCTCAACGCGCTCTCGAACCTCGGCCTGCTCTCGCGCTTCGTCGGCATGATCACCGACTCGCGGTCGTTCATGAGCTATCCGCGCCACGAGTATTTCCGCCGGACGCTATGCAACCTCATCGGACAAGACATCAAAAACGGGCTGGTTCCCGATGACGAAATACTTGTCGGCATGATGATCAAAAACATCTGCTACGCCAACGCGAAGGATTACATGGCGTTTCCCGGCGTGAAATGACCGGACTCGAAATCAGCCGGAGAAATTTTGGCGTGGTTGGTATTGATCCGGTGAACAAACCGCGTTTGACTATTTCAGCCCGATTCACTACCGTCACGTCCCTTAATTAAAACCAAACCCGAAAAATTTTATGGCCGCAAAAACTGAAAAATCCGTCGAAAAAACTCCCGCCGAAACAAAAACCGCGCCGTCGCACGCCCGCGAACTGGAAGCCGCCATTTCCAGCATCCACAAAAGCTACGGCGACGGCGCCATCATGCGCCTCGGCGACGCGCAATCGAAGGTCAAAATCGGCGTCATTCCGACGGGCGCGCTCGCGCTCGACCTCGCTCTGGGCGTCGGCGGCATTCCGCGCGGACGAGTGATCGAAATTTTCGGCCCGGAATCTTCCGGCAAAACCACGTTGATGCTTCATGTCATCGCCAACGCGCAAAAAGCCGGCGGCCTTGCGGCGTTCATTGATGCCGAGCACGCGCTCGATCCGGCTTACGCAAAAAAACTCGGCGTGAACCTCGACGATTTGCTCGTCTCGCAGCCGGACTCCGGCGAGGAGGCGCTGACCATTTGCGAAACGCTGGCGCGCTCGAACGCGCTCGACGTCATCGTGATTGATTCCGTCGCCGCGCTTGTGCCCAAGGCTGAACTCGAAGGCGAGATGGGCATGGCCACAATGGGAATGCAGGCGCGGCTCATGTCGCAGGCATTGCGGAAACTCACCGCGATTTTGAGCAAGTCCAAGACGACGTGCGTTTTCACGAACCAATTGCGCGAAAAAGTCGGCGTCATGTTCGGCAGCCCTGAAACGACGACCGGCGGCAAGGCGCTGAAATTTTACGCGAGCGTCCGTCTCGACATCCGCCGCAAGGACACGCTCAAGGACGCCGCCGGCAACGCGACCGGCAACCATGTCCGCGTCAAGGTCGTCAAAAACAAAGTCGCGCCGCCGTTCGTCGAGGCCGAGTTCGACATCATCTACAATCACGGCATCAACAAGGAAGGCTGCATCCTCGAAGTGGGCATCGCCGACGGCGTCGTGGACAAAAAAGGCGCGTGGCTGCAATTCGAGGGCGAACTCATCGGCCAGGGCAAGGAAGCCGCGCAAAAAGCGATGGCCGAAAAACCCGCGCTCGCCCAAAAAATTGTTGAAGCGATCATGGCGAAACGGAATTTGGCTGTGGTGGAAGAAAAATAATTTAGTCACTTGAATCATGCTGACCTTTGAATGGGATGCGAGCAAGGCCGGATCAAATTTTGCCAAGCATACCGTCAGTTTTGAAGAAGCGGCGACGGTTTTTGGTGATCCGGTTTCAATGACGATTCCAGACCCGGCGCATTCTCAAACGGAAGCGCGATTTGTTATTTTGGGGCATTCGCATCACGGAAGATTATTGGTTGTCGTTCACACCGAACGAGGCGATAATATCCGCATCATCAGTGCGCGGCTCGCCAGCCGCCATGAAAGAAAGCAATATGAAGAAGCCGGCTAAATCAGCGGACAAAGATATGCAGGCGGAATACGATTTTTCGCGCGGCGCGCGCGGCAAACATTTCCGGCGCTACCATCGCGGTGCGAATGTGGTTGTTTTGGAGCCGGACGTGGCTAGAATTTTTTCCAATGCTGAAACCGTGAATGATTCGCTCCGCGCACTGGCTGGCATCATCCGCCGGCAAAAGGCGGCTGTAAAATAATTTGTTGAAGCGATTTTGACAAAACGAAATGTAACTCCATCAGAATGAACCAAAACATTTTATGATAATTTGGCAAGGTCGTGGATTCTTGGTTGCTGTTATTATCTTCGGCTTTTCACTGATAATGAATTTAATTTTCAATGCGGCATATGGTGCAGGAT
>Ga0207933_1001114_pt1 | contig 21814 bp, 17 predicted proteins | sample NGESurdeep092012_4_FD_184488 | JGI IMG/M metagenome (GOLD analysis project Ga0207933, IMG submission 184488) | Arctic peat soil microbial communities from Barrow, Alaska - NGEE Surface sample F53-3 deep-092012 (SPAdes) | ecosystem: Environmental > Terrestrial > Soil > Wetlands > Peat ...
GCGGGAAGATTGGGGCAGCACCGGTCCAAGCGGGAATCATCAGCCTATCCTGACTTACAACGGCTCCATCGTCGTGATGTTCCCCAGCGTCTATGCGACGAACGCGTGGAACGGCAATTATTACGGCGTCCCCAAACGCCAGTGGGCGTTCGACCTGAATTTCACCAATGCCACCGGACTGCCACCGCTGTCGCCATCTTCCCGCTCGCTCATCCGGGGCAACTGGTCGGCCTATTGATTTCCAGTTCTCCTCGTAGGAGCCGACGTAAGGAGGCTCTGACTGAAATCAGAATTAAAATTGAGCATTGTCACCTCGACTCCTACACTGCGCGTGTGAAAGCCGCCGTCCTCCACGGAAAAGAAAAAATTCTCGTCGAAGAAATCGCGCCGCCCGCGCTCAAGCCCGGCGAAGTCCGCATCCGCATCGAGGCCGCGCTCACCTGCGGCACCGACCTCAAGGTTTTCAAGCGCGGCTACCATGCCAAGATGATCGTCCCGCCCGCCGTTTTCGGCCATGAACTCGCCGGAACAATTTGTGAAATCGCGGATGGCAGGGCGGGCAGTCCCCTGGCCGACGACGGTGGGGCGAGCGTCCCCGCGAGCCGGCTCGTCAGCAGCCTCGCCCCACCAAACGGAAGCGGCGCGCACGGAGTAACGCGCCCTGCCGAATGGAAAATTGGCGACCGCGTGGTCGCGGCCAATTCCGCGCCGTGCGGCGGGTGTTTCCATTGCCGCGCCGGACAGGAAAATCTTTGCGAAGATTTGCTGTTCCTCAACGGCGCTTATGCGGAATCCATCATTGTGCCGGAGCGCATCGTTCAAAAAAACCTGCTGCGTCTGAAGCCGGAAACGGATTTCCGCGACGCCGCGCTCACCGAGCCGCTCGCGTGCGTCGTGCAGGGAATCGAGGATTTGAAATTGCGCGCCGGGCAGAATGTTTTGATCCTTGGCGCAGGGCCGATCGGGCTGATGTTCGCCGCGCTCGCAAAAAATCTTGGCTGCGAAGTCACAGTTGCCGGACGCCGCGCGGCGCGGCTTGAAGCGGCGAAAAATCTTGGCGCGTCGCAAACCATTGACATCGGCGACGGCTCGGATTTGGTTTCAAAAATCCGCGCGGCCACGCACACGTATTTTGACGCGGTGATCGAGGCGGTCGGAAAACCGGAGGTCTGGGAGGCCGCCGTGCATCTGGTTCGCAAGGGCGGCGCGGTGAATTTTTTCGGCGGCTGCCCTTCCGGCGCAACCATCACGATGGACACGACACTCATCCATTATTCCAACCTCACGCTGCTGGCGAGTTTTCATCACACGCCGCGCACCATCCGCCGCGCGCTGGATTTCATCGAGTCCGGCGTGATCCGCGCAAAGGATTTTGTGGACGGAGAATGTCCGCTGACGCAGTTGCCGGAATTGTTCAAGTCAATGGCGGCAGGCAATCACGCCGTCAAAACCTTGATTCGCGTCCGCGAATAAAATCGTAGGAGACGAGGTGACGAGTCTCTGGCTGAAATCCGAAGCCGGAAACCGGAATTAAAATTTGAGCCTCGTCATCTCGGCTCCTACAAATCACGGCTTTAGGAAATTTTCCAAGTCCGCGTGCATTTTTTTCAAGTCCGGCAGGTTCACATACATCATGTGGCCGGCGTCGAACTCGGCGTAGGCGATGTTCGTGCGGTAATTCGCGTCGAGCTGCATATGGTCGAGCGCATAATGCACGGTGTCAATCGGGCAGACGAGGTCGCAGCGGCCGCCGAACACGAGAACTTTCATGTAGGGATTCTGGTTCATCACGGACGCGAGCCTGCCGCCCGCGCTGGCGTAATTGTTTTTTGCGCCGTAATTCCACGGTTGGACGCCGGCGATGATTTCGTAGGGCAGGTCGTCCTCGAATTTCAATTCGTCCCGGACATAGGCATTCATCGCCGCCGAAAACGGCCCCAGCACCGCCGCGTCCGACGGATCAAAATCGGGATACGGCGACGCGGGATCGTCGTCGCGCCCGGTGATGCGCGCGTCGTAGGCGCCGAGGATCAAGCCCTGGTCGTGAAGCAGTTGTTTTCGGAAGACGCCTTCGTCAATCCGCAAGTCGTTGTCCTCGATGACCTGCGGCGTGAGACCGGTGAGCCGAGCAAGTTTGGCGACAATTTTTTTATGCTCGTCGGCGGAGAGTGAATCGCCTTTTTGCAGAGCGGAGGCGTATTCGCCCTTTGCAAACGCGCGCGACTCGGCCAGCGCCTTCGGCAGATCGTTCTGCAAGTCCGGCGGCAATTTTTCATGGAACTGCGCCGCTGCGGTGTAGGCGGGCAGAAAAAGCGGATACGGCACGTCGTTGCCCGGATTGTCCTCAATCGTCGCGAAATCCAGGACACCGGAAACGAGGATGATCCCGTTCAAATACATTCCGTAGCGCGAACTCAAATGGTCCGCCAGCCCCGCCGCGCGGAAGACGCCGTAGCTTTCGCCGCAGAGAAATTTCGGCGAGAGCCAGCGTTCGTGGCGCGTCGTCCAGAGACGGATGAATTCGCCGACAGAATCCAGGTCGGAGGAGTCGCTGAAAAAATCCGCCGGCTTTTCGTCCTTCGCCGCGCGGCTGAATCCCGTCGCCACCGGGTCAATGAAGACAAGATCGCTGTTGTCCAAAATCGAATACGGGTTGTCCACGAGGCCAAACGGCGGCTTGGGCAGCGTGCCGTCGTCGTTCATTTTCACGCGGCGCGGCCCGAGCGCGCCGAGGTGCAGCCAGACCGACGACGAGCCTGGGCCGCCGTTGAAACAAAAAGTGACGGGCCGCGCGGCTTTGTTCGTTTCGCCCTGCCGCGTGTAGGCGACGTAAAAAACCGACGCGCTCGTCGTGCCGTCTGGCTTCAGGATCGGCAGCATTCCCGTCTCGGCGACGTAAGTGACGCGCTGCCCGGCAATCGTCACCGTGTTCGTCGTGAAGACGGGCTTGTGCGTGGCGTCGGGGATGGTCGCGGCTTCATTCTTCGCGGACGCGTTGGTGCCGGCGGACGGCGAATTGGTCTGCGGCACATCCGCCGCGCGCATTGAAATGGCCGACGCGACCAGCGACATCCAGATGATTTTTTTCATGGCGCTTTTTTCATTTTGGCTTGAAGAAGATGCTCGTTTCCGGCGGCAGAAGCAAGTTGCTTGTCGAAGGTGTCACGGGCTTGCATCTCCGTGAAACGGCGGAAAACTTTTGGCGGAAGCGCTTGCCAACGGCTCAAATTCTTGCAAAAAATATTCCGCAAACAGGGCAGGCCGGTTGGAAGGCCGTTCGATCGGGGGGCGATTGTGTGAAGCGCGTCAAAGTCAAGAACCATTGAAAATGAACCCGTGCAGATTCAAAATGACAGGAATTCCGTCTCGGCAAACCGGGCGCGCCTTCACACTCATTGAATTGCTCGTAGTCATCGCCATCATCGCGATTCTTGCGGCGATGCTGCTGCCCGCGTTGGGCAAGGCGAAAGACAAGGCAAAGGCGATTGCCTGCCGGAACAACCTCAAACAATGGGGACTGGCGACGCAGGTTTATGTGACTGACAATGACGATCACTTACCACCGGAAGGCAAGGCTACGCCGCTTGCAAGTGACCTTGCCAATCCCACATATCAGGCTTGGTATATCCAACTTCCACAGGCATTGGGACTGCCAGCCTACTCCGATATGCCGTGGAGAACCAACGCGACGGCGGATGTCAGCGGCAACATCTGGCTGTGTCCATCAAATCCACGTCGTGTCGTCGCGCCCAGCATCAATCTTTTTCATTACGCGCTCAACGAGGGTTTCAATGGCCAAGGTGCCACCGATCATCCAAATATTAAACTCAATGCCATTCCAGCGGCTCCGGTTGCAATTGTCTGGTTATTTGACAACGGACAAAAACCGGCGCTTGGTGACGGAGGTTCAGTGACCAACATTCATAACAATGGAGCCAATTTTTGTTTCCTCGACGGTCATGCAAAACATTTCAAAAAATCTGAATACTGGAACGGCTCATCCGTTGGAATCACAAACAACTCGGAATTGGTCTGGAATACTTTCCCCTAACGCTGCTCAAAGCTTTATTCAAAATTTCGGGGTATTTATGCCTTTGCACCGGCGAACTACCATGGCGGCACGGATGACCTTTATTTAATCCATCAAATGCAGGTTCGCTCACAGTGCCCGGCCTCTGCGGCAACAACGTCAATTGCTGAAATTCAGCCAGCCGCTCCCGACTTTCAGGCAGCACCCTCAAATCGCCGCCGCAATCGCATCGCCCATTTCTCGGGTGCCGGTTTTTCGCGCGCCGGTTTCATTCGGATTGAAAATGTCGCCAGTGCGGTTGCCTTCTTCAATTGCCTTTGCGACGGCGTTTTCAATCGCCGCAGCCGCGTCGTTCAAACCAAAACTGTGGCGCAGCATCAGCGCGCCCGATAAAATCTGCGCGATGGGATTCGCCAGATTTTTCCCGGCAATGTCCGGCGCGGTGCCGCCCGCCGGCTCGTAAAAGCCAAAGGTCTGTCCGCCGTTCGATGCGCCGAGGCTTGCGCTGGGCAACATTCCCAGCGAACCCCCGAGCGCCGCCGCCTCGTCGCTCAAAATGTCTCCGAACATATTCTCGCAGAGCATCACGTCAAACTGCGCCGGCTTCAAAACGAGCTGCATGGCGGCGTTGTCCACGAATTGATGTTCCAGCGTCACGCCGGGATAATTTTTGCCGACGCGCGTGACAACTTCGCGCCAGAGGATTCCATTTTCCAGCACGTTCGCCTTGTCAATGCTCGCCAGTTTCTTGCGGCGCAATTGCGCAGCCTTGAACGCGACATGCGCGATGCGCTCGATTTCCGGCGTCGTATAAACCATCGTGTCAATCGCGCGAAAATTCCCGCCGCCGATGTCCTCGGTTTTTTTAGGCTGGCCGAAATACATTCCGCCCGTCAGCTCGCGCACGACCAAGATGTCAATTCCGCCGCCCTGCCGTTCTTTCGCGAGCGGGCAGGCGTGCGCGAGAGCTTTCGGCAATTTCACCGGGCGTAAATTGGCGAACAGGCCGAATTCTTTCCGGATTCGCAGCAGCGCGGCGCGTTCGGGACGCTCCTCTTTCGGAATCGTCGGGTCGCGGTCCGGCAGGCCGACCGAGCCGAACAAAATGGCGTCCGACTTTTTGCAAAGCGCGAGCGTGGCGTCCGGCAGCGCTTTTCCGGCGGCGTCAATTCCCGCCCAGCCGACGGGTGCTTCGGTGATGTTGAGGGTGAATCCGAATTTTTTTTCGGTGACACGGAGAACCTTGATGGCCTCGCGCATGACTTCCGGGCCAATGCCGTCGCCAGCGAGCGCCGCGATGTTGAATGTTTTCATTTCGGAAAAGTGATTCTAATTTTTTGCGGCGCGCTGACAATGGAATTTTTTCAAAACAGGCCATCATCGCCGCGCAGGCAGCCGGCGAGAGGATGAATTAATCTTTCGGCGGCGCGTTGGTGGCAAGGAAGGATTCGCGCCACGGCTTGTGTTCCTGGTAAAGTTCAAGCCTCGTCCGCATTGGTCCGGTGTCCTTTATCTGCATGGCACTGGCGAGATCAAGCACTTTTTGGGCGCAGATTTGCGCGTTGGCATAATCACCGGTTTCCGCGCAGGCCATGCCCAGCGCGTCAATCGCCGCCGGCTGGCTGTTGTCTGAAAGTGTGTTGGCACGGGTGGCGAGAACGAGTGCGGTTCGGCCGTCGCGCAGGGCGGCATTTTCATCCGCTGCGAGAACGCGCGCCGTGAAGGCCAGAATCCTGACATTGTCGGGATCAAGTCGAAGCGCCTGTTGAAATTCATCAACGGCCCCGGCGTCGCGGCCCTGCTTGAGGAGCGCCTTGGCCATTTCGAAATGAGGCCGCGCGTCGTCTGGCTTGAGCTTTGCCGCAAGACGGAGATGTTTGGCGGCTTCGTCGAACTGTTTAAGTTCAACCAGCACGCCGCCGAGGTTGAGATGCACTTCAACCGCATCCGGGTTCAACTGCAGGGCGGTCTGATATTCGGCCAGGGCTTTGGCCGGCTCGCCGGCTTTGTCCAGCAAGTCGCCGATGTTGTTGTAATTGTTGGCGCGATGGGGATTGATTTCCAACGCCTGTTGGTATTCGTTCATGGCTTCGGCGCCTCGCCCTTGTTTTTCATAGACAACGCCTAGATTGATATGCGCGATCTCGTTGTTTTTGGTCACGTCAACTGCGTGGGCAAAGAGCGTTTCATCCGTCTTCCAGTAACTCAATTGATTTCCTGTGGCCAGCACACAGCCGGCGAGGATCAGAATCGCCGCCGCCGCCAGCGCCGGTTTTGCGGACGGAAACCGGGCGGCCATATCTCGGACGCCGAAGGCGACGATGATAAAAATGCCGATGGCTGGAAAATAGGAATAGCGGTCGGCCATCGCCTGTTCGCCCACCTGCACGATGCCAATGACCGGCACAAGCGTTCCGAGAAACCAGAGCCAGCCAACGGTCACATACGGAAACAACCGCCGCGTGCGCCAGCAAAAAATGGAAATCGCCAGCAGAAACACCATGGCGGCAGCGATGGTTGAAAATGCCGGTGCGGTCAACGGATAAAAAAAAGCAAGGTTGACTGGCCAGAAAATTTTCAACAGGTAGCCCGCATAAGCGACCGGCAAATTTTCCAGACGTAACGGCAAAGCCACCTTTTCCAGCGAAGCCATGGCTCCACGCTGCGCCAGGCAGGTGACAATGCTCGCGGCAACCGAGAGCAGGAAGAAGGGGGTTTTTTCAAACAGCAGCGGGCCAAAAGCTGAAGGTTGCAGGCTGCGAAACGCCGGACTTTCAACCTTCAACTTGGAACTTGCAACCCGGTTGAGCGGCCAAAAATCCAGCAGCAGCAGGACAAACGGCAGGGTGACGACCATCGGCTTGGCCAGCAAGGCGAGCGCGAAAAAAAACAGCGCAAGCCACCAGCCGCGCCGCCGGTTTTCCATGACGAATTCCGCGTAGCCCAACAGCGAAAGCAGCGCGAAGAACGTGCTCAAAACGTCCTTGTGCTCGGAAATCCATGCGACGGACTCGACGTGCAGCGGATGCCATGCGAACAGCGCGGCGACGAAGGCGGACGGCCAGGTTTTTTGCGTGAGCCGCGACAGCAGAATGAAGAGCAGCGCCGCGTTGACGGCATGAAAGAGGACGTTGACAAGGTGCATCACTCCGGCATTCAGCCCGAACAACGTGCCGTCGGTCATGAGGGAAAGCCACGTAAGCGGATGCCAGTTGCTGGCGTGGAAGGTGGAAAACGCCCATCGGATGTCCGTCCAGTTCAGCCCGTTTTTTACAAAGTTGTTTTCCGTGACGTAATCCGGATCGTCATAGTTGACAAAGCCGAACCGTCCGGCGGGCAGGAACACGACAAGCGTGCCGAGCGCGAGCAGCAGGGCGATGAGGCGCGGACGAAACATGGCTTTATTTAAGCGATTTTCGGAGCCGGGCAAAGTCTGTTTATCGGAAGTCCGTTTCCAGACTCGACAATCAAAACCCAAAACTCAAAACTTTGTCCGATGGCTTTGCCCTACAAAATCGCCACATTGCTTTATTGTTTCAACGCCCGGGAAGAAATTCTTTTGCTCGAACGCGCGCAGGAGCCGAACCGCGGATTCTGGAGTCCGTGCGGCGGCAAGTTGAAAATGAACCTTGGCGAATCGCCCTACGCCTGCGCCTGCCGCGAGGCACGCGAGGAAATCGGGCTGTCGCTCGCGCCGTCCGCTCTGTATCTGGCCGGGCTGGTCAGCGAATATGGTTATCAAGGCCAGGCGCACTGGCTGATGTTTTTGTTCGAGGTGAAGGTGAAATTGCAATCGCTCCCGCCGCCGCACGCAGAAGGGCGCTTTGGTTTTTTTCCGCGCGACAAAATCGCGGCGCTGAAAATCCCGCAGACTGACCGCGAACAAATCTGGCCGTGGTTCTGGCAGTTTCGCGGCGGCTTTTTCGCGGCGCACTGCCATTGCCAAGCGGACGGGCGGAACGAGTGGACATTGGAAGAAACATTGAGCATTGAAATAAATTATGAGCGAACCCGTCATTGACCTGCAAAGCGACGATTATTTCATGGGCGAGGCGTTGCGCCAGGCGGCGCGCGCGCGAGACGCGGGCGAAGTGCCGGTCGGCGCGGTGATCGTGCGGGGAGGCCGCATTATCGCGCGTGCGTTCAACCAGGTTGAACTGCTCAAGGACGCGACCGCCCATGCCGAAATGCTCGCGCTCACGCAGGCCGAGCAGGCCGCCGGCGACTGGCGGCTGACGGATTGCACGCTTTACGTCACGAAAGAGCCTTGCCCGATGTGCGCGGGCGCGGTTGTCCACACGCGGCTGGCACGGGTGGTTTTTGGCGCAAGCGATCCGAAAGGCGGCGCGGCGGGCGGCGCAATGAACTTGCTGCAATTTCCCACGTTGAACCATCGTTGCAAAATCACGACGGGCGTGCGCGCGGCGGAATGTCGCGCGCTGCTGCAAAGTTTCTTCGCGGAGCAACGGGAGGCGAAAAAGAACGGGGAAGGCACGCAATGATTGCCATGCCGGCGTGACGCCGGTTTTTCAAACCACAGGACCGAAACAAACATCAGATGCAAAATAAAAAACGCGGCAGCCGGAAGGCTGCCGCGTTGATGTGAGCAAACTCAATATCATCTCGGAAAGTTAAAATATGGTTGTGAAACCACATTGGTGGATTGTGTAAGATAGTCATGAAGACGAGAGACGGTGGCTTGCTGGACGCTGCCGTCGGCCAAGCCGAGGTTCCCAGACTTCGCGTGAAAATCTGATGAGGTCCAAGCCCACGAGCCAGGAGAAACATTCGACCAATCAGCTGATTGATTGAGCCATTCTGACTTAGCACTGGTTGGCGCCCCTGCTGCTGTTGCACCAAAGCACCACGATGAAGGATTACTGTTTGCAGTGCCTACATTGCCGATATTCTCGTCGCCGTCTATAATCGCCTGCGGGTCAGTTTCCGTTGCGTCGCCGTTGATGAAATAGCTGATATTGCCGGCGCCACTTTGTGCAACTGGGGGGGCAGTTACGGCACCCAACACAGCTTGATAAGTCCAAATTGTGGCGGGACCACCAGTATGATAGTTGTCGGAAGTGCAATACAAAATTTTAGGCGTGCTCAATTCGTTGGACATCACCATGAAAGCCATGCCGGGATTGAGCTTTACTGAAGCTACGCCGGCAGAAGACACATACTCTTGAGCGCCACCTGCGGTAGAAGAGACCGCCATCGGATAATGGTCTTCATTGTCGCCTTCCCATTCGTGGAAGGCCAGGCCGATTTCCTTGAGGTTGTTGACGCAGTTGATTTTCTGGGCCTTCTTCTTGGCGGCGGCGAGCGCCGGGAGCAGCATGGCCGCGAGGATGGCGATGATGGCGATGACGACGAGCAGCTCGATGAGCGTGAACGCCGATTTTTGTTTGATTTGCTTTTTCATAAGTTGACAGTTGTTCAGTTTTTGTTTTTTTCGTCCGGGGACAGTTGGCAAAGATTACTAAAATTTCACCTGCTGTCAACCGGATTTCTAAAATATGTTTAGCATGGCCGATGCCAACCGCATTTATTGCAGAAATCCAAGCAAAACCGCAAAATGATTTTCCTCGCCGGAGCCGAATGCGTGAAAATTTCACGCACCGCGCGTGAATTTCACGCAACGGCGGAAAAGTTATTCACAAAAAAGGAGTGATGACTGACAGGTGGGGCGAGCGTCTCCGCGAGCCGGGAAATCAAAAGTCTCAACCGCATTGCGGCTCGTCAGTAGTCTCGCCCCACCAGACTGGCCGCCATTTTTCCGTCTTCGTGATTGATTTCTTCATGGAATTGGCGAACACTGCCCGACCCGATGGCCGAGCCAAAAGAAAATTTGCAGATGGAAAAGATCGTGTCGCTGTGCAAGCGGCGCGGGTTTGTGTTTCAGTCCTCCGAGATTTACGGCGGCATCAACGGCTTTTGGGATTACGGCCCGCTCGGCGCGGAACTCAAGCGCAACGTCAAGGAACTCTGGTGGCACGCCATGACCCGCCAGCGCGACGACGTCGCCGGCCTCGAAGCGACCATCATCATGTCGCCGCAAATCTGGAAAGCCAGCGGCCATGTGGACACGTTCGCGGATACAATGCGTGCTTGTTTGCTAACAAAAAAACTCGTTCGTGCAGATCAAGTTGAACCGCAGTCTGGAACTGTAATCCGTTATGCCGGAGTTTATCGCCGCTCCCAAGAGAATAAACAATTTTGGAATTTAATTGAAGAATTTGCACCTTCTCTTCAAAACATCGAAATGCTTCAAGATTTACTCAAAAAAAATCTTTCTGAATCGGACTTAAGGCAGGCAAGCATCGACACAGGGAATTCCGACCGATTTGATGAAATTAAGGAAAATCCAAAACATTTAGAACATTTGAAAGTTATAGCATCGAGGTATCATGCGGATGCTCTTTTCAAGGATTGCTCCATTTTGCTACCGCTTGGAAAACCAGTGGAAAGCGCGCAAAAACTTGCTAATCAATTTTACACACAAAACGAGTGTGTCGATTTTATTTTGTTAGGAGAGCGAACTGAAAAAGTGAACAACTCGACTGATTTTCATCCCGAAAGCGGAATGATGTTGACTGAAGCCCGTCCATTTAACTTGATGTTCAAAACTCATACCGGACCGATTGAATCAGGCGAGAATATCGCTTATTTACGTCCTGAAACCGCGCAAGCAATTTTCGCACAATTCAAAAATGTTCTCGAAACCTCGCGGCAGAAAATTCCATTCGGAATCGCCCAAGTTGGCAAAGCATTTCGCAACGAGATCACACCGCGCAATTTCACCTTCCGTTCGCGCGAGTTCGAGCAGATGGAACTGGAATTTTTCATCAAGCCGGACGAAGTCATCGAGGCCATCCACGGAAAAGTCGCAAGCGCAGCGGATGTCAGTAGCCGCGTTTGTAAAAACGCGGACAGTCCGCGCTCTGACGAGGCGCGGCTACAATCCAACTGGGGCTGGCAGGCATGGCATCAATACTGGGTCGAGGAACGTGTGCGCTTTTACGAAGGCATCGGGCTGGATCGTTCGACGCTCGGTTTTCACATTCAGACCAAAGAAGAATTGGCGCATTACGCGCGCGCCTGCACGGATATTTTGTTCAAATTTCCGTTCAGCAAAAAGGACGACGACGGCAACGTGGCCGGCGACGAACTTGAAGGCATCGCCGCGCGCAGCGATTTTGACTTGAGCCAGCACCAGCGTTTTTCCGGCAAGCCGATGGGCGTGTTCGACGAGGAATTGCGCGCTGCGTGGGCAAAGTTGCCGAAGGAAAAGCAGGATGATTTGTGGAAGCGTTATTACGACAACCGCAAAAATTATCTGACGAAATCCGCCAAGCCAGATGAAACGCCGGAGCAAATCTCGAAGCAGGCGACGGACGACGCGAACGGCCTGGCGAAGGGCCAATACATTCCGCACGTCATCGAGCCGAGCGCGGGCGTGGACCGTTTGATCCTCGCGCTCATCGCGAATGCGTATTCCGAAGTCACCGAGACGGACGACAAAGGCAAAAGCGAAACGCGCGTGACGATGAAATTTCATCCACGCGTCGCGCCGTTCAAAGCGGGCATTTTTCCGCTGCTGAAAAACAAACCGGAACTCGTCAAGAAGGCGCAGGAAGTGCTCGAATTGTTGCGCCCATGGATGAATGTATTTTACGACGAAGGCGGTTCGATTGGCAAACGCTACGCGCGTCAGGACGAGGCGGGCACGCCGTTCTGCGTGACGATTGACTTTGACACGCTCGGCGAAAAACCGGAATTAAATTTGAAAGACACTGTGACCATCCGCCATCGCGACGATGGAAAACAGGAGCGTGTTGCCATTTCAGAATTGTTAAACTGGCTTTTGCCAAAAATCCGCTGATGTCCGACACCAAAGTCATTTTGCCGGAGAAAAAGCTCGCGCCGACGCTGTATTTCATCATCGCGGTCAAATTGATCAAAGGCGCCGCGCTGTTGTCGCTGGCGCTGGGCGTTCTCTCGCTGGCGAACAAGGATTTGCCGGATTTGTTCAACCAGTTTCTACAATGGGTGCATCTCGACCCCGAAAGAAGTTTTTTCACGGCCATCGCCGGCTGGCTGGACACGATCACGCCGAACAATATGCGTGTGGTGGCGTCGGGCATGTTTCTCTGCGGATTATTCCTGCTCGTCGAGGGCTTCGGCCTGGCGTTCCGCGTGAAATGGGCGATATGGCTGACGATCGGCGAATCGGCGTTTTTCATCCCGGTGGAAATTTTTGAACTGCTCCGTCGCCACCAGCTCGAAACGGAGGAGCAACCGCATCCGCAATTATTTCATCATCCCAAAATCGGGCTGCTCATCGTGCTTGGGCTGAACATTTTGATCGTCTGGTATCTGCTCGCGAACAAGAAACGCCTGTTCCGGCATCATGCCTGATTTTTCGCGCGTGACCGCAAGCCCGGCTTGTGGCATCGTCACGGCGACAACCTATGAACGACGTGCGTCCGTTTGAAATTTCCGAATTTGAGCTGCTCCTGCGCAAGCCAAACAGCGATCCGACGGGCTTTGCAGGATTTTTCAACAGCGGCGAGGTCTGGGTGGCGCGCGTGCCGGCCCGGCTCGACGTGATGGGCGGCATCGCCGACTATTCCGGCGCAAACGTCTGCGAAGCCGTGCTCGGGCGCGGCATGTTGATGGCGTTGCAGGTGCGCACGGACCGCACGCTGCGCATCCGCTCGGCGCAGGTCGGCCCGCGCAGCCTGCCGGTGGAGACGCGCATTCCGCTGGACTATTTCACGGCCGGGGACGCGGTTGGCAATTACACGCAGGTTCGCGAGCTTTGCCACGCCAATCCCATCGCATCGTGGGCGGCCTACATCGGCGGCAGCATTTTCACCTTGCTGAAAGAGGAATCCATCGAGCTGCCCTTCGGTTTCAGTTTTTTACTTTTGAGCGCGGTGCCGATGAACGTGGGCATCGGAAGTTCCGCCGCCGTGGAAATCGGCACGTTGTCATGCCTCAACGCCTATCTCGACCTCAAACTGGATGGGGCGCGCATTGCGCGGCTCGGGCAGATGGCGGAGAACCACGTTGTTGGCGCGCCGTGCGGCATCATGGACCAGATCGCCGTCGCGAGCGGACGCGAGGACCGGCTCACGCATATCCTCTGCCGGCCCGGCTCGGTTGTCGGCGAGGTGGAAATGCCGCCCGACACCGGCTTCGTCGGCATCAACTCGATGGTTCGCCACTCCGTCGCCGGCAACGCCTACGGCAACGTCCGCATCGGCGCGTTCATGGGCAAAAAGATCATCAACGAACTCCGCGCCAAAACCGGACGCGCGCCGCTGAATTATCTCACCGAAATCTCCTCCGACGAATTGAAGCTGGAATATCAGCCGCAAATCCCGGAAACCATCCTCGGCTCGGATTTTCTCGCGCAATACAAGACGCACGACGACCCGGTGACCACCGTCCAGCCGGATGCAACCTATCAGGTCGCCGGTCCCACGCGGCATCCCGTCGGAGAAAATGAGCGTGTGCTGAAATTCATCGAGTCGCTGCGCGCGGCCTCCGGCGGCGACGAACGCGCCTGCGTCGTGGCCGGCGAAATGATGTATGGCGCGCACGAAAGTTACCGCGACAACTGCCGGCTGTCCGTTCCGGAAGTGAATTTTCTCGTCGAGGCCGTTCGCAAGCGCGGGCCGGAGCAAGGACTTTACGGCGCGAAAATCACCGGCGGCGGCACCGGCGGCACCGTGGCCGTGTTCGGCAGGATCGCGGCGCTCAAGGAACACATCCCGCAAATCGCCGTCGAATTTTCCCGCAGAGTCGGCGTGTCCCCGGACATTTTTGAAGGCACGTCGCCCGGCGCGATTGAATTTGGAGCGAAGCGCTACGCCTTCGGCGCGCGGGGCTGGAAACGGTTTGATGTCTAAATCAAAATCCTTCTCATCCCCTTTCTCAAATTGAGGAACAAAAGCGAGGATGAGGATGACGAAGATCATGAATATGAGCAAAAGCATTGTTCGCAAAGCCGTCATTCCCATCGCAGGCCTTGGCACGCGCCATTTTCCGGCGTCGCACGCGGTGAAGAAGGAATTGTTCCCGGTCGTCGGTGCAGACGGCATCGCCCGCGCGCTCTTTCATTATCATTTGCTCGAACTCGAAGCCGCCGGCATCCAGGAGGTTTGCATCATCGTCCAGCCCGGCGAGGATGAATTGGTGCGACGTTATTTTCGCGGGCCGGACGGCGATTATCTCAAGAGGCTGGGGAAATATCCGGCGCTCCTCCGCGAGGCGGAACAGATGCGCGGTTTTGAGAAGCGCATCAGCTTTGCCGTCCAATGCGAGCAGGAAGGCTACGGCCACGCGGTTTTCCAAACGAAAAATTTTGCCGCCGGCGAAATGGTCCTGCTGGCGCTGGGCGACCATTTGTTTCGCGGCAAACTGGTTTCTCCGTATCTCGAACTTGCTGAAATGGCCGCCGTCTCAAACGGCAAAAGCGTTTCCGCCGTGAACCGCATTTCCGCCGCCGAATTAAAGGGCTACGGCACCATCGCCGGCACGCGTCGTCCGGAAAATTCGCGGCTGATTGACGTGTCGCTCATCATCGAAAAACCCGCCGTGTCCGTCGCGGAAGAAAAATTGCGCGTGGACGGTTTGCCGAAAGACACCTGGCTCGGATGGTTCGGCATGCACTTGCTCGCACCTTCGATTTATGAAATCCTCGGTGAAATGATCCGCGACAATATGCGCGACAATGGCGAATTTCAGCTCACGCGCGCGCAGGAAATCCAACGGCAGCGCGAAGGTTATCTTGCGCTGGAGATGGGCGGCGCGGAACGGTTTGACTTCGGCGTGCCGGATGATTTTGTCCGGAGCATCCGGGCGTTCAGGGGCGCATCCTGACATTGCAGCAAATTATTTGCTTGCATTGGACGCGGACAGTGCTTAATTAACTACTATAGTTTGTTTAGTCTGACGACATTTTTGATGCCAAAGCCCACAGTCATGCCACAACCGACGAGCACCGTGCCGGTGCTGCCAGCACCTTGAGCCGCCCTTTTTCTCCACGCAATTCCTCTCCCGCCTCGTTCGTCCGGGTTAACGGCAAAATCCGTGCCCGCGAAGTCCGCGTCATCGGGGTGGACGGACACCAGCACGGCGTCATCCCGCTCACCGAGGCGCTGAACCTTGCCCGGCAGCACGCCGTTGACCTCGTGGAGATCGCCGCCTCCGCCGTCCCGCCCGTCTGCCGGCTCGTGGACTTTGGGAAATACCGTTACGAAATAGCCAAGAAGGAAAAAGAAACCAAAAAACATAACCACGCCTCCATCGTCAAGGAAGTGCAGTTAAGCCCGCGCATTGACCCGCACGATCTCGGCATCAAGCTCACCCACGCGGTTGATTTTCTCTGCGAGGACATGAAGGTCAAGATCGCGCTGAAATTTCGCGGACGGGAAATGGCGCACACCGAGGTCGGATTTGCCGTCATCAACAAATTCCTCGCCGACATCGCAACTTACGGCCATCCCGATTTTCCGCCAAAACTCATCGGACGGGGCATCAACGTCATGATCAGCCCGCTCCCGCGCAACAAACGCGGCAAAAATCCGAACCAAACAGAAAACGGCAAGGTGTCCCCAGCGGAAAAGAGCGATCACGGAGATTCCGCGCCAGTGCAGATAAAAAAACCGAAGCCGGATTCCATCGGCGCCAAACAACCTTCCGCCACATTCGGAAACAATCCCTTCGCCAAACTCGACCTCAACGCGCGGCAGGATTCAACGCCAGATTCACAGGGTTGATTTTGCGGCGCGAACCAGTTCCGGGAACCGGCAGTTTTCGCAGACCGCGTTCGAGTGTTCGCAAAAATCGCGGACGATTTGCATCAAACCCTGCTGCGCCGCCGCCGTTTTCAGAATTCGCGCGTTTGAAGTCCCAAGCAGACGCTGCCGCGCCAGTTTCAAGACGGAATTGTCTTCCGCCGCCGGCCACGCGAAAAACCGCCGCTCAACCTCGCTCCGGATGTTTTTATTTTTGCCTTCGACCGAACGAGCCCAAAGCCACGGCAAAATCACGTTCACGGCCAGGTCCGTCACCCGCGCGCAACCGAGCAGCGGCTGCGGTTTTTTCATCCGCGCCGATTTGAACGTCCAATGCCACGACCAGAATTCGTCCGTCGGCGGCTGTAAAATTTTCAAGAGCGCGGCGCAATTTTCCCTTTGTAGGACAGGCGTCGCGCCTGTCTCACTCTTTTTTGATAAAATCAGGGACAGGCGCGACGCCTGTCCTGCGCCAACCGCCCATGCTTCAATCTTTGAAATGAAATTCCTGTCTGCAAGCCAGTGCGACGCCAGCGCCAGCCGCCGTTGCGGATGGTTCGCCGGGCGCAAACCGTGAAACTTCCAGGCCGCTCGCGGCAAAATGCAGTTCTCAAATTCATCGCGCTCGCGCCACCAAAAATCCCAGGCGCGGCGCAGATAGGTGTCGGAACTTTTTTGGGCGCGCGTCAATTCGCCCGGCAAAAGTCCGCTGACGCCGAGCAGCCGCGACTGCAATTCAAACGCGGAATTTGCGCCGGTTGAAAAGCGCGATTTTGTTTCCGCGAGGTTTTGCATCGGCCAGACGTTGTGCTTGTAGCCGAGCGCGCGGAACAGGTTTTCCCATAGCGCCTGCTCCCAGCCGGCATTTTTTGCGCGGACGAGAATCGCAGAGGCTTTGTTTTCAAAACGCACGAGCGCGGCCTGCCGCAAAAGTTCCGTCAATTGCGCTTCATCCAGTTCGCGCAACGGCGCGGAACATTTGCCGCGCAGGTTTTCCGGCAGCGAGCGCAGCGGTTCATTTTCGAGCGACAGGCTTAATTCGGCGAGCGGCGCGTCGAGAACATTTTTCAACGGCAAAACCGCCGGAAGACTTTGGGCATTGGACTTCGGACTTTGAACTTCGTTTTCCCAAACGACGTGGAGCAGGACATTTTGGAAATTCTTATTCCGGTCGTGGCCATGAGCCCGCCAGCCGCTGGCGCGCAAATCAATTTCCACGTCGCCAGAGCGCGGGGTATCGTCGCCAATCTGCAAGACGGCGTTGCAAAAATCCGGCCCGCCCTCGACGCTGGCAAATCCGGGATGAAAAACGCGGACGGTTTTTCCGTCGCCAGCTTTCAATTCGCCGCGCTTGAGCCGCTGGTGCTGCCAGATTGCCTGAAGAAGGCGTTCGGCCGGAAAAGGCTCGTCGCGCAAACAGCTTGCGGCGACGGTTTGCGAACGCCATTGCGCGTAAAAATTTTCCGTTTGCGGAATCATTTTGCGAATGATTTGAACAACGACGTCGCAAAGCAACAAGGTTTTCTTTTTGGAAATTTTGAATCGAACGGCGTTCCGGGCTGTTTAATAAATGAGCGGTTGCCCGTGCGATGACTTTTCAGCTAGACTCCGCAAGGTTTTGACGGGCGAAAAAAGATGATTCAAGTCTCCAATTTGACGAAGCGTTACGCGGGCCGCACGGCGGTCGGCGGCATTTCGTTTTCGGTCGCGCGCGGCGAGATCGTCGGGCTGCTCGGCCCGAACGGCGCGGGCAAAAGCACGACGATGCGGATTCTTTCGTGCTTCCTGCCGGCGACAAGCGGCACGGTGCGCGTGGCGGGCTTTGATGTTTTTCACGATTCAGTCGAGGTGCGGCGGCGGATCGGCTTCATGCCGGAAAACAATCCGCTGTATCCAGAAATGCGCGTGCGCGAATACCTGAAATTCCGCGCCCGGCTCAAGGGCCTCGGCTGGAGGCGCTCGCGCGAACGCGTGGACACGGTGATGGAGCAATGCGGTTTGACGGATGTGCAGCGGCGGATCATCGGGCAGCTTTCCAAAGGTTACCGCCAGCGCGTCGGGCTGGCCGATGCGCTGGTTCACGAGCCGGAACTGATCATTTTGGACGAGCCGACGATCGGCCTTGACCCGAACCAGATTCGTTCGGTGCGGCAGTTGATCAAAAGCCTCGCGGGAAATCACACCGTTTTGATCTCAACGCATATTCTGCCGGAGGCGGAAATGATGTGCAGCCGGATGGTCATCATGTTCGACGGGAAAATACTGGCGGCGGACACGCCGGAGAACTTGCAGAAGCTGATGCAGGGCAGCAGCCAGATTGTCGCGGAAATTGACGCGCCGTCCGATGACTTGCGCGCTGCGTTTTCACAATTGGCTGGCGTCGGGCAGTTTGACGTGTCTGCGGGCGCGGATCATTTCCAGCGTTGCGCGCTGACGCCGCGTGACGGCCAGGATTTGCGCCCGGCGGTTTTCATGCTGGCGTGCGAGCGCGGCTGGAAGTTGCGTGAATTGACGCGCAGCCGTCATTCGCTGGAGGACATTTACGTCCAGGTCACGAAGCCGGATGAGGAGGAAGAAAGCTGATGCGAATTTTTGGGACATTGTTGCGGCGCGAACTGGCGGCGTTTTTTCTGTCCATCACGGGCTATGTCATCATCGCCGCGATCACGCTGCTGCTGGGGTTAAGCTTTGTCGTATTGATCGCCGGCCTGGGCACCGATCCCTTTACCACGCCGGTGACGGAGATGTTTTATAGCACGTTTTATTTCTGGCTGATCCTGCTGCTCGCCACGCCGGTGATCACGATGCGGCTGTTCGCGCTGGAAAAATCCTCCGGCACATTCGAGACGCTGATGACGACGCCGGTGGGCGATTTGCAGGTGGTCGCGGCGAAATTCACGGCGGCGGTCATTTTTTACATGGCGACGTGGCTGCCGATGCTGGCGTGCCTGCTTGTGGTGCGGCATTTCGCAAACCAGCCGGGCGCGCTGGACGCGGGCACGGTCGGCGGGATGTATCTGGGGGTTTTCCTGACGGGCTGCCTGTTTTTGTCGCTGGGCTGTTTCGCTTCTGCCATTTCGCGCAGCCAGATGGCGGCGGCGATGATCAGCTTCGTGCTGGGCGTGAGCCTGTTTTCGCTTGGATTTCTGGCAAAGTCAATTCCTCCGACCGCGCAATGGCAGTCGCGGGCGCTGTCCTATTTCGGCCTTTTCGACCAGATGGATGATTTCGCGCGGGGCGTCGTGGACACGCGCACGGTGGTTTTTTACGCGGGCGCCACCTTTTTCTTTTTGTTCCTGACCTTGCGCGTGGTGGAAAGCCGCCGCTGGAAATAAAATGGCCCAAAAAATCCAACCCAGTTTCTCACCCGGACGCCGATGGAAAATCGGCTTCGACGTGGTTGTGCGCACGGCGCTGGTGCTGGCGGTCGTCGTGATGGTGAATTATTTCGGCGCGAAATTTTTCCGCCGCTTCTATTTGAGTTCGCAGGCGCAGCAATTGTCCACGCGCACTTTGAACGTGGTTCATTCGATCACAAACCAAGTCACTGTGACGGTCTATTATGACAAAAACAACGTGATTTATCCGATGATTGTGGGGCTGTTGAACGAATATCACTCGGCGAACCCAAACATCTCCGTCAAAACCGTAGATTATCTTGACCCGGGCGAGGCGGAAAAAACCAAGGAGAAATACAAGCTGGGTTCTGCGAAGGACAAGAACCTCGTCATTTTTGATTACGACGGTCGCGTCAAAATCGCCAACGGCGACGAACTCGCCCAATACGGACCTGACGGAGTCGCAAAAGACAGGCGGATCGAATTTGCCCCCGTCGCTTTCAACGGCGAAATGCTGTTCACCGCGATGCTGCTCTGGGTGGAAAGTCCCGAGCCGCTCAAGGCGTATTTTCTGCAAGGCGACGGCGAACCGTCGCTGTCCGATTCCGGCGACTATGGCTACCTGAAATTCGGCGCACTTCTCGCCGAAAATTACATCGCCACCATGCCGCTGGACCTGCGCGGCCAGGACGCCGTGCCGGACGATTGCGACCTGCTCATCATCGCCGGGCCACGCCAAGCGTTTTCGGAAACGGAACTCCAGAAGATTGACCAATACCTCTCGCAAGGCGGACGGCTGTTCATGCTTTTCAATTATTTTTCCACCAAACAGCCGACCGGACTCGCTCCCATCCTCGCGCGCTGGGGGGTGAACACCGTTGCCGACGTGGTGCAGGAACATGACCCAAAAAACACGAAATCAGGCGACGACGTGGTCATTTATAATTTCAGTTCGCATCCAACCGTCAATCCGCTGACGGGACTTGCGCTGGAACTGGTTTTACCGCGTCCCGTCGGCGTCGTGGACTCGCAGAATCAGGCCGCCGACGCGCCCGATGTTGACGCGCTTGTATATTCCAGCCCGCAGTCAACGCTCGTGGGCGACCCCGCCGCACCGCCGCGCGCCTATCCGCTCATGGTTGCCGTCGAGCAAAAGGGCGTGCCGGGCGTCGCCAGCACGCGCGGCAACACGCGCATGGTCGTCGTGGGCGATTCATTTTTTCTCGACAACCAGATGATTGCAGCCGCCGCGAACCGCGATTTTGCCGGCTACGCCGTCAACTGGCTGCTGAACCGCACGACGCTGCTCAAGGGCATCGGGCCGCGGCCCGTCACGGAATTCCGCCTCCTGCTGACGCAGGCGCAGCAAATCAACGTCCGCTGGCTGCTGCTCGGCGCGCTGCCCGGCGCGGTTTTGTTGTTCGGCGGAATCGTCTGGTTCGCGCGCAGAAAATAATGAATTCGAAAAGCACATGGATATGGTTCGTCATCGCGGCAATGCTGGCGGCGCTCGTTTGCATTTTTCAAGATTTTTCCCGCCCGACTGTGAGCGCCGTCCGCCCGGTTTTTCCAGGCTTGCAGCCGTCCGAGGTCACGAGCGTGCAAATCATTCCTGCCGTCCCGTTGGAAATCCGCGCCGACCGCGTGAACGGTTCGTGGCTTTTGTCAAAACCCATTTCCTATCCGGCGCAGTCCGCCGCGATTGAAGCGCTACTCGCCGCGCTGCAAAAACTCGCGCCGGCGAAAATCAGCCCGGAGAACCTGCGCGGACACACGAATCCCGACGCCGAATTCGGCTTTGACAATCCGCAAACCACGCTGGTCATCGGCGCGGGTGATAAAATCTGGCAGTTGAAGATCGGCAACAGGACCGCGCCCGGCGACCAGGTCTATCTCCGCGCCGTCGGCACGGACGGCGTGTTCGTTTCCGACGTGGACTGGCTCAAATTCATTCCGCGCTCGGCAGCCGACTGGCGCAGCACCGCGCTCGTGGACGCCGGGCAGAATGATTTTGACTCCATCATTCTGACCAACGGCGCAACAATCATCGAACTGCACCGCGACGCGACGAACCGCCTGTGGCGCATGACGCGGCCGTTGCAGGCGCGCGCCAACAACGGCCTCATTAATGGTGCGCTTCAGCAGTTGCAGGCGGCGCAAGTCACGCAGTTTGTCACGAACGGCACAAATGCGGATTTGACGACGTTCGGTTTGCAACCCGCCGACCTGGATTTATGGCTCGGTCACGGCACGAATTTCACCCTCGGCATCCACGTCGGGAAAAGCCCGACGAACGGCACATCGCAAGTTTATGCGAAACGCGAAGGCTGGAGCGCCATTGTCACGACCGCCTCGGAGTCGTTCACGCCGTGGCATAGCGCGGTGAACGATTTCCGCGACCCGTATTTGCTCGAACTGCCCGCGTCCGGCGTGGCCGCGCCCGTCGCCGAAATCGGGGTGCGCGATGACGGCAGCAACAATTTCACATTGCAGCGGCAGGGCACGAACGGCTGGCGGATTGCCGGTGAAAAATTTCCGACGGACGACGCCAACGTCCAGCAATTTATGAAAACCCTCGCCGGCCTGCGAGTCGCGGATTTTGTGGCGGAAGCCGTGACCGAGAAAGACTTGGAGGCTTA
>Ga0207933_1001115_pt1 | contig 21807 bp, 18 predicted proteins | sample NGESurdeep092012_4_FD_184488 | JGI IMG/M metagenome (GOLD analysis project Ga0207933, IMG submission 184488) | Arctic peat soil microbial communities from Barrow, Alaska - NGEE Surface sample F53-3 deep-092012 (SPAdes) | ecosystem: Environmental > Terrestrial > Soil > Wetlands > Peat ...
GACTCCACCGATACGGGGGTACTGCAACTGCACGGCTGGTGGATTCCCGCCGCCGGAGGCGTACACGCCGTTGGGACGATTCTCTTTATGCATGGCGGCGCGGAGTCCGTTGCCCAGTTGGGCGGCGAGTTACAGGCGCTGCACTCGCTGGGCGTCAACGTCTTCGCCTTCGACTATCGCGGCTTCGGGAAGAGCGTGCCGCTGCATCCCTCCGAAGCAAGCGTGGCGGAGGACGTGGACGCGGCATGGCTCTATTTGACCGATAGACGGCACATCGCGCCGGGGAGCATCGTGATGTATGGCAGAAGGCTAGGCGCGACCATCGCAGCGGAGGCTGCGCTGCGCTATCCACGCTGCGCCGGCCTGGTCCTTGAGGCCCCTCTGCCGCCGGTGCTGGACCGCCTGCGAAGCCGGGGGCTCACCCGCTTTTTGCCTCTGAGCCTGATTTTTCACGACCGCTTCGATCCCTCGGCCGCTCTGGCTGCTGCGGTAGTTCCCAAACTCTTTTTGAGTGACAGCAGCGGAGGCCCCGCGGACGGTTCGGCCCCAAATCCGCCGCTCTACTATTCGGAGGCGGCCCCGCCCAAGATCAGCGTCACGCTCAAGCCCGCCGGACGGCCCTCCTATAGCGATCCCGAATATTTTGCGGCGCTTGATCGTTTTCTTCGCCAGCACCTCCCGGCGGATTGAGGCCGGTCTTGATATAAGCTCAAGCAAGCGGGAGAGCGCAGTGAGAATCTCCGGCGGGAGATCTAATTGCTTTCTTGGCTTGATCACTTGCAACCCCTTGGCGCGTTGGTTTTGCGCCTCGTTTTGGGCGCCATCATGCTGGCCTACGGCTATCAAAAGCTGATTCCGCATGGCGCGCTGTACAACTTCACGCACATGGTCGCACACCTTGGCCTCCCGGCCGGCCTGGGCTACGTTGCTGCGTTCCTTGAATTTTTTGGAGGCATCTTACTGATCGTGGGTTTATTTACCCGCGTCGTGGGTCTCCTGATGGTGGTCGAGATGGCCGTAGTGATCGACAAGGTCTTTCCGCATGGATCGCTGGTGGGCGGTAACTCCTTCGACTTGCCGCTGGCCTGTGCCGCGATTGCCCTGATGCTGGTCTTCACCGGCTCGGGATGGATCGGGCTGGATGCAGTCCTGATGCGCGGTGGCCGAGGAACTTCTCGGCGTCCGGCATCCCGATAGCCGTGCCAGTACAATAACCGTCATGTTCCGAATCCTGCGGGTTTTGGCGTTGGTGCCGTTGGTCTGCGCGGGAATGATCCGCGCGGAGCGCGTGGCAGATCTCCCGCGCCCGCAGAACTATGTCAGCGATTTCGCCGGTGTGCTGTCCGGACAAACCGAACAGCGGCTCGATGCGCTGTGCGCACAACTGGACCGGCAGGCGCATGCGCAGCTCGCCATAGTGACCATCAAATCGCTGGATGGCCAGCCAATTGAGAACTTTGCCACCGCCCTGGAAGAGAAGTGGAAGGTAGGGCCAAAGGGGAGCGATCGCGGCGCGATTCTGATTCTGGCGACGGAGGACCATAAGTACCGCATCGAGGTGGGCTATGGCCTGGAGGGCATTCTGCCCGACGGGCTAGTAGGCGATATCGGCCGGCAAATGGTTCCATACCTGCGGCAGGGGAATTATGACCGGGCAGTCAGCGGAGCTGTTGGCCAAATGGCTCAGATCATCGCTGCAGACGCCAAGGTCACTTTGGATGCGAATTCGTTGCGCGGGCCGCCCCGGCCGCAGCCGCAATCTCTCAGCTTCGGTAAGCTGGCAGCTCTGGCTATCATCCTGTTTTTCATCATTGCCCTTTTGGCGCGCACCGGCGGCTCTGGACTGCTCGGCTTCCTTATCGGGATGTTCCTTGGCGGAGGCTGGGGAGGAGGCGGCGGAATGCGAGGCGGAGGCGGCTTCGGCGGTGGGGACGGAGGGGGCGGCTTCGGCGGTTTTGGCGGTGGGGGTTCCGGCGGCGGAGGCGCTTCCGGAAGCTGGTAGTGCGTGCTTGGTAATGGCCCCGGGTACAAAAACTCTTTAGAAGGAGAATGCTTGATGAGACGCGGCCTTTGGATCGCAGTCATTGTAGTCATAGTGATCGTTGTGGCGGGGCTCTTGGTTTTTGGCAGCTACGTGAGCGCGAAGAACCAGATGGTGCAGAAACACGAGGCGATCACCAGCGCCTGGGCCGAGGTCAACAACCAGATGCAGCGCCGCGCGGACCTGATCCCCAACCTGGTGGCGACGGTGAAGGGCTATGCCAAGCAGGAGACAACAGTCTTTGGGGACATTGCCAATGCCCGCGCCGGCCTACTGAACGCGCATGGCGATCCTAAGGCCACCATCCAGGCCAATGGCGCGCTCGACTCCGCTTTGGGGCGGCTGCTGGCAATCTCGGAGAACTATCCCGAGTTGAAATCAAATGCCAATTTTCAGAGCCTGCAGGATGAACTCGCCGGGACCGAGAATCGGATCGCGGTAGCTCGCATGCGCTACAACCGCGATATCCAGGACTACAACACCTTCATCGGCCAGTTTCCCAACAGCATTTGGGCGAACACGGCCGGCTTCCACAAGAACGATTCCTACTTTGCGGCCAGCCCCGGCGCGAACGTTCCTCCGAAAGTGCAGTTCTAGCTTCCAAACACTTTGCGGGCGATGCCGCGCTCCCCATCCTTCGTGAAAAAGCAACGCACGTGAAGGATAGGGCGGCGTGCTACCGGCCGCGCGCTGCTGCAAATAGCAAAAGACCGGCGTGGACGGCGGTTCCTGGCGGAACCGACGGCTACAGCCGGTCTTCGGGGTCTTCAGTCTTCGGTCTTGAGCGGCCGGGTTGCCGGGGTTTCAGGTTTTCCGGGGCTCCTCAGTTCGCGGAGGAGGCGGAATATGCTCTGGCCTCAGGCTAAGCGTTGGCGAACGAGGACACCGCGCTGGCTTCGTCATCCTTGACGTCGAAGACGGTGTAGAGCTTGGTGATCTGCAGCAGGTCGTGCACCTTTTTGGTGAGGTTGAGCAGCTTGAGATCTCCGCCCTGGTTGCGGACTGTAGTATATGCACTGACCAATTCGCCAATACCGGAGCTGTCGATGTAGTTTACGTCTCCCAGGTTGAGCAGAATCTTGCGGGAGCCGTGGGCAAGAAGATCTTTGATGGCTTCGCGCAACTGCACGCTGCCCTCGCCCAGGGTGATGCGGCCGCTGAGATCGAGAATCGTGACGTCATCGACCTGACGAGTACTGAGTTTCATGCTCACGTAAAATCCTCCTTATAATCCGGCGGTTCCAGCCGGTCCTAAGCGTTTAATGAGAGTAATTTCGGTGCCGGGATGAAGCTGGCGGAAGTGCACTTCATCCATGAAGGATCGAATGAGAAAGATACCACGGCCGGAGCCTCGCAGCAGGTTCTCCGGTGCGAGCGGATCAGGCAGGGTGTCTGGATCGAGCCCGGGGCCCTGATCGGCAATCCGAATGGTAAACGCGTCATCACTTGTTTCAAAGGATGCATTGACGCGCTTTGCCGGATCATAGGCATTCCCATGAAGAACGGCATTGATCGCTGCCTCGCGTACGGCCATGCCGACACGGAAGATCTCGTCTTCATCGATTCCAGCCTTTTTGGCGAGATCTTCGGCGGTTTGCTCCAAACGGTTCACGCTTTCCAGCGAGGACTCAAGTGTGTAGGTGATCCGGCTTACCTGTGGTCCCGCCAATTGAACATCCTCGCTGTGCCGCATTGAAGCCTTTGCGAATAGGGGAGAAACCCGTGTGGAAAATTCTGCTTGCCCTCCTGGTGTTATGTCAAGACAGGGAGGCTCACCAGGGACCCTGCGGTATAGACTGCAACCGGCGGAGTCGTTGCCATGCATGCAAAGACAGTCACTCAATCCAGCCTCGCTCTGCTCTTGGGATGCAAGGTTGCCGGCCCGCGAGGAGACGCGCACGGCCGCCTACAGGATGTCGCGGTGTCCACAGGGCCGGCGGCGGGCAATGTGGCCGGTTTGGTGCTTAAAACAGGCGGAGGCCTCGAGGTGGTCCCGGTGGAATATATTATGCGCACCGCGGCCGGAGCCTTGGAGTTGCGCGAAGGGGCAGTTTTGCGCCCGCTCGCAGGCGATGAGAACTTTCTGCTGCTACGGCAAGACCTGATGGACCGGCAGATCATCGATGTCCACGGCCGCAAGGTGGTGCGCGTCAACGACGTCGATCTGAGCTGGGATCATGACACCGGGCGCCTGCGGGTGGTGGAGGTGGAAGTCGGGCTGCAGGGGGCGCTGCGCAGGGTGCTGAAAGGGGTAGTTCCCAGAGAACCGCTGGAGAGGCTGAGCCGGCGCTTCACGCCCAAAGTGATTCCATGGGAATTTGTCGACGTGATCGAGGTAGATCCGGCGCGGAAGGTGAGGCTCAAGATTGAGCATGAGCGCCTGGCCCAGATGCACCCCTCCGACCTGGCCGACATTCTGGAAGAACTGGCTCCGGCGGAGCGGGAGGCGGTCTTCGTTTCGCTCGACGAGGACGTGGCCGCCGATGCGCTGGAAGAGGTCGAGCCGCGGCTGCAGAAATCCCTGATTGATTCGATGGACTCCGGACGGGCTGCCGACATTGTGGAGGAGATGGACCCCGGTGCGGCCGCCGACCTGTTGGCCGAACTGCCGGAGGATCGCTCGGAAGCCATTTTGGAGGAGATGGAGCCGGAAGAGCGGCAGGAGGTGGAGGAACTACTTGAGTTTCACGAGGACTCCGCCGCCGGGACCATGACCACCGATTTTGTACGGGTGAAGACCGGGGCCACAGCAGGAGACGCGGTACGCGCCCTGAGCGAATTCGAGGGCGACATGGAAAGAGTCACCGAGATCTATCTTGTTGGGGAGAATGAGGAACTGGAGGGGGTCATTCGCATCGCGCGTCTGGTTCTCGCCTCGGCCACCACGCCGGTTTCCGAGCTCATCGAGTCGCGCACCCTCTCCTGCTCCATGAACGCCGGTCGAGACAAGGTCGCCGAGCTTTTCGACAAGTACAACTTGTCGGCTTTGCCTGTGGTCGATGACGCCAACCGCTTGGCGGGTGCCGTACTGGCCGACCATGTGATCGCATTCCTGCGAGATCGACAGTAGTTGTGCTTCCGCCCTCTTCGCTCCGTGCGCCCACATCCACGACGGGTCTATCCCGTCGATCGAAGCGGCCTCTTTTGCTGCGGAAAGTGCACGCTCCGGCCTCCATTGCCGGGGAGCGATGCCGTAAGATGTAAAGCGGCCTCGCCGCACAGCTTGCATCTTCCATCCGGATCCAGAACGGGTTCCACCTTAAAGTGAAACGCTCCACCCTGACTGCTGCATGATGAAAAACTGGAAAACCCGGATTGTGCTGTTCCTTGCCGTGCTGGGACCCGGTTTCATCACCGCCAATGTCGATAATGACGCGGGGGGCATCCTTACCTACTCGAATGCCGGGGCACAGTATGGCTACTCGCTGCTGTGGACGATGATTCCAGTCACCGTGGCCCTGCTTGTGGTGCAGGAGATGTGCGCCCGCATGGGGGCGGTCACAGGCAAGGGGCTGAGCGATCTCATCCGGGAGGAATTCGGGCTCCGCATCACTTTTCTGATGATGGGGCTGCTGGTGATTGTGAACTTCGGCAACGTGATGGCGGAGTTTGCCGGCATCGCAGGCAGCCTGCAACTCTTTCATTTAAGCAAATACATCTCAGTGCCGGTTTGCGCCGCTCTGGTGTGGCTGCTGCTTGTGAAGGGAGATTACAAGAGCGTCGAGAAGGTATTCTTGACTGCATCGGTCTTCTACATCGCCTACATTGCCACCGGTGTCCTCTCCGGCCCAAGCTGGCACGATGCGGTGCTTTCGACCGTTCGCCTGCCTCCATCTTCGATCTGGCACAACAAGGCCTACCTCTACATGACGGTAGGGGTGGTGGGGACCACCATCTCTCCCTGGATGCAGTTCTATCTGCAATCGTCGATTGTGGAGAAGGGAGTGAACGTCAAGAGCTATAAGGCGTCGCGTCTGGACGTGCTGGTCGGCTCCATGTTCACCAATATCGTCGCATGGTTCATCGTCGTTGCCTGCGCCGCGACCTTGTTTGCGCATGGCGTGGGAGGCATTCGGGAAGCCGCCGATGCAGCCGAAGCGATGAAGCCGCTGGCCGGCCAGTACGCATTTCTGCTTTTCGCCGCCGGCCTGTTCAACGCATCCCTCTTCGCCGCTTCCATCTTGCCCCTTTCAACCGCCTACACCGTCTGCGAAGGTCTGGGCCTGGAGTCGGGGGTGGACCGCAGCTTCAAGGAGGCTCCGTTCTTCTATTGGCTCTACACGCTGCTGATCGCCGGCGGCGCGCTGGCAGTGCTGCTGATTCCCAACCTTGAATTGATCAAGATGGTCATCCTTTCACAGGTGCTCAACGGCGTGCTGCTTCCCTTGGTGATCATCTTCATGCTGCTGTTGATCAATCGCACCGATCTCATGGGGAAGCACGTGAACTCCCATTGGATGAATGCTCTGGCCTGGATCACGGCGATCGTCGTGATCGGGCTCTCGACCGTTATGTTGTTTACCAGTGCGGGCTAGCCTGAATTTGCTCGCGGTTTGTTCCCGCCATGACGGTGCGCATCTGGAGCCCGGGCCGCCTCCTGGCATGCGTATGATTTCGAAGACGCCGCACGGTAACCTGGAAGGGTCTTCCGGCCCGGTCAGGGTATTGTTTTCGCTGCGCGCGCTGGTACCCTAGACAAGCAAGAGCGGGGCAGGTCGCCCATACAAATAGCTCCAGAGGCTCTTTTGCAACTCGAAACTCCTCCGAAGTGTGCTCCCGAGACTCCCGTGCCGGAGATGACGCCCAAGGGCGGCCATTCGTCCGTTTGGGCGTGGACCGTTGGCTTCTTCGTCTTTTTTTGGGTTGCACTTTACATCTTGAACGTAAGCCTGCCCTACCTGGAAAACGGCTCCGATCTGGTCTTTCAAGCGAAGCTGCAATTCGAACGGACGGGAGATGTCTTCCCGAAAGACCCATCGATTTCCCGCGTGCTGATCTTCGGTAACAGCAAGGTTCTCGCCGGATTTCTGCCCTCCCTCTTCGACCGGATGGCTTCTTCCGACAAGCTGAGCGTGGCTTCATACAATTCGGGCTTTCCCGGCAGCGATCTTTTTCTACCGCCCCTGAAGGAATTGTGCCGGCGCGGCCAGGCTCCGAACGTCCTTCTTCTCACGCTTCCCTGGGAGGCCGATCCGCCGCTGGGAGTTTTTCATCTCGTGCGCGACGATCATACAGTGATTAAGGCAATGTTCCCGTTCCGCTTCTTGCCGCGGGATGCTACCAGTTTTCTGGTGGACGCGCGCAGCCATGGCGGCATCCGAAACTTTTACCAGCAGTCGAGGTCCGATCGGGCGAAGGTGATTGCCAGCCGCGGCTACTATGAGATCACCGAGCAGAGCCGATTTCCAGGCGAGCGCCTACCCGACAATTTCCATCTGGCGTCGGACCATCCGAATAAGCTTAAACCGCGCATCGTTCCCAAGAAAAGCCCGCAAATTGGCGAGTTGGATGGGCTCCTCCGGCAATATCACATCCGCTGCTACTACGTTCCTTATTACATGCGCATTGGCGAAGCCGCTCCGGCGCCGCAGCGCGACCCGTCCTTCGAGGAGATTGTCGAGAAGGAGACGCCCTGCAAGGTGCTAGGGCCAGACTACCTGCTCTATCCCAACCGGCTATTTTCCGATCAGACTCACTTGAACGCCGACGGAGCGCGTGTCTATACCTCCGCGCTGTTCGGAATCGTGAAGGACGAACTCGCCCAGGAGAGCAAGCGTGCTCTTCAATAGCTTCCAATTCTTCTACTTCTTCCTCGTCGTGTGGGTACTCATGCTGTGTACGCGCGGCACGACGAGAAGGGTAATTCTGCTGATCGCGAGCTACTACTTCTACATGTGCTGGAGCACGAAGTACATCTTCGTGATCTGGGGCATCACGCTGGTGGACTATTTCGCCGGTATTCAGATCGATAAGTCCACCCAGCAGAATCGCCGCCGTCTTTATCTCGGGCTGAGCCTCGTCTGCAACATCGGCCTGCTGGCATTCTTCAAATACTCCAATTTTCTACTGAGCTCTTCGGCGAGCGCGGCGCATATGTTTGGGCTCGGGTACAGCCCGCGCCTGCTGGCCATCATTCTTCCTGTCGGCCTCTCTTTTCATACCTTCCAGGCGATGAGCTACACCATCGAGGTCTATCGCAGAAAGGTGCCGTCGGAGAAGAACCTGCTGCAGTATGCGCTTTACGTCGCATTTTTTCCGCAGATGGTGGCCGGCCCGATCGAGCGGCCTACGCAGTTGCTGCCACAGTTCCATCGCGAGCCGCGCATAACCGTCGAAGGCATCTCCTCGGGCCTTGTGCAAGCTCTCTGGGGATTGTTCAAGAAGATCGTCATCGCCGACAATGTCTCCGATTTCGTAAAGCTCGTCTATGCTTCGCCGCGCCGCTTCGATGGAGCAGAGTTGCTGTTGGCGACCACCCTGTTTTCGTTACAGATCTATTGCGATTTTTCCGGCTACTCCGACATGGCGCTCGGCCTGGCTCGAACGATGGGTTTCGAACTGGTGATGAATTTTCGCCAACCTTATTTCAGCAGCTCCATTGGAGAGTTCTGGCGGCGATGGCACATCTCGCTCTCCACATGGTTTCGCGATTACGTCTACATCCCGATGGGCGGTAATCGCGTAACCCTTTTGCGAAATTGGTTCAACTTGATGGTCACCTTCGTGGCCAGCGGATTGTGGCACGGCGCGAACTGGACCTTTATCGTCTGGGGTTTCCTGCACGGCCTATATTTGATCGTCGCGAAGACAGTAGCTCCCTATACCAAGCGAGCCAGTGAGGCGCTTGGCCTGGAGCGGGTGCCGCGCCTGGTCAAGACTTGGAAGATCGTGGTTACCTTCTCACTGGTGACGCTCGCCTGGATCTATTTCCGCGCCAGCACGGTGAGCGACGCCTGGTACATCACATGGCATCTGCTGCCGTTGGGACGTATCGATCCCTTTGTGCTCAAAGCGGGCGGCTTCAGCCGCGCCACCCTTCCTTACCTGGCTTTCTTTATCCTCGGAGCGGCGCTGGTGGAGTGGTGGATCGCCAATCCGATTCGTGCGCCCAAGCTGTGGGCTTCGCCGGTTTTCCGCGCGCTCTGCTATAACGCTTGCATCTACGCCGTCGTCTTCTTCGGCTTCTTCGGCCATCGCGACTTCATCTACTTCCAGTTCTGACGGTGAAATGCTGTATCCAGCCGGCGGAAAGCGATTGGGCGCCCTTTCGCGAGTGGAGCCGAGGGGGCAGGGATAGCATGAGAAGATGCATGATCTTGCCGGGAAAACCGCTCTCATTACCGGTTCCAGCCGCGGCATCGGACGCGGCATCGCGCTGCGCTTTGCCGCGGCCGGAGCCGACATCGTTCTCAACTTCCTAACCCATGGGAGGGAAGCCGAAGAGATCGGATCGCAGATATTGCGGCTAGGCCGGCGTTGCTCCGTCATTCAGGCCGATGTCTCTCTTGCTCATGATGTGGAGCGCCTCGCAGACCAGGCGCACCGCCAAGTGGGGCCGGTGGATATTCTGGTGAACAATGCCGGCATCGCCCGCCCGCAGCCAGTCGAGGAGATCGCCGAAAGCGATTGGGATGAATTGATTGCTGCGAATCTGAAATCCTGCTTTCTTACAACTCAAGCCTTTCTGCCCCCGATGCGCGCCCAAAAGTGGGGGCGCATTCTCAATATCTCTTCGGTTGCCGCCCAGATAGGAGGCGTGGTGGGGCCCCACTATGCGGCCTCCAAGGCAGGAATGCTGGGGCTGACTCATTACTATGCACGTTACCTCGCGACGGAAGGCATTACCGTCAACGCCATCGCTCCCGCGTTGATTGAAACCGATATGGTCCGCAGCAATCCGCGCGCCAGCGCCGCGAACATTCCGGCGGGACGGTTGGGCTCCGTGGAAGAAGTTTCCAGCGTCGCGCTCTTGTTGGCGATCAATGGCTACATTACCGGACAGACGATCAACGTAAATGGTGGATGGGTGATGAGCTGACCCACTCCATGGGCGCATGGTTCGGGTGGAAGCTGCGGAACCGCTCGGCGTCAGGGTGCTTAGAGCGGATTCACGTCGCTATGCCCACAGTGGTTCGAGAAGCGCGGCTTTTCTTAACGGAAAAGCCGCGTATGGTGTATTTGCCTCGGGGTATACCGACCGCGAATCCGCTCTAAGGCAGCTTGCCCTCGGCCAGGTCCTGAATCAGGGTGCGATCGGCGGCGAGGAAGTCGTAGCGAGTCAACTCCGGAAGAGGACACCAACGCAGAGCGTTGAAAACGCGGTTCGTGATCTCTCCCTGGAACTCCCGCACGGCGAAGAACTGCAAGTCGATCACCCCGCCGCTGCGGTAGGTGTGGCGGACGTGGGTTACGCGCGCGCCAATTTCCGCCTCAATTCCCAGCTCTTCTTCCAGTTCGCGGCGCAGAGCCTGCTCAGCGCTTTCGCCGTTTTCCACCTTGCCGCCGGGAAACTCCCATTTGAGAGCCATGGCTTGATCGGGGCGGCGCTGTCCAATCAGAACCGTGTTGTCGCGCAAAATGAGCGCCGCCACCACCAGCCGCACGGCTGGGGGGGATTTCCCCGCTCCTTGGGCACTGCGGCGCTGAGTCTTCCCTGGCACGTTTGACATCCCCTTTAGACGTTCCCGAAGTTGAATCGACGGCAGGCCGATGCGCAGCCGCCCATCCGTCATTCGGGGGAAGGATAGAAGACCGGCCATCCATTTCGGCCCGCGAGCACGAGCAACTCCGGCGAGGGGTTGACGGCAAAAGGTCGCCGGGCCATAGCGAGCATGGCGGCGTCATGCGCCGAGTTGCCGAAGACGGCCTCCGGTTTGGGGACGCCCGCGCGCTCGAGGGCAAGAGCTTTCCTCTCATCCGAAGGGACGTCGATCAGCTTGCTCGTGATCGTGCCCTCCACCACTTCCACTTGCGCAGCCAGGATGCGATCCGGAGCAAAGCCATAATCGCGGAGGCCTTCTTCAATCACCCAATTATTGGTCGAACTAACGGCCCACAATTCGGTTCCGGAACTCCGGAGCGCGCTCACCAACCGGCGCATCACCGGAAAGCCGGCGGTTGCCATCTGGGTGCGAAAAAAGGCTGCGGCTGCATTGCGAATTTCCGCCTCGCGCAGCCCCTCGTATAGCTGCACCATCTCTCCGCACATTGCAATCTCGGAGACCTGCCCGGCTCGGTAGAGGCGATACCGGGCGTCGATCCAGTCGCTGGCACTGCGTGAAACCAGACCCTCCGCAATGGACCACAACATGAATTCGTAGCCGGTGTCTTTGCTCCACAGGGTTCCATCGCAGTCGAAAACGGCGGTCGCTGGAGGCGCCGGCAGAAGCATCTCGAAGAGGCCTTCGGCCGACAACGGAGTGACGAGGCTGGTATTCATACGGGTTGGAATAGAGGCAAATACCCCCAGCTCGCGCACTTGAATTTGCGCGCGTGCTCTTCCGGTATTGTCGGTGATCCGAAGGAAATTTGCACTTGCGCGCCCCTTCCGCACCTCCTCCGCCCGAGGCCCGTCGGTCCCGGCTACCCTCCCGGAGACCTGCCGCAACGGCTGATTGTCTTGGTTCCAAGCCGGCACAATGCAGCGGCAGCTACGGCCGCCGCTGGGGAGCCGAGGGGATAATCAAGACGATGACCGCCAGTGCTTCCGTCGCCCACGGTTTCCCCGGCCTGCTGAAGGAGTATCTGGTCTATCTCCGAGTAGAGAAGGGCCTGCGGCCATTAACCTGCGAAGCCTATGGGCGCGACCTGCTCATGTTTGCCGAATATCTGGAGCCCGGTAACTGCTTGCCGATGAAGGCGCGGCAGCGCGAGATCGCGGGCTTTCTGGAGCATCTGCAAAAGCATGGCGTCGACTCGCGTTCCCGCGCGCGCAAACTCTCCTGCCTGCGCGGCTTCTACAAGTGGCTGTTGCTGGACAAGCGGATCGAGCACGATCCGACCCTGAACATGGAGTCGCCCGCAACGTGGAAGGTGATGCCAAAGGCGCTCGCGCAAAGCGAAGTTGAGGACATGCTGGAGCGGGCGGCCGCCGCGGCGGGGGCTTCCGCAGCCGGTGCTCTGGCGCTGCGCGACAGTGCGATTCTCGAACTTCTGTATGCGGGCGGGGTGAGAGTTTCGGAGCTGACCGGGCTGAAGGTGGAAGATCTGTCATTGAATGAGGGCCGCGCGCTGGTGCGCGGAAAGGGAGACAAGGAGCGTTTGGTGCCGCTGGGGCGGGCTGCGGTTGAAGCGCTGGAAATCTATCTCCGAGATGGACGTCCCGGCATCGCGAAGCGTTCCAGCGGAAGCCGGCTCTTTCTCTCCGGGCGCGGAGCGCCGCTGAGCCGGCAGTGGGTTTGGCGCATGGTGAAGCAAGCCGGCAACGCCAGTCCCCACATGCTTCGGCACAGCTGCGCGACGCACATGGTGGAGAATGGCGCCGACCTCAGGACGGTGCAGACACTGCTGGGCCACGCCGACATCGCGACTACTCAGGTCTACACCCATTTGGCGCTCGATCGCCTGAAGGCCGTATACAGGAGCCACCATCCTCGAGCGAAATTGGCCGGAACTGCGATGACCGGCGCGAAGTCGCATGAATCCCGTGAACCGCGATGAAGAAAACGCAACGCTGCAAGACGCCGAAAGCGGTGGAAGGCAGGCTCCCCGGCCATTCTGACCAACTTCCCGCTGCCGCGATTCCTAGCCGCGGCGAACCGCTTCAATTGGCCGAGGAGTTTTTGTCCATGCTCACCTATGAGCGCGCGGCATCTGCTCACACGCTGCGAGCCTACCGGCGCGAGATCCAGAACTTTTGCGGTTACTTGCGGAAGCGGCGCGGGGCGAGCCTGAAGATGCGCGCGGTGGAGCATCTCGACGTGCGTGGTTATTTGGGCGAGCTGTATTCCCGTGGTTTATCCAAGGCTGCTGCCGCGCGCGCGCTGGCGGCGATCCGGTCATGGTTCCGCTGGCTGGCCAAGGTGGGGCAGGTGGACAGCAATCCGGCGGCGCTGGTTGCCACTCCTAAGTTGCCCAAGCATCTTCCGCGCGTACCGTCGATCGAGCAGATGAACCGTATGGTCGATTTTTCCGCAGGTAGCGCGGAGGCGGCCTGGCCGGAGCGGGACCGCATGATCTTTGAGTTGCTGTATGGCTGCGGCATCCGCAACGCCGAACTCGTGGGGCTCAATTTGGCGGATGTGCATTGGGCGCGGGAGGCGATTCTGGTCCGCGGCAAAGGCCGCAAGGAACGCTATGTTCCGCTCGGCGATGCGGCCGCCGCAGCGATTCGCGCCTATCTGCCCGCGCGTCAGGCCCGGCTGGAGTCCCTGTCCGCCAAGCGGGGCGCCAGCGGCGCCAAGCCGCCGGCGGGGGCATTGTTGCTGAATCTGCATGGGAAGGGAACCGGCCGGCTGACGACGCGCAGTGTCGGCCGCATTGTCAAACGGATCGCGCTCTCCCAGGGGCTGCCCGCCGAAATTCATCCCCACACGCTACGCCATGCCTTCGGCACCCACATGCTGGAGGAAGGCGCCGATCTGCGTGCGATCCAAGAACTGCTCGGCCACCAGCGCCTGTCCACGACACAGCGTTACACGCAGCTCACGGTGGGACAAGTGGCTCAGGTCTATGACCGTACTCATCCCAGAGCCAAATAGAAGAGCGAATAGCGCTCACGCGGCGCATGGCTGTCTCGACCGAGGCCCCCTCGCGAGCGCAAAGAGGTGCGCGCCGAAACTGTATACTGAAGGGTCGCGCTTGCGCGCGCGATTCCGCAATACTTGAGTCCGCTCCTATGAATACCAAAGTCGATCTCGCTCCCGCCGCCCAGTCTTCCGATGAGATAGCAGAATGGATAGAAGCCTTTGATGACGTCATTGTCACGGAAGGGCCCGAGCAGGGAGCCGAGATTCTTGACCGGCTGCGCACGCGCGCGCGCGAAGCGGGAATCACCTCCGCCAGCACGCTGATTACGCCTTATTGCAACACCATTCCGAAGCATGACGAAGTGCCGTATCCCGGCGACATTCAGATGGAGCGGCGCATTGAGAGCCTGGTCCGTTGGAACGCCATGGCGATGGTGCACGCCCAGAACAAGAAGGATGCGGGAATCGGGGGCCACATCTCGACCTATTCCTCGCTGGCCACGTTGCAGGAGGTAGGCTTCAACCATTTTTTCCGAGCGCATTATGGCGATCAGCCGGGCGATCTGGTTTACTTCCAGGGGCACGCGTCGCCGGGGGTATATTCCCGAGCGTATCTCGAGGGAAGGCTGGACGACGCTCGACTTTCCAACTTCCGTCACGAACTGAGAGAGACGCCGGGGCTCTCCTCCTACCCGCATCCCTGGCTGATGCCGGAGTTCTGGCAGTTTCCCACCGTCTCCATGGGCATAGGGCCGCTCAATGCCATTTATCAGGCTCGCTTCATGCGCTATCTGGAGCATCGAGATCTCCTGCAGCCCACCCCGCGCAAAGTCTGGGCGTTTCTCGGAGACGGCGAGACGGATGAGGTCGAGACGCTGGGCGCGCTGGGTCTTGCCTCGCGTGAAAAGCTCGACAACCTGATTTTTGTCGTGAATTGCAATCTGCAGCGGCTGGATGGACCGGTCCGCGGCAACAAGAGGATCATCGACGAGTTGGAGAGCGTCTTCCATGGTGCGGGCTGGAATGTGATCAAGGTGATTTGGGGGTCGGATTGGGATCCACTCTTTGAGCGCGACCACACCGGCCTGTTGCTCAAGCGAATGGAAGAGTGTGTAGACGGCGATTTCCAGACGTTCAAAGCCAAGGGTGGCGGCTATCTGCGCAAGGTGTTCTTCGGCAAATATCCGGAGTTGTTGGAGCTGGTAAAGGATCTCTCCGACGAGCAGCTGATCACATTGCATCGCGGAGGGCACGACAGGACCAAAGTGTACAACGCTTATAAGCTCGCGATGGAGCATCGCGGAGCTCCAACTGTGATCCTGGCGAAGACGGTCAAGGGTTATGGCATGGGGACCACCCAGGCGCGCAACGCCACCCACCAGGAGAAGAAGCTGACCGACGAGGGACTGGCGGAGTTCGTGAAGAAGTTCAGTATTCCGGTTCCTCTGGAAGCGGCGCGGCACGGCAAGCCCTACCGCCCCCCGCAGGACTCGCCGGAAATTGTCTACCTGCACCAGCGCCGCGCAGAGTTGGGCGGATATCTGCCCAAGCGCGAGACGCCCAAGACGGAATTCAATGTTCCGGAGCTGGAGTCGTTTGGGGAGTGGCTGGCGGGCTCGCGAGGACGCGCCGTTTCGACCACGATGGGTTTTGTGAGCATCCTGCGCCATCTCATGAAAGACCCGGCGCTTGGAAAGCTGATCGTGCCCATTGTTCCTGACGAGGGGCGCACCTTCGGATTAGAATCGGCGATTCGTCAGGTCGGCATCTATGCCAACGAAGGTCAAAAATATCTGCCCCACGACGCCGACATGCTGCTCTATTACCGGGAAGAGCGCGACGGACAAATCTTAGAAGAGGGCATCACGGAAGCCGGCTCCATGGCATCCTTCACGGCAGCCGGCACTGCTTATTCGAATTACCGCGTCCCCGCCATACCCTTCTACATGTACTACTCGATGTTTGGCTTTCAGCGCGTGGGCGATCTGATGTGGGCGTTCGCGGATGCGCGCGGCCGTGGCTTTCTGATGGCCGGCACCGCGGGCCGCACCACCATGTTGGGCGAAGGGTTGCAGCATCAGGACGGGCACAGTCACGTGCTGCTCAGCGCCGTGCCCACCTGTGCCAGCTACGATCCGGCATATGTCTATGAGCTTGCTGTGATCCTTCAAGACGGCATGCGACGCATGTACAAGGAAGGCGATCCGGTCTTCTACCACATCACCATGTACAACGAGGATTACCCAATGCCGGCGATGCCGGAGGGTGTGCGCGAGGGCATTCTACGCGGCATCTACCGGGTGCATGCAGCAGGGGAGAAGGCGGTGGTCCAGCTGTTCGGCAGCGGGACAATCCTCAATGAGGCGCTGCGCGCCCAGCAGATTCTTGCCGAGCGGTATAGCGTGGCTGCCGATGTGTGGAGCGTGACCAGCTACAACGAGCTGCGGCGCGATGCGTTGGCGGTGGAGCGTTGGAACCGCCTGCACCCGGCCGAGCCGGAAAAAGCTCCTTATCTCACACAGGCGCTTCAGGGTGCGGAAGGTCCCATCATTGCCGTCAGTGATTACATGAAGGTCCTGCCGGATCAGCTTGCGCCATGGCTGCAAGGACGGCTGGTCGCCCTGGGAACCGATGGATTCGGCCGCAGCGACAACCGCGAGCATCTGCGCCGCCACTTCGAGGTGAATGCCGAGTCGATTGCCGCCGCCGCTCTCTCGCGTCTGGCGCGTACCGGAAAATTCGACTCTAAACGCGCACAGCAGGCCTTCAGCGAGCTGGGCCTGGACATCGAGAGTGGAGACCCCGCCCGGCTGTAACCGGGCGTGGGCCGGTCGCTACGTTAGAAGCTGGAGTCCCTGGCGTCAGCCATGCATATGCCGCTCCCGCCCTAGCCTTTGGCCTAGCGGTCGTTTCCGTGGAGCGGCCATAGATGGTGCAGCACCCGTCGCATAGGCAGGTCATACCGGGTGAGGGGCTTAAGGCTGCAACCCCAGGCATTCGAGATGGTGGACGGCCACCGACACTCCGGAGCCACCGGGGCGGCAGAAGGAGCTGTCAGGTCGATAGAGCCTGGAGCGGGCAGGGAAATGGCGTCTCTCGCAGTCCATAGTGAAGCGGGTGTAATGGCCCAATGCGCTTGAGCGGGGATTGCTGCAGAAGCGTCGAGGGTCGCGACAAAATTGCCCGAACTCCAGGCTGTAGCCATCGCCTTGGGAGGCATGGTCAACGAGGTAGATGATTCGGCGCTTCCAGCCGCCAAGCCAATCACAGGCAGCGAGAGGAGCGCACAGCTCATCAATGCGAGCCACTTCATTCTCATAGGGGACCTCCACGGTAAAGCCGTCGTGCTTTGGAACAAGAGGGAGCGCGGGAAAGTCCGCATTCACAACGTGAAAACGGTATAGATCCACGCGAGGCTGCTCGTCGAGTTACCGAAGTTGCAAGGGGGAAATCCGGGGCCGCTATTCAAGCAAGATGGCGCCACAGCCCGCTTGGCTGCCTGGAATCGATAGCAGACCGAGAATGCTCTAAACTAGAGGGTGTATCGGCGTATTAGGCGAATGTGTATGTCCCCGGCGCAAGAAAGAGGCCAGGGGGCGGCGCAGCAAAGGAACCAGCTTTGAAGGGAACTGACTTCGTTAACAAGGTCTTCGGACCCAGCAATGTCCGTGTCGTAAAACGGCTTTGGCCGAAGGCCCAGGCGATTACCGCTCTTGAACCGGCCATTCAGGCTCTCACCGACGACCAACTGCGTGCCAAGACGGACGAATTCCGGCTGCGGCTCGCAGCACGTCTGGAAGGGATTGAAGACCCCAAAGAGCGGGAGCAGGCAGAGAGGGAGTTCCTCGACGAGATTCTTCCCGAGGCGTTTGCCCTGGTGCGCGAGGCCGGCTGGCGGGCAGTACACATGCGCCATTTCGACGTCCAGCTTATCGGCGGAATCGTGCTGCATCAGGGCAAGATCGCGGAGATGAAGACCGGCGAAGGCAAGACGCTGGTGGCGACACTGCCTTGTTACCTGAACGCGCTCACCGGCCATGGCGTTCACGTGATTACGGTGAACGACTACCTTGCCAAGCGCGATGCCGAGTGGATGGGCAAGATCTATGAGTTTCTGGGGCTAACGGTTGGCGTCATCGTGCATGATCTGGACGACGTCCATCGCCGCCAAGCCTATGCCGCCGACATCACCTACGGAACCAACAACGAGTTTGGCTTCGACTATCTGCGCGACAACATGAAGTTCGAGCTCGCCGACTGCGTACAGCGCGGCCACTCCTTTGGCATTGTCGATGAGGTGGACTCCATCCTGATCGACGAGGCGCGCACCCCGCTGATCATCAGCGGCCCCACGGACCAGACCACCGACAAGTACGCTCGAGCCAATCGCATCGTCCCCTCGCTCGAGGAGGGCGAAGAGATCGAGCACGGCGAGACCAAAACCCTGACCGGCGACTATGTGGTTGACGAGAAGCACAGGACGATCAGCGTCACTGACGAGGGCTGGGAAAAGGTCGAGAAGCTGCTGGGCATCGGAAATATTGCTGAGGTGGAGAACTGGGAGCTGAAACACCACGTCGAAGTCGCCATCAAGGCTCATGCGCTCTACAGGCGCGATGTGCAGTATGTGGTGAAGGATGGCGAGGTCATCATCGTGGACGAGTTCACCGGACGCCTGATGCCGGGGCGGCGCTGGAGCGACGGTTTGCACCAGGCGGTGGAAGCGAAAGAAGGCGTGAACATCCGCCGCGAAGACCAGACGTTGGCCACCATCACCTTCCAGAACTACTTCCGCCTCTATCAGAAGCTGGCGGGCATGACCGGCACGGCGGAGACGGAAGCCGCTGAGTTTGAGAGCATTTACAAGCTCGACATTGTGGTGATCCCGACCAACAAGCCGCTGCGCCGGTTGGAAAATCAGGATGTGGTCTTTCGCACCTCCAAGGAAAAATACTTCGCGGTGGCCGACGAGATCGCCAAGATCCATGAAACAAAGCAGCCCGCCCTGGTCGGCACCACTTCCATTGAGAAGTCGGAGCTGCTCTCCTCCATTCTGCAGCGTAAGGCTGTGAAGCACGTGGTGCTGAACGCCAAGTACCATGAGCGCGAGGCCGAGATTGTGGCGCAGGCTGGCCGTTTGGGCACGGTGACGATCGCCACCAACATGGCCGGCCGCGGCACCGACATCCTGCTGGGCGGTAATGCCGAATTCGTGGCGAAACAGGAGCTGCTCAAGCGGGGGACGGCGCGCCCGGTGAGCGTGGCCGAGGGAGCCATCAATCCCACCGCCGCGTCGGGTATGCTGCGCTTCTACTACCAGGGACAGGAGTTTGAAACCAGCCAGGCAGATTGGGACAAGACCTACGCCAAGCATGCGGAGGCGGCCGAGAAGGAGCGCGAACAGGTAATTGAAGCCGGCGGGCTGATGATCATCGGGACAGAGCGGCACGAATCACGGCGCGTGGACAACCAATTGCGCGGCCGCGCCGGCCGCCAGGGCGATCCCGGAGCCTCCCGCTTCTACCTGTCTTTGGAAGACGACCTCATGCGCATCTTCGCCAAAGAGTGGGTGTCGAAGCTGTTGCAGAGGTTGGGCATGGAAGAGGGCGTGCCGATCGAGTCGCGGATGATTACCAGCCGGATTGAGGGCGCGCAGGAGCAGGTAGAGGCGCAGAACTTCGAATCGCGCAAGCACATCTTGGAATATGACGACGTGATGAACAAGCAGCGCGAGGCCGTATATGGAATTCGGCATCAGCTGCTGGAGGGGCTCGATCAGAAAGAGCTCATCCTCGAAGATTATGTGAGCAACCTGCTCAGCAAGATCATGGAGGAGCACGCACCCGACAGCAAGCATCCCGATGAGTGGGACGTAAGCGGGCTGAAGAGCAAACTCATCTCACACTTCGGGCTGGATATTGATGCGGAAGGGATCAACATCGACGAACTGAGCCGCCATGAGTTAGGCGATGCGTTCTTCAACCGCTTGACGGAAAAATACGAGCGCAAGGAGGCGTTGATCGGCCCTCAGGGCATGCGCTTCCACGAACGAATGGTGATGCTCAGCGTGCTCGACGGTTTGTGGAAGGATCACCTTCTCAGCATGGATCACCTGAAGGAGGGCATCGGACTGCGCGGCTATGGCCAGCAGGATCCTCTCGTGGCATACAAGATGGAGTCCTTCGACATGTTCGAAGCCATGATGGGTGTCTTCCAGGAGGATACGGTTCGGTATCTGTTCATGATGCAAATCGTCGGTCCCGATGGAGTGCCGATCAAGGAGCCGTCCGCGGTCGGTTCGCCGCTCACCCCGTCGATGTCAGTGCGCGGCGGTGTTGCGGTGATGGATGGCAACGGCTCCGCCGCTGCGGCCTCCACCCCGGCGATTCCGGTCCCGATGCGCGCTCCCACCACCACCATTGATGAATTGGAGCAGGAGTTCCAGCGCAAGAAAAAGAGGGAACTGGAGCATGCCCGCATGGCAGGCTCCAACGGCAGCGACGAGGCTCCGGCCCGCCGGCGCGCCGGCGAAAAGGTCGGGCGAAACGATCCCTGCCCTTGCGGCTCGGGCAAGAAGTTCAAGAAGTGCCACGGTGCGGAAGCGTAGAACGTTTCCGCTTTCACTCTAGGCGCCGCGGACCAAAAGTTCGCTCCGAAACGAGGGTGCTATTCCTTGGCGCGCTCCAGTCCCAGGCGCACCTTTGCGAGGATTCCGGTCAGATTCTGCGCGTCCTCGGAGGTAAGTGCCATTCGGTGAATCAGCCGCCTTGTCTTTTCAAGGGCTGCCGTTTCGGCCCCTGGATTGACATATCCGCTGGCAGACATTACAGCGAAGAGACCTTGCGTCATGCGTTCCAGATCGTTCGCGGTGGCGGCCTCCCGCTGGCTCCCGCGGGCTGCCGTTTCCAAGGCCGCTTCTGAATTCCGCGCCAGCTCATACAGGCAGACTGCGACGGCTTGCCCCAGGTTCATCGAGCGATGGCTCTCCAGAGTCGGAATGCGCATCAACCAATGGCAATGGCTAAGATCCTCGTTCGACAAGCCGCGCTTTTCCGAGCCAAAGAGCAGGGCAACGCGCCCCGACGTGAGCTGCTTCCGAATCAGCGCGCCGCCCTGCTCCAGCCGCTCGACCCGGTGCAGCAGTTCCCGGGGGCCGACAGCCGTCGTGCCCACTGCCAAGTGGCAATCGGCAACCGCACCGGCTACAGAAGAAAATTCCTCCACATTCTTTAGCAGTTCCGCGGCTCCTATGGCGGAGCGCGCTTCCCGGTAGGAAGGGTCGTAGGGGGTAACCACACGCAGCTTCGAGAAGCCGAAGTTGCTCATCGCGCGGGCGGCCGCGCCGATGTTCAGAGGGTTCCTCGCCGCCGCGAGTACCACCACCAAATTGTCCTCAAGGCCCATCAAGCAAACTGGCGCGAGCCCGGGGGAATCTCTGCAAAGGTAAAGTTTGCCGCCTGCGAAGTGCTTTGCTCCCGCCAAGACTCGAAGATTCGGCCGTAACTGAGCTTAATGAATTCCCGCTCGCTCACATGCAGACGGCGCGCCGTGGCGTCGATCCACTCCGTTGGGCCTTCAATCTCCGCGAAAGTTCCCAGCGGTGTTTCATCCACAACGCAGCGCCCCTTGCGGTCGGACCACTCCGTCCGCCACTTTTCGTACACGAAGACTGCCGTGAGTCCCGCGGCTTCAAAGATCCTTGCCAGGGCCGGCCCGTCTTCGACCTTGGTTTCCGTCTCGATGCGGCGCTTGTGGCGGTCTTCCGGACTATCGTCGTCAGGGGCCTGCTTGTGGGTCGCCGTCCACTTGCCGCCATACTCGCGCAGGCGCAGAATCTGATGCGAGCTGCGCAGCTTGCGGTCCGCCGTGTCATAGAGCGTGTTGCGCTCGAAGGTTCGAGCGGTGATTTGCGCGAATCCCAGTCGCGAGAGGGTCTGCTCAAAGCGTTCGCAGTCGGCGACTCGAATCTTTACCTCGATCTCGATGGCCTGCATATGCGGGAGTCTATACCCTGAAGCCGCCCGTGGGAAAATGGCCAAAGGGAGTGCCCCACTCAAGAAGGTGGATGCGAAGGCGCCT
>Ga0207933_1001116_pt1 | contig 21782 bp, 18 predicted proteins | sample NGESurdeep092012_4_FD_184488 | JGI IMG/M metagenome (GOLD analysis project Ga0207933, IMG submission 184488) | Arctic peat soil microbial communities from Barrow, Alaska - NGEE Surface sample F53-3 deep-092012 (SPAdes) | ecosystem: Environmental > Terrestrial > Soil > Wetlands > Peat ...
CTGACCCAGCCCCACCATGCAGAAGGGGGAACAGGGCGCGAGGTACCCCTGACCGCCGGCTTGGGGTCGCGGCAGGTGGTGACGGTGAGCCGGCCTGTAGGCGGGATTCTGTCCACCCTCTTGCGAGGGTTGGGTGGCCATCCATCTCAGCGGTCTACCTGGGAGTGGAGCTCCCGAAGGAACCCCGGACGGGCCGTCCATCCCCCTCTTCGACCTTGCTCCGGGTGGGGTTTACCGAGCCGACCGGGTCACCCCGGTCGCTGGTGCGCTCTTACCGCACCGTTTCACCCTTACCTGTGCGCAACCCGGGGGCCGCGCCATCGGCGGTCTGTTCTCTGTGGCACTTTCCTGCAGGTCACCCCGACTGGCCGTTAGCCAGCACCCTGCCCTGTGGAGTCCCGACCTTCCTCGACCCGAACCCGGACGAGGAATCCCCGTCCCGGACGGGCCGCGGCCACCCGGCCGACTCACCGTCCCCCCCATCGTCCCACACCGGGGGATGGTCCCGCCCCGCCCGGTGCCGACCGGTCGGCCGGGCCGACCCCGTCACCAGGTGGATCTAACCTGGCGCCGTGTCCCTCGAATCTCGTGCTGAGCGCCTGCTGGCCGACCATTCCGGACCTGACGCCCTTTCGATCACCGAATTTTACAAGCGGGTCGACCGGGCCATCAGATCGTCCTTCCCGGAGGACCTGTGGGTCACCGGGGAGATCCGGTCGATGAAGGTGCTCCCCCGGGGACACTGCTTCATCGACCTGGTGGACCCGAGCAACGCCGCCGACAGCGGGGCGCCCACGCTCAACGTCAGGTGCTGGTCAACCCGGTGGAGGAGCGTCCGCACCACCCTCGACCGCCTGGGCATCGTCCTCGACGCCGGCATGGTGGTGCGGGCTCGCGGTGAGGTCCAGTTCTACAAGGCCCGCGGCACCGTCGACTTCATCCTCTCGGAGATCGACACCGACGCGCTGCTCGGCAAGGTCGCCGCCGAGCGGGCCCGGCTTATCGGGGCGCTGGTCGACGAGAACCTGTTCGATCGGCAACGGCGCCTGCCCGTGTCGGCGGTACCGCTCCGGGTCGGGCTGGTGGCCAGCCCCGGCACCGAGGGCTGCGTCGACTTTCTCGGCGGTCTCCGCAATTCAGGACTGGCCTTCGCTGTCACCCTGGCCCCGACGGCCGTACAGGGCAAGGGTGCCCCCGCCAGGGTCGCCGCCGCCGTCACCGACCTACAGCATGAGCCTCTCGACGTGATCGTGGTGGTGAGAGGAGGTGGCTCCAAGGCCGATCTCGCCACCTTCGACGCCGAGCCGGTGGCCCGGGCCATCGCCACGTCCAGCCATCCCGTCTGGACCGGCATCGGTCATACGGGCGACCAGTCGGTGGCCGACGAGGTGGCCAACCGGGCCTTCATCACGCCCACGGAGTGCGGACAGGAGCTGGCCCGGCTGGCCTCGGAGTACTGGCGGTCCGGGATGCACGCGGGCCTGGTGGTCGGCCGACTCTCCGGAGAGCTGCTGGCGAGCGCCGAGCAGGCGCTGGACCGCCGCCGGCACGGGACGGTCACCGGGGCCCGTTCCCAGATCGGCCGGCACGGCGATCGGCTGGAGCACCGTTCGCGCACACTGCGCGGTTCGGTGCGCGTCCAGCTGGACACCCACGGCCGTCACCTCGGGACCAGGGGTGCCCTACTGGCCCGGGCCTCGGTCCGCACGATGGACATCGGGCGGGCCGATCTCGACGCGCGGGCGCGGCGCCTGGCTGCCCTGCCCGCCCGACGCTTGCTGGGGGAGGATCTCCGGGTGGCCCAGTGGCGACGCCTGCTCGGCGCCTACGACTACCGCCGTCAGCTCGAACGGGGTTACTCGGTCACCCGCGACGCCTCCGGCCGGGTGGTCCGGTCGGCCTCCGAACTCCCCCCGGGGTCGCGGATGGTGACCCGGCTGGCCGATGGGGACGTGGCGTCGATCGTCACCGTCGACGACCTCCGAAACAGGACTTCACGCAATCGACTCGACGACGAAGGGAAGCAGTGATGGCGACGACCGAGGAACCTGGGATGGGTGTCGACGGGGCCGGTCCCGGGGTGACCGAGCTGACCTACTCGGAGGCCGGTGCCGAGTTGGATACCATCATCGACGAGTTCGAGACCGGCGTCGTCGACGTGGACCGCCTGGTCGAGCAGTTGGAACGGGCCACCGACATCGTTGACGAGCTGGACCGCCGCCTCCGTCGCACCCGCATGCGGGTGGAGGAGCTTGTTCCCCGTCTGGAGTCCATCGGTCAGACCGACCACCGGCCGGACGGCGACGCTGAAGACGTTGATGTTGACGACCTTGGCGAGGCGCCGGAGCCACCCGGTCTCTTCTGACATCCACCCCCGGAGGGTTCTGGCGTTGGTCGGACCGGTCCGCCACCGTGCCGGTTGATGCCCTGGGCCGGATCATCCTCGATGGCGTGACGCTTCCCGCCGAAGCCGGTACCGATGCCGGCCCGCTGCTCCTGTCCGGCTCGGCCACCTGCGTCACCGGCCTCTGACCGACCCCCTTCTGGCGGTCGCGTCGGTCAGTTGATGTTGCGGTCGCTCTCGTCCCAATAGGGCCGACGCAGCTCACGCTTCAGCACCTTGCCCGACGGATTGCGGGGCAGCAGGTCGATGAAGTCGATGGAGGTCGGGCACTTGTAGTGGGCCAGGCGCTCCCGGGTGGCGGCGATGAGGTCGGCTTCCAGCCCCCGGTCGTCCGCCGGGGCCTCCGGTGTCTTCACCACGATGCCCTTCACCGTCTCCCCCCACCGGTCGTCGGGAACGCCGATGACGGCGGCATCGGCCACATGGGGGTGGGCCAACAGGGCGTTCTCCACCTCGGCCGGGTAGATGTTCTCACCGCCGGACACGATCATGTCCTTGATGCGGTCGTGCAGGAACAGGTAGCCGTCGGCGTCCAGCCAGCCGGCGTCCCCGGTCCGGAACCAGCCGTCCGAGGTGAGGGCGGCCGCCGTCTCGTCGGGCTTGTTCCAGTAGCCGTGCATGTTCTGGTCCGAACGGGTCCACACCTCGCCCACCGCCCCGATGGGCTGGTCCCCGCCCGTGTCGGTATCCACGATCCGCAGCTCGACGTGGTCGAAGGGACGCCCGGCCGATCGCAGCAGGTGAGCCCGGGGCCCGTCGGGGTCGTGGTCCCCGGGCATCAGCGAAGTGATGGCTCCGGTGGTCTCAGTCAGGCCGTAGACCTGGGCGAAGTCGCATCCGAAGGCCGCCATGGACCGGACCAGCACGTCCTCACTGATGGGTGAGGCACCGTAGAACACGGTCCGAAGCGAGCTCACGTCGGTGGTGGCCAGTTCCGGGGTGGCCAGCAGGAACATGAGCACGGCCGGAACCACGAAGGTCTCGGTGATCCGGTGTTCCTCGATGATCCGCAGCGCCTCGGTGGGCACGACGTCCTTCAGGATCACGGAGTGCCCACCCCGGGACATCCCGCACAGGGCCCACCCGGTCCCCCCGATGTGGAAGAGTGGCATCGCCACCAGCGACACCGTGTCCGGGCCGATGTGGAAGACCCGGTCGGCCTCGGTCAGGATGGCCGAGATGTTGCGACCCGAGATGACCGCCCCCTTGGGGAGCCCGGTGGTTCCCGAGGTGTAGAGCTGGACGACGGCGTCGTCCGGGCCCGGGTCGAAGCCGGGATCGTCCCGCTCGACCACTCCGTCGGCGTCCCTCCACTCGGTGAACTGCTCGAGCGCCACCCAGTGGTCGACGCCGTCCACCAGGGTCTCCACCTCCTTCACGGTGGCGGCGTAGTCGGGTCCGTAGAAGAGGATGGGGGATCCCGAGTCCTCGACGATGGCGGCGATCTCCGCCGGGGCCAGCCGCCAGTTGACGGCCACGCTGACCGCACCGAGCAGGGCGCAGCCGAACAGCACCTCGAAGTACTCGCCCCCGTTCCGGTCGAGGAACGCCACCCGGTCGCCCGGCCCCACCCCGATCCGACCCAGGCCGTAGGCCACCCGCCGGGCCCGGGCGTAGACGTCGCTCCAGCTGAGCGTGGAGGCCCCCTCGGTGAGCATGGGGGCGTCAGGGGTCTCCCAGGCCCACTGGCGGATCATGCCCGAGGCCGTCCGTAAGGGGGTGGGGCCGGACCTGTGGTCCGGTTCGGTCTGCTCGCTCGTCACGCTCCACCCCTTGTGCCTGTCACGGATCGGTGCGTCGATGGTATCCCGCCGCCGGTCGGGAGCCTGGGTCGGGGACTCCGGACCGCCGCCCGTAAAGTGGAGGCCGTGACCGACGCTGACCCGACCCCATCCGCTCCTGGCGCTGACCGTCTGTACTTCCGCCAACTGCTGGCCGGCCGGGATTTTGCCGTCGAAGACCAGGTGGCCCGACAGATGGTCAACTTCGTCTATTTGGTGGGCGACCGGGTGACCGGCGAGGCCGCCATCATCGACCCGGCCTACGGGATCGACGAACTCCTGGCCCTGCTGGAGGCCGACGGGATGACCTGCGTGGGCGCCCTGGCCACCCACTACCATGCCGACCACGTCGGCGGGGACATGATGGGGTGGGGCATCGAAGGCATTACCCGCCTGCTCGACGCCCACCCGGTGCCCATCCACGTGCAGGCGGACGAGGCCCCCTGGGTGGAGCGGTCCACCGGTGTAGGCGCCGGTGACCTGGCCCTCCACCACAGTGGCGACGTGGTCACCGTCGGCGAGGTCCCCATCACCCTGGTGCACACCCCGGGCCACACTCCGGGCAGCCAGTGCTTTCTGGTCGACGGGCGGCTCATCGCCGGCGACACCCTCTTCCTCGAGGGGTGTGGACGGACGGATCTCCCCGGCAGCGATCCTGCGGCCATGTACGAATCGTTGACCACCCGTCTGGCCCACGTGCCCGACGACGCCATCCTCTATCCCGGCCACCTGTACTCGCCGGAGCCTTCGGCCACCATGGGGGACACCCGGGCCCACAATTACGTCTTCCGGCCGCGAACGGCTGAGCAGTGGATGGCCATGTTCGGCGGCTAGGCATCCCTGAAGCTAACCGGACGGCCACTCAGGCTGTCCGGGTCCGGATGTCCGAGCCGAGGGTGACCCGACAGCGCGGCCGGTGTCCGCCGCGGCCCTGGGCACCTACGATGACGGGCCATGAGCGACGCCCTTCCCTCCGATGCCACCGTCGTCGTGATCGGAGCCTCCTTGGCCGGCCTCCGGGCCGCCGAAGAGGTCCGGCACGAGGGTCACGCCGGCCCGGTGATCATCGTGGGCGACGAGATCCACGCCCCCTACGACCGCCCGCCCCTGTCCAAACAGCTGCTGGCCGGTACCTGGGACGTGGCCCGCATCCACCACCATGCCCCCGACGCCCTCGACACCCTGGGCCTCGAGTTCCGGTTGGGCCGTCGGGCCACCGGCCTCGACCTCGACGCCCGGGCGGTGCTGGTCGACGACGGCAGCACCCTCCACTTCGACGGCCTGATCGTGGCCACCGGTGCAATCGCCCGCCCCCTGCCCGGCACGGAGGGGCAGCACGCGGTGCGCACCCTCCGAACGCTCGACGACTGCCTGGCCATCGGGGACACCCTGCGGGCCGCCGGGCCCGGCGCCCGGGTGGTGGTCATCGGGGCCGGCTTCATCGGCTCGGAGGTGGCGGCCACCTGTCGGGGACTGGGCGCCGAGGTCACCGTGGTGGAGGCCCTGCCCACCCCGCTCGGACGGGTACTGGGCGACGAGATGGGCGCGGCCTGCGCCGGCCTGCACCGGGCTGAGGGGGTGACCGTCCGGGCCGGGGTGGGCGTGGACCGGGTGACCTCGGCGGTCGGGGGGGATGCCCCCGCCGTGGTCCACCTGGCCGACGGCACCGATCTCCCCGCTGACGTGGTGGTGGTGGGGATCGGGGTGGTGCCCTCCGTCGACTGGCTGGAGGGCACGGGCCTCACCCTGGACAACGGCGTGGTGTGCACTGAGACCCTGTTCGCCGCCGACCGGGTGGTGGCGGCCGGGGATGTAGCCCGATGGACCCATGCGGGGCTCGGTGAGCAGCTCCGGGTGGAGCACTGGACCAACGCCGCCGAGGGTGGCGCGGCCGCGGCGCGCAACCTGCTGGCCGGATCGGCCGCCGCCCAGGCCTACGTGCCCGTCCCGTTCTTCTGGTCCGACCAGTACTCGACCAAGATCCAGGTGGTGGGCCTGCCCGGTCCCGACGACGAGGTGGTGGTGGTGGAGGGCTCGGTCGAAGAGGGCAAGCTGGTGGCCCTGTACCGCCGCGGCGACCGGCTGCGGGCCGCCCTGGCTTTCAGCCGGCCCCGGCACCTCATGGCCTACCGGCCGCTGCTGGCCGCCGGAGCGTCGTTCGACGAGGCCCTGGCCGTGTCGCGAGCCTGATCCGCCCCGTTCCCGGTTCCGGCCGACCCACCGCTCCGACGCGGTCGACCCGGTCGACCCGGTCGACCGGCAGCGGCGAACCGCCGCGTGGTGGCCAGCGCCGCGGCGATCTGGTCGGCGGTGGGCTCGATACCGCCGTAGGTGGACCGCTCCACCAGGGCGGCGGCCATGGCCAACCCGTCCCGGAACGGGGGATCGGCCGCGGCCAACCGTTCGCTGTAGGCCGAGAGGGTCTCGTCGGTGCGACGCCGTCGGTCCCGTCGGGCCCCGCCCCGCTCGAGGTCGGCGGCCACCTGGTGGGCCCAGGTCGGAGGGCGCATCCGCCGCCGGCGCCGGATCAGCAACGCGGCCACCCCCACAGCACCGGCCAGGCCGATGGGGACCCAGGGGAGGTGGGTCAGGAAACGGGTCGTGCTGTGGGCCAGCACCGACCCCGGCGTGGGGTTGGCCAGGGGGACCACTGCGGTCGGGTCGAAGTTCTGCCATCCGTAGCCGGGGAACCACACCTGCACCCAGGCATGGGCGTCCTTGGCCTGCACGTCGTAGAGGTCGGTGATGGGGTTGTAGGAGCCGGGGACGTACCCCACTGTCTCCCGGGCCGGGATGCCCAGTGACCGCAGCATGACCACGGTGGCGGTAGAGATCTGCTCGCAGTAGCCGCGCCGGCTCCCGAACAGGAAGCTGGTGACGGCGTCCGCCCCGGGGGCCAGCGGAGGGATGTCGGTGGTGTAGTGGACGTGGGTGGACATCCACGACTCGACGGCACTGACCTTGTCGTAGGTGTGGGTGTCGGGATCACCCGGTGCGCCGATCCCGGTGGTGATGCGACGGGCCAGGTCGGCCACCCGGGGATAGGGGTGGGGGAGTTGGAGGTAGCGCGTCGGGTCCGGGGCGGTCAGGGCGGTGTCCGGCACCGGGCTGCTGGGCTGGGGGAGGGTGGCCTGGCGGAGCTGCTCGGGGGTGGCGGTGATGTCGTCGGAGACCACGGTGTAGACCGTGCCCGACCCCATGGAGCTGGCCGACACGATGGTGCCGTCCCCGGTGAGGAAGAGCGAGCGGGACTGGATGTAGACCCGCTGTGCGTTGTCGGCGTGGAACACAAGGTTCGGTCCCGACTGGGCCAGGTAGAAGGTCTGCACGTCGGGGGTGCCAGCGGCCAGGGGAGCCTGCTGGCTGGGTTGGAGGGGGATCTCGAAGGGCGATCCGAAGTCCAACCGGGCCAGGTGGCCGCCGTTGGCCGGGTCCTGGGCCTGCACCCAGCTCTGGCCGTTCCAGTGGTCGTAGGTCTGGCCGACCCAGAAGCTGGGCCGGCTGGCTCGCACCCGCAGCACCACCTGGTTACCCAGCGTGGCCCGGGCTCCGGTGTCCAGCGACTTGGCGAAGCCCAGGAACCCGCCGACCCCGGTGCGGCCGCCGGGGTCGGCGGCGTGGGCCGGCAGGGAGGCCGAGCCGTCGGTCAGGTTGCTCGGCGAGTCCACCGGCGCCGAGTTGGCCGACGACGAGGGGAAGATGAGCGAGGTCGACACCTTGGGGGCGGGGAGGAACGAGACGATGAGGGTGGCTACCACCGCCACCGCCGCTCCGGTCACGGCCAGGGTCCCCCACGGGACCCCCCGGGCTCCGGCCATCGACTGCCACATGGCCACCAGTCCCCACAGGCCGCAGAGCACCCAGGCCACCACGTACAAGCCCAGGGTCAGGTCGACCGACTGCGCCGCGGCCACGGCCATGAGGGCGGCCGAGCCGGCCAACGAGTAGGCCACGTCGCGTCGGGCCGGGACGTCGAAGGCATGGGTGCACAGGACCCAGGCGAACAGCACGGCCAGTGGCCCCTCCACCGTCGAGATGTCGCCGGGCGTGGCGTTGTGGCTGACCGTGGCGATGAACCACACGAACCCGCCGACGGCACACACGGCCAGAACGGGCTTGACCGCCGGCCACGGGTGCTCCCGCCGGAGGTACGAGAGAGAATTGCCCACTGCGGTGGCCACGATGCCGAACAGCGCCACCGCCGCGCTCAGCTCGCCCTGGCTCCAACACGCCCCGATGGCGATGATCACCGTGCCGGCCGAGGCCACCCGGAAGGGGACCGAGTGCTCCGGTGGGCCCGGCCGGTTGGCCTGGACCACACGCTCCCAGAGGGTCACCGCCGACCCCGCCGGCCGGGCGGCTCCGGGTCGACCGGAACGCTGGAGGTGGGCACGGCCCGGGCCAGGCGGCGACCGAGGTCGACCCGGTCCCGGACCAGGCGCACACACCGACCCTCGGCCTCGAGGGTGGCGAGCACCACCGGCTGGCCCCGGACCAGGCACCGGGTGACCACGGCCATCACCCGCTCCGATTCCGCCTCGGCCTCGGCCGGGTCGGGAGGCAGCACCACCTCGATGACCACCGGTTCGTCGGTCTGGCGCTCCCGATCCCGGACCATCAACGTGCCCACGTGGGACGTGGCCGGCCAGTGGACCGAGCGCCGGGAGTCGCCGGCTTGGAACGGTCGCACCCCCCGAGGCTCGCCGGCCCCCGACGGCACCCGCCGGGGTGACTCGCCGGCCGAGTCGTCGGGTCGCGAGTCCGTCGGACCCGGCGTGCCCAGACGCGGGGCCACGTGCAGCGGCCGGGGCAGGGCCAGTTCGACCTCACGGGCCCACCACAGGAGTCCGAAGGGGGCGCAGGAGGCCAGCTCGAGCGCCACACACTCCACCACGCCGCGCCGGTCCGGGGTCACGGTCACCACCACGGTTCGGGCCCCCCTCGACGGGCCTTCGGCCCGGGCCGGTGGGCCCACGGGGAAGCGGGGCCGTATGCGCAGGGGACCGTTGGCCGTCAGGGTCAGCTCGACGGGCTGCCCGGCCTCGGTATCCGAGGGTGAGGCGGTGCAGGTCACCGAGGCCCGACGAGCCGGGAACAGGGGCGCCACCAGCCCGGTGAACAGCACGGCGGCCAACAGGGCGCCGACGGCCTGCACCCACCCCGAGCCGCTGGAGTGGGCCACCCCGGCCCAGGCCAGGACGGCGACCAGGCTGCCGGCCACCGGTGCCAGCCACGCCACCGGGTGGACCCGCCGCCGCAGCCTCCGGCCTCCGGGGAGGAGCAACGCCGTCCGGCGGTGCCGGTCTCGGTGCCCGGCCGCTCCCCAGGAGAGGGCCATGCCGGCGCTCAGGGCCACCAGGCCGACCAGTGCCCCGGCCAGCACCACGTGGGGCCCGAAGAACGTTCGCACCACCACGACGCCGCACACCCCGGCGACCACGCCGGTGGTGGCGGTGGTGACCCCGCGCCAGCCCGCCGAGCTGCGGGCGGGCTCCATGGGGGTCACGTGGGGGGGACGGGTGCTTCGGCCAGGATCCGACCCACCAGGGCGGGGCCGTCCCCGCCGCTGCCTTCGGCGATCAGCCGGTGGGCCAGGCAGGCCACGGCCACGGCCTGGACGTCCTGGGGGGTGACGTAGGCCCGGCCGGTAAGGACGGCGTAGGCCTGGGCCGAGCGGATGAGGGAGATGGCGGCGCGGGGGCTGGCGCCGAGCCGGACCGTTCCGGCGGTCCGGGTGGCCCGGACGAGGGAGACGGCGTACTCGGCCACCGCCGTGACCACGTGCACGGTGGCCGTGGCGGCGATGGCCCGCTCCCACCGGGTGGGGTCCGACACCGGGACCAGGCTGTCGAGGGCGTACCGGCCCCCGCTGTGCAGGACCAGTCGGGTTTCGACTTCGGCGTCCGGATAGCCGATGGTGGTGGACAGGCCGAACCGGTCCAGCTGGCTCTCGACCAACGGGTAGGTCCCGAGCTGGCCTATGGGGTTCTGGGTCCCGATGACCAGATGGGGACGGGGGAGCGGCCACGACTCACCGTCGACCGAGACCTGCTGCTCCTCCATGGCCTCGAGCAGTGCCGACTGCGTGCGCGGTGGGGTGCGGTTGAGCTCGTCCAGCAGGACCACGTGACCGAAGACCGGTCCGGGGCGGAAGTCCCAGGTCTGGCTGTCCGGGGAGAATACGGTGACCCCGGTGACGTCGGAGGGCAGCAGGTCGGGGTGGCCTTGGACCCGCGAGAGCTGCACGCCGAGGGCGGTGGCCACGGCCCGGGCCAGGACGGTCTTGCCCACGCCGGGGACGTCCTCGATCAGCAGGTGGTTGCCGGACATGGCCGCCACCACGGCGATGGTGACCGCCCTCGGGGTCCCCAACAGAACCTGGGAAAGGGAATGGTGGAGGGCGCGGGCTGTGACCACGGCCTCCTCGACGGTGGCCTGGGGGTCGGCCGGCCCCGCACCCAGTACAGGGCTCATCGGCTCGGCCCCCACTGCCTCGATGCCCGTGCTCATGCGATCCCCTGCTTCCCCGGCACTGGCCCGTCCCGTCGGTCTGACTGCCGAGCGTGGTTGCCTACCCACCCTAGGCGTTCCCTAGGTGTCTCTTCAATGCACCTGCCCCGGATGCCGGCCAGCGGGAACTGGAAGCGCCGGGCGGCGACGGACTCAGAAGTCAAGGGCCGAAAGCTCGGGGATGGTGCCTTCGGACCGGCCGCGGGCGTCCAGCCACCGGGTCCGTCGCTCAGCGCGTTGCTCGTCGCTCCCTCGGGGGTCCACCACACTCCGGGGGGTCCAGCTGGCGGCCACGTCGTCCTCGTCGGCCCAGGTGCCGCTGGCCATGCCGGCCAGGTACGCCGCACCCAGGGTGGTGGCCTCGAGTACCGGGGCGATCTCGACGGGCCGGCCGCAGGCGTCGGCCAGGGCCTGCACGAAGACCGGGTTGTCCGACATGCCCCCGTCGACCCGGAGGGGCCCGATGGGCAGGCCCGAATCGGCCTGGGCCGCCTCGAGCAGGTCGGCACCCCGGTGGGCCACCCCCTCCAGGACCGCCCGCACCAGCTCCGGGCGCCCACTGCCCCGGGTCAGGCCCACGAAGGTGCCCCGGGCGCCGAAGTCCCAAACCGGCGTGCCCAACCCGAGGAGGGCCGGGACGAACCAGACATCGCCGGTCTCCTCGCAGCGCCCGGCCACCTCAGCCGAGTGGGCGGCGGTGTCGATGATGGCCAGGTCGTCGCGGAGCCATTCCACGCAGGCGCCGGCCGAGAGCATGATGGCCTCCACGCCCCACGTGAGGATGCCTCGCCGTCTCCAGGCGATGATGGGGATGGTGCCGGCCGGGCCCCGGGCCGCCTGGGGTGGCCGGTCCTGTCCGAGGCACTGGTCGAGCATGCCGCCGGTCCCGAACGTGGCCTTGGCCTGACCGGGGCGGGTGCACCCCTGACCGATGAGTGAGGCCTGCTGGTCGCCGGCCAGTCCGGCGATGACCGGCCGGCCCGGCAGGATCTCGGCCGGACCCACGGCGCCGGAGGAGTCGACGATGGCCGGGAGGAGGGTCTCGGGGATGCGGAGGGCGGCCAGCACCTCGGGGTCCCAGCCCGATCCGTTCCCGTGGATGAGCCCGGTCACACCGGCATTGGAGGCGTCGGTCACGTGCAGGGCCCCACCCGACAGGGTCCAGGCCACCCAGGTGTCGACGGTCCCGAAGGCCAGCTCACCGCGCTCGGAGCGCGAGCGGTCGGGGTCGGCCTGATCCAGGATGGCCGCCACCTTGGTGGCCGAGGCGTTGGGGGCCACCCGGATGCCCCGACCCTGGAGCTCGAGGCACGTACCCACCGTCCGCAGGTCCTGCCATCCCAGCCCGGGTGCCACCGGGACCCCGGTGGCCCGGTCCCACACGATGGTGGAGGCGCGCTGGTTGGCGATGCCGACGGCGTCGACCGGACCGCCCTCGGCCAGACTGGCCGACGCCACCTCGACCACGGCGGCGGCCATGGCCGCGGCATCGAACTCCACCAGCCCCGGGAAGGGCGTGTCCGGCAGGACCGGGACGTGGTGGATGTGCTCGACCCGGCCGTCGGGACGCACCACCGCCCCCCGCACCCCGGAGGTGCCCACATCGACCACGAGGACGCTCACGGCCAGGGCACCGGGCCGAAGGGTCCGGTCAGGCCGAGCTTGCCAGGGTTGAGGATCCCGTGGGGGTCTAGCGCGACCTTCACCGAGCTCAGCACCTCGAATCCCGTGCCCAGGGCGCCGGGGAGGAAGCGGGCCCGGTTGAGGCCGATGCCGTGATGGTGACTGATGGCGCCCCCGGCGTCGGCCGTGGCCCGGGTGACCTGGTCCCAGGCCTGGCGGTAGTAGCGGTCCACCCACTCGCCGACATCCTCGCCGGCGGCCACGTCCTCGGGCGGTCGGCCGGCGAAGGTGAAGTAGAGGCAGGCGCCGTCGGTGTAGGCGTGGGACTGGTGGGAGGAGGCCACCATCGTGCCGTCCACGGCGGCCAGGGCGTCGAGCACCGCCCGGTACAGCCCGGGCAGGGCGGTCCAACGGGCCGAGACCTCGACGGTGTCGACCACGATGCCACCGCGCCACAGCGGGGCCAGGGCCGACACGTCGTTGCGGTGCCCGAGCCACCGGTCCACCAGGGTCGGGTCGAGGACATCGGCGCCGGCACTCTCCTGGTCCACCACGGCCAGGGTGGCCTCGACCAGGCCGGGGTCGGCCTCGTCCAGCACGATGAGCACGTTGGTGTCGGGCCGCTCGAAGGAGCGGCCCGACTCGGTGGCGTCGTAGAGGCGGAGCACCGCCGGGGTGGCGCCGCGTCGCAGGATGCGGCGACAGGCGTCGAGGCCCTCGGCGAAGGTGGCGAACCCGAACGCCCGGCGTCCCTCGCCCTCCGGTACCGGGTGGACGCGGAACCGGCCCTCGGTGATGACCCCGAGGGTGCCCTCGCTGCCCACGAAGAGCTGGGTCAGGTCGGGGCCAGTGGCCGACCGGGGCCCGTGGCCGCCGGTCCGGACGACGCGACCGTCGGCCAGCACCACTTCGAGGCCGAGCACCATGTCCTCGATCTTCCCGTACCGGTTGGAGTACTGGCCGGCCCCGCGGCAGGCCAGCCAGCCGCCCACCGTGGACAGGTCCATGGACTGCGGCCAGTGCCCGAGGGTGACGTCGTACCCCTCCCGCAGTCCCGACTCCACATCGGGGCCGAAGGTGCCGGCCCGGAGGTCGGCCACCAGAGAGTCGCTGTCCACCTCGCCGATCCCGGCCAGGCCGCACAGGTCGAGGGCCACCCCGCCGAAGAGCGGCACCGAGGCCCCGCACACCCCGCTCCGGCCTCCAGCCGGGGTGACCGGCACCCGGGCCTGGTGGCAGAGGGCCAGGACGGCGGCGACCTGCGCGGTGTCGGTGGGCCGGGCCACCACCGCCGGCCGGGCCGGGACCTGACCGGCCGCCGCCCATCCGATGGCCAGTGGCCACCAGTCCCGTCCGGCCTCGGCCCGGTCCTCGTCGCCGGACGAGATCTCGGCACAGACGGAGGCCAGCCGAGCCGTCAATGCTTCGTCCACGGCCACCCGCCGACCGCCCAGGTGGTCGGCCACCCGGCCCGGGGGGGCGTCGATGGCCGTGACCGGCGTGGGCCGGGTCACCCGACCTCCCCGATGCGGGCCGTCCCGGTGCCGGTGGTCCCGACCGGACCCCTGACCGCACTCCCGGCCGCCCCGGGGTCGAGACCGGCCCGGGTGAGTTCGGCTCGCCGTTCGTCGGCGTAGGCATCGGCCTCGGCCACCCGGCGACGCTCGTCCCAGCCGAGGTCGGGGCCGATGATCTCGGCCACCCGGTGGGCGGCGGCGGCGGCGGCCCGGGCGTCCCGCAGCGAGGCCCGGGTCCTCCGGTCCAGCACGTCGGCCACCGATCCGGCCATCTCGTGGCGCACGGCGTAGAGGGCCTCGACCCCGAGGTAGTGGAGCCCGTCTACCAGCGGGTCGAGCAGCTCGGGCCGGTCGTCGGCCAGGGCCAGCACCTCGGGGGTCTCCGAGCCGTAGCGGCCGGCCAGGTGGGCGGCGGTGGCCGTGGCCCCGTCCGGTGGAACGGGAGCGCCGGTACCGCCGGATGCCTGAACGCCGTGCCGGGCCGGAACCCGGGCCGACTGCCCCGCCCCGCGCAGGCGGAGGTCCTTGGTGCAGCAGCGCAGCGACCGGCGGTCCAGCACGGCGGCGACCGTGTCCACCGTGTCCTCGGCCATCTTCCGGTAGGTGGTCAGCTTCCCTCCGGTCACCGTGACCACCCCGGACTCCGAGGTCCGCACGGTATGACGGCGGGACAGGTCGGCGGTCCGCTCACTCGGGGCGTGCTTCCCCTCCACCGGTGCCAGCAGGGGCCGCAGGCCGGTCCACAGCCCGGTGATGTCGTGCCGGCCGATGGGGCGGGTGGTGACGGCGTTGGCCGCCGACAGGATGTAGTCGATGTCCTCGGGTAGACAGCTCGGGTCGTCGAGGGGCCCTTCGTACTGGGTGTCGGTGGTGCCCAGGTAGACCTGGTCCCCCCACGACACCACGAAGATGGACCGGTGGTCCTCCTTGACCGGGATGACGGCAGCGATGTCGCACGGAAAGGCCTCGTGGGGGACGGTGATGTGGATCCCCTTGGCCGGACGGATGGAGTGCGGGTCGTGGTGCTCGTCCAGGGTCCGCACCTCATCGGACCACACGCCGGCGGCGTTGACGACCACGGAGGCACGGATCTCGAAGCCCTCGGAGCCGTCGGGGGCCACCCGGGCCCCGGACACGCGGCCGTCGGGCCCGGTGACCAGTCCGGTCACCGGGGTGTGGTTGGCCGCCACCGCCCCGTGGTCCACGACGGCGGTGCGTACCACGGCCAGGGTCAGCCGGGCGTCGTCGGCCCGCGCGTCCCAGTACAGGAACCCGGCCACCAGGCGGTCGGCCTGGAGCGTGGGCATGTGAACGAGGGCCTGCTCCCGCGAGACCTTCTCGTGACGGCGGCCGATACGCATCCCCCCGGTCAGGTCGTAGAGCCACAGCGCGGTCAGGTACACCCGGGCCACGCTGCGGTTGATGACGCCGTCCCGCCCGAACAGGGGGATGAGGAACGGGAGGGGCGACACCAGGTGGGGGGCGTTCTCGAGCAGCCGCTGGCGCTCGGCCAGGTTCTCGTAGACCAGGCGGTACTCGTGCTGCTGCAGGTAGCGCAGGCCACCGTGGATCAACTTGGACGACTTGGACGAGGTGCCCGAGGCGAAGTCGTCCTTCTCCACCAGCGCCGTCCGCAGCCCACGACTAGCGGCGTCGAGGGCCACCCCCGCCCCGGTGATGCCCCCGCCGATCACCAGGACGTCGAACGACTCGGAGGCCAGGCGGCCGAGGGACTCGTCCCGCCGGAAGCGGCCGGCGCGGGACCCGTCGGCGGGGGCGGGCTGGGGCATGGGCAAAGCCTGCCACACGGGACCGGGCGCACCGATCGGAGCGGGTGGGCCGGTTCCGCCGGCCACGGACAGCGGCCGCCCCCTGCCGGCTGCGCTGTCCGCCGGTTGCCGACCCACCCGGTATTTACAACGATTGTTGAAGAACAACTGTTGGTGATACGGTGACCGGTAATGCGTACCCCCGACGAGCTGACGGAGCGCTTCCGGGCCACCGGCCGCAAGGTGACCGCCCAGCGTCAGTGCATCTTCCGGGTACTCCAGGGCGACGTCACCCACCCCTCGGCCGAGTCCGTCCACGCCCTGGCCAGCCGCGAAATGGAGACCATCTCGCTCAAGACCGTCTACCAGACGCTCTACGACCTGGCCGAGCTGGGCGAGATCGCCACCCTCGACGTGGGCACCGGTATGACCCGGTTCGACCCCAATGTGGACGATCCCCATCACCACCTGGTCTGCCGCAGCTGCGGCCGCGTGCGCGACCTGATGGCCCCCTTCCCTGACCTCCAGATCCCGAAAGGGGCCGACCTCGGTTTCGAGGTCGGCTCGGCCGAGATCGTGTTCCGGGGCCTGTGTCCCGAGTGTCTCTCGACCTCGTCCGACGGGCGCAGCCCGTCTCTGGTGGGTCCGTGACCGTGCGCCGCCCCCTGCCCCCGATGTCAGCACCAGCAACCCACCCGCGGAAGCCTCCGCGGGCATCACAGCCATGAAAGGAACACCGTGACGGAACTGAAAGACAGCAAGACCGAGGCCAACCTCAAGGAGGCCTTCGCCGGCGAGAGCCAGGCCAACCGCCGCTATCTCTACTTCGCCCAGAAGGCCGACGTCGAGGGGTACCCCGACGTCGCCGCCCTCTTCCGCTCGGTCGCCGAGGGGGAGACCGGCCACGCCTTCGGTCACTTCGACTTCCTCCGCCTGGTCGGGGACCCGGTGACCGGTGTCCCGGTCGGCCCCACCGCCGACAATCTCAAGTCGGCCATCGAAGGGGAGACCTACGAGTACTCGGAGATGTACCCCGGGTTCGCCAAGACGGCCCGTGACGAGGGCTTCGACGAGATCGCCGAGTGGCTGGAGACCCTGGCCCGGGCGGAGAAGAGCCACGCCGGGCGGTTCAGCGAGGGACTGGCCTCACTGTCCTGACCCGACGGCGGGGTGCCGGGCACCCCGAGTCGTCGTGCGGACCGGCCCCGGGCGAACCCCGGGGCCGGCTCGTGCCCACCGGGCCGGATCCCCGCCCGCCCACCCCGCCGACGCCCGCGTCGGTGAACGAACAATGGCCGCGGAGCAGACCGGGGACCACCGGCCGAGCGACCCCGAAGGATGTGCCGTGACCGGAATCCGACCCCTCACTCTCGACGACATCGCCGACCAACGCGCCTACGAGCGGGAGCGGGACGAGTTCCGGGCCCGGGTCATCGCCGTGAAGAAGCTGCGGCGCATCAGCGTCGGGCCGGTGATCACCCTGACCTTCGAGAGCCGGTTGACCATGCGCTTCCAGGTGCAGGAGATGGCCCGGGCCGAGAAGATGTTCTCCGATGAGCAGATCCAGCACGAGCTGGACGTCTACAACCGGCTGCTGCCCGCGGCCGGTGAGCTGTCGGCCACCCTGTTCCTCGAGCTGACCTCCGACGAGGAGCTCCGCACCTGGCTGCCGCGGCTGGTGGGGGTGCAGCGGGCCTGCGAGCTCCACGTTGGCGGGGGTGGGGCCGACCGGGTCGTCGTGTCCACGCCGGAGGAGGAGCACGAGTCGAACCTCAACCGTCCCGAGACCACCTCGGCCGTCCACTACATCCGCTTCCGCTTCACCCCCGAACAGGTGGAGGCGTTCGCCACGGGCCCGGTGACTCTGGTCGTCAACCACCCCCAGTATCCCGACGGACGGCCCGGAACCCTCCTGAGTGAGGCCACGCGGGGCGAACTGGGCGCCGATCTGGCCGGCCGCTGAGCCCGACGTCGGGGCGGCCCGACCGACCGCCGCTCACCGACCGGTGAAGTGGGGCGGCCGCCGTTCGAGAGAGGCGGCCACGCCCTCGGCGAAGTCGTCGGTCCGGGCCAGGGCCAGCTGCTCGGTGCGCTCGTGGTCCACGGCGGCGGCGAACTCCTCCCGCAGGTCCGACCGCAGAGTGGCGCGGATGGCCCGCACGGCCAGTGGGGCCGACCCGGCGATCTCTGCGGCCAGACCGTGGGCCGACGCCCTCGGGTCGTCGTCCAGGCGATCGCACAGTCCGATGCGAAGCGCCTCGGCCCCGTCGATGCGCCGACCGGTGGTGAGGAGTTCGAGGGCGTGCTGGGGCCCGACGGTCCGGGGCAGGGTGACCGACAGTCCGAATCCCTGGTGGAGGCCCAGCCGGGCGAAGTTCGCGGAGAACCGGCTGTCCGGCGCGGCCACCCGGAAGTCGCCAGCCAGGGCCAGACCGAGCCCGCCGCCGATGGCCGCCCCCTGCACGGCCACCACGATCGGGAGGGGCCCGTCGACCAGGGCCACCGCCTGGTCGTACAGCGAACGGAGCAGCTCCGGATCGGGGGAGGCGGTGCGACCGAAGTCCAGACCGGCGCAGAAGTGGCGGCCTTCCGAGCACAGGACCACAGCCCGTGCCCCCCGGGACTCGGACCAGGCCAGCGCGTCCACCAGCCCGTTGAGGAGAACGGCGTCGAAGTAGTTGGCCGGGGGTCGGTGCAGCTCGACCTCGGCCACGTACTGGTCGTCGACGGACACGGTCACATCCCCGAACACCGCGGTCATCGTGGACCTGCCCCCTCGCCGTGGTCGTGGTCGTGATGGTCCACGTCCGATCCACCGGCCCGGTGGCCGGCGGAGGTGGCCCGCCCGGTGCCCCGGACCTCAGCCAGGACCTCGTCGGTGTGCTGACCGCTGAGGGCGGCGGGGCGTCGCACTGTCGGACCCGACATCCGCGAGAACCGGACCGGTTGGGGGATCACCTTGTACCGGCCCGCCACCGGATGGTCGTCCTCGTCGAGATCGTCGACGAGCTGGTCGAGGGTGGGGATGGGCGAGGCCGGTACGCCGGCGGACAGACAGAACTCCAGCCATTCGGCGGTGGTGCGTCGGCCCAGGATGGTGGCCACCTCGCGGTAGAGGTCGTCGGCGTGGTCGATCCGACCCCGGGCCGTGGCGATGCGCTCGTCGACGGCCAGATCCTCCCGATCACCGGCCCGGAAGATCTCCTCGAAGTTCTGCCGTGTGTAGGGGAGCACGCTGATCCACCCATCCCGGGTGCGCTGGGGCCGACGCTCCGAGTTGAGGATCCGCTGATAGCCCGGCGGTCCCTGGGGTGGCCGGGCCGTGGCCGCCCCGGCGTGCTCCACCAGCATGAAGGCCGTCATCACATCGACCATCGGGATCTCGATCCGCTGTCCCTCACCGGTGCGCTCCCGGTGGAGGAGGGCGGCCAGCACGGCGTAGGCGATGGTCAGGCCACTGACCTTGTCGGCCATCAGGGTGGGGGCGAAGAGGGGCTCGCCACCGAACCTCCGGAAGGCGTCCGGCAGCCCGGTGGCCGCCTGGATCACATCGTCGTAGGCCGGGGCGTCGGCGGCGTCGGAGTCGCTCGGGTACCCCTGGGCCTGGCAGTAGACGATGTCGGGTCGCACCGAAACGACGTCGTCGTAGGTGAGCCGGAGCCGGGCCAAGGTCCCCGGCCGCAGGTTCGTGACCATCACGTCGGCGGTGGCCGTCACCTCCAGCAACGCCTCGCGGCCTTCCTCGCTCTTGAGGTCGAGGACCATATTGCGCTTGTTACGGAGGAGGTTGAGGGCGACGCCGGAGAGGCCGGGCCGGGGCCCGGCGGTCATGACCCGGCTGAGCGTGCCGCGGGGATCCTCGACGGTGATCACGTCGGCACCCAGGTCCCCGAAGATCTGGGTGGCCAGGGGACCCATCACGATCGAGGTGAGATCGACGACCCGAACGCCGTCGAGCGGTCCAGGGGGGTGTGCCGTCATCGCGTCCTTCCTCCCCGATCCCTTGGCCGAACGGTCCGGAGTGCCCTGGTCCCGTCTACAGGTAGGCCAGGTGCACAGCGGCGTCTGGGGTGTTGATCCGGAAGGTGAGGCTCTCCTCGATGTACAGGTCGACGCCGGTCGCTCCGTCCGAGCGGTAGCCGACGGAGAAGTCCTCGCCGACGGACAGCTCGAAGTCGCCACCCCGCTGGCTGAGCACCACCGCCCCGTCCACGGCGGGGGCCCACACCACCGGACCGTCGAGGATCTGGCGGAGATGCTCGAAGACCGGGTAGCCACCGTGCTCGGTGGTCTCGGTGACCCCGGTGAAGCACCGGGCCCCGAGGGCGATGGCGTAGGGCCCGGCCACGTCGGCAGCCCGAAGGGCCGCCACCGCCTGGGCCACGTGCTCGGGATACCGGGCGTAGTCGTCGCCGATGGCCACTGCGGGGTGCGGCGAGGCGGCGATGATGCCGGCCACACCGCCGGTCTCGTAGCCGTGGAACACCAGGTGGTCCTCGGCCAGGGCTGCGGCCCGGCCGGCGGCGATCACCGGATCGAGGTCGAGGTCGGTGGCCCCCCGATCGGCGGCGGCCAACTCGGCGCGGTCCAGCGTGAAGGGGGAGCGCAGCTCCACCAGGGGAAGAACCTTCCGGCGGGCCACCTCGATGCCGCCGAGCTCCGACCCGTCGACGGCCTCGATGCGCCCGAGGTCCACCGCCGAGTACTCCCAGCCCAGGGGGCCGGTGAAGTCGACAAGCCGCCGGGCGGCCAGGTAGTGCTTCAACGAGCGGCCGGCCTCGGCGTCGATCTGCGTCCAGGCCCCGTCGGTGATCGGGGCCAGCTCTCGCATCAGATGGTTCATGGGAACGTCCTGCTTTCGCTTCGTAGGTTGCCAATACCCAGGCTGCCGCCGGTCAACCGGCCGGCGGCCTCCTGGGCCAGAGGATTGGAGATGGGATCCCCGATCCGGGTGAGGGTGTTGCGATCGATGTGGGAGAAGGGCTCGTCCCGGTCAGGGATGTCCAGGAGCCCCTCCTCCTCGTAGGACCACGTGCCGTCGGGGTGGACGGCCACGCTCATCCGGTAGCTGAGGGTTCGGAACGCCTGGTCGAGGTACGGGTTGGCCAAAATGCCGTAGACCTCGGAGCCCACCGCCGCCTGGACCTCGAACTCGGTGGCATCGGGTTCGGCAGTCCCCCCGGCCAGCAGGACCTGACCCCGGGGGATCCCGAGGGTGAGGGTGACGGTGTGGGTGGCCGGCTCCCACAGCCAGTAGCCGACCTGGTCGTGGAAGGTCTCCTGCTCGCCGGGTTTGACGATGTGGGTGTGGTAGCGGAGCCCGTAGAGCAGCTGGGGGCCGTTGGTCTGGCGGTCGATGGGTTGGAGTTCGTAGCGCTCGACGAAGGTGTTGCGCTCGGTTCCGCCCACATCGGGGTGGGCGTCGTCCCCCTCCGACCCTGCCCAGACGCCGGCTATCGGGGCCAGGGGGCCAAGATTGGCCAGGGTGTCGGGGTCGCCATCGGGCTCGGTGAAGAGATCGTCCCCGTAGGGTTCCACTCCGGTCCAACTCATGGCGGCCGCTGTCCTTCCCTTGGCTTCGTCTACCGGTGTCCGTTCCGCGGCGCCCACGGACCGGACGGACTCCGCCGGACTCCGGGACCGGAGCTCACATGTGGTCGTCAGTGTAGGGCTCCGCTCTTCCGGCCGGACGGTGACAGGTCGTCGGCCAGCTGGCCGGGGCCCCTCGGGCAAGGTGGCCCGCCGACCATGGGCTGGTCGCCCGAGCCGGGTGACCCGGACGGCCGGGGTTCCACCGCCGCCTGGACACGCACCGCGGTGCACGAACGAAGGGGAACCGCCATGACCACGGCAACCACCACCACCATCACCGGCAACCTGACCCGCGACCCGGAGATCCGCTACACCCGCGACGGACAGGCCACCACCACTCTCGGTGTGGCCGTCAACCGCCGCTGGCAGAACCGGGAGACCACCGACTGGGAGGAGTCGACCTCCTTCTTCGACGTCGTCACCTGGCGCGACCTGGCCGAGAACGTGGCTCTCAGCCTCACCCGGGGCATGCGGGTGGTGGTCACCGGCCGCCTCGAGCAGCGCAGTTGGGAGACCGACGACGGCGACCGGCGCTTCAAAGTGGAGATCGTGGCCGACGAGGTCGGGGCCAGCCTGCGGTTCGCCA